>SXGU01480136.1_pt1 | contig 13324 bp, 15 predicted proteins | sample 3174531 | NCBI WGS metagenome assembly SXGU01 (sample SAMN11356863, study PRJNA531348) | freshwater metagenome | isolation source: freshwater sample F1-140 | place: China: Fuxian Lake, Yuxi | collected 2017-12-25 | reverse complement strand
GATGATTGGCACGGGCGGTTTGGGTTCGCCGCTCGGACTTTATTTGACGGCAGCAGGGATAGGAACAATCGACTTGGTTGATTTCGATGTCGTGGACGAATCGAATTTGCAGCGCCAGATTATTCACGGAACGAAAGATGTCGGGCGACCTAAAATCGCGTCGGCGAAAGATCGTTTGAACGACATCAATCCGAATGTTGTAATCGAAGCGCACGAAACGAAACTGACCAGCGAAAACGCGCTCGAATTGTTTAAGGATTTCGATGTCGTCGTTGACGGCACCGACAATTTTCAAACTCGTTATCTCGTTAACGACGCATGCGTTTTGACCGGAAAACCGAATGTTTACGGCTCGATTTTCCGTTTTGAAGGTCAGGCGAGCGTTTTCTGGGCGGAAAAAGGCGCGTGCTATCGCTGTCTGTATCCGGAACCGCCGCCGCCCGGACTCGTTCCGTCGTGCGCCGAAGGCGGAGTTTTAGGCGTGTTGCCCGGCATCGTCGGCACGATTCAGGCGAACGAAGTTATCAAAGTGATCTTGGGCGCGGAAGGAATTTTATTAAATCGTCTGCTGCTTTTCGACGCGTGGAAAATGCGTTTTCGCGAGTTAAAGCTCAAGAAAAATCCCGATTGCCCACTTTGCGGCACGAATCCGACAATCAAAGAATTGATTGATTATGAAGAATTCTGCGGCTTGAATCTGCCGACGGAAAAACAGGATTTGGAAGAAATCACGGCAACTGAATTAAACGAATTAATCAAAAACAATCCCGAAATTCAAATCATTGACGTGCGCGAACCGCACGAATATGAAATCGCCAAAATCCCGCACACGAAACTGATTCCGCTCGCGCAAATCGCCGCGCGTTCAAAAGAAATTGATTCTTCGCGCACGGCAATCATTCACTGCAAAGCCGGCGGACGCAGCGCGAAAGCGATTGCCGCATTGCAGGAAAGCGGCTACAAAGGAAAATTGCTGAACTTAAAAGGCGGCATCACGGCTTGGTCGGACGACGTTGATCGAAACGTGCCGAAATATTAAAGTCGAGATTTCGTAAAGCAATAAGCTAAAATTAAATTGATTTTAGTTTATTAAATAAGTCTAAAAAGCGCGTTTCGTTTTACTGCAAAACGAAACGCGCTTTTTACTGCGCAATTTAAGTTTCTGAAATTTTTCACTCGTTCGCTGCGGCAGATTCGATTTTCAAACTGCACTCGAAAGCAGCTTCAAACAAATCTTTTTTCGCGGCGAAAAGTTCGATTTCAGACACGTTGATATTTTCGCCGTATATTTTTAACTGAAGCTGATCGTTCGCCGTTTTGAATTTTATTTTCTCGATTTTATGCCGCGATGCGCGGTCGAGCGCGTCGGCAAGCCGAAGAATGCCGCCGAGTCGCGCGACAATCGTCTGATCTTTGAGGCTCAAAATCGTATAATCCGCATGTTTTTCCTTTGGCAGTGAGCCTTTGTGATAACGCGCGATGTTGGCGATGATCAATTTTTCCGTTTCGGAAAAGCCGGTAATCGGCGAGTATTTAATCAGATAGAGCGAATGTTTGTGGTAATCTTCGTGCGAAATGTGGTAGCCGATTTCGTGCAGCAGCGCGGCGGCGGAAAGCAGCGTGCGCCAGTGTCGTTCGAGTTGATAGACGGGCGCGAGCTGATCGAAAATCTTTTCCGCTAAATTTGCCAGTTGCAGCGCGTGATTTTCTTCATAGTTAAAATGCCGACCGACGGCGAAAACGTCGCGCAGTCGTTTGTCCTGCGTATCGGGCACGGGCGGCAGCGATTCGGCTTCGCTCTGCCGCAGGTAATCAATAATCACGCCTTCGCGCAAAGCGAATGTGCACGGTTGCAGCGTTTCGATTTTCAAAGTTTGCATTACCGCTTCGAGAATTTGCCCGCCCGCGATGATTACTTCCGCGCGCTGACGGCTGATGCTCGGCAACACGGCGCGTTCGTCAATCGTTTTGGCGATCAAACTTTCGTTTAACTCATGAAGTTTTTTCAGCGTGATCGAGGAATTTTCGCGCGCGCCGAGATTAATCAGCGACGCGAGATTTAAAATCGTGCCGGAAGTTCCGGTGGCGATTTCCCATTTGGCGTTTTTCAGTTTTTGAAAAGGTCTTTCGAGCCGCTGTTCGATTTCAAAACGCAGATTTTTTAACTCCTTCAGTTTCGGCGGATCGCTGAAAATGAATTTTTCCGTCAAACCGACCGCACCGAGCTTCATCGAAAAAAGTTTGTGCGGTTCGCCTGCTTTCATCAGCGAAAGTTCGGTCGAGCCGCCACCGATGTCAATATTAAGCAGCACGCATTCGTTGGCGCAAACGTATTGCGCGGCGGCAATTCCGATCAAGCGCGCTTCTTCGAGCGAAGATAAAATCTCGACGCGCACGCCCGTTCGCCGTTCGATTTCATTGACAAATTCCGCCGCGTTGTCCGCGCTGCGCACCGAAGCGGTGGCGACGGCGAGGACGACATCGGCGTTGCGGTTTTCCGCCGTCGCCCGAAATCTGGTAATCGCGTCCGCCGAAAGATTAATCGCTTCGGCTGATAAACGCCCTGTTTTCAGCGTTTCGTGTCCGAGCCGAACGCGTTCACGTTCCTGCAAAATCACTGTAAAAGAATCGGCGGCGCTGGCTTTGACGATGACGAGTTTGAGCGAATTTGAACCGATGTCAATGGCGGCAATGGTTTGTGTTTTCATTTTTGTTACAATATAAAATTGAAATTTAGAGTTTTTCATCAAATTTATGAAAGTTCAAGATGTAATGAGCAAAGAAGTCGGTTTTTGTCATTCGTCAGACAATCTGACAAAAGCCGTTGATATTATGTGGCATAAAGACTGCGGCGTGGTTCCGGTTGTTGACGATCACAATGTTGTTGTCGGAATGATCACTGATCGCGATATTTCCATCGCCGTCGGCACGCAAGACCGAAAAGCGGCGGAAATCAAAGCCGGAGAATTTTGCGGCGGCGAGGTAATTGCGGTTGATGCGGACGATGATCTGAAAGACGTGTTAAAGAAAATGCGGAAAAACCGCATCAGGCGTTTGCCGGTGACTAGTCAAACCGGCGAATTACTTGGTATCATTTCGCTGAACGATCTTCTTTTGAAAACCGACGAAAATAAAAAATTAACGAAAAAAATTGTTTCTACTCTGATTGAAATTGGCAAACCCCGTCCGATTCTGCTTCGAGAAGTCGAGTAACCAATGATTGAGTTTCAGCGCGCAGAACATCTTGCGCGCTGATTCATTTCATCATTTGTTTTCGCGCTGCTGTTTTAATCGCGATCTGCTTTTCTTGGAAAAGCAAAAATTAAATGAAAACCCTTTATATAATGCGCCACGCCAAATCGAGTTGGGATAACCCGAATTGGTCTGATTTTGAACGTCCGTTGAACAAGCGCGGCTTGGAAGCCGTTCCGGTGATGGGCGAAATAATTTATAAAAACAAGTTTCAGCCGGAAACGCTGCTGTGTTCGCCTGCCAAAAGAGCGAAACAAACGGCTATTCTGGTGCGCGAAGTTGCCGGAATCGAACCGGAAATCAGCTTTGATGAGCGCATTTACGAAGCCAGTCCGCAAATGCTTCTCCAGCTTTTGTGCGAAATGGAAAACGATCCCGAATCGGCGATGCTGGTCGGGCACAATCCCGGAATCGAAGGTTTGATTAGATTTCTCACCGGAGAAAATGAGCAGATGCCGACCGCCGGTTTAGCCGTGATTGATCTGAACGTCGAAAAATGGGACGAAGCGAAAGCCGACTGCGGCAGCCTGAGAAATTTGCTCCGCCCGAAAGAACGCGATAAACCCGTCTAAATATTATAAATTCCACACTGCACAATGATTGCAGCGCGGCGTTTTCAAGGCGGCGTTTTTTTATTTTATTTTCCGTCCGAAATTTCATTGTTCCTGCCGAAAGGTTTTCGTTAACATTTTCTTAACATTTTGTTCACGTCGCGGTAAGCTGAGTAACATAAAATTTTGCCAGTTTAAGCAAAAAAACGTTTCTGACTTTTTCAATGGAAGCGTAGTAATCGTAAAAACTCGGAAAATATGCTGCAAAACATTTTGATCGTCGAAGACGACGCCGACATCGCCGAAAGTCTCCATTATAATTTCAAACGCGAAGGTTTTCGTCCGATTATTGCCGAATCCGGCGAAAAGGGGTTGCGATTTGCGCTCGACGAAAAAAACGCGCCGTCCTTGATTATTCTGGATTTAATGCTTCCGGGAATGACCGGAATGGAGTTGTGTCGCCGGTTGCGACGCGAATCTCTGACCGAGGACACGCCGATTATTATGCTCACCGCGAAAGCCGCCGAAACCGACAAAATCGCCGGTCTCGAACTCGGCGCGGACGATTATATCGTCAAGCCTTTTTCGGTCAAAGAAGTAATCGCGCGCGTCCGCGCCGTTTTGCGCCGCGTGGAGAAAGACGACGCGCCGCGTTATGAAGACGAGCGAATGACGATTGATTTCGCCGATATGCGCGTTTTGTGCGCCGCCGAAGACGTTAAATTGACGCGCAAGGAATTCGCGCTGCTTGAACATTTGATAAAAAATATGGGACGCGTCGCGACGCGGCAGCAGCTTCTCGATAATGTTTGGGGTTACAGCTATTTCGGCGATACGCGAACGCTCGACGTGCATATTCGCCGCCTTCGGCAAAAATTGGGCGACTGCGGAAATTGTATCGAAACCGTCGTCGGCATCGGTTACCGTTTCGTCGGATGTAAATGAGTCTTTTTAATTCTTTTTTTTCAGCCAGAGAAGTCGTCGCGCCGGAAAATTCCCGACAATTTTTGCGCGAATTTCTCGAAACGACGCGCGAAAGCATTTTAGTTGTCGGTCAGGATTTGCGCGTTGTCGCTTCAAACAAAGCGGCTCATAAAAGCTTTGAACGCGGCGGCGCGGCGCTCGAAGGAAAACGCCTGAGCGAAGTGATTCGCGATTTTAATTTGCACGACGCTTTTCGCCGCGCGCTCGAGGAAGATCAAGTTTCCGATATCAAACTGGAACTTCACTCCGCCGCTCAGCAAAAATATGACGTTCACATCGCTCCGATTCGGCTCGACGGCAAAAAGAGCGCGATTGGCTTTTTTTACGACGTAACGCAGATCGAACATCTCGAACGCGTTCGGCAGGAATTTCTCTCCAATATTTCGCACGAACTGCGCACGCCGCTCACGGCGATTATGGCGTTTGTCGAAACGCTCGAAGACGGCGCGATTGAAGACGCGGAAAACAATCTCCGATTTCTCGGCGTGATTCGCAAAAACGCTGAACGAATGCATCATTTAATCAACGATATTCTCGAACTTTCCTCAATCGAATCGGGCGGCGTCAAAATTCATCTGAAAAACATCAAACTCGCCGCGCTCGTTGACGAAATTTTTATTAATCTTTCCGCGAAAGCCGCCGAGCGCGAAATCAGATTGGTTAATGATGTCAATAAAGATGAATACGTTAAAGCCGACGCGCTCCGGCTCGAACAAATGCTGACGAATTTGATTGACAACGCCGTTAAATTCAATCGTCCGGCGGGCAGCGTCACGGTCAGATTGAATAATTCCGCAGAAAAAAACAGCATTTCCGTAACGGACGAAGGCGAAGGAATTCCCGGCGAACATCTACAGCGAATTTTTGAAAGATTTTACCGCACGGATCGCGCTCGCTCGCGCGAAATCGGCGGAACCGGACTCGGTTTAGCGATTGTCAAACATCTCGCACGACTGCACGGCGGCGAAGTCGCCGTCAAATCCGCGCCCGGCGAAGGCGCGTGTTTCATCGTCGAGCTGCCCGCCGTTCAGCAATAATTTTCCGCGCGCAAAAATAAAAATCCGACCGCCGCTCAACTGTGTTATAATACCGGTTCCTAAACAAAAAAATTCGATAAAGCGGACGAACGTTTTGTCGTTTACGGCTGTTTCTTAGCATTAGAAGGAGACGAATGAGTTATGGAATTGAGTATCGGGCAAAAAGTTTGCTATCCCAATCAGGGCGTGTGTCAGGTTGAAGGTATTCAGAACAAGATTATCGGCAGCAATTCGATGAGCTTTTATTTGCTGCGCGTGCTGAGCGATGATTCGATTATTTTCGTGCCGATGACGAAAACGGAAAACGTCGGAATTCGTCCGATTATCTGTTTTTCCGAGTACGAGAATTTGATGGAAAATCTCGGCACTGATTTTGAAAATGTCTCCGACGATTGGAAAACGCGTTCGCGCGAATACGGCGAAAAATTACAGTCGGGCAGCGTTTTTGAAGCCGCTGACGTGCTCAAAAAACTGACTTTTTTGTCGCACGAAAAAAAACTTTCGATGCGCGAACAGATTTTGCTGGACAAAGCGAAATTTCTGCTGGTTTCGGAAATTACCAACGCGAGTTTTTCCGGCGAAACGAAAATCTCCGAAAAAATTGACGAGCTGGTCGCGGCGGCGTGCGAAAAACACATTTCCGTGCAGCCGCACATAATGGCGGCACGAATTCACTAAAAAAGCAGAAAAATCTGACGATTAAAAAGAAAAAGACTTTTTCAATCTCAACATTCATTGCGGCTGACGCCGGCACGATTTTTGAGAATTGAAAAAGTTTTTTTTCGTTTAATTTTTGCTGTATTTCGCTCGCACAACCGTTTTGATATTGCCGCGCACGTGAAAATCGCCTTCGATTTCTACTTGCAGCGGATCGCAGGCTTTAACGAAATCTTCGAGAATAATATTGATAACGTGTTCGTGAAAAACCTTGATTTCGCGAAACGAATTGATGTACATTTTCAAGCTTTTCAGCTCGATGCAGCGCTCGTTCGGCACGTAGCGAAGTTTGATAATCGCGAAATCCGGAAAATCGGAAAACGGACAGATCGCCGTAAATTCCGGTATCTCAAAATCAATCCAAATCTCGCGACCGGCGTAATCGTATTTAAAAGAATCGAGCGGATAAAGCGTCATTTCTTCGCGCGGCGTCGAGCGAATATCCAGATTTTGCTGGTTGACGGGCGGTAAATTTGCGTTGTCTAACATAATGATAATTGGTAAAAATTTCTGTCAAAAGTCGAAACGAATATTTTACACCAAAAGCGGGCGAAAAATTAAACGCGGAACAAACGCGATTGTTTTTCTGTTGAATTTCGGCAGATTTTAGATTGATTGGCTGTCCGGGAAAATGCGATTGAGTTTTTCTTGCCGCGCTTTTTTTATTTGGCTCTTAATCTTTTCGCCGTCGCCAGATCGCGAACGCCGCGCCGATTTAATTCTTCGAGTAAATTGACGAAAATATGCGCCGTCGCGCGCGCGTCTTCCGAAGCGCGGTGATGATTGACGAGCGCGACGGAAAAATACTGCGCGACCGTATTTAAGCGGTGATTATCAATGTCGGGCAGCAATTTGCGCGACAGTTGAACCGTGCAGAGATGCGGATTTCCGACGCGATAATCGGCGTAAATTCTGCCGATTTCGTGATTGAGAAAGCGAATATCAAAATGCGCATTATGCGCGACGAGAACCGAATCGCCGATGAATTCGAGAAAATCACCGGCGACATCGCCGAATTTCGGCGCGTCTTTCACCATTCGGTCGGTAATTCCGGTCAACTGCGAAATAAAAATCGGAATCGGCGTTTCGAGATTAACGAGCGTGTGAAACTCGTCGATGATTTCGCCGCCTTTCACCCGGTAAGCGCCGATTTCCGTGATGCGGCACGGCGGAGTTTTCGCTCCCGTAGTTTCCAAATCGAACACGACAAACTCGGTTTCGTCCAGCTTTCTAAGTTCCAAGTTTTCCTGAACGAGCTCAACAAAATCTTCGTTTAACTGAAGGCGCGGATCGGTTTCAATCAAATCGGAAACGAGCAGCAGCGCCAAATCCGGCGCCGGTTTGCTGATTTTCAGCACGTAATCAACGACCTTGACGGCGGAAGCGCGACCGCCGAACGACCGCAAAAGCTCAATCGTTTCGCTGACGAGTAAAGATTCGGAAATCAAGTTTGGAAAGGGCGCCATCTTTAGTTTATTCTAACGTGAAAATATGAATGTGCAAGCAAAATTAAAATGCTGCGCGCGATTAAAATAAATTGAGGAGATTGGCAGGTGATGAAAGAGGAAAATATCAAAGCGGTCGAGAAATTTCTTAACGCGTTGAAACAAAAAGACTTGAGTCTCGCGCCGATTGCCGACGACTTAAAGTTTTGCGACCCGATTTCCGGCGACGGCGACGGCATCGAAAACTTCAAGGCGTTTCTCACCGGCTTTTTGCCTGCGATTGACGATGTGCGCGTCATTCAGCACGTTTGCGAAGGCGAATTCGTCATTACGCACTGGGAAGTTGACGGCGTTTTCGGCAGAATTCCGGTGTTGGAAAAATTTCGCGTGGAAAATGGAAAAATAACCGAAGCGTTCGGCTATTTCGATCCGCGACCGATTCTTGGAGATTAAAAAGTTGGCGGAGAGTTGCAGAAAGTAAACAGAAAGTTCCAGAGTTGCAGGAAGTTGTAAGAGCTTTAAAAATCTGAAAAATTAGCTCGAATTTGTCTGATTAACCATCTTTTTACTGTCTGGAATTTTCCGGTACTTTCTGCAACTATCTGGAACTCGAACAAAATATGAATTCAGAACAGGTTTTGAATCAGTTTAAGGAAACCGACGCGCTTTTGGACGGGCATTTTATTTTATCGAGCGGTTTGCACAGTCCGAGTTATTTGCAGTGCGCGCTGGCTCTACAGTTTCCGGCTGACGCGGCGAAATTCGGACGCGCGATTGCCGAACGCTTTGCCGACGAAAAAATCGAAACGGTGGCTTCGCCGGCAATCGGCGGTTTGATTATCGGTTTCGCCGTCGCGCAGGCGCTGAATGTGCGCTTCATTTGGACGGAGCGCGAAAACGGAATGATGACCGTGCGGCGCGGTTTTTCGATTAAAGAGAACGAGCGAATTTTGGTTGTTGAAGACGTGATTACAACCGGCGGTTCGACGCGCGAATGTATCGCCGCGCTCGAAAAAAACGGCGGAAAAATCGTTGCCGCCGCTTCGATTATTGATCGCTCAAACGGAACAGCCGATGTCGGCGTCGAGCGAATCGCACTCGCGAGTTTGGACGTGCCGACTTATCAGCCGGAAAACTGTGTGCTGTGCGCGAGCGGCGACACTGCTTATAAACCCGGAAGCCGAAACTCCAAATGAATTTCAAACTTCTCTTACAATACGACGGCACGGACTTTCACGGCTGGCAAATTCAGAACGGCGAACGAACCGTGCAAGGCGAACTTCAGAGAGTTTTTTCGCTGCTTGAAGGAAACGGCGCGAACGTGCACGTCGCCGGTTCGGGCAGAACCGATGCGGGCGTTCACGCCGAAGGTCAGGTGGCGAGCGTCAAACTGGCGCGAAATTTTGCGCCGGAGCGGTTGCGCGCCGCGATCAACGGCAATCTCTGGCGCGATCTGCGCGTTTTGGCGGTCGAAAAAGCGGCGGACGATTTTCACGCGCGCTTTTCGGCTAAAGGAAAAACTTATGTTTACCGCGTAGTGAATGCGCCGGTCGTTTCGCCGTTTGTGTGTCGTTACGCGCAGCACGAAGCGCGCCCGCTCGATGTCGGGCGAATGAACGAAGCGGCGCGGTTATTTTTAGGCAAACACGATTGGACGGCGTTTTCGTGCGCGCAAACCGACAGCGAAAGCCGCATTCGGACGATTACGGATTTTTCGGTCGAGTCAACCTGGAATCAACAGGCAAACGCGGCGATTATCGAATTTCGCATTACGGGCGAAGGATTTTTGCGCTATATGGTGCGTTCAATCGTCGGGACGATGCTCGAAGTCGGGCGCGGCGAAAAGGATTTTGATACAATTCAGACGGCAATCGTCAGCGGCGACCGCAATCTGGCGGGCGCAACCGCACCGGCGCACGGTTTGACTCTGCTCAAAGTTTACTACGATTAAAAAATGATAATTTACCACATCGTGAAGCCCGAAATTTGGGAACAATTCAAAGACGAAAACGAATACGAAGCCGAAAGCCTGCAAACTGAAAATTTCATTCATTGCAGTTACCGCAATCAGCTCGAAGACGTGCTTGCAAGATATTACAGCAATGCCGGTAAAGTCTTGATTCTGCACATCAATCCGCATTATTTGAATTCGGATCTAGTCGCCGAACCTTCAACGGCGGGAGAAATTTACCCGCACATTTACGGCGCGATTAACAAATCGGCGATTGTTGACATTGAGGAAAGAGATGTATAAACGGCTTTACTAAAGATCAAGTAAAAATCAAAACTTATCTGCAAAGTTAATTTTTTCGATGCACGAAAATTTTGTCAAAATCGTCAAACCGAAATCTGCGGAAGCCGAATTGCTCGCGCTGATTGATTTTGCGCGTTTGCCCGAGCATATCGCAATTATTATGGACGGCAACGGGCGCTGGGCGAAACAGCGCGGCAAACCGCGAATTTTCGGACACAAGGAAGGCGCGGAATCGGTACGCGCGATTCTCGATACCTGCGCGCGGCTCGGAATCAAAGCCGTGACGCTTTACGCTTTTTCGACCGAAAATTGGAAGCGACCGGAAGACGAAGTTTCCGGTTTGATGCAGATGCTCAAGCTCTATTTGAAAAAAGAGCTGAAAACCGTGCATAAAAACAACATTCGTTTTCAGGCAATCGGAAAAATCGAAGGTTTGAGCGAAGATTTGCAGAAACAAATCGCCGCCGCCGCTGACTTTACCGCCGAAAATACGGGAACGATTTTGAGTATCGCGCTCAATTACGGCGGACGCGCCGAAATCACCGCCGCCGCTGCAAAAGCCGCGCAAACGCTGGTTGAACAAGGGAAATCTCTCGACGATTTGTGCGAATTGGACATCGCCGCGAATTTGTACACGCGCAATCTGCCGGAAGTTGATTTGCTCATTCGGACGAGCGGCGAATTTCGCATCTCAAATTTCCTTTTGTGGCAATTGGCTTACAGCGAAATTTACGTGACGCCGACGCTTTTTCCCGATTTTCGCCGCGCCGAAATCTTTAAAGCAATTCTCGATTTTCAAAAACGCGAGCGTCGCTTCGGCGCAATCAACTAAATCACTAATAGAAGAATGGGACACAGATTGACACGGAAAAACCACGGATCGGCACAGATTTTTTACAAAATTTTGATCCGTGAAAATCCGCGTCTTTTTCCGCGAAAATCCGTGTTCTATTTTCCGCAAATTTTATGAACAACAGATTGCTGACCGCGCTCGTCGCGCTGCCGGTATTAATTGCATCAATCGTTTTGCCGTATTTTTTCCCCGGTCAATCGTGGGCGAACTGGGTTTTTCTGGCGATTGCTATTTTCGGTTTGGGCGCGGGACTTTTTGAATTTTTCACGCTGACGAAAAAACTCGAACTAAAAGCCGATGCCTCGGTCGCGTATTTGGGCGCGGCGGCGTTTTTCGTCGCGTTTCTTTTTGACGCGCCGCGCCAGCAACCGGATTTGCTGATTCTCACGCTCGCGCTGTTTCTGATTTTTGTTTTAATCACGCAGATGTTTCGCTTTCAAGCGGATTTTTCAAAAATGCTGACCGGCATCGGCGTTACGGTTTTGGGCGTTTTATACGTCGCATTTTTAGGCGGATTTATCGTCGCAATGCGCGTCGGATTTGAAGATTCGCTCGTGCCGCATCTTTCGACCAAGCTGCTCTCCTACTTTTTTCTCGTCGGAATGGGCGCTGATGTCGGCGCGTATTACATCGGAAAAAATTTCGGCAAATACAAACTGATACCGAAGGTTTCGCCGAACAAAACGTGGGAAGGCGCGTTTGGCGGACTTATTTTAAGCTGCATTTTCGCCGCTACCGCTTCATTCTGGTTTTTTCCGGAATTGCCGTATCAATTTTCGATTCCTCTCGCCGCCGTGATGATGATCGTCGGCTTGCTCGGCGATTTGGCAGAAAGCGCCATCAAACGCGGCTCAAATGCCAAAGATGCCGCCAACATTCTGCCCGGTCACGGCGGATTGCTCGACCGATTGGACAGTTTGCTTTTTAGCGCGCCAATCTTGTATTATTTTGCACGGTTTTACTTTTAAGTTTTTATGCGAAACGCAGTTCGATTTAACGACGATAATAATTGATTGGCGCGAGCGCAAAATTTCAGCGTTCCGCCTTTCGTTCGTCTTAGAAATCGAAAGGCGTTTTTTATTTGGAGAACAGGGAACAGGGACAAGGGACGAGCATTACTGCTTTTCTTTACTATCGTTCCTTAACACTCGTCTTTCATCACTAATTTTATGTTGGATGTTTTAGGAAATTTGGAAAAAACGCATTCGTGCGGCGCACTTCGCGCATCGAATGTCGGCGAAAAAGTGGTTTTGATGGGTTGGGTCGCGAAAAAGCGCGATTTCGGCGTTTTTACGTTTGTTGATTTGCGCGACCGCGACGGCGTGACGCAGATTGTCGTGTCGGAAGAAACCGCCAAAGACGCGCACGCCAAAGCGAAAAATCTGCGCGGCGAATTCGTCGTTGCAGTCCTTGGTGAAGTTTTCGCGCGCGATGAAAATTCCCGGAACGCTAAACTCGCGACCGGCGACATCGAAGTTCACGTTTCGGAAATTTTGATTTTGAACGACGCGAAAACGCTGCCGTTTGAACTCGAAAAAGCCGGTTCGCAAAATCTCGCGTCGGAAGATTTGCGTCTCAAATATCGCTATCTCGATTTGCGCCGCCCGCAGCTTGCCAAAAATATCCGAATGCGCGCCAAAGCCGTCAAAGAAATCCGTAATTATATGGATAATCTGGATTTCACGGAAATCGAAACGCCGATTCTGCTCAAATCAACGCCCGAAGGCGCGCGCGATTTCGTCGTTCCGTCGCGCATTCACGCCGGAAAATTTTTCGCGCTGCCGCAGTCGCCGCAGATTTTGAAACAGATTTGTATGATTTCCGGTTTGGACTAATATTACCAAATCGCCCGCTGTTTCCGCGACGAAGATTTGCGCGCCGACCGCCCGCCGGAATTTACGCACTTGGACGTGGAAATGAGTTTTGCCAATCAGGAAATGGTTTATCGCGTCATCGAAGGAATGTTTACGAGCGTTCTTCGCCTGATTGACGTTGAACTGCCAAATCCTTTTCCGCGAATGACTTACGCCGAAGCGGTGCGGCGTTACGGTTCGGACAAGCCGGATTTGCGTTTTGCAATGGAATTGCAGGATTTGAGCGCGAATTTTGCCGAAACGGATTTTGCACCATTTGCTTCCGTGTTGGAAAATAAAGGCGAAATTAAAGCGATTGTCGTCAAAGGCAAGGCAGATTATTCGCGCAAAGTTACCGACGATTTACAAGAATTTGTT
>SXGU01086398.1_pt1 | contig 13328 bp, 11 predicted proteins | sample 3174531 | NCBI WGS metagenome assembly SXGU01 (sample SAMN11356863, study PRJNA531348) | freshwater metagenome | isolation source: freshwater sample F1-140 | place: China: Fuxian Lake, Yuxi | collected 2017-12-25 | reverse complement strand
ACCTGGTCCTTTCGACCTTGCACACGAATGATGCTCCGGCGACGCTGGAACGCTTGGTGCGCATGGGTGTTGCGGGTTACAACCTCGCCTCGTCGGTGTTGTTGATCACGGCCCAGCGCCTGGTGCGAAAATTATGTCTGCACTGTCGGCAACCGATCCAGCATGATGCAGAGGCCTTGCGCATGGCAGGTCTTACGGACGCGTTGGCCGGGGAAAACCAGGGGGCCGGGGCACAGACCTATGCGGCTACGGGTTGTCCGCACTGTCGCGGCACGGGTTATCGCGGGCGGACCGGGATCTTTCAGGTGATGCCCATTACTCCGGCCATCCGGGGACTCATTCTGACTGGGGCTATCACGGCAGAAGTGGGCGCGCAGTCCGTACGCGAGGGGCATTTGACCTTGCGACAGGCGGGTCTTCTCAAGGTTTTGCGCGGGGTGACTTCCTTGCAGGAGGTTATGGCGGTGACCAATGACTGAGACGACCTCTGTGCTTTGGGAGCTTCCGAGTCAGCGGGCCTTTTTGTGGCGGGGCCGGGATGCGAACGGTCAACCCGTGAGCGGTGAACGGCTTGCGGCTGGAGCGGACAGCTTACGCTGGTCTTTGGCTGAGGCGGGGATCGAGGTGGACGCTATACGACCGGTCAGGCGGTGGGGATGGCCTGATTTATGGCTGGGTGGGCGATTGGGTCGGAAGTCGGTGTCAGGGGCATCGTCAAAGGCCCGCGATCATGTGTTGTTCATGCGCCAATTGGCGACCTTGCTGCGGGCGGGTGTCCCGCTGTTGCAGGCGCTGGGGGTGACCGAGGCCAGCCAGACAGGCCCGGGGCTGCGTCTGGTTATTGCGCAACTGCGGCAACGACTTGAGGCGGGGCAGGCCTTGTCTGTGGCGATGCAGGCCTACCCACGGCATTTTGATGCGTTGACCTGTCGCATGATCGCGGCGGGGGAGTTGTCTGGCGCCCTGGATGTGATGTGTGATCGTGCGGCCGGTTATCAGGAGCGCATGCTGAACCTGCGCGACAAGGTCCGCACCGCCCTGTTTTATCCAGCCATGGTCCTTTTGATGGCCTTGTTGCTGACCCTAGCCCTGTTGTTGTTTGTGATCCCCAGCTTTGCTCGTTTGTATGCCGACGCAGGCGCTCTGTTGCCTTGGCCGACGCGGGTGGTGCTGGCGATTTCGGATGGACTGATGGCGCATGGCCTTTGGGTCTTGGCCCTGTTGTCAGGCGTGGCGGCTGTCGTGGGCCGATTTGGTTCGCGCTGGCCGGCCTTGCGTGCGGCCCTGGATCGGTTTGTCTTGCACATCCCGCTGTTGGGTGGGTTGATCGCCAAGGCGGCGCTGGCGCGCTGGGCGGGGACCTTTGCGGCCTTGTTTGCGGCGGGCATCCCCTTGCGCCAAACCATCGAGGCGGCCAGTGGCGCGTCCGGTCACACGGTCTATGCGGAGGCTGGCGCGGCCTTGCAAACGGATGTGACCGCGGGCCAGAAGGTGTCGGTGGCCTTGGCCCGGGCGCGGGTCTTCCCGCCAATGATGGTGCAGATGGCGGCCGTGGGTGAAGAAAGCGGTTCGTTGGATGGGTTGATGGCCAAGGTGGCCGATTATTACGAGCAGGAGGTGGCCGAGACCGTGGCGCGCTTGTCGAACCTGATCGAGCCGGTGCTGATGGTGGTGCTGGGATTCTTGATTGGCGGGGTGGTGATCGCGATGTATTTGCCGGTGTTCCGTATGGGGAGCGTGCTGTGATCGAGGCACTGGTGGCCATCCTGGGCCTGGTGGTCGGCAGCTTTCTCAATGTGGTCATTTATCGTCTACCGAAACAGTTGGAGCACGATTGGGCCCTGCAGTGCGCTCAGCCGATGGCCGGCCCGCGCCCTAGCCTGGTTTGGCCGGGATCGCACTGCCCACAGTGTGGGCACACGCTGGCTTGGTTTGAGAATATTCCGTTGTTGAGTTTCGCCTTTCAGCGAGGTCGTTGCCGGACCTGTACGGCCCGTATCCCATGGCGTTATCCCTTGGTTGAGTTGGCGGCAGCCGGCTTGGCGCTGACTGCTGTGTGGGCTTTTGGTCTGACCCCGGAGGCCGTACTGGTCATGGGTTTCCTGTGGACCCTGTTGGCCTTGGCGGTGATCGATGCCCAAACCTTGTTGTTGCCGGATCGCCTGACCTTGGGGCTGCTCTGGGCCGGGTTGCTGGCCAATGCCGTGGGTTATTGGGGCGTGATTCCCCTGCCGGACGCGATATTGGGCGCGGTGGCCGGGTATGGCAGCTTGGGCATGGTGGCCTGGGGCTACGCCCGTTTGACCGGACGCGAGGGCATGGGCATGGGGGATGCAAAGCTGCTTGCCGCACTGGGCGCATGGCTGGGCTGGATGGTCTTGCCGCTGATGGTCTTGTTGGCCAGCCTGTTGGCCCTGGCCGTTGGCGGGCTGGCCCTGTTGCGCGGGCGTGCCAATCGGCATACGGCCTTGCCATTTGGGCCTTTTCTGGCCATGGCTGGAGGTTTGGCCGTTGTTTGGGGACAGGAATGGGTGACGCTATGGCTGAGCTGAAACGACCTTTTTGTATCGGGTTGACCGGGGGTATCGGCAGCGGCAAGAGCACCGTCGCGGCCCTTTTTGCCGCGCAGGGCGCTGAGATTGTTGATACGGACCTGCTTGCCCGCGAGCTGGTTGAACCCGGACAGTTGGTGCTGGCTGAGATCGCGGCGCAGATCGGGGACGATGTCCTGGTCAACGGCGTGTTGGATCGTGCCGCCCTGCGTCGGCGCATGGTGAGCGAACCGGAGACGCGCCGGCAACTGGAGGCCATCCTTCATCCACGGATTCGTGCATTGGCCGAGGCGCGCGTGCGTTCTGCCACAGGGCCTTATGTCATTCTGGTGATCCCTCTGTTGGCGGAGAATCAGGCTGCCTACGCCGCCTTGCTGGATCGTGTCCTGGTGATCGACTGCAGTCCGGAACGGCAGATCGAGCGCGTTGTTCGACGAGACGGGATGGAGGTTGGACAGGCGCGGGCGATGTTGGCCGTGCAGGCGTCACGGGCGGCCCGTCTGGCGATGGCCGATGATGTCCTGCTCAACGAGACGGACACGGATGCAGGCCCGGACGGCGGTGGGACGGATCTGGCCCGGCGGGTGATGACACTTGATTTACATTACAAGGCATTAGCGGTTGCATAATCGGTTGCACAACGCCAATAAATGTGGCAAAAGACTAAGTTATGACAGCCATCCTTCCGTGCGCCTGATCTTCCATGATTGCCTACGAGTATCCGCTTAACGAACGGGTGCGTACTTGGTTGCGCATTGAGGACCTGTTTGCCAAGGCCTCGGAGTTTATGCTGCGGGCGGAACCGCGTGACCACCACGCAGCCCTGCAGGCGATCTTTGAGCTCGTTGAGGTGACGGCGCGTCCCGATCTGAAGTCCGAGTTGCTGCAGGAGATTGAACGGCAGCGCGTCGGCCTTGAGCCCTTACGCAACAATCCCGCCGTCGATGGCCGGGCACTGGAGACCGTTCTGGCCCAGTTGCAGACGGTTCGGGAGGCCCTCTTGGCGCTATCTGGAAAACCCTGTCAGTCCCTGCGCGATAACGAGTGGCTGGCGACGATCCGTAACCGCAGTTTTATCCCCGGGGCCTCATGTAGTTTTGATATCCCGAGCTATCACTATTGGCTGAATCTTCCGGTAGCAGAACGGTCCGCCGATCTTGCAGGCTGGCTTGCGGTACTGGATCCCATTCGGGAGGCCGTCTTGTTGGTGATGCGTTTGCTCCGCGAAGGTCGGCAACGATTCTCGCCGCAGGCGGAAAAAGGGGTTTTTCAGATCAATCTGGGTGGGCGTTCCTCCATGCTGTTGACGATCCGTGTGAGGCCCGACTTGCCTTGCGTTCCGGAGATCAGCGCAGGAAAACATGTCATCAACCTGCGTTTTGTGGCCATAGACAAGCAACATCGCCCGCGTCTTTGCGAGCAGGATATCCCCTTTGAGCTGATGCTGTAGACCCAGCCGTCAGGCTGGATAGATGGCGCCGAGGATGCGTTCGCCGCGGGCGCCGGTCACAGCGGGCAGATTCCCACTTTTGCCTTCCAGGGTGTGCTTGGCCAGCCAAGCGAAGGCTGCGGCCTCAACCCAGTCAACTGCAATGCCTAGACGGTCTGTAGGTTCGACCCGTGTGGCCGGAAAAAGGGCGGCCAGGTGTGTGACCAGCGTCTGGTTATGCGCACCACCTCCACACAGATAAACGGCTTGCGTACCAGGACAATGCTGTTTGATGGCATCGGCAATGCCTCGGGCGGTGAATTCCGTCAGGGTGGCCAGGACATCTTCTGACAAGCTTGTTTCTTGGACAAGCGCGAGCAGCCAATCGAGACTGAAATCCTCACGGCCGGTGCTCTTGGGTGGTGGGGACGACAGGAAGGGGTGCGCCAACATCCGCGAGAGGAGCGCCGCGTCGATGTGGCCACGGGCGGCAATGGCCCCGCCCGCATCGTAGTCGCAGCCGAAACAGCGGCGCGTCCAGGCATCCATGAGCAGGTTTCCGGGACCGCAATCCCAGCCGCGAACTTGGCCGCCACCTGGGCCACCATTTGACGGCAGGTCGGTCAGGTTGCTGATTCCACCGATGTTGACGATGACGCGGTGTTCGTTTGGGTCACCAAAGCAGTGCGCGTGAAAGGCGGGCACGAGCGGGGCACCCTGGCCGCCAGCTGCAATGTCGCGGCTGCGAAAATCAGCCACGCTGGTGATGCCGGTCAGTTCGGCCAGGCGTGCGGCATTGTTGATCTGGATCGTGTAGCCCCGCGCCGGTTGGTGGCGTACGGTCTGCCCGTGACAGCCGATGGCACGCACCGTGGTGTGGCTGGCCCCGGCATGAGCGAGGACGGCGTGAGTGGCCTCGGCATAGAGCTCGGCGAGCTGGTTGGCCAAGCGAGAACTTAGATCCAGTTCATTCGGGCCGGGCTCGTGCAAGGCCAGCAGGGCGGTCTTGAGGTCATCCGGGTAGGGTAGCCAGTGTGTGGCCAGCAGGTTCGGGGATACCTGTGAGAAATCGACCAACGCAGCATCGACCCCGTCAAGGCTGGTGCCAGACATCAGCCCGATGTAGAGGTCCGGATGCGTATCAATCAAAGGCGGTGAGGTTGTGGCCACGGATCAGGCGCAACTGATCAGCCAGTGGAGCAGCCGCCAGGTTGAAGGCGGCACGCTCGCGGGCCTCCAGCGGTATGGCAGTCGGCAGTTTGAGGGCCAGCGGGTCACGCTGCTCTCCGTTGATACGGAATTCATAGTGGAGGTGGGGGCCGGTGGCGAGCCCGGTCTGGCCGACATAGCCAATCACCTGGCCTTGTTTGACCTGGCCGCCTTGGCGCAGGCCCTTGGCGAAGCGGGACATGTGGCCATAGGCGGTGCTGTACACGCCGCTGTGTTTCAGTTCGACCAGATTGCCGTAGCCCCCCTTGCTGCCAACGAATTGCACGCGGGCATCGGCGATGGCGCGAATCGGCGTTCCGGTGGGGGCGGCATAATCTATACCGCGGTGGGCACGCCATTCCTGGAGGACGGGGTGATAGCGGGCGTTACTGAAACCGGACGAGATGCGCGAGAACGCCATCGGTGACTTCAGGAAGGCCCGCTGCAAGCTGCGTCCGGTCGGGGTGTAATAGCGGCCTGCAAAACGCACGGCCTGATGTGCCTCCGTGCCGTTGACATATTCGGCGGCCAGCAGGTTGCCGGTCTGAATCAGTTGGCCGTTGTAATACTGGGCCTCGTACACGACCGAGAATCGATCGCCATCCTTGAGGTCACGGTGGAAGTCAATCTCGCCGGAGAAGATCTCTGAGAGTTGGGTCGCAAAATGGTCGGGCACATCGGCCGCGTCCATGGCGCTGTAGAGTGAATTGTTGACCAAGCCACTCTTCATGAGGGTGCGCGTCTCAAGCTGGACGAGTTCATCCTTGGCCGTGTGCGTATCGCCTTGACGCACAACGCTGAGCAGATGCTGGTTGTCGGTCAGATGGCGTAACAGGAGCAACTGGCCGCCGGCGGTGACGCGCGCGAGGACTGTGCGGCCCGGCTTGAGATTTTTCAAGGCGCGCTGATGGCGAGTGGCCGACAGGACCCGTTGTGCCTCTTCGGTCGAGACGCCCAACCGGGACAGGAGGGCTGGCAGTGTATCGTCGCGGGCGATGCGCTCTTCACGCCAGAAATCGAGGGGGCCTTTCTCGGTCGGAGCGGCCGCCGGCAGGGTGATGGTGCCGGTGACTGTTTCGCGTGGCATGCCATCCGTATCGGTGTCGGGCGCGATGGCGAAGGCGGCGACGCCGCCGAACAGAGGCAGCGCGACCAAGGTCATCAGCCAGCGGCGAACGCGCGGTGAGATCCGGTCGAAGAGCTTCTGGGGCGGATTATCGGAAAACATGGGGGCGAAATTTACCACGGCACCCCGTGCCTTGTCAGCCTCACGGCCGGTATCGGCCAGGGGACGGGTCTCTGGTGTTGCTGTGATGCCCTGCGTGTGGAGGCGCAGTTCGAGCGCGCGATGTTTTCGGGTATTTGGCTAGGGATTGACCTGAACGGCGAGGCCTAGTTTGCGGATGTTCTCGGCATGGGTCTCCAGCCAGGCCGCCGGCAGGGCTGACAGGTGCTCTGCTCCGGCCTGTAGCGAGGGTCGTGCCAGGCCGTAGAGCAGGACCCCGGTGATGGGCAAGCCATCAGCCAGGGCGCGACGCAGGAAGGCGAGGTAGGCGTCCGTCTCGGCGCGGCTGGGGGGCTGACCGTCAACGGCGAACACGCAGGTCTGGATGCGGGTGCGGCAGAGGTGGCTGGCGATGGCGAGGCGGCGCATAACCCGTTGGGGTTCCTGACGCAGGCCATTGATACGGGCGCTGCCGGCAGGCAGGGCGGAGTCGATCTTGAACCATAGCTCGCCGCCCAGTGCGTTTAATAGGGCGATGCCCTTCTGGACACGGGCCTGGCCAATCAGGCTGCCGTTGGTGATGAGTACGACATTGATCTTCCCGGTCAGGCCGAAATCTGCCATGACCCGACCCACCAGGGATACCGCATCGGGAAAGGCCGCCGCGCTGGTCGGTTCGCCGTTGCCGGAAAAAGCGATGTCTTTCAGGACGCGCAGCCCCTCGGGGACATGTTGGGCCATGAAGTCGCCCCGGACGATCTCCTGCAACATGTGGCGAAGTTCCGTTTCCAGGTGCGCCAGGTCGATCGGTGGCGGGCCGCCGCGTGTCAGGTTGGGTACCTGGCAATAGACGCAGTGCCAGTTGCAGGCATTGTTGGGGTTGAGGTTGATGCCGACTGATACGCCACCCATGCGCCGCGACACCACCGGATAGACATAGGTCATCCCGGACAGGTTGGTGTTGTGGTTTGCAGGGGAGAGGATCAGGGGGGCGCTGGCAGCATTCATGGGGGAGATTGTGGCACACTCGCCCGCATGGAGACTGAATCCAACGCTGCCTTTGCTGTTCGTGTCTGCGCCTGGCAAGCCACGCATGGCCGTCATGACTTGCCTTGGCAGGGGCGTGATGCCTATGCCGTTTGGGTGTCCGAGATCATGTTGCAACAGACCCAGGTCGAGACGGTCATTCCGTATTACCAGCGTTTCATGGCCCGTTTCCCTGATCTGGCCGCGCTGGCGGCCGCCAGCATTGATGAAGTGCTGGGTCTTTGGAGTGGGCTGGGTTATTACGCCCGGGGTCGAAATTTGCATCGGGCGGCGCTGGAAATGGCCGCGCAAGGGGGGCGTTTCCCCGTCGATTTCCCCGCCATCACCGGCCTGCCCGGTGTGGGCCGTTCCACCGCCGGGGCGATCGCTGCCCTCGCCTTGGGTGAACGCCATGCCATCCTCGACGGTAATGTGCGTCGCGTCCTGTGTCGCGCCTTTGGTGTCGAAGGTTGGCCGGGCGAGACCGCCGTTCAGACCCGTCTGTGGGCGTTGGCCGAATCGCTGTTGCCTGATGTCGCAGACATCCGCCCGTACACGCAAGGTCTGATGGACCTTGGCGCAACCCTGTGTACGCGCAGTCGACCGCGTTGCGCGGAGTGTCCGCTGGGTGGTGACTGCGTGGCCGCACGCGAGGGCCGTCAGGCCGATCTGCCGCAGCCAAGGCCGCGCAAGGCCATCCCCGAGCGTCACACGGCCTTGCTGGTTTTTCGCCAGGCGGATCAGATCCTGCTTGAACGGCGGCCGTCCAAGGGTATTTGGGGTGGGTTGTGGTCGCTGCCCGAGGATGAGCCCGATACGCCCGTGGCCCAGATTGAACAGCGTTTTGATGCGGATCTGGACGAATTGCCGGAGGCGGATGCGCTGATTCATAGCTTCAGCCATTTTCGCCTCAACATCAGGCCGCGGCGCTTCGCCGTGCGCCGTTTCCCCTTGTGCGAGGCGTTGCCGGGTCAGATCTGGTTGTCGTTGGACGATTTGTCGGGTGCGGCCCTGCCCGCCCCTGTGCGCCTCATCTTGGAGCGGGAACGCTAAGCATGTGGATCGACACCCACAGCCATCTCGATGCCGCCGAGTTTGGCCATGACCGTGATGCCGTGTACGCACGGGCACGGGCTGTCGGGGTGGAGATCCAGATCATCCCTGCCGTTTCGCGCCCCAATCTGACCGCCGTTGCGGGGCTTTGCCGGAATTACCCGGGTTGTTTCCCAGCCTGGGGTTTGCACCCCATCTACACGCATCGCCCGGATGACATCGCCGCCGTGCGGGCGCAGATCGAGGCCTGGCGTCCGGTTGCCGTAGGCGAGATCGGGCTGGATCTGTATGAGGGCCATCCGGATTTCACCCAGCAGGAACGGACCTTCGTCGCCCAACTCGAACTGGCGCGGGAATACGACCTGCCGGTCATCCTGCACAGCCGCCGAGCCGTTGATCTTTGTCTCAAACATGTGCGTCGCATCCGCGTCCCCGGTGGCATCGCTCACGCCTTTGTGGGCAGCGCCCAGCAGGCCCACGCCTTCATCGACCTGGGTTTCAAACTGGGTTTTGGCGGCGCATTCACTTATGCCCGAGCGACGCGATTGCAACAATTGGCGCGCGAATTGCCGCTGGAGGCCATCGTGCTGGAGACCGACAGCCCGGACATCCCGCCGGCCTGGTTGCCAGCTGACAATCGCCGTAACGAACCGGCCGAACTGCCGCGCATGGCCGCCGAGCTCGCCCGCCTGCGTGGTGTCGATGATGCCACAATCGCGGCGGCCACTTCGGCCAACGCCCGTGCTGTGTTGCGGCTGGAGGCCTGAAACCGTATCGTGCGCGGTATGGACAATCGCCTGTACACGATTCCCAACCTGCTCACCCTGGGGCGCGTCATTCTGGTGCCCTTTGTGGCCTGGCGCCTGCTGGAGGGCGATCTGCCCGGTGCCTTTGTCTATTTCGTTATTGCCGCGGTTACTGATTTTTTCGACGGCTATCTTGCGCGGCTGTTGAACCAGAAGAGTGCCCTCGGGGCCTGGCTTGATCCACTGGCCGACAAGGCCATGCTGCTTACGGTCATCCTGCTCCTTGCTGATCAGGATATCCTGCCGGTCTGGTTGGCCCTCATTGTGGTCCTGCGTGACGTCACCGTGCTGGTGGGGGCTGCGGCCTGGCTCAATCTCACCGGTCACCTCGATGTAGCGCCCACCCTGGGCGGCAAGGTCGCCACCTTTGCCGAGTTCGTCCTTATCAGCCTGCTGCTTGGTCAGCATCTACTCAATGCGGGGGTCATCGAAACCTTCCCCGTGCTTATTTTGCTCACCGCCGCATTGGCGACCTTTTCCGGCACCCAATATGTGTGGCGCTGGACCCTCAAGACACGCGCCTGGCTGAAGGTCAATCCGCCGGGGAAATAAGGCCCGGATCTGCAACCGTGTTTTTCCGTCATGCCTGCGGCATGATAGTGTTCGCTCCCCTCAAGTAACCCCCTCGTTTCAGGAGAAAACCCGCATGCCGTTTTGGTCCTTCATCGTCTTTACCTTCATGTTGCTGCCGTTGACTGCAAATGCCACGCCGGACATGACCGCACCCGAGGCCTATGATGCCGTCCGAACCGGCAAGCTCAGGCTGATCGATGTCCGTACCCCGCAGGAATGGCGGCAAACGGGAATCGCACCGGGTGCTGGGCGTGTGGACATGTCTCGTGGAGCAGAGCACCTGTTGCAGGGCGTACTGGAGGCGACCAAAGGGGATCGGAATGCGCCCATCGCCCTCATTTGCCGCACCGGAAACCGCACCACACAGGTGCAGAGGTTCTTGCAACAGCAGGGATTTTCCAATGTGTTTAATGTCAAAGAAGGGATGGTCGGAAGCGCGGCCGGGCCCGGTTGGATCCGGCGTGGACTGCCGGTCGAGAGTTGCGCGGCCTGCTGACCCTTACCCCTTTTAGCGGCGGGCTTCCGCCAGGCGTTTTTCCAGCCGTTTGACCGAGACGGGCTCAGGGGTCTTGAGTTCCTGGGCAAAGAGGGAGACACGCAGTTCTTCCAGGGCCCAGCGGAATTCGGTGGCCTTGTCGCCTTTGAGGAGGGCGATGGACTGGATGAGTGGGGCCATGTCGCGTAGGTGCTGAGTGTCACGGACGAGGTCGCGGGGGAGCTTTTCCACCCGCCGTTCAATGGCGGTGAGATAACGCGGCAGGTGGGTCAATTGGTGCGGCGGATGGTTGGCAATGAAGCCGACATGGACGAGGGCGGCGAGTTGTTGGCTGATGTCCTTCACGGCGGTGGCGCAGGGGGCGGGAAGCTTGGCCAGTCGCCCTTGCAGGGCGTGGGTGCGGGTGATGCATTCTGCGGCGATCTGGGCGAGGTGGTCGGCCTCGCTGGAGATCTCGCCAGGTGGCAGTCGATTCAGGGTTTCGAAGGCGATTCGGTCGCGGATCTCAGCGGGATCCGTGGGGGCCAATTTGCGCGCAGCAGCGTAGAGCACATCGCGAGACAGGATTTCGCCTTGACCACCCCAAAGTCCATAGGCGAGCAGTGCGGTCTTGATGCGCTGGACGACGGTTGCGTGGGTTTGCTTGAGGCGTGCCCCCTGACCCAGCCAGTACAGGCGCAATACGCCGCGTCGATGGGCGGCGAGGGCGGCATCACGATGGTCCAGTGGTTTCAGGTTGACGCGCCCGTCGGCCTCTTCAACCAGAGCGGGCCAGGCGGTCAGGACCTGCTTCCCGCGCGGTAGGCTGATGTGTTCGGGCAGGGCCTCGAAGTCCCAGTGGGTCAGGTTTTCGCGCTCGAGGTGGGTCGAGGCCTGGGCAAGGTTGTTCTGTGCGGTGTGGCCGTGGGCGTTGCGCAGGGCGGCAAGGTCGCGGGATTCGTCGATCCGGTGGCCATCGGCATCGAGGAGGCGGAAATTCATGCGCAGGTGGGGCGACAGGGCCTCTTCACGCCAGGCATCACTGGGGATGCGCGCGCCGCTACGGGTCTCGAGAAAGTCGGCAAGTGCCTCGGTCAGTGGGGTGTCGCTGGGGCTTAATGCGGCTGCGGCCGCACGGGCGTAGTCGGGTACGGGCACGAAATTGCGCCGCAGACCTTGTGGCAGGCTGCGGATCAGGGCCTCGATGCGGGCCTCCAGCAGGCCGGGTACCAGCCACTCGCAGCGCGTGGCCGGGATCTGGTTGAGGGCCTCGATGGGGGCGACGAGGGTGACGCCGTCGTCGGTCGAACCGGGCTGGAATCGGTAGCTCAAACGCCAGTGTTGGTCAGCCCAGTCGAGGGCTTCGGGATAGATGTTGAGTTCGGGGTGCTGTGCCGGGAAGAGGTCGGTGCGCTCCAGGAACAGGAGGCGCGGGTTGGCCTTTTCGGCGTTGCGCCGCCAGCGGTCAAAGCTGGCCCCGGTGTGGATGTCGGCCGGGAGGCGGGACGAAAAAAAGTCCGCGACGATCTCTTCGTCGACCTCGATACGGGCATTGCGGGTGCGGTGCGTCAGTTCGTCCAGCTCGGTGAGGAGGTCCAGGTTGTGGCGAAAAAAAGGGGCACGGCTGTCCCATTCGCCTCGTACCAGGGCGTGACGGATGAAGAGGGTGCGACACAGGGCCGGATCGGTGGGGCCGTAATGCACGCGCCGTTCATTGACGACCGGCAGGCCGTAGAGCGTGGCCTTCAGTAAGGCGTTGACCTGAGCGGGTCGCTTTTCCCAGTGTGGATCGCTGTAGCTGAATTTCAGCAAATGCCCCCCGGCGGCCTCGATCCATTCCGGCTCGATGCGGGCCACGGTGCGGGCGTAGACACGGCGGGTCTCGACAATCTCGGCGGCCATGATCCATTTGGGCTTTTGCTTTACGCCGCTGCCGGGGAAGGGCAGGAAGCGAATGTCGCGGGCGCCGAGAAAGCTGCCGTCTTCGGTCAAGAAGCCTAGGTTTCCGAGCAGGCCGGTGAGCAGGGCCTGATGGATGGGGGCGTAACGCGTGGCCCAGGGGTCTTCGCCCGGCGCTGGGGGTTCGTCGCGGGTGGGGAAGCCCAGTTCCTTCACCAGGCTGGTGAGCTGGTTGTAGACCTCGCGCCATTCCCGGATGCGCAGGGGCGAGAGGAATTCGCCGTGCAGTTGTTCGCGCAGCTTGCGTTGCGATTTGCGGTGCGTGATCTGGGTCGCAATGTGTTGCCAGAGGTTAAGGATGGCGAGGAAGTCTGAACGCGGATGGGCAAAGCGGCGGTGTTTCTCGTCGGCGGCCAGGGCGCGATCCATGGGCCGTTCACGCGGATCCTGTACGGAGAGAAAGGCGGCGATAACCAGGATCTCGTGCAGGCAGGCGTGGCGATGGCCGGCGATCAGCATGCGCCCGATGCGCGGATCGACGGGCAGGCGGGCGAGTTGGTGGCCAATCTCGGTGAGGCCATTGTCGGCATCGACCGCGCCCAGCTCGGCCAAGAGTTGCTGGCCGTCTTTGATACGGCGGGGTTCGGGGGCGTCCAGAAAGGGGAAGTCGGCGATGTCAGGCAGGGCCAGCGCCTTCATGCGCAGGATTACGCCGGCCAGCGAGGAGCGCAGCAGTTCCGGCGTGGGATAGGCGGGGCGGGACTGATGGTCGGCCTCGGCATAAAGGCGGATGCAGACGCCGGGGCCGAGTCGTCCGCAACGACCAGCGCGCTGATTGGCTTGGGCCTGGGCGATCTTCTCGGTCTTGAGTTGCTCGATGCGGTTTTTCAGCGAATAGCGTTTGACCCGTGCCAGCCCGGTGTCGATGACATAGCGGATGCCGGGAACGGTGCGCGAGGTCTCGGCGACATTGGTGGCGCGGACGATGCGCCGCCCCGCGTGGGGCTGGAAGATGCGATCCTGTGCGGCAATCGACAGACGGGCGAACAGCGGCAGGATCTCGGTATGGTCGGGGTGAGGT
>SXGU01017419.1_pt1 | contig 13328 bp, 14 predicted proteins | sample 3174531 | NCBI WGS metagenome assembly SXGU01 (sample SAMN11356863, study PRJNA531348) | freshwater metagenome | isolation source: freshwater sample F1-140 | place: China: Fuxian Lake, Yuxi | collected 2017-12-25 | reverse complement strand
GTACAAGACCAACCTGGACACGCAGGCGGTCATCGACTCGGTCGTGGGCTACATCACCAGTGTCAACTACAAGGACTTCCCGGACGTGGTGGCCATGGTGGAGGACGCGTTCGACCAATTGGGCAAGACCAAGGACGTCAAGGCCAAGATGGAAGCCGCGGCCAAGGCCGGGGATTGGCAGAACGCCACCCTCTGGGCCGGCCAATGGTGGCAGTATCAGGTCAAGACCGCCGACCTGGGCTTGCGCGCCAAGACCTATCTGGAGCAGAACGGCGCCAAGAAGATCAAGTAACACCTGGTAGTTCAAAGGGGGGGGCTGCGGCTCCCCCCTTTTTTGCTTCGTGAATAATATTGATTCAGGTCAAATTATTTGATGTTCATCAAGGCCGCGCGAAGCGCTTTGGCTTTCCATTCACGGCAGGCGCCTCGCCATTACCCTCCATCCCAAGTTCAAGGAGTATGAACATGAATGCCAGCAGGATGCTCGCCCTTTGTCTCGCTCTCGCTACTTCCGCCGCCTGGGCCGCGGCCCCCTCCGGCGACAAGGGCGATCCGCTCAAGCTCAAGGGTGACGCCAAGAACGGCGCTGAAGTCTATGAGGTCTGTTCCGGCTGCCACCTGGCCAGCGGTATTGGCCGCCCCGATGGCACCTTGCCGGTGGTTTCCGCCCAACACGCGAATGTGCTGGTCAAGCAGATGGTGGACATCCGTACCGGCCACCGCGACAACCCCACCATGCTGCCTTTCGCCCAATCCATGTCTGCCCAGGAGATGGCCGACAGCGCCGCCTACATGCACACCCTCAAGCTCTCCGCCAAAAACGGCAAGGGCGCGGGCAAGAACGTCAAGCGTGGCAAGGAGTTGTATGAGAAGGACTGCAAGTCCTGCCACGGCGCTGCCGGCGAGGGCGACGAGGCCAAGTTCATTCCCATGCTGACTGGCCAGCACTTCAAGTACATGCAGCGCCAGCTCGACGAGATGCGCGCCGGCAAGCGCAAGAACGCCGACAAGGACATGCTCAAGGTGATCAAGCCTTACAGCGATGCCGACATCGAAGCGGTCAGCGATTTCATGGCGCGCCTGCCGATCGCCAAGAAGAAGTAAGCTCTGCGGTGGGCGCCGCCGCGCCCGCCGTCTGTAACCCCCATTGCCTTGTTCCACTCCCAGGATTTCGAGATGACTCGCCCGCCCGCCCAGACCACCCGGCTACTCACCTTCGGCGCTTTGCTGGTGCTGATCGCGACTTATTTCGCGCCGATCTGGTGGGTGTCGCTTACCGCCCCGAACTACCCGCCCGATGCCTTCCCGGACGGCATCCGCATCCATTTCCACTTCAACGGCGTGTTCAACGGCTGCAAGGGCACCGTGATCAAGAAGGACGAGGTATTCCAGGGCGACCTGGGCGATTCCCGCGAGACTGAAATGCGCAAGCAGACTAGCCAGACTCAGGCGCTGGACTGCGTGCACGAAATGAACACCATCAACCACTACGTCGGCATGTACCCCATCGATGCCGGGGCGCCTGTGGAGCGCGGACTGTCGCGCTATTTCTTCGGTTTTTTCGGCGTCATGCTGGCGGCCTTCGCTTTCCCCGCGCGCAGGACCCAGGTCGCGATTCTGGCGGCCGGCTTCCTGGCGGTGGTCGCCTGGATGGGGGGCGAGATGTATGGCGCGGGGCGCCTGGACGAACTGCTGGAACACTACCGTGTCGCCGCCGGCGCCTATTTCAACGAACCGGCCATCATCGCGCGCTGGACCGCCAACCTGAAACTCGCCCTTGAAGCCACCATGGCGGGCTTGGTGGTGGTCATGCTCATCGTCCTCGCCGGCGTCCGCTTCTCGCGCCCGTTCTCCCTGCTGCTAGCCCTGGTGCCGGCCCTGCTGCCGCTGTTCTTTGTCCTCGACTACGCTGGCTGGCTCTGGTTCTTCGGCCACAACCTGCACCCCTGGGGCGCGTTCACCGTGAAGCCCTTCATGCCCACAGTATTCGGCGAGGGCAAGGTGGCGCAGTTCTCCACCTATTCCTACCCCTACATCGGCTACGGTATGTTGTTCCTGGCCAGCGGCCTGCTGGCGCCAGCCATCCTGCTGCGGCGCAAGGCGATTCGCGAGGAGAAGGCGTGACCCTGTCGGGTTGCCGCATCAGGCGTCTTTTCCCGGTATTCCGCCGCGCCGCATCCGGGCTACCGCTGACGGTCCTGTTGCTTGCCTCGGGTGCGGCCTGCGCCCTCGGACCGGGCGGTGTGGCGCTGCCGGACTTCTCGGTGCAGAGCACCTTGCGCACGGAAGTGAATGCGCCCAAACCCGTCTACCCGCTCTATCAGCGCGACAAGCGTATCCACGGGCTAAAGCCGTTCCAGGCGCTAGTGGATGCCGCTCCCGCCGGCTCCGTGCTACGCCCGCCTCCCGGCGTGTATGCCGGACCCGTGCACCTGACCAAACCGCTTACCATCGATGGCGGTGGCAAGGTCACCATCGACGCCGGCAACAAGGGCAGCGTGTTCACGGTCGCCAGCGACGGCGCCGTGCTGCGCGGTGTGCGCCTGACCGGTTCGGGCGATCTGCACGATACCGAGGATGCCTGCCTGGAGATCCGGGGCAACCGCAACGTGGTGGAAAACCTGGTTATCGACGATTGCTTGTTCGGCATCGACCTGCGCCAATCCAACGAGAACATCGTGCGCAACAACCGCATCACCTCCAAGCCCGTTGATCTTGGCGTGCGCGGTGACGGCCTGCGCCTGTGGTACAGCATGAAGAACCGGGTCGAGGGCAACAGCCTGGTCGACTCGCGCGACTTCGTGGTCTGGTATTCCGATGGCAACGTCATCCGCAATAACCTAGGTCGTCGCAGTCGCTATTCGATGCACTTCATGTTCGCCCATTCCAACCTGGTGGAAGGCAACCGCTATTACGACAACGCCGTGGGCATCTATGTCATGTACACGGACGGCGTGGTCATCCGCAACAATGTCATTTCGCACGCCAACGGCGCCACCGGCATGGGCATCGGCTTCAAGGAGGCGAGCAACACGCTGGTGGAAGGCAACGACATCATCTATTGCGCCACCGGCATCGGCTCCGACCTGTCCCCTTATCAGCCCGACACCCATATCTGGATCCGCAACAACCGCATCGCCTACAACGGCATCGGCATCCTGTTCAACAACGAGCGCATCGGCAACATCGTCACGGATAATGTGTTCGAGGGAAATCTCAGCCAGGTGGCGGTGAATGGCGGCGGCTCGGCGGCCCGCAATGCCTGGCACGGCAATTGGTGGGACGACTACCAGGGTTTCGACCGCAATGGCGATGGCCGTGGTGACAGCGCCTACGAGGTCTATGCCTACGCCGACCGCATCTGGATGGAACAGCCCCACGCGCTCTTCTTCAAGAATGCGCCGCTGATGGAGGCCCTGGATTTCCTGGAGCGCCTCGCCCCCTTCTCCAGTCCCACCCTGATCCTGCGCGATACCGCGCCGCGCTTCACCAAGCCCGCGAGACATGGCAGCCACACTCCCTCATAAGGCGGAACAGGCGCGACGCCGCTTCCTGCGCGCCCTCATCGGTGGCAGCGCCCTGCTCGCCGCCGGCGGCGCCGGCTGGTTGCCGCTGGCCCAGGGCGGCACAGCGCGGTTGCGGCCGCCCGGCGCCCTGGAAGAAGACGACTTCCTCGCCTCCTGCATCAAGTGCGGCCAGTGCGTCCAGGTCTGCCCGGTCAGCGCCCTGAAGTTGGCCGACCTGGGCGATGGCTACGGTGTCGGCGCGCCCTATATCGACGCTCGCGCCCAGGCCTGCGATTTTTCCTGCGATGCGGTGCAGTGCATCCTGGCCTGCCCCACCGGCGCGCTGGCCTACGAGAAACCGAAACATCTGGCGACGCGCGCCGCGATGCGGATGAGCGGCCCGCCGATCCTGCTGGCCAAGGAAAAAGACCCGGAACCCACGCTCAATTTGAGGGAACGCATTGGCGTCGCGCGTCTAGCTCGCCCCGAGTCATGCCTCGCGCGTCAGGGCAAGGGCTATAAAGGCGCGGCGCGGGCTCCCGGCTACGACGGACACATGCGCTTCATGGACGTGGACCGCTGGCGCCCCATTCCGCTCAACGACCACCCCTTCGACGTGCCGGTGTGCGACCTGTGCGTGCGCACCTGCCCGATCAAGGGTGCGATCAGCCTGGAGCCACTGCCCGATGGCCGCATGACCCCCGTGGTGCACGAGGCCTGTGTAGGCTGCGGCGTCTGCGAGATGGTCTGTCCGACCGAACCGGCCGCGATCGTCATCGACCCGCGTCGGGGATGGGGGGGGTGATGTCACTCAAGGAATCGGCAAGGCTTCTGCTTGGCGGCGCGGTGCGCAAACCCGCAACCGAGGATTACACCCCCGGTGCGCGCCAGGTGCATGAACTCAAGCGCATGAATGTCGAGCATCAGTGCCAGCTCAAGGAACATGCCCGTCTCGGCCATCCGCACCGCAATACCTGGCGCAATCGGCGCTGGGCAACGCTGATCGTGGTGAACCTGCTGTTCGTGCTGTCCTTCTGGCTGGATATCCAGATACTGGAAGGCTCGCTCACCGCCTCGCGCTTTCTCGGTTTCCACCTCATCGATCTGAATTCCGCCTTGCAGGTGATGCTGGCCCACAAGCACATCCTGGTGAATCTGGTGATCGGCACCGCCACCGTGTTCGTGCTCTGGGCCCTGCTTGGCGGGCGTGCTTTCTGTTCCTGGGTGTGCCCCTACCATCTGCTCGCGGAGTGGGCCGAGAGCCTCCACCTGTATCTGGTGGGGAAGAAAAAGGTCAGCGACCACGCCTTCCATCGCGGCCTGCGCACCATACTCTGGCTGCTGTTCGCGGCCCTGGCCTTCGCCACCGGCTATACCGTGTTCGAGACCCTGTCCCCCACCGGTATCCTGTCGCGCGCCCTGATCTACGGCCCCGGCTTCGCCCTGCTCTGGGTGCTACTGCTCCTCCTGATCGAGGTGTTCTACTCACGCCGCGCCTGGTGCCGCTATTTCTGTCCGATCGGCCTCACCTACGGCGCGGTCGGCCTGGCCACCCCGGTGCAGGTCAGTTACCGGCTGGAAAACTGTTTCCACGAAGGTGATTGCCGCAAAGTCTGCCTGGTGCCGCATGTATTGGAGTGTGTCATCAAGGGCCGCGCCACGGCCGAGCAGATGGACATCGGCGCCGACTGCACGCGCTGCGGTCTGTGCGTGGATACCTGCCCGAGCGGCGCCTTGCGCTTCGAGGTCAAGGGCTTGAGCAAATGGCTGTGAGGCAACCCTATAGGAACCGTCTGTGATCGAACTTCGCCACGTCACCAAGCAATTCAAGAAGAGCGTCGTCCTCGACGACCTCAACCTCAGCGTCGCCCGTGGCGAACGCATCGCCCTGATCGGCTCCACCGGCGCCGGCAAGACCACTCGGATTCGTTGTCTGCTGGGTGAATACGTTTATGCCGGCGAACTTTCCGTGCTCGGCCTGGAACCGCGTCAGGACCGCGCCGACCTGTTGTGCCGGATCGGCTTCGTGCCGCAACTGCCGCCGCCGCTGCGCATGACCGTCGACGATCTGCTGCGCTTCGCCGGCGAACTCGCGGGCACAAACCCGGCCCGTTTCAGCGATGTCGCCGCGCAACTCGGCCTGGAGGTGGCGAAGGTGCGGCATCTGCCCTTCGTCAAATTGTCCGGCGGCATGAAACAGAAAATCCTTATCGCCGTCGCCCTGGGCCGCGACTGCGAACTGCTGATCCTCGACGAGCCCGCCGCGAACCTCGACCCGGAAGCCCGCCATGCCTTCTTCGGCCTGCTTGCCGAGCGCCTTGGCCAGGCCACCATGCTGATCTCCAGCCACCGTCTGGACGAGGTGGCGCCCTTGGTCAACCGGGTGCTGGAACTGGACATGGGACGCATCGTCCTGGATGACCGGGTGGCCGACGATGTCGCGCTGGCCGGGAAAGTGCGCTGCCGCCTGGTGTTGCGCCGCGTTGAAACCGCCATTGCCAAGGCGCTCGCCGAATGGGGGTTGAACGGCGATGTGGATGGTCTGGTCTGGCAAGGCGCGATCGCCGGACCCGACCGGCTGCGATTCCTGGGCATGCTGGCGCGCTATGTCGGCGTGCTCACCCATATCGAAATGGAGGAACTGGCATGACGTCTCTGCCCCGATTCAAGCCCCAGCGTAGTCGCCTGAGACTGCTCGCCGCCCTCGCCGCCGCGCCTTTCCTCGCCGCTTGTTCGCGCGACAGCGGCCACGGCCCTGGCGAGGTGCATTGGGATCGCGACACCTGCAAACGCTGCAACATGTCCGTGAGCGACCGTCACTATGCCGCCCAGGTGCGCGGCGGGCCGAAGCGCGAGGCATTCAAGTTCGACGACATCGGCTGCGCCCTGTTCTGGCTCAAGGAGCAACCCTGGGCGGACGCGGCGGATAGCGAAATCTGGGTCAACGACTTCCGTAGCGGCGAATGGCTGGATGCCAGAAAGGCGCACTACCTGCCCGGCAAGACCACGCCCATGGCCTACGGCTATGGCGCCGTGGCGCGAGCGGAGGCCGGCAGCGTTGATTTCGCCACCATGAAGGCGGCCATCCTGGCCAAGGGAAAATGATGGCGAAGTTCATGGCAAACGATTTTTGGGCCACCCTGCGACTGGAAATGAATACCTCGCTGCGCGCGCGCTGGTTCGCCGTGCATGCCCTGGTATTCGGCGGCATCGTCGCCCTGCTGTTCCTGTTCGGCCTGACCGAATCGCGCGTGCTGGGCTTCATCGGCCTGTCGCGTCTCCTGGTCACCTACATCCAGCTGGCGATGGCCATCCTGCCCATCTTCGTCCTCATCACCACGGTGCGTTCGGTGGCCGGCGACCGCGAGGCGGGGGTGTTCGAGTACCTGTTGGCCCTGCCGGTGTCGCTGGGCGCCTGGTTCTGGGGCAAGTTCCTTGGCCGCTACCTGATGGTGTTCGCGCCGGTGTTCCTGGCCATGCTGGGCGCCTCGCTGTGGGCACTGATCCGCGGCATCCCGGTGCCCTGGGGCATGTTTGGCTACTACACCGCCCTGCTCGCCGCGATGACCTGGTGTTTCCTCGGCATCGCCATGCTGATTTCCACATGGGCGCGTTCCACCGATGTGGCCCAGGGCGCGGCCTTCATGACTTGGCTTACGATGCTGCTGTTCCTCGATCTGATTCTGCTCGGCGTGATGATCCAGGAACACGCCCCCGCCGAGGTGGCGGTCGGCATCGCCCTGTTCAACCCGCTGCAATCCTTCCGCACCGCCGCCCTGATGCTGTTCGATCCGCAACTCATTGTCCTGGGGCCATCCGCCTACGTGATCTTCGACCTGTTCGGCACGCTGGGTTACCAGGTTTTTGCCCTGGCCTGGCCAACCCTGATTGGCACGCTCTGCGCCGTCTGGGGTTATCGCCTGTTCCGCAAAGGGGATCTGTTATGAATCAGGAGACCACAAGCCGTAACGCCAGGTTGGGCAAAGCGCAGCGTGCCCAACCTGCGTGGCTGTTGCTGATCGGCCTGTTCGCCGCCTCCCTGGCGGGCGCCGGGGAGCCCATCAATTTCTATGTCGCCGCTACCACTCCCTTCGTCCAGCCGGGAGGGGGCAGCCTGCGAATCGACACGCTCAAGGGACGCCCGGCGGTAATTAATTTCTGGGCCACCTGGTGCCCGCCCTGCCGTGAGGAGTTGCCGCTGCTGGCCAAGGTTCACAAGCGCTTTGGCAAAAAAGCCGGCTTCCTCGGCCTGGCGGTGGAGGACAACGTCGAATTCGTCGGCGAGTACGCCCATGCCTACGGTCTGCGCTATCCCGTCGCCGCCGGCCGCGAGCCGGCCATCGCTCTGATGCAGGCGCTGGGCAACGAGAAGGCGGGCATGCCGTATACCGTGGTGGTGGATGCCGAGGGTCAGGTGGTCTACAGCAAACGTGGCGTGGTGGCGGAAAAAGACCTGACCCGGGCACTGGCGCCGCTGCTGCGACCATGATGTGTGGCGCCGGCTTCCAGCCGGCTGTTTTCCGGCGCTACACCTTCGTGGCGCTGGCCTGCCTCGCCACCTCCGCCCAGGCCACACTTCCCCCGCTGCAAGCCCTGATCGACGCCACCCCCGCCGGGGCCGTATTGCGCCCGCCCGCCGGGCGCTACGCCGGCCCCGCCGTCATCGGCAAATCCCTCACATTGGATGGCGGCGGCCGCGTCATTCTGGATGGCGGCGGCCGCGGCACGGTGCTCACCGTGCGCGCCAACAACGTCGGCGTGCGCGGCATGCACCTGACCAACTCCGGCGCCACCCACGACGGCGTCGATGCCGGCCTGCTGCTTGAAGTAGCCGACGGCGCGCGCGTGGAAAACAACGTCATCGACCAAGTGCTGTTCGGCATCCATCTCAAGCAGGCCAGCCACGTCCAGGTGCGCGGCAACACGATTCGCGGCCGGCCGGCGGAACTCAATTTGCGCGGCGACGGCATCCGCCTGTGGAACAGCCATTACAACCGGATCGAGGGCAATACCCTCGACGCCACCCGCGATCTCACCGTCGCCAATTCGGCCGACAACCGGTTTGCCGGCAACCGCATCGTCAACGGACGCTACGGCATGCAGTTGATCTTCTCGCCACGCAACCTGATCGAAAATAACCTGGTGCGCCACACCACCACCGGCATCGCCGTGCTCTATTCGGATCAGGTGGCGCTGCGCGGCAACCGCATCGAGCATGTACGCGACGTCGCCGGCGCCGGGCTGGCGTTCAAGGGGAGCGGCGCGGCCGTGGTTGCGGGCAACACCGTGCTGCATTGCACGGTGGGCCTCCAGACCGACGCCCCGCCTTACCCGGGCGCGCATCACCACTTCCGTGACAATCGCTTCGCCCACAACGTCACCGGCATGTTTTTCTATGGCGAGAAGGGTGGCCACCTGGTGCACGGCAACCGTTTCGAGAAGAACCTCATGCAGGTCGGCGTGTCCGCCCCCAGCAGCGCGCGCGGCAACGACTGGCGCGGCAATGACTGGGACGATTACGAAGGCTTCGACCGCAACGGCGACGGCATCGGCGACACGCCCTACACCCTCTACTACCATGCCGACCGCATCTGGATGGAGACGCCCAAGGCGCGCTTCTTCCGCAACGCTCCGGCGCTGGAACTGCTCGATTTCCTCGAACGCCTGGCGCCGTTCTCACTGCCGGAACTGATCCTGAGCGATCCGCAACCACGCTGGCGGAATGAAAATTGAAATTTGAAAAGGCGGTCTGGATGAACAACAAATGGCTGGCACTTGCTCTGCTCCTCATCGCAATCGCCACGCTGGCGAGCTGGCGCGGCGCGAAGCCCGAGGCACCGCGGCCGGCCGCCGTCAACCTGCCCTGTCCCAGTCCGGCGGTCGGCTGCGCCCTGCAAATCGGCAAACGCGCCCTCCGTGTCGGCCTGTCTGGAACACTCAAGCCGCTGAAACCGTTTCAGGTATGGGTGAGCGCCCCGGGCGCAGGCGAGGTCAAGGCCAGCTTCACCATGGTTGGCATGAACATGGGGTTCAACCATTACACCCTGCGACCCGACAGTGCCGGCGTGTTCCGCGCCCAGGTCACTCTGCCGGCCTGTATCAGTGGTCGCCGCGACTGGGTGATGACCCTGGATATCGACAACACCACCCGCCTGGCCATGCCGTTCGCCACCGAGTTGTAAACATCCACGATGTGGCTGACGCCCGCCCGGCGCTCTGCCACAATCCACGGTCTTCCATGGCCCGGCGCCGATCTTCCATTTCCCATGTCCGCCCCTCTTTGCATTGAATCCCTGGACCACGAAGGCCGTGGTGTCGGACACCTGGATGGCAAGACGATCTTCGTCGATGGCGCCCTGACGGGTGAAATGGTTGTCTATGCCAGCTACCGTAGAAAGCCCAATTTCGAGCAGGCCCAGGCCACACGGATACTGAAATCCAGCCCGTTCCGGGTGAAGCCGGCCTGCGTCTGGTTCGGCGTCTGCGGCGGCTGTTCCCACCAGCATCTGGACGAGTCCGCCCAGGTGGCGGCGAAACAGCGGGTGCTGGAGGATTGCTTCGAGCACATCGGCAAGGTGAAGCCGGAAAGCATCTTGCCCCCCGTCCACGGCCAGACCTGGGGCTACCGCACCCGCGCCCGCTTGTCGGTGCGCAACGTGCCCAAGAAGGGCGGTGTGCTGGTGGGTTTCCATGAGCGGCGCAGCAGCTATGTGGCGGACATGAACAGTTGCCAGGTGCTGCCGGCGCGGATTTCCGTTCTGCTGCCCCTGCTTAGAGGGTTGGTGGAAAGCCTCTCTATCCGCGATCGCCTGCCCCAGATCGAGCTGGCCGCCGGCGAAGCGGTGGATGTGCTGGTGCTGCGGGTGCTGGAGCCACCCTCGCCGGAGGACGAGGTGAAGCTCAAGGCCTTCGCCGACGCCCACCAGATCCAGTTCTGGTTGCAACCCAAGGGGCCGGACACCGCCCATCCCTTCCATCCCCTGGATGCCCCGGAACTGGCCTACAGCCTGCCGGAATTCAATCTGGTGATGCCGTTCAAGCCCACCGAGTTCACCCAGGTGAACCACGGCATCAACCGCATGCTCATCCGCCGGGCCATGCGATTGCTGGACCCGAAGCCGGGCGAGCGCATTGCCGATTTCTTCTGCGGCCTGGGCAATTTCAGCCTGCCCATCGCCCGGCGCGGTGCGGCCGTGGTGGGCATCGAGGGCAGCAAGGGCTTGGTGGAGCGGGCCGGGGAGAATGCGGCGCGCAATGGTTTGAGTGAGTTGTGCGAATTCCGCGTCGCCGACCTGTTCCAGATCACGCCGGAGGCCTATGCGGAACTGGGCGTGTTCGACAAGCTGCTCATCGATCCGCCCCGGGACGGCGCCATCGAACTGGTGAAATCGCTGCCGGAGAGTGACGGAAAAAACGGGTCGCCAAACCGCATCGTCTACGTCTCGTGCAGTCCCGCCACCCTGGCACGGGATGCTGCCGTGCTGGTGCACCAGAAAGGCTATCGCCTGGTATCGGCGGGGGTCGCCAATATGTTCCCGCATACGGCCCATGTGGAATCCATCGCGCTGTTCGAGCGGCATTGAACAATCCACATCTTTCCTCTCCCGCGCTGCCGCGCACCCCTCCCCCACCGGGGGAGGGGCTGGGGGAGAGGGTCGGCATCAAGTCTGTGCCCTAACCCAGGTCTGCCGATGAGATACCTGCGCCACGAATTCCCCATCCTCATCGCCCTGGCCGTACTCGCACTGGGCATTGGCCTGGAACACGCCGCCCTGGAGCACGGCGCTGCCGCCCTGTGGGGCCTGCTGGGGCTCATCCTTGCCGCCATCATCGGCGTTGCCCTGCGCATCAGCCACCACGCCGAGGTGCTGGCGGTGCGTCTGGGCGAGCCCTACGGCACCCTGATCCTGACTCTGGCGGCGGTCTCGGTGGAAGTGGTCATCCTGGTGGTGCTGCTGCAAGGCGCGCCCAACCCCACCCTGGCCCGGGATACGGTGTTCGCGGCGGTGATGCTGGACATCAACGGCATCCTTGGTATTGCCGCCATCGTTGGCGGCCTCAGGCACGGTTCCACGCCCTACAACCTGGATTCCGCCAATTCCTTCATCGCCATGCTGCTGGTGGCCATTGGCATCGGCATGTTCATCCCGGACTTCGTGCCGGACAGCCAGTGGCAGACCTATTCCGCCGTCTCGGTGGCGCTCATGGCGCTGATGTACATGGGGTTCCTGCGCTTGCAGACGGTGGAGCACCGTACTTTCTTCGAGCACGACGCCGGCCTGGACGAGGAGGCCCACGACACCGGCCACAGTCCCAACAGCCTGCATATCGCCATCATGCTGGGCGCCATCGTGCTGGTGGGGCTGCTGTCCGAGGTGCTCTCGGTGTTGCTCGATGCCGGACTGGAAGGCACCGGCCTGCCCAAGTCCATCCCCGCCGTCCTGGTGGCGCTCATTTCCGCCAGCCCGGAAATCCTCACCGCCCTACGCGCTGCCCAGGCCAACCGCATGCAGACTACGGTGAACATCGCCCTGGGGGCGTCGCTCGCCACGGTGCTGCTCACCCTGCCGGTGATCGAGGCCATGGCCCTGTTCACCGGCGAGCGCATCGTCATGGCCCTCACCCCCATGCAGGGCGGCATGTTGCTGCTGACCTTGTTGGCGGTGATGAATAACTTGCACGACGGCGAGACCAACGCCATCGAGGGCATCAGCCACTTCGCCCTGTTCGCCGCTTTCGTGGCGCTGGTGATGATGGGCTTGCTGTAAGCCGGGGCGGCATACCCAGGGCGGCTTCGGTGACCACCAGCACCGCCGGGTGGGTGATGTGGCGCTCGCCGGTGATGGCGTAGAACACGTCCTGGATTTCTTCCACCAGACCGACCCGTCTTACCCCGAACTGCGCCTCGATGGCCTCCGCCAGAACCACGGGCGCCGGGAAGTAGCCGCCGCCGGCCTGGCCGAAGGCCATCATCAGGGCGCCGTCGTCGAATTCCCCCACCACCCGGGGCGCCAGCCGGTTCTTTTCCAGCCAGGTCTCGATGCGAGAACGCACCGTGGCGTCATCGCCCGGCAACAGCAGCGGCGCCTCGTTGAGGCAGGCGGGGAATTCCACGCATTTGTCCGCCAGATTCGGCGCGGCGAAGAAGGCGAGGGTGCATCCCCCCAGTTTGTGGCTGTAGCCGCGCACGTTGATGTGGGCGGGGATGGGGCGGTCGGCCAGGACCATGTCGAGCCGGTGTAGAGCCAGTTCCGCCAGCAGCCGGTCCAGTTTGCCTTCACGGCAGATGAGACGCACCGGTTCCGCCAGGCCGGCGGTGGGGGAGAGCAACTGGTAGGCAAGGGACTTGGGCATGACATCGGTGATGCCGACCCGAAAGGGCAGGATCGGCGCGCCCTTGTGGCTGGCCAGGGCGGATTTCAGATCGTCGCCCAGGGCAAAGATTTCATCGGCATAGCTGAGGGCCAGGCGGCCCGCTTCGGTGAGTTCCAGTCCTCGCCCGGCGGGGCGGAACAGGGCGGTGCCGAGCTGGTCTTCCAGCAGTTTGATCTGGGCGCTGACGGTCTGGGGCGTGAGGTGCAGCCGCTCGCTGGCCCTGGCCACGCCGCCGCTGCGGGCGACGGTCCAGAAGTAGTGGAGGTGCTTGAAGTTCATGGGCGGCCATCTATTCGATTAATGCGAATAGTATTGCAGATATATTCGACTTTATTTGATGTTTGCGAGCGCGTAGCCTTCGCGACGTTTATTCAGCCCCGACCAAGGAGCTTTCCATGAAACGTATCGTTCTCTTCCTGGCCACCAACCTGGCCATCGTCCTGGTGC
>SXGU01231345.1_pt1 | contig 13340 bp, 13 predicted proteins | sample 3174531 | NCBI WGS metagenome assembly SXGU01 (sample SAMN11356863, study PRJNA531348) | freshwater metagenome | isolation source: freshwater sample F1-140 | place: China: Fuxian Lake, Yuxi | collected 2017-12-25 | reverse complement strand
CCGAGCCGCCAATTTGCAGTGAGCAGCCATAGCGTGATTGCAGTTCCACAAAGTCATAAGCCTGCAAAATCATATAGTTAAACTCAAGGAAACTGAGATTTTGCTCGCGCTCCAGCCGCATTTTAACGCTATCTTGGGTCAGCATCCGATTAACCGAGAAAAACCGCCCATAATCACGCAGGAAATTGATATAGTTGAGTTTTTCCAGCCACTGCGCGTTATTGACAAGAATTGCGTCCGTTTCGTCTGTGCCGAATTTGATAAATTGCTCAAACAGGCTTTGAATAGACTGTAAATTATTCTCAATATCCGCATCAGACAGTATTTTGCGGGCTTCGTCCTTGCCCGATGGGTCGCCCACCTTGGTCGTGCCACCACCCAGCAAAACCACGGGCTTATGCCCAGTTTTCTGTAGCCAGCGCAAAATCATAATCTGCACAAGGCTACCGATATGCAGGCTAGGGGCGGTCGCGTCAAAGCCGATATAGGCAATCACCCGCCCAGCCGCCAGTTTTTTATCCAGATTTTCCGCGTCAGTGCATTGATGGATGAAGCCGCGCTCCGCCATGATTTGCATGAACTGTGAATTATATTTTTGTGTCATGAATCCATGATAGATTGTAGCCGATTAAAAAAAAAGCAGTATTTTTACTAATTTCACTGAATTGTAACTGGATGGTCACAGAAAACGCGAGGCTATGCACTCTATATCTCTAACATTAGGCAGCCCAAAGCGCAACCAGTATGGGTTATACACAAATTTCCGCGTGAGTATTCCGCTCTTTGCCAGATGGTTATAGCAATAATCTGCGTCCGCGCTTTCCACCAAGGTAAATAGTGGCGTATGCCCAATGATGGTGAATTTCTGCGCGAGAATTTCGCGCCACGCGGCGGATTCGGTGGCAAGGCGCGAGCGCGTCGCTGCTGCCCAGTTTCTATCGGCGAAGATAGCGGGAAGTTGCAAGCAAGAATTAGTGGAAATCGCCCACGCGCCAGCAACTACGCGAAGGTAGCTGTTTATTTCCCGCGGTGCAATCGCCGCACTCACTCGCAGTCCCGCCAACCCGAAAAACTTGCCCATTGAGCGCATGATGATAACATTATGGCGGGAAGACACAGCACCAACCACGCTGATTTCTGGCGTTAAATCCGCAAATGCCTCATCCACAATCAGCCAGCCATTTCTTGCCGCGAGGTTATCAGCGATTTGCAATAATTCCGCCTTTGGAATAATGCGTCCATCGGGATTGTTGGGATTGCAAATAATAACTATATCCGCCGCCTCTATATCATCAGTCAGCACATGTCCAGCCGCTGTCCAGATTGTTGCATATTCGCTGTAAGTTGGCGCGAAAATATGGGTTTTGCCCACACCAAATTTTTGATAACGCAGTGCGGCAAGCGCGAACATTAAGGGCTGCATACCCGCCGCAAGCGTTATATTCTGAGCATTTGTTCCGTAATATTCCGCCGCTGCCTCGTGCGCTGCTGCCATCTCGGCGACATCTGCCAAGCGGTTATTCGCGCCTGCAATTTCTCGCAATTGATAGGGGTAGGGGTTTATGCCTGTTGATAAGTCAATATATGGGCGCGGCGCATCGGGGAATTCCGCCGCAATTACCGACAAATTTCCACCATGTTGCACACCAGCATTATTTATATTATCACTCATCTATGAACCATTTTTCAATATTACTTGCCGCCCTCGCCACTGAAGCAGTCTTTGGCTATCCGCAGTTTATTTATCGTTTTATCAAACACCCTGTGGTGTGGATGGGCGCAGTAATAGTCGCTTTGGATAAAAACTGCAACCAGCCGAATTGGAAAGATGTTTCTCGCAAGGCGGCGGGCGCGGTTTCCATGCTGGTTTTAATCTCAATAGTTATCGTTGTTTGCCTTGTTATTCAACATTTTGGCAATTGGCTGGTGGAGATGCTGTGCGTTGCCACCCTGCTCGCCACGCGCAGTTTATATGACCATGTCCGCGCTGTTTATCTGCCGCTTATGCAAAATAATTTGCCAGAAAAATTACCAGAAGCGCGGGAAAACCTAGCCAAAATCGTTGGGCGCGACACTGAAAATCTGGACGCGGACGAAATCGCCAAAGCCGCTATTGAAAGCCTCGCCGAAAGCTTTAGTGACGGTGTGGTTGCGCCGCTATTCTGGGCGGCTTGTTTGGGGCTACCCGCCATCGCCGCTTATAAAGCCATTAACACCGCCGACAGCATGATCGGGCATAAAACCGAAAAATACCGCGATTTTGGCTGGGCGGCGGCAAGGTTGGATGATTGCGCGAACTTTATCCCCGCCCGATTGAGTGCGCTTATCATTGCGCTGGCGGCATTATCCTTAAATTCCCTAAAATCTGCATGGCGCGATGGGCGCAAACACGCTTCGCCCAATTCTGGCTACCCCGAAGCGGCGATGGCGGGTGCGCTTGGCGTGGCACTCGGTGGCAAGCGGAGTTATGATGGAATAATTCACTCGTCACCCATCATCGGCGCGGAATATCAAAAAGAAATAACTGCCGCCGACCTGAAACGCGCTATGCGAGTATATATTTCTGCTTGTGCGATTATTTTTCTGGTTCTGCTCTATTTGCTATAATAACTGATAATGTTCGCGGTAAGTTCTGGTTGCTTCTTTCCCAGCGAGGTTGTGCAGAATTTCCGTACATAGATTATAGGTGTCAAGCGGGCGTTCGCTTTTGGCAAAATGATTTTCACGATTTAGAAAAATCTCGTTTAGATGCAATGGTTGCCAAGTTTTCCCGTCGCTGATGTCCACCTTGAAATAACCCGTAAAACCAGTGCTTTCATATTCGCCCTGTTTGGTGGTGTGCAGCGCGTCATTATTCGGATAAACCAACACATCGCCCTTATTTGCACCGAGAGCCGCCTCATCATCAACATATTGCAAAAACACCACGCCAGTTAAGATTATTGTTGGCTTTGGCTTGTCTTTGCTCTGATAGGTTATTTTGTTCTTTTTCGCCATTTGGTTATCCTTCCATAAATTTCGTACTCACACACCAAAAATGTGGATATTTTGTTTTTATTTCCTGCGCTGCTTTGTCCGCATTTTCTTTGTTTTCATATAAGCCGAAACAAGTCGCGCCACTGCCTGACATGCTGGCGGCGGTGCAGCCTGTGGTCGTGGCAATGGCGGCAATAATTTCGCCAATAACGGGCAGGAGTTTTATAGCCGCTGGTTGGAGGTCATTTCTCCACTCGCCAATCTCGTCATTGCGAGGCGAAGCCGAAGCAATCCAGAAGCTATCAACAAACTGGATTGCCGCGTCGGCTACGCCTCCTCGCAATGACGAGAACACCTCCGCTGTTGCCATCGGAATTTTTGGATTAACAAGGACAATATATTTTTGTGCGGGCAAAATCGCTGGCGTTATTTGCTCACCAACTCCGCGCATTATGGCGGGTTTTGCGTATAGACAAACGGGAACATCACTGCCCAGCGCAAGCGCGGTTTCATCAGGAATATGCGAAATCCCCCACAGTTTGGCAAGTGCTTTGATTGTTGCCGCTGCGTCCGCGCTGCCGCCGCCAATTCCCGAAGCAATCGGCAAGTTTTTGCTCAGAGTTATTTTCGCGCCCATTGGTTTTTTTATTAACCCGCGCAGTGCTATTGCCGCTTTCCACACGAGATTTTCTTGCTGCGGGAAACTCGCCAGATCCCCAGCAAATTCACCAATAATTTCCAGCGATAATTCATCCGCCGCGCTCGCCTCAACAACATCGCCATACTCAGTAAAAGCAACGAGGCTTTCAAGCAAGTGATAGCCATCAGCGCGTTTGCCAGTGATATGCAGTGACAGATTTATCTTCGCAGGTGCAGAAACGATAATTTTACCCATGCAACTACTCAGCAACCGCCGCAGTCACAGGCGCGGCAGATGGTGATGGCGCAACATTCTCCGTTGCGAGTTGCGGCAATCCGTCCTTTAGTTTTTTCTTTATTTCCAGCGTCAAATTTTCATCAGTGCTATAGGTAATCGCCCTATCCCACTGAAAGCGCGCCTCAGTTTTACGCGAAAGCCGCCAGTAAATATCGCCCAAATGCTCATTCACCGTGGCATCAGCTGGCAGAAGAGAAACCGCTTTTTCCATATATTCCGCCGCTTGCTCATATTCCCCCAGCAAATAATGCGCCCAACCCATGCTGTCGATAATTTGCGGGTCGCTGCTGCGTTTTTTTAATGCTTTTTCAATCATGCTTTTTGCTTCCGCCAATTTTTCACCGCGCATAAGCAAGCTATAGCCATAATAATTAAGCGTATCGGGTTGATTCGGGCTAAGCTCTATTGATTTGGTCAAGTTTTTCTCGGTTTCCTGCCAGTTATTTTGTTTGTCATAGCAGGTGGCAATCGCAAAAAACAATTGCCAATGAACGGCGGTTGGCTCTTTAACCGTGGAAAGTGCGGTTTTATACACGGTGAGCGCATCGGCAAAGCGTTCCTGCAACCTTAGCAAATCACCCTTTGCCATATATAAATCAACATTATCTGGCGTGGTGGCACTCGGAGTGGCAGCAATCAATTCATCCAATTTTTTTATCGCTTCGTCATATTTTTTCATCCGCCCAAGATTAACCGCGCTGTAAAGCTGGGCATTGCTATATAAATCACTGTTTTTCGGAATTTTAGCTAGTATTTCGCTGGCAATTCCATATTGCTGCAACTCACCATAAGCCTGCGCCAGAGCGAGAGTGGCAACCTGCATGTCAGGCTTGATATAAAGCGCGAGTTGCAAGTAAAGCGTTGCTTCCTGCGTGGAATCCCCCGCCAGCATTATTGAGCCGATGGTGAACAACACCTCAGCCACTCCGTCCTGCATATTATCAATTGGCGGCAGCTTTACTTGAGATTGATTCGCATTTGCAGCACGAAATTTGGCGACAATTGGCTTCAGAATTTCTGGTTGATTGTTTTTTTCATAAAACGCCAGCAACATATTCATCACGCGGGCTGGCGGATGCTCTGGGTCTTCAATTGCATCGCGAAAATTCTCCGCCGCCGCCGTGGCAAAGCCAGCACGGGAATTAATCAGTGCTAAATGATAGCTAACCAGCGGTGCGGCACGCCCAACCTCGGCACTTAACTCTTCCATGGTTATTGGCTTTAGCAGTTTTTTTTGTTCAGCATCCAACCACGCGGAAATCAACGGCAACCACAGCTGACCACCTTCTCCTTCAAAAACTCGATCCAAAATCTTTGCCGCTTCCGCTGGCTTATTTTTCTTTATCGCCTGCAAACTGAGCATAAGCGAGGAAATCGGCTCTTTGTCGTTCTTTTTTACTATACCGCTGGCTATCTCCAAAGCACTATCCACCTTGCCTTGCAACAGGTATAGCCCCATAAGCTGGCTGGCGATTTCCGTATTATCCGCATCTTGCTTATATAGCTTCTGCAAAGCTGCTGTGGCACTGGGAATATCACCCGTCGAGCGCGAAAAACGGCTGCTAAGATAGCTTCCTGACGCGCTAGGTTTATATTCCGTCGTGTTTTCCGCAGCGCAAGCCCCACCAGAAACAAAAGCGCAAACCACAAGCAATATTATTTTATTTTTCAGCATATTAATTACATTATTTGCAAAATTTTATGGTTAATCGACATTTTAACTTGCACAATTTACCACATATTACTAGAATGCGCGGCTAATGTAACAATTATTTTAATATTATAGAGAGTTTTTTATGAGCAGCAAAGGTAGTAAAAATAACCCTGAGTCCCGTGGTAAGGTAACCGCGCTTCGCCAATTCAACGGCAAACCAGTTAAGCCTGTTTTGTTTATCAAAAGCGGCGTTGGTCGTTATATAGCAGCTTGCTTTGAAGATGGCAGCCTTGCTATCAACAAAACCACTGGTCTTCCAATCGCTTATAAGAGCATATAGTTTTTATTTCCCGCTGAATTTTAGCGTTTAGTGCGCTCGGTTATTCCGTTGCTGCTAGTGTTTTGTGCGCTTTACCATTTTATAAAATATGACAACCAAGCCACTACAAATTTTTTGGATTCGCCATGCCCCTGTTGAAAAATCGGGTCGTTATATCGGGCAAACGGAAATTCCCGCGCTAATTCCGACTACGCCAGCAAATCTTGCCGCGCCGATACCTGTGGATGCTGTTTGGTTTTCCAGCCCGTTAATTCGCAGCGTCGATACCGCGCATTGGTTGATGCAATCAATTGGTGAGAACACCGCGCCGCTGAACATTGCGCCTGAGCTTATGGAGCAGAATTTTGGCGTATGGGAAGGCAAAACTTATGAAGAAGCTTGGAAAGAAGCTGAAATTTCAGGAAAAATAAAAGAATGGAATAATCCAGCGGTGGTTAAGCCAGATGGCGGCGAAAGTTTTATAGGTGTTTGCGCTCGCGTTGACCATTGGATAGAGGCTAAATTAGCGGAAAATATCGGGAAACCCTTGGTGGTTGTTGCTCATGCGGGTAGCATCCGCGCTGCACTGCGCCACGCCCTCGGGCTTATTCCCTCGCAAGCCTTATTTTTTACCCTTGATTATGGTAGTATGACCATGGTGGAATATCCCGCAGGCGAAAACTCTGCCATGGTGCATTTTGTGAATCGGTGAAGCGCGTTGCCTATTCGCCATTACTTATTCGCTTGTGAAATAAGAAAAAACTGGTACATAAAAATTGTAAAAACATCCTAAGTGCGCTCTGATATAGTGAATTGGGCTTGGCTTTTTTGCTTTATTAATAAGTAATTTTATTAGCATCAATGTATGACGGCGAAGCATAATATAAAAACTCACGGCTTTACACTTGTAGAACTATCCATAGTCCTTGTGATTATTGGTTTGGTTGTTGGCGGGATTTTAACTGGTCAAGATATGCTGCGCTCCGCCGCAGTACGCAACCAGATTACGCAAGTGTCGGAAATTGAAACTAAAATCAACACCTTCAAAGTCAAATACAGCTGTCTTCCAGGTGATTGTGGTAATGCCACATCTTTTTTTGGAACGACTGATGCTGCGGGGTATACCGTAGTCAACGGCGACGATAACGGGATTATACGAGCTACAAATAGTGGCGCGACTGTTTATACAGATGGGGAATGTCTATATCCTGATGTTACCGCTGAAGTATCGCAATTATTATTACACTTAAATGATGCTGGTTTAGCCAATTATACTGCTACTGGAAACTCTACAAATGCTAGCGGAAGACTTGGGACTCACTATCCATATACGGCTTTTGGCAACAACACTGGGATTTTTGTTACTTGCTTGGCAAGTTTAATAAGACCAAATTACACCCCACGATTTCTTCGCTCTGGTAATGTTATGGTTATTGGTGCTGGAAACCTTGGGTATAGAATTGGCTATAGTGTTGGCTCTTTTGGGATGGTTCTATATTCAGCTTTTGGAAATAATGGAGTACCAAGTGCAGGTAACAATACAAACGCTGGTCTTCCGATGGAGGCTATTATGCAGATTGATGTAAAAACGGATGATGGATTGCCCAATAGCGGCAAATTCGGGGTTATTGCTGCCGAATCATCCACCTGTGGAGCTTCCAATGCAAATGGCAATACCCTTTCTGCATATCCCACCAGCCTTAGCACATACTCCACCTGCCTAGGCACGGCTGGGAAATTGATAACTCCATAGCTCAGCAAGGTTGTGCGGCTAATTAAGCCGAAGTATCAACTTTGTTAGCTGGCGTTGCCGAAGTTTTGGAAACGGCAACCATCGCAGGGCGTAAGAGGCGGTCAGCAATCATATATCCCGCCTGTACTACTTGAATAACCGTTCCCGCCTCAACCTCATTGTTCTCCACCTGTACCACTGCTTGGTGAAGGTTGTGGTCAAATTTTTGCCCGATTGGGTCAATGCGGGTAATTTTGTGTTTTTGGAAAATCCCGAGCAATTCTTGCAGGGTTAGGTTCACGCCTTCGCTTAAAGTTTTAAGCAGTGCATTTTCTGCGACTGCCTCTGGAGCGAAGCTTTCGCTGGCGCGTTTGAGATTTTCCAGAACGCTAACCATATCGCTTGCAAAACCAGTGATGGCATATTTGCTGCTTTCCTCTAAATCGCGCTGCGACCGCTTGCGCACATTATCAGTTTCCGCCACGGCGCGAATCCATTGCTCGCGTAGTTTTGCCAGCTCTTCTTCAAGCTGTGCGATTTTTGCGTCTTTAATATCCAAAACCTCGGCAGTGGCTTCTGGCGCAGCACCAGATTCAATTTCATTGTTTTCCATATTGTTTGCTTCTTCTTGGTTTGCGGTCATGTTTCAAGTCCTTTTTATTAAAAAGAAATAGGCTATATATGTGGTGAATATACTCGTATTTTTCAAGGGGATTATGGAATTTAGTGTAAGAACCTACAACCACTGCCCAAAGCGTTTGATATACCAGCCTTTCATGGCGGTGACGAGTAGGCAGTAGCCTGTTAGGATTGCTAGGAGATAGGCAAAATAGCTGGCGGGCAGGGGGACGAGCTGCGCCGCCGCGCCGATTGCCGTATAGGGTAGCGCAACGCCAACACACATAACAACAGCGGTGGACGCCAAAAGGAAATTAGAAGCGCGACTGCCGATAAACGGCGTTTTTTCGGTGCGTATCATGTGAACAATCAGGGTTTGGGTGAGCAGCCCAGAAACAAACCAACCAGTGTGAAACAGCGACTGTTCGGCGATGGTGTTTGCCGAAAAAATGAACCACATAAGCGCGAAAGTTGCATAGTCAAAAATGGAGCTGACAGGCCCGATAAACAGCATAAACCGCTTAAGTTCAATTGCTTCCCATTTGCGCGGTTTGCGTAGATACTCATCATCCACCTTGTCAAAAGGTGTTGCGATTTGCGAAATATCATAAAGCAGATTTTGAATAAGAATTTGCACAGGCAGCATGGGCAGGAAGGGAAGCAGCAAGCTTGCGCCCACCACGCTGAACATATTGCCAAAATTACTGGATAGAGCCATTTTTAGATATTTCACAATATTACCAAAAACTTTGCGCCCTTCAATTACGCCCTCTTCGAGGACAAGAAGACTTTTCTCCAGCAGGATAATATCCGCGGATTCCTTGGCAATATCCGCCGCTGTGTCTACCGAAATCCCCACATCCGCCTCGCGCAGGGCTGGCGCGTCATTAATGCCATCACCAAGGAAACCAACCGTATGCCCTGCGGCTTTGAGTGCGACAATAATCCTCGATTTTTGCATTGGTGACAATTTGGCAAAGATAGTATTTTTTTCCACAACTTCATAAAGCTGCGCGTCGCTTAATCCCTCAATTTCCGAGCCATCCACCGCGCCATGCACAAATAGCCCAACATCGTGGCAAATTTTGCGCGTAACAATCGCATTGTCACCCGTTAGAACCTTGACGACCACACCATATTCCTTGAGTGCGGCGAGTGCCACCCGCGCTGTTTCCTTTGGTGGGTCAAGGAAGGTGAGGAAGCCTTTAATGGTAAGCCCAGCCTCGTCGCTTTTATCGTATATTGTTTGTGACGCGGCAATATTGCGATATGAAATAATCAGAACGCGAAAGCCGTCCTCATTCAAAGCCTGCGCTAGCTTGCGGAAATCCGCCCGCGCCGCGCCGCCCAGTGGCAAAATCTTTCCATTATGTTCGTAATGCGTGGAAACACTAAGCAGCTCCTCCACCGCACCTTTGCAGATTAATATATGCGCTCCGTCTGGCTGTGCCACAATAACCGACATCCTACGCCGCTGAAAATCAAATGGTATTTCGTCAATTTTCTGCCACTGCATCATTTCATCTATGCGCTTGCCATCGGGATATTCCTTCGTCGCCTCATCCATCACCGCGCTGTCCAGCAAATTGCGCAGTCCAGTTTGGTGATAGCTGTTGAGCCACGCATAATCCAGAACCTCGTGGCTCGAGCTGCCCTCAATATCCAAATGATCATGCAGGATAATTTTATCTTGCGTCAGCGTTCCCGTTTTGTCTGTGCAGAGAACATCCATCGCGCCGAAATTCTGAATTGCATTGAGGCGTTTTACCACCACCTTGCGCTTCGCCATGGCAATAGCACCCTTGGCAAGGTTGGAAGTCACAATCATCGGCAGCATCTCAGGGGTAAGACCAACCGCAACCGAAATCGCAAAAAGCAAGCTTTGCGTAAAATCTCCCTTGGAATACCAATTTATAAAGAAAACCAGAGGCGACATGGCAAATATAAACTTAATCATCAGCCATGTAACTTTATTAACACCAATATCAAAGCTGGTCTCAGGGCGTTCACCTGTTATCGTGCGTGCTAGACCGCCAAAATAAGTGTCGCTTCCTGTGGCAAGAACCACCGCTAGCCCAGAGCCACTAACCACATTAGTCCCCATAAAACCGATAGTATGCAAATCCATTTGCCCAAGCTGTTTATAGGGGTGAATAGTGGCGGTGGTTTCGGCGAATTTCTCCACGGGCAGGGATTCACCAGTTAAAATCGCCTGCGAAATGAATAAATCCTTGGTGGCGAGCATGCGCACATCGGCGGGAATAATATCGCCAGCCGCAAAATGAACAATATCGCCCACTACCAAATCCTGCATATCGATGTCAAATTTGCGCGATACTCCATGCTCATCAACACGACTCACCGTTACGCTGGTACGCACCATGTTTTTCAACTCTTCGGCTTTTATCCCGCTGCGATATTCTTGGAAAAATTTTATACCCACGCTGATAGCTACCATTATCGCCATCATCACCACACTTTCCATATCGCCAGTGGCAAAGGAAATCACTGCAAGGATGGTCAGCACCGCATTGAACGGATTGAGGAAACAGTGCAGCAGCTGCACATACCAAGCCGCCATGCCTTCACCACTTACGATGTTTTTCCCGTTTTCCAGCAGGCGTTCTTCCGCCATCTCATCCGTAAGCCCATCCATATTTGTAGCAAGCGAAGCTAGCAGCACACTGCGCTCGCGCTTCTGCGCTTGGTGCAGTTGCTCCAATATAGCTTGTTCAGGTAAGGTTTTTGGTGTCGGTTTTTTCATATTAAACTATTACATCACTTGAATAGTTGAAAGGAAGTTTATATATCTCCTGTCATAAACCACAAAAAACAGGACTAAGACAATATGAAAAACAACAAAATTGAACATTTTATTGAACGATTTCTGTTTTCCAGTCGCTGGTTGATGGCACCGATTTATATCGGGCTTGTTGGCGGTATTATTTTGCTGCTCATCAGCTTCGCGCAGGAGCTTTTCCACCTGTTTTCAAGCATTACCACACTCTCGCAGAGTGATGCTATACTTGGCATTCTCTCGCTGATTGATTTATCGCTAGCGGGAAATTTGCTGCTAATCGTGATATTTTCTGGCTATGAGAATTTCGTTTCCAAGATCAACACCGACGACCATGAAGACAACCCAGAATGGAAGGGCAGTGTGGATTTTTCCGCGCTAAAACTAAAGCTTATCGCCTCTATCGTCGCCATTTCGGGGATTCATTTGCTCAAAATCTTTATGGACATTGGCAAATACGACGAAACACAAATCAAATGGCAGATTGTAATCCACCTTGTGTTTGTGGTTTCTGGCGTTCTTCTCGCGCTGATGGATTTGCTCGCCGCCAAAGGGAAGCAAATTAAGAAATAATAGCTCTGTTACCTAAGGAAGCTTTTTAGCATCCACACGGTTTTCTCGTGGATGGCGGTTCGGTCATCCGCCAGTGCTTGCGTTGCGCTGTCGCTGGCTTCCGCCGCATCGGCTGAAAGCTTTTTCGCTTGCTTGATAAGGCTTTCATGCGCCACCAGCAGATCTTTGGCAATTCCTGCCACATCCTTGGGCATCGGCACTTCTTTAACGCCAGCAATCGCCACATATTCCTTATAGCTCGCAGGCGCATACGCCCCCAGCGCACGGATGCGCTCGGCAATGGTGTCCACCGCGGCTTCCAACTCGGTGTACTGCGTCATGAAGGCTTGGTGTAAGCCGAAGAAATCCTTGCCCTCGACATTCCAGTGATAACCGTGGGTTTTTAATTTAAGCAAATAGCTATTTGCCAGCAGAACCGAAAGTTCTTTCACCAAAGCATTACTCTTAGGAAAGGCAGAAACCGAAGACTTAGCCATATAAAAACCCCTGAAAAATGGTGAACTGATTAAGCCCTCCGACTATACACGCAATAAACGAAAAAGTCAAGGTTTTTGACCACCCACAGACTTGTCATGCCAGCGAAGGCTGGCATCCAGTTTTTAGTACAACCCTGCTACACGACCAAATGTCCACCCACTAAGTACAGAACCAATTATGAAAGCAAGCAAACTCAAAATACACAGAACGATGCCAAAATTTCTTAGAAGAGTATAGTTTTTAGTATCTTTTTCAATACATTTTAATGCTGGAAGCATAAACTTTTCATGATCTTCACTCGTAACAGCACTATAGTTTTTATATTGTTCTATATGCACTTTCCACATTTCTGTTATATATAGGCGATTTTCAGTGCATGCGGCAAAGTAGGCTATTACTCCAGCAAGCCAACTTGTGAGCAAGCCTATTAAATAGGCTATAACAGTTATAAGTAAGTTGCATTTTATATCATTAGGATTAGCGATTTTAGAGAAATCGCTAATAAATATGTTTGCAATAGCTGGTAGAGCAACTATAGCACCACCATTAAGAAACATCCCTGACTTTATAGCGTTTTGTGCAAAATTTACACAACTGCCATGCGTCAATTTTCCCATTTCTAGCCATGGCTCTCGTAGTACATCTATCTCTTCAAACATTGCTTTGCGTTGTTCAGAAGTATTTATCATTATACAGCCACCTTCTGATACAGCTCACCACCAGATTCCTTGAATTTTTCTGCCATTTCCGCCATACCTTTTTCTTTTTCGGCATTGGCAAAGTCGCGCACATCTTGGCTGATTTTCATGCTGCAAAATTTGGGGCCGCACATGCTGCAAAAATGCGCAACTTTTGCGCCGTCGGCAGGCAGGGTTTCATCGTGGAAGTCCTTGGCGGTTTCTGGGTCAAGCGACAGGTTGAACTGGTCTTGCCAGCGGAAGTCAAAACGCGCTTTGGAAAGTGCGTCATCGCGCATATAAGCGGATGGATGCCCCTTGGCAAGATCCGCTGCGTGCGCTGCGATTTTATAGGTGATTACGCCCGTTTTTACATCGTCGCGGTCGGGCAGCCCCAAATGTTCTTTCGGCGTTACATAGCAAAGCATGGATGTACCAAACCAGCCAATCATCGCTGCGCCTATGCCGCTGGTGATATGGTCATACCCTGGGGCAATGTCCGTGGTCAGGGGCCCAAGGGTGTAAAACGGTGCTTCGTGGCAAAGTTCTAGCTGTTTGTCCATATTTTCTTTAATCAGGT
>SXGU01076707.1_pt1 | contig 13340 bp, 10 predicted proteins | sample 3174531 | NCBI WGS metagenome assembly SXGU01 (sample SAMN11356863, study PRJNA531348) | freshwater metagenome | isolation source: freshwater sample F1-140 | place: China: Fuxian Lake, Yuxi | collected 2017-12-25 | reverse complement strand
TTGCCGTATGACCAGTATCTCGAATATTTGCCCACCTATCTGCAGCAGGGCGACATGGAAAGCAACGGCAAAACGGTAGACATCGAAGGCAACAGTGTCAATTACAGCACAGGCCCCATCATTTTTGGTCAACCCGGTACCAACGGTCAGCATGCCTTTTACCAACTCATCCATCAGGGCAGCAAACTGATACCCTGCGACTTTCTGGCCGCCGTGGAAAGCCACCACCCCCTCAACAATCATCATGATGTGTTGATTTGCAACTTTCTGGCACAGCCTGAAGCCTTGATGCGGGGCAAAACCCTTGATGAGGCCCGGGCCGAATTGCGCGAACAGGGGGTGGAACCGGCCCGGCTTGAACAACTGGCCGCCGCAAGAACCTTTCCCGGCAATCGCCCCTCCAACCTGTTTTTCTACCGTAAACTGACTCCCAAAATGCTGGGTATCCTGATCGCATTCTACGAACACAAAATTTTCACTCAGGGGGTCATCTGGAATATCAATTCATTTGATCAGATGGGGGTGGAGCTGGGCAAGCGGCTGGCCAATCACATTCTGGATGAATTGACCGATCAGAAACCGGTGACCTCGCATGATTCGTCCACCAACGGGCTGATCAATTACTACAAGGCCACCCGTTGTGCCGGTTGATCAGGGGGGCGGGTTATTTCAGTTTTTCCTGCCACCCGATTGAATGGCCCTGTAATCGCTTATCTAATGCGCCGGGTTGCCGCTTTCCGGCAACCCTATTCCATTCACACATAAACGCAGGGCCTTCAAGATGTTACAAAATTCCACGCTGCATCGCCTGACGATGAGTTACAAGGTGCTGTTCACCGGTTTCCTGCTGGTTATCGGTGTCGGGCTGCTGATGGCGGGAGCCCAGATCATGCTGACCCACGGCATGGCGGACGGCAAACCCGGTCTGTCCATCAATGACATTGTTTACAGTTACTACGGCAACCGGACCGGCTCCAAGCTCGAGTCCATGCTGAATGGCCAGATGAAAGCCATGGCACCGGATGAGGTACGTTTTGACCTGATTCAGTGGGCTCGTGACGGAGCCAGCATGAAGGACTGGGAAGGCCGGATCAAACCGCAGGTGGATCAATACTGCGTCTCCTGTCATGGTGGCGAATCCAGCCTGCCCAATTTCACCAAACCCGAGGTTTTTCAGTCCGTGGCGGCGGTGGACAGCGGGGCCAGCATCGCCTCACTGACCCGGGTTTCGCACATCCACCTGTTCGGTATCGCCTTTATCTTCCTGTTTGTGGGCTGGATTTTCGCCATGTCCGAATACACCCAACGCTGGAAACTGATTCTGATCAGCACCCCCTTCGTTTTCCTCATCGTCGACATCCTGTCCTGGTGGCTGACCAAATTTTCACCGGTTTTTGCCTGGTTGACCATGATCGGCGGTGTCGGTTACAGCCTGGCATCCACGGCCATGATTTTCACCTCACTGGCCCAGATGTGGGTACCCCGCGAACACTGGTTGAGTTTCTGGGAAAACGACAAGGAATAACCTGATCCGGCCTGAACACCCGGCCATTCACCACGCTGACCCGAACCGGTTGCCAGCGTGGTGTCATTCGGATACGGTAATTTTCAACACAACCCAAGATAGCAGCAACTCCGGAGGTTGCGGGAACAGGGTGACGCCAGGCGTCACGCGCTATCCCTCCCTGTCCTGACGGACGGGGTTTCTCGCGCAAATTTCAATGAATGCATTTACCTTTCTGTTTATTCTGGTTGTAGCCGTTTCGTTTGGTCTTGAATGGTGGCTGATGCGTCGTCAGATTGCCCATGTCAGAAACCACCGCGACAGTGTACCAACGGCATTTCAGGCCGCCATCAGCCTGGAGGCTCATCAAAAGGCAGCCGATTATACGGTTGACAAGGCCCGCCTGGCTGAAGTCGAGCGTTTGCTGGGATTAGCCCTTTTGCTGATCCTGACCCTGGGCGGCGGTATTGAGTCAATCCGCAGTCTGTGGGTTGGCCTGGATCTGGCGGCCTGGTTGACCGGCGTCGGTATCATCCTGACTACCATGCTGCTGATGCAGGTGGTGGAGATACCGCTCAGTTACTATCAAACCTTTGTGGTTGAACAAAGATACGGCTTCAACCGCAATACTCCCCGCCAGTTCCTGACGGATCTGGCGTTGCAAACCGGCTTGAGTCTGGCCATAGCCGTTCCGGTGCTGGCACTGATTCTGTGGATCATGCAGGGTGTCGAGCAATGGTGGTTCTGGGCCTGGCTGTTTCTCATGAGTTTTACCCTGATCATGAGCTGGGCCTATCCCACCTTTATTGCGCCCTTGTTTAACCGTTTTACCCCGCTGGCTGATGACAGCCTGTGCAGCCGTATCGAGTCGCTGTTGCAACGTTGCGGGTTTCAGAGCCAGGGAGTTTTCGTAATGGACGGTTCCAGACGTTCGTCTCACGGCAATGCCTATTTCACCGGTATTGGCGAGAGCAAGCGCATCGTTTTTTTCGATACCCTCATCAATACGCTGGAAGCGGATGAAATTGAAGCCGTGCTGGCGCATGAACTGGGCCATTTCAAATGCCATCATGTCATCAAGATGCTGGGCGTCAGTGCCAGTATTACCCTGACAGGCTTTGCCCTGCTGGGCTGGCTCAGTGCCCAGACCTGGTTTTACACCGGGCTGGGCGTCAGCGAAGGCAGCCCGGCCATGGCTCTGGTACTGTTCATGCTGGTGGCACCGGTTTTTTCGGCGTTCCTGCAACCGGCCATGGCCTGGTTTCAGCGGCGACATGAATTTGAGGCCGACCGCTTTGCCGCTACCCACGCCCGGTCAGAACACCTGGTCAGTGCCCTGGTCAAACTGTATCGGGACAACGCCAGCACCCTGACACCGGATCCGCTTTATTCCGCCTTTCATTACAGCCACCCGCCCGCCGCCATTCGCATTGCCCACCTTGAAGCCAGCAAAACCGCATGAAGCGGTCAGGTGAGGGACAGCCTCTGGATGGAGCCGCCAACGGATGGCGGGCCGGACTGGTGGTATCCCACCTGGGCCATTCCCTGGCGATAGAGGATGATACCGGCCAACTCATACTGTGCCACACCCGAAGAAGACTGGGACATGCCAGCGTAGGCGATCAGGTCTGGTGGGAACCCTGCGAAGGGCAGCAGGGACGGGTCATGGCAATCCTGCCTCGCCGCAACCTGCTGACCCGTCCCGGCCACCAGGACAGCCAGCGGCTGGTAGCCGCCAATCTCGACCAGATTGCCATTCTGGTCGCTCCCCTGCCCAACCCTGACTGGTTGCTGGTTGACCAATTTCTGGTTGCGGCGGAGGTACGACAACTCGCGGTCTGCCTGATCGTCAACAAGGCTGACATGCTGGCGGATGTGGTTCAGTTTCCGTCGGGGCTGGAGGATTACACCGGCCACTACCCTCCACTCTGGATCAGTGCGGCGAGCGGTCAGGGGCTGGCAACGGTCGGAGAGCGTCTCACCGGTCTCCGCACCCTGCTGGCCGGGCAGTCCGGCGTGGGTAAATCCTCGCTGAGCAATGCCCTGCTACCTGAGCGGCAAATCAGGGTTGGTGAAATTTCGGAACGCAGTGGCCTGGGACGCCACACAACTACCGCAGCCACCCTGCATCACCTGCCGTCCGGTGGCGACCTGATCGACAGTCCGGGGGTTAACGTGTTTGGTCTGGCGGATGTGGATGAAGCCGGATTGGCCTGGGGTTATCGGGAGTTTAGGGACTGGATTGGACAATGCCGCTTTAACGACTGTCGTCATCTGACTGACAAGGGCTGTGCAGTGCGTGACGCAGTGGCGGCGGGTCACATTAGCCACGCACGCCATGCACGGTATCAGGAGTTGCTGCAACGGTTGTGCAGGCAATAAAGCCGGGCAGGGGTGGGATTCGGGGCGAACCTCACCCGCCCCCCGGGTTGTCGGGATTATTTCTGCAGGGTCTTGAGATTTTCACTGAGTCGCATGATTTCATTCTCGGCATTGACCTGCTCGGTCACGTCATACTGTACACCCAGGTAATAAATCAGGTTGCCCGCGCTATCGAACAGCGGCGTCAGTGCCAGACGATTATGGAACAATTCGCCATTCTTGCGATAATTCCTCAGCGTCACTTCTACCGGTTGGGAGTTATCAATCGCCTGTCTCAGTTTGAAACGGGCCTCCTGATCACGATCCTCGCCCTGAAGAAAGCGGCAGTTCCTGCCCACCACTTCCTCAGGGCTGTGTCCGGTCATGTTGAGAAAGGCCTGATTGACGTATACGATCGGCATGTCCTCTATATCAGGATCGGCCAGGGTTACACCATTGACGCAGGAATCCAGAATCTGGGATAAAACCTGCGGAATGATCCCCGCATCTTTTTGTACGACGAACGACATGATTATCTCCTCATTAGTTGTTTCGTTATTGTTTTGGGCTGACGGGTTCACTCAAGGGTGTCAGCCGTTTTCAATCAGTCCCTTGAGATTTTTGACCGTACGATTGGCACCGTCCTGTATGGCGACCCGTATGAGTTTTTCAAAAGGCCGCATGAAGGTTTCAACCTGGGGCAATTCAAACGTGAAAGTGACGCGGGTGGCTTCTTCTGCCCCGTTTCTGTCCTCAAATTCATAAAGACAGGTGTAAGGGTTTGATACCCCGGTAAAACAGACCCGCTTGTTGGGCTGGTGATCGGTAACCTTGAAGGTTGATTCCGACTTGTGACCATGATCCACCCTGACCTGGTGAGCCAGGGTACCCAGTTTGACCGGTAACGGCGACAGGGGTTTGAGTTCCACGACTTCAGGCGACCAGCGTGGGTAATTATCAAAGAATTCGTCACTGATAAAGTGGTAGACATCGTTCACGGGTTTGTGAATGACCACGCTGGCTTTTGCGACGACAGGTTGGCTGGAACCAAATAGCATAATCTTTCTCCGAATGATGATTATCGAATGTCCGGCAGGAATAACTCCCGCCGGGCTGCCAGAGTCCGGGTTTGCGGGGCGTAACCACTGATGGCAATGTTATTTGTCATGGCACATTCCCGCCAGGGTTTTAGCAATGGGTCGCCGGTTGGTTGGCAGATTCGCCACAACCGGCACTCAGATTTTAGCAGATTGGCTAAGTTCCCGGACAATGACCCCCTGTGAAATGTTCCGGATGGTCATTCACCCCAGGGCCGGTTCTACCGCCATGCCACTGTGCCGCAGCAAAGCGTCAAGGGTTGGTTCACGGCCACGAAACGCGATGAAGGAGGTCATGGCGTCACGACCGCCCCCCTGCTCCAGAATATGCTGCAGAAAGGCCTGACCGGTTGCCGCATCCAGCGGCCCGCGTTCCTCAAACAATGAATAGGCGTCGCTCGACAGCACTTCGGCCCATTTATAGCTGTAATAGCCGGCGGCATAGCCTCCGGCAAAAATGTGGGCAAAGCCGTGCGGGAACCGGTTGAAGGAGGGCGGCATGAATGCGGCCACCTGCTGCCTGACTTCATCCAGCAAGGCATAAATTCGGCCACCCCGGGCAGGGTCGTAGTCCCGGTGCAGGCGAAAATCAAACAGGGCAAACTCCAGTTGCCTCACCGTTTGCAAACCGGACTGAAAATTCCGGGCTGCCAGCATTTTATCCAGCAAGGGGGCTGGCAGGGGTTCACCGCTTTGGTAATGCCCGCTCAGCATCGTCAGCGGTTCCGGTTCCCAGCAAAAATTCTCCATAAACTGACTGGGCAGTTCCACCGCATCCCATTCAACCCCTCGTATGCCGGATACCGCCAGATGCTTCATCCGGGTCAGCAAATGGTGCAGGGCGTGGCCAAATTCATGGAACAGTGTCTCCACTTCCTCATGCCGCAACAGGGCCGGTTTACCGGGAGGGGGCGGGGTGAAATTGCACACCACATAGGCAACCGGCAATTGCACCGACTGATCCTGCCGCTGACGCCGGGTCACGCAGTCATCCATCCAGGCACCGCCCCGCTTATTGGAACGGGCATACAGATCCAGGTAGAGGAAGCCTCTCACCTGACCGGTCTGGTCGGCCATACGGTAAAACACTACGTCCGGATGCCAGACATCCACCCCGGTTTCCTGGCTGATCTGCAGGCCGTACAGCCGTCCCAGCAACTCAAACAGACCCTGAATGACCCGGGGGGCGGGAAAATAGGCCCTGACTTCTTCTTCCGAGAAGGCATACAGCTTTTGCCGGAGTTTTTCTGAGTGGTAAGCCAGATCCCAGGCCTGCAATGTGTCCACACCGTGTTCATCGCGGGCAAACTGGCGGAGGGTTTCCAGATCCTGGTGGGCATGCGGCAGCGAACGGCGGGCCAGATCAGACAAAAAGCCTGTAACTTCAGCGGTGGAACGGGCCATTTTGGTGGCAATGGATTCCTCGGCATAATTGCTGAATCCCAGCAGGCAGGCCTGCTCATGACGCAATGCCAGTATTTTTTCCATGATGTCGGTGTTATCGAACTGACCGGCATGAGGTCCCTGATCGGAGGCGCGGGTCACATGAGCCGTATAAAAATCCTGTCGCAGGGTGCGGTCGTCAGCGTAGGTCATGATGGCCGTATAGGACGGAAACTCCAGCGTGAACAACCAGCCGTCCAGTTCGCGGCTGCGGGCGGCTTCCCGGGCGGCCATACGGGCTGATTCCGGCAAGCCTGCCAGTTGGGCCTCATCGGTAATCAGGCGGGTAAAGGCCTGGGTGGCGTCAAGCAGGTTGTCCTGGAACCGGCTGGACAGATGGGACAACTCGGCGGCAAGTTCCCTGTAACGGGCTTTTGCCTCTGTCGGCAGACTGACACCGGACAGGCGAAAATCACGCAGTGCGTTGTCAATCACCTTTTTTTGGGCGGGCTCCAGGTCAGCGTACCCGGCACTGTCTGCCAGTGACTGGTAGGCCTGATACAGAGCCTCATTCTGGCCCAGTTCGGTCGAGTATTCGCTCAGTTTGGGCAGGCAGGCATTGTAGGCTGCCCGCAATTCCTCATGGTTGGCTACGGCATTGAGATGACTGACCGGTGACCACAGCCGGGCCAGGCGATCATCCAGGTCATCCAGTGTCTCCACCAGGGTATCCCAGGTGAAGGGTGTCTCACTGGTCAGCCGTTCGGCAATCGCCCGGCGATTGGCGGCGAGTACCGAATCAAGGGCAGGCTCCACGTGTTCTGCCCTGATGCGGGAAAACGGTGGCAGGGTGAAGGGTTCGAGCAATGGATTGGTCATGGGATTGAAGTAAGGTAACGTTAGTTTGGGTTAAGGAAACGGTGAATGGTCAGCGGTGAATGGTGAGTGGTATACCGGAAACGGGGCCATCCTGAGTATCCGGTGGGGTCAGTGGCGAGTGAGTGTCGCCACGAAGCCGCCCCCATTCGCCAATCACCAATCGCCATTCACACCAGCCCCCCGCGACTCATCCCGAATCCACGTTAAGGTAGCATCAAAACACCATTGACTCGTCTCCGGTTCAATTGTTACCGGGGATCGCGTCTTGACTTGCCAAATTCACAAAGGGTAAAATTCTGCTTCTTTTTTGAGGCTACGTAGCTCAGTCGGTTAGAGCACCGCATTCATAATGCGGGTGTCGGCAGTTCAAGTCTGCCCGTAGCTACCAGTTTAAAGAAAAAGGCCTGGCGCGATCCGCCGGGCCTTTTTTTTGCCTCTAATTCCGGGCTTTTCAGCCCGGTTCGATCCGTTCAAGGGCCAGCAACGGCAGAATGGCCCTGATCCAGGGATCCCGGGCAAAATACGACTGTATGACATGCGGCTTGAGGTGGTTGGCCAGCGCGATCAGGGTCATCGCCTGATCCAGGCTGAGATAACTGTAGGACACCGCCCCCGTTAGCGGACTGACCGCATCGTAAAAACCAAAATCGCCGTAAACCGGATAGCGTTCGCTCAGGGTTCTGAGGTTGGCGATGGCTTCGGTCGGTTCGGTCATCAGGGCCAGGGCCGAGACGTGCGGCGTCACCACACCGGCTCCATAGCCCTTGATGCCCAGAACGCGGACGCCGTATTCATCATAATGAGCCATGCTGCCGGGCGTGGAACTGGGCGACATGCCCCAGACCGGATAGCTCAGGTCTTCCAGGGCGTGGAGCCGGTGAATGGTGGTATGGACGCGATCGTTATAGCCCAAACCGTGCGGAGCCTGTGACAGTTCGTCCAGCACCAGTCCGGGCATCAGGGCCTCGAACAGGCTACCGCCCCAGGACGGCACATAGCGAAACTCCCGCCACTGATAATACCCCCCCATCCAGCGGTAGCCGTTGCCAGTCTGCTCGGTACGGGCCACCGGTGTCTGTGACTGCCAGCCGTAGTCCGGCGGAAAGGTTCTGATCAGATTGAACCAGTGCGTCGGGGCAACATCGCCCTTGCCAATGGCAATGAGGCTGCCCAGTCGTGATTCGGCGTACATCACGCCATAGTGCAGGTTGGAGTGCTGCCCCAGGTTGACATGGTAGCCGTGCGACATCAGGCCGGTTTGGGAATCGTGGAACAGGCGATAATCCGCCGTCCCGATCAAATCGGTGCAGCGGGCAGCCAGTTCGGGAAAGGCCTGGCGGACGACCATCAGGCTGGCAGTCAACCAGGCCGAATCAACAAACGACACGAAATGGCTGGTACGCTCCAGGGTGGTGGTGTTGTAGTAGTTGTAGAAAAACCCGTTCCAGGTTTCCAGTGTTGCCAGGGTTGTCAGGGTGGTGGTCAGTTTCTCCAGGGTGTCAGCACGGTTGATCAGGCCCAGTTCATGGGCCGACACAACCGCCAACAGATAGAGTCCGGCGGTTGAGATGTTGGTGTAATCGCCGATTGCCGCCCGTTCCGGTGCCAGTGAGTCGGGGGCCAACTGGATGCGGTCGATGGGCAGACCGTGACGCCAGTCCACCAGGGCCGCCACGCCGCGCCAGGTATCGGCAGCGATCCGGGTCAGGAATGCCGGGTCATCGGGGGGCAGCGAAGCCGCTGCGGTCAGAAACTGTCCGGGCCATCCGGCCAGGCGGCCACGCAATGCCGTCTGTACCCGGTGTTCACCGCCCAGCGACGCCGCCCAGGCACTGCGCTGTTCGGGAATCAGCGGATCATTGGAGCCGGGTCCGGGCTGGCCGGTCTGGATGAGGCTGATATTGCCCAGCGTGAATGTCCCCTTGTGGCGTTGGGTTGGCAGGGTCGGGATGGCAATGGCCAGGGCATTGAGGTGTTCCAGCCGGTCGATGCCGATGATTTGATTGAGTGGAATCACCACCCGTTTCCAGTCCGGTGTAATGCCGCTGATCCGGTAACGGGCCACGGCCTGTTTGCCGGGCCAGCCGGGATCAGGGCGTTCAAGCCGCAGTTCCAGTTCAGTGCCGGTGGCCTGTCCCGCCTCCCCCCTGATCCAGAATGCCAGATGATCGAAGCCGGTGGCATCCAGATCGGGCAAGGTTTGCCGCAACCCGTAGCCGGTTTCCAGCCCGGTGGGCCGGGTAGCAGGCAGTTCATAACCCACCTGTATGGCCGGATGGTCTTCCGGGTCGGTACCGCTCGGGCGGGTACTGACCCATGATTCTGATTCGGGGCTGGTTTTCCAGCCGACCGGCAAGTGATTCGGGCTGGCGGTGCTGAAATCAGCCACAACCGCCTGCGTCCGGGCCGGTGGCAGAAACGGACCCAGATCGTGCGCTTCCAGCCCGGCGGCCCACCACAGGAACCCGATTCCTGCATACCAACGGCTCATGGGGTTCATGCGTTATCCAGACGTATCAGTCCCATCTTGGCCAGACCGGACAAGGCCAGGGCAGTCGGGCCGAGTGCGTACCCGGCCTGGCGGGCCAGTTCATCCAGCGTAATGGCCTGCTCCGAACACAGACACAACAAGCGTTCGGCCACCTCGGGTCGTGGCAGCACCTTCCCGGCATAGTTGTAGAGCCCGTGCGCCAGGAGTTCCGGGTAAGTGGCTCCGGGACGTGTTGGCAGACGCCGTATCCGGGTGGCGGGTTGCAGCAGGTGAGTGGGGTAGTGCATGAAGGTTCGATACGGATCCTGACGGCCCGGTGCCACCCGGGGAGCCTGGTGGATGAGCGAACTCAATGTATGGTCTCGGCTGGCGTCCTGGCGGATGCGGGCCAGATCAGACCAGAGTGCCTGATAGTGCCGGTATACCACTGCCCAGTCATAGTGTTCGCGGGCACGTTGTCGGGCTGCGGCTCCCAGCCGGGTTCGCAGCGACGGAGTCTGGATCAGGGTGCGGAGGCGGTCAACCAGTACGTCTTCATCGACTGACACGGTCTGACAATTGAGACCACAGTAAAAATCATAATTGTCGGTGCCCGCTTCATAGGCCCGTGCGTAGGTCTCGCCCAGATCGGGTGGCGGCATCCAGGTGGGAATGCGAAAGCCATCAATGCCGTCCCGTACCGTGTCCCTGTAGCCGTCCCAGTCACTGACCAGCACCGGCAGACCGGCGGCCATGGCCTCCACCGGGGTCAGGCCGAAGGACTCCTGAATGTTGTCGGATAACGAGATGAACAGATCGGCAGCAGCCCAGCAGTGTTTCTGCTGGTCGAAATCCCTGCCGTCGACAAACAGGGTTTTGACGGCGGGGCAAAACCTTCGGGCTCCATCACGGAAGGCCTCGGCAATCGCCTCATTGGCAGAGGCTCCGTACTGGATCAGGGTCAGCGGTTGACCGGTGCGTTCGCAGGCGAGTTGCAAGCCGCGATACATCGGGTGCGGATGGGCTTTGGCGTGGAACGACAACCGCCCCACGAACAGGATTACGATCTCGTCTGCTGACAGTTGCAGATGACTGCGGGCCTGCTGCCGATCTTCCGGTGTGAAATCAAAGTCGTGGCAATGTACCCCCAGCGGAATCACCGGAAGCTGCGGCAGGGTAAGGCGCAATCCGGAACCCAACCGCCATTGCAGGTATTCCTGCTGACGTTCCAGCAATTGTTTGACGCTGGCCGCCACGGCACTGGAGGTGGAAATCAGGGCATCCCAGGGCATGACCGGCGCGTCCAGCAGTCCGGTGATGTTATCCATGGCCGTATGTGAAGCGACCGTATGGGTCACCCCCACCAGCGAGTAGGCATTCACCCCGACACGCAGGCGCAAGCGGGCCGGATCACCCAGACCGGGGCCGGGAAAATAAAGGGTGCCGATGGGGATAACCCGCTCGATTTGATCGAAGGGAATCCAGTCAATGTTCGCCACGGCCGGGTTGAACCCTTTAAGCAAGTGGGCGAAGGTTCGGGCCGATTGCAGCGTCTGGGCGTAGACCGACACCGGCTGGTTTGAGTGAGCGGCGGCAACGGCCCGCAGAAAAGCGTGACCGGCTGCCTGACGACCCATCAGTTTGGAACCGGTCAGCAGGTAACCGTCCGGGTCGAAGAACAGGGCAGCGGTGGTCATTGGCTGATTGTGGACTGAAGTGGATTGAAGCGGGCAGGAATGGCAGCCAGCCGGGCCTGACGGGCCTGTTCGAGCCGGGTTCGGTCGGCGATGAGTGCCTGGTAATACGCCGCCCGTTCCCGCACCTGTCCGGCCTGCATCCGCCGGGTTTTGACATAGTCCAGCCCAAGGGCACGTCGGCCAGCCAGGGCTGCGGGGTCGGCCGTAGCCGCCAGCAATGCGGCCAGCCAGTCAGCCGCCGTGTCGGCAAACCAGCCGATGTCGCGGTGTTCGGGGCGATCAGCATAGATCAGGGAGGAACACACCGGCACCACCCCGGCTGCACAGCATTCGATGAATTTGAGATCGGATTTCATCCGGTTGAACGGGGTATCACGCAGTGGCAACAAGGCCAGGTCACAGGAAGCCAGCACCTTCATGTAGTCCGGTTGTGGCAAGGTGGGATGGAATACCTTGGCGCAGCCTGACGGCAGGGCAGCAAAAAAGGCCTGATCGTGTACCACCACAAACTCAATGGCATCGCCGCGCTGATCGGCCAGGTGTTGCCAGACCGTCTGCAGCGGTCGCCAGTCGGCTTCCCGGTTGAGGGCACCGAAAAAAATGCGAATCCGTCCGCCCTGTTTGGGTACGGTGGCAGGGATCAGCGGCAGTTGGTGAATGGCATTGGCAAACAGCCGTACCTCCGGATTCCAGGCACGGATCATTGCCGCCAGCGGTTCGGTGCTGACCGTCACCGCATGCACTGCGCGGTAGGCATAAAAATCCGATTCGACAAATTCGCGCCAGTGGTGCGGATCGTCGTCCATGTCCTGAATAATCACCCAGCCCTTGTCGATCAGTTTTTGCACTGACTGGATAAAGGGTGGATGGATCAGGAACTGGCGTTGCAGGATCAGCACCCCGGCCGCCCAGTCGGTTGGCAGGGAGATGCCCTGCTCTGAATGGATGACCCGACTGTGGGGCAGGCTGGCCAGAGCCCTGAGTGGATGGTCGATGCGGGCCTCGGTCACCCCAGCCTGTTTACGCAAGCCGAATCCGGCCACGTGCAGACGGGTCGGCACCGGGCCGTTGACCGCCCGGATGACCCACTGCAAGGGCGAGAGGTTTTGCCGGATTCGCTCCGGAGCAGTACCCAGTCGGTCGGCCAGACTGGTGAACAACTCGACTGCCTGGCGGGTTTTGTCAGGCTGGATAATCCGGGGTTTGGCGTCGAGTACCGTCCACCCCGCCCCCCGGAACAGCTCAATCGCGGTTTCCAGGGTGAAGAAACGCAGATGGGTGCGATCCAGCAAGCCCTGGTCGGCGTAATCCCAGCGTCCCTGCAATTGCTGCAACAAAAGCGACCAGTGGGCGACGTTGGGAATACAGGCCACGCAGGTGCCTCCGGGTCGTACCTGCTGACGCAACCGGGCCAGACACCCCCAGGGATCGTGCAGATGTTCCAGCACATCCCCAAACACCAGTACATCAGCGGGTTGTCCCGAAAGGGCCGCAGCCAGCCGCTCTACCACGGCCGGTTGCTCAATATCGCCCGTCACCACCCAGTCCAGTACCGGGCGGGCCGCATCGGCGGCCTCGGGATGCAGTTCCACGCCACCGTACCGGCTGGCCGGGTTACGGGCGCGGTAGGCCGCGCCCAGCGAACCGGTTCCACAGCCAATCTCGACCAGCGTACCGGCATCCAGTGGCAGCCAGTCAAGCAACTCCGGATTGACATTGGCGAAATAGGTGGTTCCGGCCATGTCAGACATCCAGATAGTTGACTTCCAGGGCGTTTTTTTCAATGAAATCGCGGCGCGGTTCTACCTGATCGCCCATCAGGGTCGTGAAAACCTCATCCGCCGCCATGGCATCCTCAATCCTGACCTGCAACAGGCGGCGGGTGTTGGCATCCAGGGTGGTTTCAAACAACTGGTCCGGATTCATCTCGCCCAGCCCCTTGTAACGCT
>SXGU01049950.1_pt1 | contig 13344 bp, 7 predicted proteins | sample 3174531 | NCBI WGS metagenome assembly SXGU01 (sample SAMN11356863, study PRJNA531348) | freshwater metagenome | isolation source: freshwater sample F1-140 | place: China: Fuxian Lake, Yuxi | collected 2017-12-25 | reverse complement strand
TGACCTCGGCCGACCCAGTAGCTCGGTGGATGGCCTGCGAAAAAATGAAGCGAGAGGGAACCGTACCGCCGGAAGTGATGCCCGCCTTGGGACGAATGGTCCTCGAAGACGAGCGCCTCCTCATTGTCAAGTCCCAGACCGAACGGGTTGCCCACGGCCACGACGAAATCGCCTACCTGCAACTGATCAGAATCGGCCAACGGGATTTCGGTGAGATTGTTCGAGTCTACCCGCACTACGGCGATATCTGATTCCGGGTCGGCTCCGACCAGTTTGGCATTCAGTTTACGCCCGTCTGCCAGGGTCACCATGATTTCATCGGCCTTGTCGATGACATGGTTGTTGGTGATGACCAGACCCTTGCGGGCATCGACGATCACGCCGGAACCGAGGCTGGAGGTTTCACGACGACGAGGTTGATTGGGAATATCGAAAAAATGCCGGAAGAAAGGATCCCGCATTAGCGGGTGTTCGGCTTCCTGAATCTGGGTGCGGGTTGAAATATTGACTACACCCGGTGTCGTTTTTTTCAACATGGGAGCCAGACTGGGCAGAGGCTGTCCATCTACCGCCAGAGGCCAGGCGGCGTTCGCCTCATTGACTACCAGTAGCAGGGCTGCCAGTAACAGGCCGTGCCGGAATTTTCGCTGGTTTCGCATGAAATACCTCTTCGTTGATTATAAATATTCAGGGTACGCACGGGGTGCTTGCGACAGATATTGAGGTCTGAATTTTTATTCTTCAAGAGGATAGGGTATTGATACGTGTTGGCCACGCCATTTATTCCAGGTTTTGAACCTGCTCGCGCATTTGCTCTATCAACACCTTCATTTCGAAGGCTGCCTTGGTGGTCACGCTGTCCTGTGACTTTGAACCCAGGGTATTGGCTTCGCGGTTCAATTCCTGAATCAGGAAGTCCAGTCGTCTTCCGGCCGGTTCCGGCTGTTTCAGTACCCGGAACATCTCCTCGACGTGGGTTTCGATGCGATCCAGTTCTTCCGTGACATCCAGTCGCTGTGCCAGATAGACCATTTCCTGTTCCAGTCGATCTGAATCAGGCTGGCTGACCAGGTCGTTCAGGCGTTGCTGAATTTTTTGCCGGATGTCTTGCAGTATGGCGGGTATTCGCTGGCGGGTATCGGTGGCCAGGCAGCGGATGGTTTGGCCCCGTTCACCGATGATGAGAGCCAGTTGCCGTCCTTCGTTCGATCGCGTCTCCACCGCCTTGTCCAGCGTATCCTGAAGCAGGGCCAGTATGTCTGGAGCCAGCGTTTCGTATTCGGTCTGTGTCTGCTGCAGTATGCCGGGCCAATTCAATACATCCAGGCAACTCAGCGACTGCCAGGAGCGGGGATAGTCGCTTTCGATACGTGTCACGACCTGTATCAGACGGGCGAGTCGTTCCTCATTGATTTCAAGTTTGAAATCCGCTGATTCGGCTCCGGTCGTTCTTCGATACAGCAGATTACACTCTACCCGGCCCCGTTTGATGTAATGGCTGATCTGCTTTCTGACGTCGGGCTCCAGAAACCGGAGGTTGTCTGGCAGTCTCAGTGCAATGTCAAGGTAGCGGTGGTTTACCGAGCGAAACTCCCAGACAAAAACCTGACCTCCGATTTCACGTTGGTGGCTGGCGAAGGCGGTCATGCTGCGTGTCATGGCATGGACCCATCCATTACGGTTTTTATTGACGCGGGGGGTTCCGCCTCATTTTCGTCCGTCATGGAGCCTTCAGGGTTTTGTTCGATCTGGGAAACGACCTCGTCAGAGGCGAACATCATTCCGTTGCGGTAATGATGACATGCTGTGGCGTATTCGTTTTGACGGAACAGCAGATCTCCCATCAATTGATGGGCTTCAACGCTGGGTTCTATCGCCAGACTTTGTGTGAGGTAGTTTTTGACCTTGTCCCAATCCTGGGTGCGCCAGGCCAATTTGGCCAGTACCCTGTACAACACGGCATCATAAGGGTGAGGGCCTATCCAGGCTTCGGCTTCCTTGAGTTGATGAGTTACATCGGGCAGGTGTATGCAGCCGTAGAGAACCAGCAGGGTTTCGTTCCATTCCCGACCCAGAGCCAGTCTCAGGGGTTCCTCGACTTCCTCACCTACACCTGCACTGATCATGGCGGCGTAGTATTGGGTCTGGATGCCAACCATTTGACGGATATGCTCGGGTATTTCTGACCACAACTTGCGGAGTTCGACCGGTTTTCCGGTTTCCGCCCTGTCCTTGAGCAAGGCACTGTAGGTTTCGGTTTCCCAGAGCTTGATTTCGGCTTCCATCAGTATCTTTCCCTGATGCAGTTTGGGGAGCAGACGCCTCAAGGCTTCCCAGTCTTCCATTTGGGAATAAGCCTGATGCATCAGTCTCAACACGACGGCGTGACCGGGGTTGATCCGGTTGAGATGGGCGAGCAAGTCGACGGCGGCATCGAATTGCCGGTGAGAAAGCTGCAACTCCGCCCGGGTCAGATCGATTGCCAGTTCGGCTTCCGGTGAGGTTTGTTTGGCCAGTTTCAGGTATTCATCACGCTGGTCGATGGCCCCCCGGGAATGGGCTGCACGGGCAGCGGTCAGGTAGTTGATCAGCGGTACACCACTGTCGGCTACATGACGGATCAGGTTCCGCTCGGCCTTCTCCCAGTTACCTTCCGCCGTTTCCACCAATCCGGTGAGCAGTGCTTCACGCGATTGTTTACTGCGTTGTTCACCTGATTTTTGTTGCATCATTTCCGGGATGCGGACTGTACTGACAACGGCCTGAGTCAATAGAAACAGTGTCAGGTAAGCCAGTATCAGGACGAGTGCGAACAGGAAGAAGGAGGATTCCAGGGCCCAGTTGCCGAATCCAATAATGACGTAGCCCAGATTGCCCTGAGCCAGAAGATAGCGATAGGCCACCACGACAACGAGAGTCGCTGCCAGCGACAGGCCCAACAGGATGGTCAGTTTTTTCCTCACTGGATTTCTCCGGATTCTTCCAGTTTGTCGGCATCCACTTCCGGTCTGGAGGGTTGTTCCAGGGGATTCGCCATTTTGCTTTTACCTTCCTGTTTGGTGGGGAGGCTCTTCTGCAAGCTGACTTGTTCTGTTTCGAGGCGTAACCGTTCGATATTGCGCAACAGGCTGAGTGAACGACTGATATCGGGTAGGGGGGCCCTTATCGGCTGTTTGGTCAATTGGTCCAGTTCCGCCATGAATTGCCGGGTTTCGTCCTGTTGGGTATCAAAGTGCTCCTTCAACCATTCGGTGACCGAATCCAGGCCTTCCTTGTACAGGGCATCGTCTGATCGCAGCAGTGCGATCCGGATGCCTTCCAGTCTGAGTTGCAGAACCTCACGCAGGGCTTCGGCCTGTTCCGGCGACAGGATGGATTTTACCGGGCGATCCGTGCGTCTCACCACGACCAGCTCCTTGATCGCCGACCCCAGGGGAGAGGTCGTTCCGGCCTCCGGGGTTTGCGCTTTTTCCAGCTCGGCATGCGGCAGGAACAAAGACAGGGTTTGTGCCTTTCGTGTCAGCAACAGGAGACGGGATGACAATCCCACGATGTCCGGTGCGTCGATACCCCTGAGGGTCGCTATTTCCTCGGCCAGTGCTTCCCTGACCTTGAAAACAGCCGGATCACCGCTGTCGAACAAACGTTGATCCGCGGCCTCCATTGCGGCCAGTACGGCTTTTATATCGCCGATGAGGTGAAGCTTCTGATTGGCAATGCTGAGCAGGTATTCGGCATCGGCCACCATCATGTCGCCACGGGACTTGTTGAGTTGGTGCTGGATATGATTGAGCGTCACACTCATCCCGGCCTGTACATGATCCAGACGCTCGGTGAACTGGTCTGACTGATCGGTCAGCATCCGCTCGAATCGGGCTGCATCGCTGGAGCTGCCAGACTGAAAATTGACCAGTTGGGTATGCAAAGCCGTCAATTCCGCTTGCAGGGCATTGACTTGTCGGGTGACTTCAATGATCTGCTGATCCTTGCTGGACAGTTGTCCGCCCAGTCCTTCCTGTTTGGAGCGTAATTCCTGAAGCAGCAACCAGCCGCCACCGCCCAGTGCTACGGAGACCAGCAAAAGACCATAGCCTATCCAGGCTCCGCTCCGGGATTTCCGGGGGGGGGCTTCCCTGATGGGCGTAGTGGGCTCCGTGGGTTTTTCTTCGAGTGTTTCGGTTACGACCCCGCTACTCTCTGCCGGTTCGGCAGACAGTCCCGTGTCACCCTTCAGTTCTTTTTCCTCGTCAGCCAATGCTGTATCCCCGCAGTTTGTTTATTCGAACCTGTCAGTCAGGCCCCTGTTTTTGGAATGGTTATCTATGGTATGTCATCCGTGAATCCGTGTCATTGCCTCAACAGCGGCATCCAGCAACGCCGTGTCGCTGGCCCGGGTTGCTGCGACTACCCTGAGCCAGCCCTGCTCGCGGGCCAGTCGCTCAAGCCTGGAACCCAGCGTGACCAGGAGAAGGGCTTTCATCCAGTCCTGAATCAGGCAATCCAGCCCTGACTGCAAATGATTCAGGGCTTCTCCGCTGGTGATGGTCAGGGCATGCAACTGGCCGTTCCGCCAGCGTTGCCGCCAGGGTTCCGGGTCGATGGAGACCGGTACGCGCCGATAAACTTCGGCGTAGTCGACCCGGGCACCGCGTGCGCTCAGGGTTTTTCCCAGCAGTTCCCGTCCGCCCTGTCCCCTGATGACAAGTATCTTCTGTCCCTGCACGTTGCTCATTTCGGGTGTTTGCAGCAACGCCTCACTATTAAACTCAAGTTCCGGCGTCAGGTCTACCCTGATACCCTGGTTTGAAAGGTAGAGTGCCGTACTCTGACCGATGGCGGCTACCCGGGTATGTGGTTCGATGCGGGCAAGATACGAACCCGCGTATTTCACCGCATTACGGCTGATAAAGATGACCCAGTCCCAATCCTGGCTCGAACACGAGAGCCGGGTTGATGAATCGTTCACGTCTTCCATGACCAAAAGAGGCAGGTGGAATGCCACTCCACCGGCTGCCGCTATGAGTTGACACAGGTTGTCGGCCTGTTCTTCCGGGCGGGTGACCACGATGCCTTGTCCCCGTAGGGGTAACCGGGTATTCATCAGATTGGGGGGTTAGAACGTGATGTCCTGTAACAGGGTATCGGCACCCCGGGCCAGAAGGTCATCCGCGACCTGTCTGCCCAGGTATTCGGCCCTGTCGAGGGAGGCGGAGCCGCTCCCCCGCATGATGACCTGCCCATCCAGACTGCTGACCAGTCCACGCAGGCTGATCTGATCATCCCGTTGCTCGGCAAAACCGGCAATCGGCACCTGGCATCCTCCATTCAGGCGTGCATTGAATGCCCGCTCGGCCTGCACACAGGCTGCGGTGGTCTGGTCGTGGAGGGGAGCCATCAGTTGATTGATGTATTTGTCATCGGCCCGGCATTCCATGCCGATGGCACCCTGACCAACAGCGGGCAGGCTGATGTCAGGGGAGAGGTATTCGGTAATACGATCCGACAGGTTGAGGCGGGTCAGGCCCGCAGCCGCCAGAATGATCGCATCCAGATCATCACGGGCCAGTTTTTCCAGGCGGGTGCCCACATTGCCCCGCAGGGCAACGATGACGAGATCGGGGCGCAGGGATTTGAGCTGACTTTGTCGACGCAAGCTGGAGGTACCCACCCGCGCACCGGTTGGCAAAGCCTCCAGCGAGGCATGGCGCAGCGACACCAGGGCATCACGGGGATCTTCCCGCTGGAGGATGACCGGCAGATGTAATCCGGCAGGCAATTCGGCCGGAACATCTTTCATCGAGTGAACGGCAATGTCCGCTGCCCCTTCGAGCAACCCCTGTTCCAGCTCCTTGACGAATAAACCCTTGCCCCCAATGCGGGCCAGTGGCGCGTCCAGAATTTTATCGCCCTGAGTCACCATTTTGACTAGTTCGACACGGATCCCGCGATGCAGTGCCTGTAGCCGGGTGGCCACATGTTCGGCTTGCCATAAAGCCAATGGACTTTTTCGGGTAGCGATACGGATGGTGCTTGACACGGATGATTCCAGGAGAGGCCAAATGGGGCGCATTGTACCAAATCAAAGCAGCATCGTAATGCTGAACTGCGGTTGTACGGCAGCGGGCAAGCGGCCCTGGTCGAGAAATCAGTCAGTTGTTGTAAGCCACATCGCAACGTCCAGGTTTACGTCTTGTGACTGATTCCAGCTTCCCTGCCGGAATGATGAACTCAAGGATTTGCCTGAAGCGCAACGATCAGGCGCAGGACCGACGGGACTGACCCTAACCGGGCGAGGCATTGTTGTTGGCGTAGTCACTGATTTTTTGCGACAGTTTTTTCAGCAGGCTATCGAATCCCTCACGATCGATCAGGCTGGTGTATTGCGCCTTTCTCAGGGCGACATCACTGATCCCGTCGACGATGATATTGATGATCTGCCAGTGTCCATTGAATTCGTGCACCTGATACTCGAATTTAATGGGTTTTTCATTGGGCGCGTTGAGATAATAGCGCAGCAGGACGCGTCCGTTCTTGAGATCCTGTTCTGACTCATACCTGAAGCTTTCACCGGCGTAACCGTTGAACTGCGCGGCATAAGTCGCGACACTGAGTGCGGTCAGTTTTTCCATGAACGCGGTTTTTTGCGGCTTATCGAGCGTTTTCCAGTGGGATCCCAGGGCCAGCACGGACACGGCCTCAAATTCGAAGGATTCGCGTACTACCGGATCCAGTTTCCGGTAACGCCCCTGATAGCCCAGCTTTTTGGCCTCTTTCATGACCTCGATCAGGGAGGTATTCAGGCGGTCGACGATTTTACGGGCCTCGGTGAAAGTATCCTCCGCGATGGCCCCGAAGCTGAAAACGAGCAGGATCAGACCTGCAGCAATGCGAGATGACATAGTTTTTACCACTTATGCAACAAATGTGGCGACTATACCACAACTGGTCATGCGCGTTGAGAGCCGACGCCGAGCCCCTCGATGGCGGCATCGGTGGCGATAACGACGGAATCCTGGCCATCGACATCAGCCGGGACACCGCCTCCCGTAGACACCCCCTCGATTTTACTTCGCTGCAGCAAGGCCCGTTTTTACACACATCAACATCAGGCAACAATCATGGTTACATTAACGGCAAATTCTGATATTTACCCGGCACTCATCAATCAGACGACAGAGGCTGATGCGGCCGATGGCCTGGATACTCTGGTCATCGACTGGTCGGGTCTGAGTACCCCCATACGCTTTGGCACTGATTACAGTTGGGGGATCTACACCGATGATGCTTATTCTTCGGTGAGATTTACCCGGTTTGAAAACTACAACCTCAGTGGGGGTTCAGAGAGCGATGACCTGAGGGGAGGCAACAGCGGCGATCGACTGGTGGGCGGGCCGGGCAACGATACCTTGACCGGTTATCTGGGGGCGGACTCGCTTGATGGCGGCGAGGGCAATGATAGCTGGGTCATCGATTACAGTTCGCTCAATACCGATATCACCGTGGCGTTGCCGACGGGTAATTCCGCCTATACCGTGCAGGCCACCGCAGCCACTGTTCGCAATATGGAAGCCCTGCAGGTCGTGACGGGGCTGGGGCATGACAAAATCGATAGCAGTCAGCGGGCAGGAAATGATGATATCCGTACCGGTGAGGGCAATGACACCGTGTCGCCGGGCCTCGGGGTCGACAGGATTGATGCCGGTAACGGCACCGATACGCTGTCGCTGGATTATTCCACGGTAACAGGCCCTGTCGGGCGAATCGATCTGGGTTATGGCGGGTGGCGGTATCAGGCTGACAAAAACACAGTGGATTATTACGGCGTCGAGCGTTTCAGTCTGCGTGGCGGTAGCGGCAACGATACCCTCTACGGGGGAGCCGAAACCGATTCACTGACCGGTGGCGCAGGCGATGACCGGCTGATCGGTTATGGGGGGGCGGACACTGTCAACGGGGAGTCAGGCACGGATACCTGGGTTTTTGACTACAGCGGCCTGTTGAGCGATGTATCGATCAATATCGAAAACCGGGTGCAAAAAGCCAGCACCAAGGCCCGGGTGAGTGGCATTGAACAACTCGATGCCATGACCGACAAGGGCGATGACAGTTTCTTCTGTAACAAGGGCGTGTTCAATGATCGCCTCGATAGCCGTGCCGGTAACGACACCCTCAGCAGCGGTCGTGGCAAGGATTGGGTCAATGCGGGCGAGGGCACTGATCGGCTGCTCATGGACTGGAGTACCGTGTCTCAAAACATTGCCTGGACGGATCAGGGTTATGGCTGGTCGCGTTTCGCCGCCGGTCAGACCGACCAGATCGATTATTACGGCGTGGAACATTTCGATCTTCGCGGCGGACAGGGGGACGATTCGCTGAGGAGTTTCAGCGGGGATGACACACTCAAGGGCGGGGTCGGCAACGATACCCTCAACAGCGGCACGGGTCTGGCCAGCGTGGACGGCGGGGCCGGCATCGATTACTGGGAAGCCGATCTCTCGGCCACCATCAAACCGGTCATCATCGATGCGGCGGCCAGTCAGAAACAGATACAGGGCAAGGTGGCCAAACTGGCCCTCACCACCCTGGAAGGATTTCGTGTGACCACTGGCGGGGGGGATGATGTCATCAATAACCGTACCTATGCCACTCATGATGTGGTCAATACCGGGCCTGGCAATGATGCGGTGTTTTTAGGCCTGGGTTTCGATGAAACCCATGGCGGGGAAGGTAACGACACCCTGAGCCTTGACTATGCCAGCCTGGCCGCTGCGGTCACCCGCACCGATCAGGGTTATGGCTGGTACAGCTACGCGGATGCCCAGGGGAGTGCCTCGCTGCGGTTTTACGGTTATGAGGCCTTCAACCTCACCGGTGGCAGTGGTAATGACCAACTCATCGGGGCGGGGACGAACGACACCCTGATCGGTAATGCCGGCGATGATACCTTGAATGGCGGGGCCGGCAAGGATGTCATCGAAGGAGGCAGCGGTAGTGATCGCTGGGTGGCTGATTACAGCGGAGCCACGACGGCCCTCAGCCTGAGTCTGGACAATCGGGGGAATGGGGTATTGACCGGTTTGGGATCGACACTGAGTGGTATCGAAAACGTGACCCTCAATACCGGGCTGGGCAAGGATGTCATCAATGTAGCCGCTGTGGCAGGTCATCACACCCTCAACACCAATGCCGGTGATGATACGGTACGGGTGAGTGGGGGGGAGCATGAAGCCCATGGCGGTGAGGGGAATGATCTGTTGTCGCTGGATTTTTCGAGTTCAACGACGGCCCTGATCCGGCTGGATCAAGGCTATGGCTGGTGGCGGATACAGGATACCGGAGGAGTCAATGCCATGCGTTATTACGGATTCGAATCGCTGGAACTGACCGCCGGATCGGGCAATGACCGGCTGTATGGTTTTGCTGGTGACGACCTGATAAAAGCCGGTGCCGGGGATGACATCATCGAGGGAGGGGCAGGCAATGATCAACTCAGCGGCGGAACCGGCAACGATATTTTCCGCTACAACAACTCCGGTAATGGCATGGACACCCTCAAGGATGCCGCAGCCGGTGACACGCTCCGTATCCTCAACACCAGTCTGGCCGGTAGCGTGACAGACGGGAATGGCAGCGCAACGGCCTACCATCAGGTTGAACTTCAATACAGCCAGACGACCGGCCTGACCATCCTCTCCATCGGCAGCGATGGCAATCCGGGCGCGGATGTGGTCATTCAGTTGCAAGGCCGTTACGACACCACGGCATTCAAATTATCAGGTACCGATATCCGTTTCATGAAAGGGGCCGCTTCCTCCCGTACCGATGGAAACAACACCGGCTCCGCACAGGGTACGGCAAAGGATGACATCCTGACGGGGACTTCGGGCAATGATGATCTGACCGGCAGCAGCGGTAATGACCGACTCGATGGCCGGGGCGGCGATGACCGGCTCGATGGCGGGCAGGGTAGTGATACCCTGTCGGGAGGCAATGGGGCCGATACCTTGACCGGAGGGGATGGGGCTGATGTTTTTGGCTTGGGCGAAGTGCTGGAAAGTACACCGGGCATTCTCAATCGTGATGTCATCACCGACTTCAACCCGACGCAGGGCGATCGAATCGATCTCTCGGCCATCGATGCGGTAATTTATCAGCCTGAAAACCAGCCTTTCTCGTTCATCACCGGTGCATTTTCAGCCGATCCAGGCCAGTTGCGGTATGAAGATGGATTATTGCAGGGCGACGTTCAGGGCGATGGCAGTGTGGATTTCGAGATCGAGTTAATCGGCAAACCGGTGTTGTCCGTGTTGGATTTGCTGCTCTGAGTATGATGGATCCCAAAGTCAAGACAAAAAACGGCTTTATGGCAAGCCCCGTTGGGGAGAGGAAAGCCGGGATTATACTTCACACGACGACCCGGTTTGGGGTTTGGAATACGGGTATCCAGTCAGCCCGAGGATAGCCTTAACCCGATTTCACGCTAAAATCAACCCCTCAACCCTCAACCTGCAACACTGATCGGAGATGCTGTGCATGGCCACCCTCACCCTCACCCCCAACCCGGACAAGAAAAAAGGCACGGCCAAGGCTGATGCCATTGATGGCCTGACGGGCAACGACACCCTGTTCGGCCTGAGCGGCAACGACACTTTGCTGGGCGGTGTGGGGGCTGATTCCCTTGATGGCGGCACCGACAACGATCAGCTCAAGGGTGATGAAGGCAACGACACCCTGCTAGGCAGTGCCGGTAGTGATTTTCTTGATGGCGGAGCCGACAACGACGAACTCGACGGCGGGGCCGGAGCCGACACCCTCGATGGCGGCACCGGAGTCGACAGCCTGACGGGCGGTGATGGCAACGATGTCTACGTCATCGACAACATCGGCGATCGCCTCACCGAGGCCAATCAAGCCACCAGCGGCATCGATACGGTGCGCAGTTCGATCGACTACACCCTGGGGGCTAATCTCGAACACCTCATCCTGACCGGCCTCACTCACCTCAAGGCCGTTGGCAACGCCCTGGCCAACCGCCTCACCGGCAACGCCGGCAATAATTGGCTCGATGGTGCTGAAGGTCTCGATACCCTGCAAGGCGGTGACGGTGACGATACCCTCATCGGTGGCAGTGGCATCGACGAACTGCGCGGCGAAAGCGGTTCTGACACCTACCAGATCAACAGCACCGAAGACACCATCATCGAAGCCCCTAACGGCGGCGACCAGGATGTGGTCGAATCCAGCGTCAGTCATACCCTGCCAGCCCAGGTCGAAATGCTGATCCTGACCGGTTCGGCCAGCCTCGACGGCACCGGCAACAGCCTCGATAACACCCTGCAAGGCAACGAAGCCGACAATCAACTGCGCGGCGAATCGGGCAATGACCGGCTCACCGGCGAAAGCGGTAACGACACCCTGCAAGGCGGGGCGGGCGATGACACCCTGGACGGCGGGGCCGGGCGCGATCAGGCCGTCTACAGCGGCAAACAGGCCAACTACCGCCTCATTCCCGCTGAGGAAGCCGACACCTGGCTCGTGCAGGACATCAACGGTCGTGAAGGCAACGACCGCCTCAGCGGGCTGGAAAGCGTGCGTTTTGCCGATACCCGGATCGATCTGGCGGAATGGGGTGCGACCCCGCCCCGGCTCCTGTTTGAGGACCTGAGTCTCACCGAAGGCCAGAATGGCAGCAAGCTGGCCAGTTTCGGGTTTACCCTGTCCCGCGCTGCTACCGAGCCGGTTAGTGTCGATTACACCACGGTGCCGGTCACCGCCACCGCCGATGTCGACTACATGACCCAGGCCGGCACCCTGGTGTTTGAACCCGGGCAAACCCGCCAGAGCCTCGATATCCGCATCCTCGGCGACACCACCGTCGAAGCCGATGAAAGCTTCCGCTTGCAGTTCAGCAATCCGCTCGGGCTGGAACTGTCGCGCACCATCGCCACCGCCACCCTGCTCAACGACGAAAGACCCACGCTGGCCATTGCCAGCCTGAGCCAGGCGGAAGGCAACGACGGCACGGCCTCGCTCAAAGTGGCCGTCACCCTGTCCAGCCCCTCCACCAGCCCGGTCACCGTGCAATACCAAACCCTCGACGGCACGGCCCTCGCCGGCAAAGACTACACCGCCGCAAGCGGCAGTCTGAGCTTCAAACCCGGTGCTACCCGCCAGTTCATCGACCTGACCGTCAAGGCCGATACCGTGCAGGAGCCGGATGAATACCTTGAAATCCTGCTCAGCAATCCGGTCGGAGCCATCCTCGATGCCGCTGCCGGTCTGGCCCGCATCACCCTCACCAACGATGATGTGCCGGGGCAAAACCCCACCCTGCGCTTGAGCAGCGATCAAACCGTATTCAAGGCCGGAGACCGTACCACCATCCATTTTGCCTTCTCCAGCCGCCCGCTCGGGTTTGAAGTCAGCGATGTCGTGGTCAGTGGTGGCCGTCTGCAAGACTTGCGTGCCGATGACAGCGGCCTCGGCTACACTGCCCTTTTCATCCCCACACCGGGCCTGGCCGCCGGGGTGGCCACCCTCCAGGTGCCGGCCGGGCGTTTCATCGATGCGACCGGGCTGGACAGTCTGGCCAGTAACACCCTGCGCTTCACCGGTGACACCCTCAGCCCCTCGCTGACCCTCGGCAGCGACAAGACGGTGCTCAAAACCGGCGAAACCACCACCCTCAGGCTGCGTTTCAGCGAAATGCCGCAAGGCTTTGGCGAGGACGATCTTCAGGTCAACGGAGGAACGCTGGGCGAGCTGCAATCCGACGGCCTGCTGTATAGCGTGCCTTTCACCCTCACCGCCGCCACCGCCAGCGTTCAGGTCGCCAACGGCAGTTTCAGCGATGCCGCCGGCAATGCCGGTACGGTAGCCGGTCGTCTCCAGTTCAGCCGTCAGCAAGCCCTGCCCAGTGTATCCCTCACCGGCACGACGATCAGCGAAGGCCAGAGCGGGGCCAGCTTCGCCACCCTGACGGTGAGCTTGAGCGCCGCCAGCAGCCAGCCGGTGTCGGTGAACTACAGCACGCAAGACGGCACGGCTCAGGCCGGATCGGATTACGTCAGCAGCAGCAACACGCTCAATTTTGCCGCCAACCAGACCACGGCCACGCTACAGGTACCGATTCTGGGCGACAGCCAGGTGGAGCCGAATGAAAGCTTCAAGGTCACTCTGTCCAGCCCGGTCAATGCGACCTTGGGCAGCAACAGCAGTGCGGGGGTAACGATCAATAACGATGACCAGGCGGCAGTGGTGTTACCCAAACTCTCGATCAGCGGGGTGACGGTGAAGGAAGGCAACAGCGGCAGCAGCACGGTGAATGCCACGGTGACGCTGTCA
>SXGU01568535.1_pt1 | contig 13347 bp, 10 predicted proteins | sample 3174531 | NCBI WGS metagenome assembly SXGU01 (sample SAMN11356863, study PRJNA531348) | freshwater metagenome | isolation source: freshwater sample F1-140 | place: China: Fuxian Lake, Yuxi | collected 2017-12-25 | reverse complement strand
TTCAATGGGGCCGCGGTTTTAAAACCGCGGAGAGGCGGACGATGACCTCATTCAGAGTTGCATTCGTTCGGCTTCAATGGGGCCGCGGTTTTAAAACCGCGGAGAGACCCACTCTCGCAAGTCCTTCAAAACAAGGCAGTTGCGAAGTGGCTTGCGAGCGTGAGCAAAAATTCGAGGTTAGATCGAGAATTGGCGACGCATTCCACACGGCATTTTTGTCTATTTTACTCGGTGATTCTTGGCTTTCGAGCGTACACAGGACCCCCCTGCACCACCATCACGCTCGCAGATTTGGTTGTCAAAGAGCGCAATCACTATCGGACTTCCGGCAGGTCCCATGAACCGGATGAAACATCAGAATCCCCCCGAAGTGTACACACAGATTTCAGAAGTTTCTCATAAACCTCTTTCGAAACTGGCTGAAAACCGTGAGCAAGAATCGAACTATTGCGAGCACTGAGCGGTGACGTCATTCCCGCCAAATTCAATTCGTTGAAGCGCTTGCCAAAATCATCTTGCAAGCAAGCAAGTAAGCTGAATCCTTCTTGAAGTCCGATTTTCACGCATCCATCCACAGCTCGTGAAGCCCATTTTTCCTGTAGGATTTTAGGCAGCTTCTCAATGGGAACGCTGCCTGTGCTCTTTATCTGAAATTGCTCTCGAAGGCGCACCTGAGCAATCGCTTCGCAAGCACGGTACAAACGCGCGACCGCATCATCAAAACGCTGCTCCTTTGCTCGGCGCATCGCGTTGTTTATAAGGTCATCAACCCAGGGCCACGTTGGTCCCTCGCCTTCTTTCAAGTTGGTACAGAACTGTATATTGCGCTTAATTGCATCGATCAACTTATCTGGTTCTGCGAAATTGTCCTTTAGATCATTCTTTAACCTCAGCGCTTCTTGAAATTTGTCAATTGCAGTGTTGTGGTCGAATCGATCCCATGCAGCGAATGCGTTGGTGGTGGCGAAGAGTGCAAGGAGAGTTCGCTTGATTGATGAATCCTGAACGGTCTTCATCGAGGCTTCGACCTGGGCAGCAGCGGCGGCGTAGCCGCCCTGATTAAAGACAGTGACCGCGTCTTCGACGGCTTGGTATCCAAGAACATCCCAAGGATTCCCCCAAGACTTGACAATCTCTGTTCCAGACTCGACGATTCCGACACCATCCTTGCTACGCCGCGATCCGCCGACGTACGAGAACTGGCACGGCCAACGACGTGCGACGAGAGCGAGTCCCGCAGACATGCACTTCGTTCCTCCTGTGAAATCGGCTACGACCGTGTACCCATCACCGAGCGCCTTCCATTTGTGGACAGCCACTGTCACGGATCGAAGTTTTTCTACGACACTCTCCAACTCTTCAGGATTCGTAATCTCGATGTAGTCAACGCATCCTTGCGAAAGAGAAGCGTATTCACTTAGCACGGTGTCAACGATCGGGCGAGTCGTCTTGGAAACGATGAAATACACCTTTTGTGGTTTCCAGTGCTCAAGACTCCTAACCACAGGCTCCGCCGTTCCTCCGACCGAACAAATGAGGAACGTGTTGCTCATTGCAAGAGTTTCAGATCTAGCCGTGCTGGCAGGGTTAAACCAAATGCAGGATGGACGATCTCGATATCACGCGATCGAAGGTCTTCGAAACTCTCGCGCCTGAGCATCCGATCCATCGAGATCGCGTGACCGACGAACGAACGACCCGTGGTCGATGCGAAGCACGCGCCGGGACGCAGCAACAGCATCGTATTCTTGCGGACATCTTTGAGACCAAGGCCGGGACCGATCTTGCCAAACTTCGGAAATGTCTCCCAGCAGCCTATGGTTGGGTCGCTCTCACTCGGCTGAAATGTAGAGAGAACAATGACGGCGTTGGCTCCCTTTATCGGCTCGTCGATCTTTTTCACTCCCACAGGGTCACCTTCGATGTCGAACTGCCCTCTGCCCGTGGCGATGTCGGCACCGAATCCGGTGAGCGATAGTTCGTGAAGGAGATCGAGCAGTAAATCGGTCGATGATTTGTCGACGGCGCGGAAGTAAACGGTCAGTGCGTCGGCACCCTGCGCGAGCATCGTGTTCGGTCGTGCGAAAAGTCCCCCATCTTCAAGCGATCCACCGGAATCGCGTGAGAGCGAATTATGACGGCTGACTTCGTAATGAACTGGATCTGGAAGGTAGGCGTCGATGGGCGGTGCTTCGCCGAGGCACGCATTACGAAAATCATCGACAGCGATCCATTTCGCACGCTTCACGGCCTTGGGGTTGGCGCCTTGCGGAAGTTCGAGCAATCGAAGCGCGTACGGTATCGGCAGCAGATCGCCCGGAAACGCATCGGACAAAACGAACGGTGGTGTGCCCGCTCTCATCGGATCGATCAACTTCTCTCGAAGCACGCCAATGCCGAAACAGCGCGCGCAAGTCGTACACAATGCGCCAACGAGTGTGTCTCCCTGCCATGGAGTTCGCCAGGGCGACCGAGGACGAATCTTGACGCTCTGAAGCTTCACGCTGTGCGCATCCGCCGTCGTTCGCTCTTCACAAATTCTCCGCAGTGAATCTTGATCTGCCCGTATCCCTTGCCCGTGCCGGCGCCGATGCCCATGTCTTCCATTTCGCAGAGTGCGTGATCGACGACTTCCATCAGAGCGTCGCGTCCGGATACTTCCTTGTTTCCCGAGTCCTTGTACTTAAAGTCCTTGTCCCAGTCGTACTCCTGAATTGCAATCTCGAAAGCAAACTTTGCACCTGTCGCAACACGCTCAACGGTGCGAGGATGCGCTGCTGCGCCAGTCGCTCGGTTATTCACGGACTCGGTCTTATTCTCAATCGTGAACGAGCCATCACCAACTAAGTGAGCATCGCGAATAATGATGCGGGTTGGACCGAGGGTGTGGTTGGGCTTCATGTGCGGACCGAACATGACGCAAATCGGGCACTCGTCCTTGGCACAGTTACACGGCGCGCCGCGGGTACCGTCAACCTTGCCAAGCAGCTTCTCCAGTCCCGATCGCATTCGGCCCTTGATGGATGATCCGGGGATGTATGGGCGACCGGTCCCCGGATCTTTAATGCAAGTGAGATCAACGCCACCAATTTGCAGGACGTCATCCGAGCCTCCGATGCGCATACCGGAGAGCAGCTCGAATTCGCCTTTGAGGATGTAGTGATTGATTTTTTTCATAGTGCTAGTTCTTTCCTGATTTGAAGTGTGCTTGTCCGAATCCGATGACTGCCTCGAAGTGCGGAAGGAATCCCTCAAGGAAATCTTTCTGCGACTTGATCGCCGCGATATTGCTGCGAATGAAGTCGTGGAAAAGTTCCGGGATCTTCGGCGCTGGTTGCTTGGCAGCTCCGTCCGCGGCTGAAATGTCGAGCTTCTTGATCATCGGCCAGATCGCGAGCCACTCGACACCGGCCCATCGCAGTTTCGTTTCAACCGCTCGGCAATGTCCGAAATAACGGCGGATCTGATGAGTTGTCAGTTGGCCAGATGCGCACATCGCTTGAGCAAGCTGTTCAACTCTCTCGCGCGAAACATATTCAATCCGTAGGTTTCCTTGCGCGTCGAAGTAACCGCCTTTGAGATAGTCCGCCCAGATCTTTGTGATTCGCTGATCTGGTGCTGACGCATTCGGCAACCTTCCGCCGCCAAATCCGCCACCCTGCCCTCCACTTTGACCACGGTGGTGTCCATATTTGCTCATTGTTCGTCTCCTGAATTTTTTCCGCGCGTCGCGAGCATCGCGTAGCGGACGATAGTTCGAAAATGCCGCGATTGGCTCTCGAATTTTTTGGCAACCTGGTCAATCCATATCCGCGCTGGACCACTGCTCGGCCAGTTGCGCGCGATGTGATAGGCCAACTTGTACCCCGCGGTGGCTGGTGGAATCTTCTCGTACTCGGGGCCAGCCTCGCCGCATTGCAGCAATGCCAATTCGAGGATTGTCTGGAGCCATCCGCGCTGGACGATTCCTTGATCGACCCAATTTGCAAGCTCCTTGCCGTCGTTGATGATTCGTGAGTGATCTTTCCACTTCCAAAGATCGCCAAATGCCGCGCACTGGTCTTTCGGCGTCGCCGCACCATCGGCGCACTTTATCTTCGCGTGGGAGAGCAACTCCTCCGCTTGGTGCGCTGCGATGTGGACTGGATAACGAGGCTTGATGATCGCGACAGCCGCACAGAGAGTTAGCGGGACGGATGAAGGTGAATTCAAAGCACCCGGTCCGAACTGTTTGTTGAAAAGCGTTTGCATATGGCTGGCAAAGTCAATCATGAGATTCCACGGTCCGACCGCGAGGATGTCGTCGCCACCAGAGAAGACGGTGTAGATGTTGGACCATGAAGAGTCGGCGCGATTCTTTTCTGCTTCTAGTGTTTGCGAGAAGAATCGATCGAGACCCTCGCTGAACTCGCGGAGCGACGCAGCGCCACCACGTGCGATCGCCGCCGACGCGGCGACTCCGAGCGAGTCGACATCCGCCTTGAGGACGCCGAGCATCGGCGCACCTCGCGATCGCTGCGCGAGGGCGACAAACTCGATCGGGTTGCCGCATTCGTCGCGGGGAATGTGCCTTGCGATCGTTCTTGGATGGAAGAGGTTGCCGTGTATTCCTGCCGGGCGTGTCTCTGGCGAGACAAGATTGCTGCAAGAGATCAAGGTTGGCCAACTGCGCGGTACATTTTGGCTGAGCCGTACGCGCAGACCAAGGCATGGTGAACCTAACCCTTCACCATCATCACTGCTGATCGAAAGCCACTTTGCAGTCGTAAGCTCGCGACCGAATTCGGCATCCATTTCCGCTTCGGTCGAAGCGTCCCAAGGGTGATCGAGCGTGAGAGATGCGGGATTCCAAGGTTCGTCGTCGCCACACGGCGCATAAGCGCACAACTTTGATCGACGCAACGCGCGTTCGGCACGTTGCATCTTCTCAGCGAATGTGTCAGCCGAATCTTGCGCCGCGAACGCAAGACGAAGTCGCCCGTGCGTTTCATTTAGGAGGCGGGACTCAATGTCGGCGACTGCTGATCGCACGGCGTCGCGTGCTTCAGTCGTGATGCCTGTCGCATCGATCGCCACCTTCGCGGCGGCACAGAAGAGCAAGTTGTCGCGAGGGAGCCCAGCCGCTTCGAGAAGTCTTATCGCGACACACTCTGCTAGAAGTTGGATTCGAAATGAACGGTGTCGAAGTGACCGCGCTTGACCCCCGCCTTCTTCACGAACATCGAAAAGAAAGTCTTGAATGCCGCTGATTGATGCGAGGAGAATCATTGTTAGGACGGCAAGAATAGACCCATGCCGAAATGTGTGTTGGTGCCGAGAGTGATGGGACCTCCGATGGCTGAAGGGAATTCGATTCGAAAAGCACCCGTTGTCCGAGTGCGACCGTCGTTACCCGCCTTCGAGCGCGATCGAACAAATTCGATCGGTCGCCAACGGTTCGCTACTTGGAATGGACCATCGGATGGCATCGGCGTGATTTTCGTCGCTGCCAAGAAGTCGTCCGACAATTCGGGGCGCACAGCGTGGAATTGTGCGCGCAGGTCTGCGACGAGGAACGCAACACGCGCGTCCCAATCTGCGATGTTCACTCGGGACGGACCGCGAGTCTTCGCGTGGCGAGTCGCGATGTAGGGCGTTGCGGACTGCCATACCGTCGATGGTTTGATCGGCAACGGTTGATAGTCACTAAGCACTCCGTGTCCGAGCAACAGCACACGCAGGGGATGCGCCGAATTGTCGCGGCCGAAAGGCTTGATCTCGCGCAGCTTGTCAATCGCACGCATTTCGTCGGGACCAAACCCATGGCTCGAAAACAAAGTGAGGTGATCGAGACGACCATCGCCATCTTCGTCGGTGGGAAGGAAGAACGTGTGCACATGGCCAGCGAGCGGATCGCCGCGCTCATCCTTGCCCGAGAAAACATCCGATCGCCCGCGCACGCCGTTGACTTCGGTGTTCCTTCCCAAGACCCCCATCAACATGCGTCTTGCTGATTCGGCAATCGGCAGCGTTTGAGTTGCAAGCGGCAACACTGTGGAGTCGAGCGCGAAACGAATCACTTGGGGGCGAAGCGACACGGCGCGTGATTTCTGACGCGTCGCAGGTTCTACTTTGAAACAATCGCGCGGCCGCGTGTACTGGACCCACTTGGAACCTGGAGGATCGGACCATTTTTCTTTGTGCAGTTGGGATGTTTCCATGCAGATGTTCCATGCGGGGTCGTAGAGGGATGACGTGGTTGAGGTCGCGACCTTTGCTTTGCCGCTGCCGGTTGTGGTTGTCGTCTCGAGAGTGACATGCGTTTGGGAGAATGCGACCTGGGGATCAAGGCAGAGCACTCGAATGAGTTCCTGATCCGAGCTAACGGCACTCATGGCGAGAGGGAGTGACTGCCGGTGTCGATCCATTACTTCAGCGTCAAACGAATCGTCCAACACCATTGCTTCGCACCATGACTCCGACCGGCCAAGCGTTCCAAGGTGTGAGGCGAGTCGCACGAGGATTGCTCGTTGTGAACTAGTGAGGTTCGCCTCCGACCAACGCGCGACAATCGATTGCTCACGCGCGAGTGCGATGAAAGTGTCGAAGACAAGAGACTTCTTCTCTCCTTCGAGAGGCATGTAATGGCGCGTATGCCCTGTTGATGCCGGAGGAAGCAGAAACTCTGGAGCGCTTGAGAGCGCTTGGAGTATCGGCTTCATCTCCGATTCAGAAACGTCATTGAGCTTACGCTTCCATGTTGCGATCATCGCCCGCAAAATGCGCCATGGAGAAGGCGGCCATTCCACCGCGCCCTCATTGACGTGTCGACCCCACGGCGTGGCGTGATAGCGGCCGGCGAGGAAAGTAAATGAGATTGCGATCATGCGTCGTCATCCTGATCGTCGGACGACTCTTCACTCTTCGCAGGTTTCTTCTTCGCCTTGGTTGGCGCGTACTCGACCACCGTGATTGAGGGAGTCGCAAACTGTTTCGCCTCCGCGCACGTTACGATGAATATGGCGCACTCTTTCAAGAGTTCTTCCTCTGACGGCATCTTGAATCCCACTGGTCGCGTCGCGACAACCGCTCCATCGACATCAAGGTCGCAGGCCGTGCGCAAACGGAGTCCCGTTGAAAGGAAGCGGCAGACCTTGAACAACGAGAGTGCGACGAGAAGCTTCGTGGCATCCTCACCGAGTCCGTAGCCGCGCAGGAGTGCCAAGTCGAGGTTGAAGAATGCCTTCACTTCGCGGGCGGTGAATTCAGAGCGATGGAAAGGAACATTTCCGAAGCCTTCCTTGCTGCTCTGACCCTCGTCGCCTTTGCCAGGATTGACGCGATCATTTTTCACGCCGCCGCTCTCAGCAACTCGAACGTCGGCTGCTTCAATGAAACCACTCAGCAGTCGCGGCAATCGAAGGCGCCCACCTGCTAGTTCACTCTTGGCGAGAAACACACCGTGGACAATTGCGCTCGGGTCGTATCGAAGAATTAGCTTTGCGAGTTCTTTGATTTTTACTGGTCCGGCTTCCATCCCTGCCGCTTCTTTCTTCAGTGTTTCGAAAACGGACTTGTCGGCACCTTCAAGGATGTATGGCGAGTTGATGCGATGCGCTTCGAGCACCGAGTTGGTGAGTTGCTCTTTACTGCCCGCCTTGTTGACGCGGATGTAAGGCAAGCCCTTCAGCTGAGCAATCCAGTCTTCAGCGGCGGTGTCCCAACACGCCAACTCCATTCGGTTCGCGACGGATTGCGCAGACTCCACCAACAACATCTCAGTGCCGTCATGAAGCGTGTACCGAGCTGGACCAAGATCAGCAAAGCCAGTCGACTGAAAGCGATGACCTTGGAGTGGCTTGAGTTTCGCCTCAATGAGAAGCCGCGGAGAGTTTGCGAGTGCGTTGTAATCGATAGTCATTGTGTGTTTCCTTGGGTTGCGGGGACGTGTGTCACCAGTTGAATGAGTTGAGTGATGGAACTGCGTGAAATCGGAATGAGTAGCGCGGCAGCGAGGCGTTGACCTCGCTTAGCGTTGGATGCATCGGCTGATTCCCATACAGGTTCGCGCATGATGCCCGTTGGCAATGCGCTTGGAATCGGAGATAGCCCGCTCACGCGCAAACGATTCGCCGCAATCTTGCAGGCCCCGTCGATGCGACCTGCGCGCAATAGTGGGAGGATCCGTGGTTCGGGGCGAATGACAATAGGTGCGTTTCCTTCAGCCGCGATGACTGGAATTGTCGGTAGGAACAGCAACTTCAGGATGGCGTACTCGCGAGGCAGTGGAGCATGCTCCAAGTACATCGTGTTCAAAAGTGACTTGCTGCGCGGCTTTACGAGAAGGAGTCCCCAAAGCAATTGCTCGATACGTAACTCGTCTAACTCACCAGCCAGAAACGCGGAGACCACTTCGAGCGACACCGAATGATTCGATGCGATCGGGAGCGCATCACAGCCAGCGCGCGCCGCATCCATCATCCGCCGCTGTATCACATTCGCCAGATTCGACGAGAGATCGGCGCGTGACCAAACGACTGAGCGATCCTTCTCTGCCCAAGCCTTGCATTGTTTCTTAGACCAGTCCACGGCTTCGAGATTCGCGCGTAGCGGACCCACCTTGTCGTCGACACTTTGGATCGACGCAAGCGCAAGTGCGAGACGGAACTCAAGGGAGCCGTCATCTGCGGCAGTGATCCAATGCGGCGAGATATCCGCAATCGGCTTGATTTTCTGGTCGTCGCGAAAGCGTTCGACAATTCCAAGCGCTTGCTCCGCACCGCCGAGTCCGATGAGAATCCGTTGAAACTGCGCAGCTCCGCCGTGACGGCAGAAATCGAAGATCGCTGAATCGATGCGTCGAAGCACCGAATCCAATCTTGCCGGTGCCGTCTTCGCCGCGCATGCTCGACGGAAGTTGCTCAACCAACCATCAATCTCGCGAATGAGATCAACGTCGCGTCGCTCCACGACGTTGAATCTCCCAAGCGGTGCTGCAAGGAATGAGAGTCCGCTTCGTTTCAGAAACCCGATCCTTGTAAACGCTGTCACCCCACGATCTATCCCGAGGTTCGCGACTGCGCGGGCGAAGTCGGCCCCGTCGCGAGCAACTCGCCCAGCGATGTCAGCGCGTCCCTCGCCAAACAGTTGACGTAACTCTCCTAAGTTCATCGCGCGATCCCAAAGCGGCAGCCAAAGTTCGCCGCGCGAATCCTTCTCGTCCTTCACTGTTGGCGAGCTAAACCCAGCGGCGACTGGGCGAACCGTGAAGGGAAATGCCGCGCTAGTTTTGGCGGTAAATCCCAATCTCTTCGACGCCACGCCCGCGAGTATCAGTGATCCTTCGAGCATGAGGATGAAGTCCCAAGGATTGTCCGAAGCGTCGCCGTCGAATCCTTGGGTTGCGTTCTGTCCACCCGCGCGGCCAGGCGCGAACTGACCGACACTTGCGCTGCGAAGGGTTGCGACCTCACTGAGAAGTGCGTTTCTAATCCAAAAAGTCGATTGCGCACTTGTTGTACCACTCTCATGCAATCCAACCTCAACGATTCGACCCATGAAGTTCTGGGTGAAGTCGAGACGACCGTCGTTTCCGCCCGTACCGAGCAATGGGGCGAATCCCTGCCCATCGATTCGTACCACCATCGCCGCGTCCATCCATGCGACGAAATGATTGGAGAGTTCGCAGCGATATCGGGCAATCAATCGAACTTTGTCCTCGTCTGCAGGCTTCTCGCTGATGCCTTCAGACAAAATGATCGCACGCACGCGATCGATGATGTCACGATATTCACTCAGCCTTACATGCGGGCTCTTGTAAATTGCATCCACGAACTTCCGATTGTCCTTCCCGAAGAAGCCTGAACCACCCGCCCACGGTGCGACTATCGGCGTCGGCGCATACTCCTCAAGGAAGAACTTCACCAACGCGTCTTGGTCCAGCGTCGAGCGCAACCAGAAGACATCGTTCTTCCACCAACCGCGCGCGCCCGAATCTTTCTGCTCACTCACGAGTCGCAGGATCCCGAGCGCCTTCAAGTACGCCATCAGCGGCTCGGGAGTGCAACCTTTGAGTTCAACGTCGTGGCGGTTACACATTCACTGCCCCATTATCCGCCGCTTTGCTTGCGCGCATATCCGCCGCACGCAGAATCGCTTCGAGATACGCAAGATGAAATGGACCGAGCGTGTCGCGCAATCCAAGTGTGCGTTCGAGCCAACTTGGTTGATCTGCGAACGGAGATTTTTCGCACAAGCCGAATTCCATAGGCTCAAGCGAGAGCGTTGCCGCGGCAGCCGTCACTTCACCGCCGAGATTTGTTGGTGGAAGCGTGTCGGCATCCCATACGCCGCGCGCGAATCGATGCGAGCGACCATCGGTGCTTGTATTTGTAGGTCGCTTTTCTTCGGGCAACGATCGAATCGACAATCGCACTTTTCCGTGATGCGCGGCGATGAGATACGCAACGAGATCGCGCGCGTCATCGTTGACCGCTCTGTTTGTTGGATCGAGGACCGCAATCGCCGACGCGAGTTCATGACGAAAGTGCTTGCGAACGCTGCGTTTCCAACGACCAGGTGCCTTTGCCCAGAGTTGATTAACGATCGGCGCGCCGTCTGGGAGCTTCCCCTGAAACACTTCGTGCGCTTTGCCCCAGTCGTGCCAACGTGCGGCGATGCGGAGTTGGGCGTCCTCGGATGTCTGCACGCCCTCGAGAATGCGATTGAGTTCTTTGCACACATCGTCGGTGTGTTGCGCGATCGTTTGCCAAAAGCCAATTTGAGAGAGGTTGTCGGAATCGTTGCCATCGTTCAGTACAGGATTCAACTCCGCCGCTAAAGCGACGTAATTCACTCGGTCGTTCGACTTTGGATCCCAACCGCGCGATGACGAATAGCCGCCCGCATCGGCGTGCACAAGATAGACCTGCCCAGGTGCGATTCTCGCTGCGTCCGCCTTCAGCCAAACTTCGTTAAGAAAGTCCCAACGCCAGACAGCGTTCTTACGCTTCGAATCTTTCGCAAACTCGCGAAATTCACCGACCGGTGCGGAACACAGTTCATTGCGCCGCGGAGCTGGAATGTCCGATGGCGGCGGCTCGAAGCCCTTCAGTCGGTCCCACTCACGCCAGAACACGCGGACATCTGTTTCCTCCAAATCACGAATGAACCGATCGATGTCGATGTCGTTGCCAGCGAGATCGGGCGTCGTGTCGAACAGGTCTACCAGATCTTTTTGCCGAATCACATGCGTGTGTTGGTACTTCAACTCAACTTGGGGCAAAGACAGAAGTCCCGCATCCTCGAGAGGATTGAGTAGCACGGTGGCGGCGCGCAACTGCTCGAGTTCGTAGGGGAATCGAACCTTCTCAGCGTCCTTGTCATTCTCGGGCAATGGGATCCAATGGATCGTTGCGTTCGCATTGTCATCGCCATACCGATTGCATCGACCGAATCGCTGCACGAGCGACGCCCACGGCGCGACTTCTGTAAAGAGCGTTGTCGCACTCACATCAACGCCAGCTTCGATCACTTGCGTGCTCACAATGATCGTGCCTGCGTCCGCCGGCTTGTCAACCAGTGCGAGTTTGATCAGTGCAGTTCGATCTTCCGGACGGTACCGCGAGTGCAGTAGTGCAAGTTGCGGAGCTAGGGGTTGTGGGGTGGCGCTCGCTGTTGCCTTCGGCGCATTGGCCTTCACCTTCACGTCGTAGACCTTCGTCAACGCCGCGAAGAGCTCGCATGCGCGTCGCACGGTGTTCACGACGACGATCGTTCGCGTGCCGACTTTGTGCGCGGTAAGAATCTCATTCGCAAGTGCCGCCGAATCGCCAATTCGAGCGGTCGCGCTCGACAACGGCTTATTCGCGTCAATGCGTTGCTTAACGACGGCGTTCTCGCGGTCGTCTTCACTCAACTTCAGCGTAGCCAGTCCCTCCACATACATTTTGAAATCCACTGTTTTAAGCCATTCAGGGCACATCGTTGCCGACATCCAAACGCTCTGGCATCCGTGCGCGGAAATCGCAGATTTAGACTTCTTATACGGCAGAATTCGCCGAAATGCTTCGAGTTGCGCAGTTGTTGCAAGCCCACTTCCCATAAGTTGAATTTCATCGAACGCCCAAAGGCAATCGGTGTGAAGTAAGCCGAATGCCATTGGCCAGCGCGCGCGGCTCATCGCATAGCCGCGGTTAAGCGCGCGTGAGAGAAGCATGTCTTGCGTGCCGATGATGATGGCGTCGCGCTCTGGATGGATGTCCCACTCGGACTTCTCTTCGCCACCCATTAGCACGTGCACGGGAATGTCTTTGGTAAGTACGCCCGCGTCGCGAAGATTCTTGATCCAACCCGTGACGTTGTCGCGCGTCTGCTCGACGAGTACCCTCATTGGGAGGCAATACACCAAACGACGAGGGGTTTTGCGTTTACGTTCTTCGTCTTCGCCATTCCTCCGCCACAACCAACCGACAACAACCATTGCCGTTTTGCCGAGGCCGGTCGGAACATTCACGAGTTGATGAAGCTTGTTTGCAAACTCCTGCTGAAATGCGAACGGTCCGCTTCTCGTCGCGTAAGTGAAGAACGTTTGAAAATCTCCGTCAAGTCGTCCCACGAAAACCCCTCAAGAATTTCGCCCACTCACGAAGGCGACCGATGTGCGAACACAAAATCTACTTTGATTGCGTGTACTCTGCCAGTTGCTGGACTTCGCGCTGATTGATGCGATACTTCTGCAATCGACTTGTTCGCCGCTCTGGAATAGTCATTGCGATCAACTCTCCCTCCAATAACTCGCGAAGGACTCGCTTCAGCGCGCCAGACTTGCTCCCCAATCCAAGCGCCGCTGTGAGTTCCCGAGGTGAAAGCGCAAGAACGGAAATTGCCACGAGCACGCGCGCACTTTGATCCACACGATCCACTGTTGACTGGGCCCTTGACTGGGCCCCCACCTCTGATTCGCTGATAATCGCCATTTCTACGCACATTTGCAATCGGATAGATCGTCGTTATGAAGAACCCAGTCGTTTTAAAGAGCGGTGCTGAACCGCCCCACGTTCGAAATTCGTCTCGAATTCGACGGATAGCTGTGCCGGCTTTCTCGATAAAGTCGATTCGATGCAGGAGGTCGGCGATCGTCATTCCCTTTGGCAGTCCGCCAGGATTCGAGACCTCGATTCGGTCGTCGTAAATCTCAACGAAGACATTGCTGCCAAGGACAAAACCACCCTCGCCCCCTTCCTATACTCATCAAACCAATGTCCATGCTTGAAACTCCCCGTACCAACTCCTCGCCCACAACTCACAGTCGATCGCTTGATCCGACCGACACGTTTGTCCATCGCCATCTTGGGCCAAGCGATGGTG
>SXGU01200432.1_pt1 | contig 13348 bp, 18 predicted proteins | sample 3174531 | NCBI WGS metagenome assembly SXGU01 (sample SAMN11356863, study PRJNA531348) | freshwater metagenome | isolation source: freshwater sample F1-140 | place: China: Fuxian Lake, Yuxi | collected 2017-12-25 | reverse complement strand
GGCCGTGAATGCGGGCCAGGGCCTCGCGTTTGGCGGACAGACTCATGTTCGGGGCTTGGGTAACCACGAATCTGAGTCAACGTATCGTCGGACCCCTCGTCCAACTCCCCGCCCCGGTAACATTTAATGTGAGTCAACTCGGCGGCAGGAATGCCGCTCAGAATGTTTTTGCACTTCCCCCGTCCGTGCCTACACTCCGCGCTTTCTCACGGCCATGAAACATCTGTTGAGCATCGAGAATTTGTCCCGCGCGGACATGGAAACCATCCTGTCGGCGACGGCGACCGTGAAGCGCCAGCGCGGGCATCACACTCCCCTGCCGCTCGCGGGCAGGACGTGGGCGCTCATCTTCGCCAAGTCCTCCACGCGCACCCGGGTGTCCTTCGAGGTCGGCCTCCGCGAGCTGGGCGCGAACGTGATGTTCCTCAGCGCCGCCGACATCCAGCTCGGACGCGGTGAGCCGATCAAGGACACGGCGCGCGTGCTGGGGCGCATGGTTCACGGCGCGGTCTTCCGCACGTTCGCGCAGGCGGACGTGGAGGAGTTCGCGCGCTACGCAAACATCCCGACCATCAACGCGCTCACGGACGAGGAGCATCCCTGTCAAATTCTCACGGACATCTTCACCTTTCAGGAGCAGCGCGGGCCGATTCAGGGGAAGGTCGTCACCTTCGTGGGCGACGGCGCGTGCAACGTGCCGGCGAGCTGGGTTTTCGCCGCCGCGAAGCTCGGCTTCGAGCTGCGCATCGCCGCGCCGAAGCAGTTTCAACCGCCGCTGTCGCTCCTCGAACGCGCGGGGTTCAATCACGTCCACGCGCAGCCGACCCCGACGGGCGAGGTCATCACCGCCACGATTGCCGCCACCGGCGGGAAGGTCATCCTCACCGCTGACTTGCAGGCCGCCGCGACGGGCGCGCATCTGCTCTACACGGACGTGTGGGTTTCGATGGGCAAGGAGGCAGAGGCCGCCGAGCGCATCCATGCGCTTACCGGCTACCAGATCAACGCGTCGCTCGTGAAGCTCGCGGCGCCGGATGCGTTGGTGATGCACTGCCTCCCGGCGTATCGCGGCAAGGAGATTGACGACGCCACTTTCGAGGCGCACGCGCAGACGATCTTCGACGAGGCGGAGAACCGCCTGCACACGCAGAAGGCCATCATCGCGTGGCTGGTGGCGTAGGCGACAGTTGGGAATTTGCCTGTGAATCAGGCGAATGACCGGGATCGAGAGGGCGGCCCACCGTTCATTCGTGCCATCCGAGTTGTCTGCGGACAGTCACTTCTTTGTGTCCGCCACAGCCTCCACTATCAATCGAGCGGCACGATTCAACTTCGTGACGGGATTGCCCGGCGACTTGTCATGGTCATCCACGACCGAATCGTTCCACGACACGACGAGATCGAGGCTCGGGATCACCCACAACATCCGCTTCGCTCCGTGGCCCGACGCGAGGATGGTGTCCAGCGGAGCGTAAGGCAGGGCTCGGCGGCCTTCCTTGTCGGTTCGGTTCAGCCACCAGTTGAAGCTGTAAACTCCCGGACCGTTTGGCGTGATGCTTTTGGTCCCCCCGAGGCTGCGCTGACCGGGCAGCATGTCGGCGTCTTCTTTCCTCGTCAGGGGAGTGCTGGCGGGAATGGGCGAGCTGAACATCGTCTCGAACGCGCCGCCGGGAACGAGCTGTTGGTCGCCCCACTTTCCCTTGTGCAACGCGAGCAAGCCGAAGCGCGCGAAGTCGCGCACCGAGAGCGCGAGCCGGCCAGGCCGCGGCTTGTCGAACGAGATGGCGTCCTGGAACTGCATCGGCTCGGCGAGGCGCTGGCGGAACACTTCAACGCCCGGCTGCTGGAAAACCTTCTCCGTGAGCGTGTCGTAATAGAGTGCGAGCGCGAAATCATTGTAGGAGTAGGCGGCGCCGGGTTTCTCCGACAGTCCGTAGCCGGATGTCTGCGACGCAAGGTGCCGCCAAGTCATCGCCGCGTCCTTGCCGTTGTTCAACGACTTCAGACGGGGCTCGAAGTCAGCCACTAGCGCATCAGTGCTCGCGAGTTTGCCATCCTGAACTGCGAGGAGAAGCAACGTGCTGATGACGGGCTTCACAGCAGAGGCCACATCGTAGCTTTTCGACTGTTCACCCCACGCAAACGCCATCTTGCCATGCCGCACCACGCAGCCGCGTCCGCCTACGATGTCGCGAAGGGCGGTGAGCTTCTCTGTTGAGAGACCGACGGCCTCGGGAGCACAAGCTTCCCATTGTGTGCCGGGCCAAGTCTGAGCGGCGGAGTGAACGAGAGTGACTGAGAGGCACAGCCAGGTGGCAACGGCTTTCATGGCCGGGCGACTCAGCGGTGACGGAAGCTGATGCGCGCCTTGCTCAGATCGTAGGGGGACATCTCGGCCTCGACCTTGTCACCCACGCTGATGCGGATGAAGTTCTTGCGCATCTTGCCGGAGATGTGGGCGAGCACCTCGTGGCCGTTGGGCAGCGCGACACGGAACATGGTGCCGGGAAGGACTTGAGTCACAGTCCCGGTGAACGTGATCGGCTCTTCTTTCGCAGTCATCGCGGCACTTAAGAGTGCGCGGAAACTGCCGGGCCTAAACCGTGATTGCAACCCTGAATTGAGCCGCGATCGCATCGCCGGTCGTGCCAAAACCCCCGCCTGCCCCCTGCCCTTCCAGTTCGAGGAAGAACCCGCTCCCGTTGATCTTTAGCATTGTTTTCCGCTCCCGCTCGTCTTGACTCCCCACATGAACAAACGCCCGTTCCTCCGCCGCGCCGCGCTGCTGGCCGCCTGCGCTTTCACCCTCTCCCTCCACGCCCATCCCGCCGCCGACGCGATGACTGCGGCTGCGAAGAAGTTCCTCGGCACGCTCAAGCCCGACCAGACGGCCAAGGCCCACTACACCGACATCAAGGCCGACGCGCGCCAGGCTTGGCATTTCATCCCCACCGAGATGGTCACGTTCGGGCGCAAGGGCCTGCCCATGACGGAAATGTCCTCGGACCAGCGCAAGCTCGCCCTCGCGCTCCTGCAATCCGCCATGAGCGAGCACGGCTACGCCAAGGCCACCGGGATCATCAGCCTCGAATCCGTGCTCAAGGAATTCGAGAAGAACTCCAAGGTGGACCGCAACCCGATCCTCTACTTCGTCAGCATCTACGGCACGCCCGACGCAAAGGGCACCTGGGCGTGGCGTTTCGAGGGCCACCACCTCTCCCTGAGCTTCACCATTGTGGAGGGCAAGGAAGTCGCCGCCGTCCCGTCCTTCATGGGCACGAACCCGGCGGAAGTCCGTGAAGGGTCGAAGAAAGGCCTGCGAGTGCTGGGCGTCGAGGAAGACCTCGGGCGCGAACTGGTGAAATCCCTTTCCGCCGACCAGCGCACGACGGCGGTCTTCGCCGAGAAGGCCCCTGCCGACATCATCACTGGCGCGAAGGTCAAGGTGGACCGCCTCACCCCCGAGGGCATCGCCTACGCCAAGCTCAACGGCGCGCAGAAGGAACTCCTCAAGAAAGTCGTCGCCGAGTATGCCAATCGCGTCCGCTCCGACGTGGCCAAGACCGACCTCGCGAAGATTGACAAGGCCGGCTGGGACAAAGTCGCCTTCGCATGGGCCGGCGGCTTGGAGCGCGGCGACGGCCATTACTACCGCGTGCAAGGCCCCACCTTCCTCCTCGAATACGACAACACGCAGAACAACGCGAACCACGTCCACGCCGTCTGGCGCGACTTCACCAACGACTTCGGCGAGGACCTGCTCAAGAAGCATTACGAGCAGTCGCACAAGAAGTAACCGGTGGCCTCATCTCTGCGCAATGCCCCTCCGCACCTTCGCCCTAGGCCTTCTGGCCGCCGCCGTGAGTCTGGCTTCGGCATCCGCGCAGGACGCGAAGCCCAAGGCTGACGCGAAGAAGGCCAAGCCCGCCCCCAGTCCCGTCACCGCGCCCATCAGGGACGATCCCGCCCTGCCGCGCGTGCTGCTCATCGGCGACTCGATCTCCATGGGCTACACCCTGCCCGTGCGCGAATTGCTCAAGGGCAAGGCCAACGTCCACCGCATCCCCGCCAACGGCGGCCCAACCCTCAACGGCCTCAAGAACCTCAAGGCCTGGCTCGGCACCGGCAAGTGGGACGTGATCCATTTCAACTTCGGCATCCACGACATGAAGTTCATGGAACCGGGGAAGCAACAGGTGCCGCCGGACACCTACGAGAAAAACCTCCGCGACATCGTTAAGCGGCTTCAGGCCACCAACGCGAAGCTCATCTGGGCCACCACCACGCCCATCCCCGACGGCGAGCTGAACCCGTCGCGCACCTTCGACAAGGTGCCGACCTACAACGCCATCGCGACCCGGATCATGACGGAAACCGGCGTGACCCTCAACGACCTCAACGCCCACATCACGCCGCACCTGGCGAAGCTGCAAAACCCGAAGGACGTTCACTTCAACAAGGAAGGCTCCGAGTTCCTTGCGAAAGCCGTCGCGGCGAAGATCGAGGCGCAGTTGGTGAAGAAGTGAACGAGGCATGGTAAGGCCGCGCTGCCGCGCTGGCTCTTCTTGCTCTGGCAACCGCACGCCGCGAGCGGGAAATGCTCAGATTTCGAGGCGGTTCTCCCTCACCCTGATCTTCTCCAAGAATCTGTAGCAGCGGTCTGTGACCGCCCAACGGTGCGCGGTCGTAATCCAGGTCATCCAGTGACTTGCCGCGACCGCAACTCGGCGCACACAGAGCGCCGCTACAGGGCGGTGGGGAAACTCCCGCGCCGACTCGTGAATCCGCACGCTCTGATTGCTCCCGACGCGGACTGCGCGGCTCGCGGCGGTGTGCGGAGCGGGTCCTTGTCCAGTGGATTGATTCTAGCCAGGGCCATGGCCGGTTTGTTGTTGGGAAGTTCAGGTCAATGGGTGGCGATGCTTTCGTTCGTGCGTCGTGGAGGGCGGTTTGGACAGGTCCGGGCGGTGCGTGAAGGCCAGTTATTTGGCGGCGGCGCCCTGCTGTGGGGGTCGGCGGTGCTGGGACCGGTGCTGGTGCCGCGGTGGATACCCGACAAGGGTTTTTCGGCCGAAAACCCATGCAAGACCTCCGCGCAGCATTGCCCGCTTGCTCCCAATGCGCTGTGAGCTAGGCTGCGTGCGTGATTTTTCGTTCCATCCTCTCGCATCGAGCTGGCCGCATCGCGAGTCGGGATTGTCCCGCGACGAGTCTTGAGTCCCGTCGCGCGTGACCGATCCCGGCCGCTGTCCGCTGACCGCTGATTACTGTCCTCTTCCTCATGGCCCACATCCACGAAAAGATAGATTTCACCGTCGCCATCTTCGTCGTCCACGACGCGAAGGTGCTGCTCATCCTGCATCGCAAGCTGGGCAAATGGCTTCCGCTCGGCGGCCACATCGAGCTGGACGAAGACCCTGAGATCGCCGCGCTGCGCGAGGCCAAGGAAGAGAGCGGGTTGGACGTGGAACTCCTCGGGGAACGTCCGCCCACCACCGAACCGGGCACACGCGCGCTGATCGCACCGCGCTTCCTGGACATCCACCGCATCTCGGACACGCACGAGCACATCGGCATGATCTATTGGGCGCGGCCCATCGCCGGCGACGTGACGCTTGCCACCGAGGAGCACCACGACATCCGCTGGTGCAGCGCGGAGGAACTCGACGCGCTTCAGCCGAGGATGAGCAACGCGGTGAAGTGGTATTGCCTCAAGGCCCTCGATGAAACGCGGAACACGGAGGGCGGAACGCGGAAAGCCTTTCCGCAAGCTGCCTGACTTTTCCGCGTTCCGCCCTCCGCGCTCCGCGTTATGATCTCCTCCCGCAAGGCCACCGGTTTCCTGCTCACCGCGCTGAACACGCTGGCCTGCTCCTATTTCGGCAACTACGTCTTCTTCCTGCTCCAGCAGCAGCACGGCTTCGGCAACCGCGAGAATCTCCTCACCTGCGCGCTGCACGGCCTGCTCTATATCCCGGCGGCTTGGCTGGGTGGGCGCTTCGCCGAGCGACACGGGCTGACGACCTCGCTTAAAATTGGGTTCGTCGGCATGGCAGTGGCGATGCTCGCGGGAGGACAGATGGAATCGCTGACGGGAATCTTCGTCACCCTCCTCGGCTGGACCATCGCGATGTGTTTCACCTGGCCCGCGCTGGAGGCCTTCGCCACCCACGGCGAATCCGACGACGGCACGAAGCGCATGGTCGGCATCTACAACATCACGTGGTCCAGTGGCGCGGGCCTGATGTATTTCGCTGGCGGCTCGCTCTTTGAATGGCTCGGGCCGCGCAGCCTGTTTTGCATTCCCGCCTGCATCTTCACGGCGCAATACATCCTGACGCTCTGGCTGGAAAGCCGGCCGCATTCCCCTGCCCCGCCGCCCGCTCCTGCGCTGCCGCATCATCCGGAGGACGCCGCATTTCATCAGCCCGTCCCGCCGCAGACCTTTCTCAAGATGGCGTGGCTCGCGAATCCCTTCGCCTACATCGCGATTCACTCCTTCCTCGCGGTCATTCCGGGACGCGCGCAGGATCTCGCTCTGACCGTCGCGCAGAGCGGGTGGTTCTGGTCGGTGTGGCTTCTCGCGCGACTCGGCACCTTCATCCTGCTCTGGCAATGGGGCGGCTGGCACTATCGCTTCCGGTGGATGCTCGCCGCGTTCATCGCGCTCATCGCCAGCTACGCTGTGCTGCTGCTGGGCACGTCCTTCGGCCTGCTGCTCGCCGCGCAAGTCGTCTTCGGCCTTGCCACCGGCCTGCTCTACTACGCCTCGCTCTTCTACTCGATGGATGTCGGCGACACGCAGGGCGAGCATGGCGGGATCCACGAAGCCGCCATCGGCATCGGCATCTGCCTCGGCCCTGCCGTCGGAGCCAGTGCGCTCTATCTTGTGCCCGCGCAACCGCACGCCGGCGCATTCGGCGTCACGGCACTTTTGCTGGTGGGGCTGGCTGGCTTGGTTGGACTTCGTCTCCGTCGTTGAGCGTTGGACGTTGAAAGTTGAGCGTTGAAGGTTCTCCCGGTCTCCGTTCATCCTTTCTCCATTATGGCACAACTCGCTGGCAAAATCGGAATCGTCTTCGGCGTCGCCAACAAGCGCTCCATCGCGTGGGCCATCGCGCAGGCGTGGCACAGGGCCGGCGCGCAGCTGGCCTTCACCTACCCGGGCGAGCGGCTCAAGGAGAACGTGGAGGAACTCGTCAGCGCGTTCGGGCCCGATACGCTCCTCATGCCGTGCGACGTGTCCCGGGACGAAGACATCGCGCGCGTCTTCGCCGACGTCGGCGCGAAATTCGGCAAGCTTCACCTGCTCCTGCACGCCGTCGCCTTCGCCCCGAAGGAAGCGCTCGAAGGCCGCTTCGTGAACACCAGCCGCGAAGCCTTCCGCATCTCGCACGACATCAGCGCCTACTCGCTCGTCGCGCTCGCTCGCGGGGCCGCGCCGCTCATGACCGAGGGCGGCAGCATCGTGGCGATGAGCTATTACGGAGCGGAGAAGGTCATCCCGCACTACAACGTCATGGGCGTGGCCAAGGCCGCGCTCGAAGCCAGCACGCGCTACCTCGCCTACGACCTCGGCGAGCAGAAGATTCGCGTGAACTGCATCTCCGCCGGCCCGGTCAACACGCTCGCCGCGCGCGGCATCGCCGGCTTCAGCGCCATGCTCAAGCACTACGAGCAGCACGCCCCGCTCAAGCGCAACGTCCTCCCCGACGAACTCGGCGCGACCGGCACCTTCCTCGCCAGCGACGGCGCGGCCGCCATCACCGGCCAAGTCCTCTACGTGGACTGCGGCTACCAAGTGATGGGCATGACCGAAGCGCCGAAGCCCGCGTAGCGGCCGAGGTCAGGAGGCGGAATTTTTTGCCGCGAAAGGGCGCAGAGAGCGCAAAGAAATTCCTTTCCCGGGGAAATGTCTTCTCTGTGTCCTCTGCGCCCTTTCGGGGCAAATCCGGCCTTGCTCAAAGTTTGCAAACCCCTTCGTGGCGCGTAATGTCCCTGGATGGCCGAGCCGAAGAAAAAGCCGGTGACCCGCGAGCCGTCCGAGCCCGTTGAACCTTCGCTCGCCTCCACCCCGCTGGCCGACCTCCTCCCGCGCGAGCAGCTCGAACAGCTTTCCACCCTCCAGCTCGTGGACCTCATCACGAGCAAGCTCCCGCCGCGCCACGCCTCCATCTTCGACATGGTCTACCTCCGCGAGCGCGTCGCGGCGATGGAGGAGATGAACGACCAGGCCCGCGCCGCGCTCGAAAAGATGGATGCCATCATCGAGAAGCTCCGCTCGCCCGCCTTCCGCGTCGGCACGTTTCTCATGCCGGTGGACAAGGACAAAGCCCACGTCTGCCTCGGCGGCACGGATTATGTCTGCCGCGTGGACCCGGCCATCCCGGTGGCCAGCCTGCAAGCCGGCCAGCGCGTGCTCTGCAACGAGGCCTTCGCCGTCGTGCAGGGCCTCGGCTTCGACCGCAACGGCCCCATCGTCCGTGTGGACGAACTGCTCTCCGACGGTCGCCTCCGCATCGGGCAGGAAGCCGGCCTCACGAACTTCGTCATCCAGCGTTCCGCCCTGCTGGCCAAGGAAAAGATGAAGTCCGGCATGGAGGTGCGGCTCGATGTGAACCAGCGCGTGGCCCTCGAAATCATCGGTGTCGGCAAACGCGTCGAGCGCTCGCTGGAGACCGTGAGCGAACTCCCGTGGTCGGCCATCGGCGGACAGGACGAGGCCGTGCGCGCCATCCGCGACGCCATTGAGCTGCCCTTCCTCCACCGCGACCTCTTCAAGAAATTCGAGCACTCGGTGCCCAAAGGCTTTCTCCTCCACGGCCCGCCCGGCTGCGGCAAGACGTTGCTCGGCAAGGCCGCCGCCTACAACCTGCGCCAGCAAATCAAGACGCAGACGGGCGTGGACCACCCGGAGTTTTTCCTGCACATCAAAGGCCCGGAGATTCTCAACATGTGGGTGGGCGAGAGCGAGCGGCAGGTGCGCGACCTCTTCGCCCAATGCCGCGAACGCGCGCGCGACGGCGCGCTGGCGTTCCTGTTCATTGACGAGGCCGAGAGCATCCTCGGCACGCGCCGCGGCGGACGCTTCAACAGCATTCTCAGCACGCTCGTTCCGATGTTCTGCACCGAGATGGACGGCATCGAGCCGCTCACAAACGTCGTCGTCATCCTCGCCTCGAACCGCGCGGATCTGATTGACCCCGCCATCCTGCGGCCCGGACGCATTGACCGCAAAATCCGCGTCCGCCGTCCCGACCAAGCCGGCGCGCAAGCCATCTACGAAATCTACCTGCGCGATTCCCTTCCGCTCGCCGAACCGAAAGCCGACCTCGCCCGCGCCGTCACCGAGGCGCACTTCGCCCGCACGCCGGACAACGAATTCGCCGAAGTGAACTTCCGCAGCGGCCGCCGCGAGACGCTCTGCCGTGGCGACCTCGCCAGCGGAGCCATCATCGCCGCCGTGGTCGAGCGCGCGAAGTCCCTCGCCATCCGCCGCGCCATCGAGACCCAGGCCAGCGACACGCAACTCACCCGCGCCGACCTCCTCACCGCCCTCCGCCTCGAACACGAGGAGAACGACCTCTTCCCCGCCAACGACCTCACCGAAGACTGGCTCAAACTCACCGACTTCGACCCAGAGAACGTGGTGAAGCTCGGCCCGGTGCGGGCAAGAAAAGCGGAGCGGAGCGGGGTGGTTTAATGAACGGCACGATGCTTCCCTTCGGTTGATGTTCTGATATTCTCCCAACCATGAAAGCAGTCCTGACCGAGCCAGAAATCGTGACCCGCCACGGCAAACCCGTTTCCGTCATCCTGCCGATCGGGGACTACGAGGAGTTGCTGGAACGGGTGGAAGACGCGCAAGACGTTGCCTGGCTCAAGCAGGCCCGCAGCAAGCCCCGGCAATATCGTCCCCTCAGTGAGTATCTGGCCGGGCGCAAGGCCAAGGCTCATGTATAACGTCCTCCTCGAACGTGCCGCCGAGAAGGACTTGTCGCGTCTGTCAGCCCAAGTTCACGACCGCATCATCGCAACGATTCAGGGACTGGCGCGCGACCCGCGACCACCCGGCTGCCGAAAGCTGGTGGGAAGCGAACACGACTGGCGCGTCCGCGTGGGAGACTACCGGGTGATTTACGAAATCGCCGATGTGGTGCGCGTCGTCCGAGTCCACCGCGTCCGGCACCGTCGGGAAGTCTATCGCTGAGGCACCCGCCAACGACCTCACCGAAGACTGGCTCAAACTCACCGACTTCGACCCGGAGAATGTGGTGAAGCTGGGACCAGTGCGGACGCGGAAAGGGGAGCGGAGCGGGGTGGTTTAGCCACAGATGGAACACCGATTGAACACAGACAGGGAAATCCATGCGGAGAGACGGAGAATAGCCTTGACCCTGTGGATACTTTCCTTTGCCATCGCCTCGCAATGACCCCGGTGAGAAAAAATTTCCACACTTCTCCACTTCCGCACGGAGCAATCCCGTCAGCCCGGTAGGAACGCGCTGCCGCGCGTCCTCCCGTCCCGTCAACCCGCTTTCCCTCGGCCAAACAGACTCCGTCCGTCCTGCCACCTCGGTTTCCGTCTCCGGGAACGCCCCTTTCCGTCCTACCGCGTCGGTTCCCGCTCGCCGGAGGGGTGCCGTCCGAACAGCAAATGGCCTCCAGGCCCGTCCGAAGGCCACTTTCCGTCCGAAAATGCCTTGCCGGCACGCCAGAACCCCACTTTCCGACCTGCCGCCCCCCATCCGACACGCCAAAACCCCTCTTCCAGCCCCGCAGACCCCCTTCCCGCCCGCCCAAACCTCCCCGTCCGGCCTGTTTCCCCCACTCCCGACAACACAACCCGCACAACCCAAGCCATTTAGCCACAAAACAGCGCAAAGAACACAATAGCCGACTGAACACTGCCCCCTCCCCCCTCTCAACTCTCAACCTTCAACTATCAACTAAAAATGCCCTCCCGCCGCCTCCCCAACTCCATGCCCGCCGTCATCCGCACGCTCAAAACCGCGCGCGATGCCTGGAAGAACACCCCCGCCCCCGCCGACCGCGCCATCAGCGCCGACCAATGGGCCAAGCTCGACGACGCAGCCCCCGCCAGCTTCCTGAACACCCTCCTCAAGGAAGCCAGCGACGTGGACCTCGCCCTCGCCGCGCAAGCACCCTTGAGCACCCAGTTCGGCCAGGTCTATGCGCGCCTCACCCTCTTCGTGAGCCACTTCCATTAAGTGCTCGACATGGGCATCACGCGCGACACCTTTGCCGACGGCGCGCGCAGCTACTACGGGCGCGACATCGGCTCCACCGCCATCCCCGACCTCTCCAACCAGACCGCCGTGATGGAAGCCGCCGCCCACGTCCCGATGGCCCTGCCCAGCGCGGCGGAAGTCGCCGCCCTGCGCACGCAATTCCTCACCCTGTTCAACCAGCGCGACCAGGCGCTGGTGAAGACCGACCGCGAACGCGAGGAACTCATGGCCCTCTACACCGAGGCGCAGATTCTGGCCGTGGACATCTGCGACACCGTAGAATTCTTCTTCCGCAAGGACACCAACGACGGCAGCCGCCGCACCAAATGCGAACGCTGGGGCGTGGTCTATCACTTCGAGCCGGGCGAGCAGCCGCCGACACCTCCGGTGCCGCCAACTCCACCCGCGCCAAATCCGTGAACCACGTTGACGCATCCTTCAAACCACAGCACCTTCCGCACATGGGAAAAGTCATCGTCAAACTCAAGCTCACCAATCAGGGCGACCTCGTCCTGACCAAACGCAAACTCTCCAAAGCCAAGCCGCGCGAAGTCGAGATCGAGGCACTCGTGGACACGGGCGCAACCCGCCTCTACCTCAAGCCCAGCGTCATCAAGTCGCTTGGCTTAGAGAAGGTGGATGACATCATCTCCCAGACGACGAACGGCCCGAAGAAGCGCGCGGTTTACGAGCCAGTGAGGCTGGACCTGCAAGGGCGCTACGGCAACTTCGATGTCGTGGACATCGGCGAGAACGTGCCGAACCTGCTGGGCCAGATTCCCCTCGAATACCTCGACTTCGTGGTGGACTCCAAGAACCAAAAACTCATCCCCAACCCTGAGCACGGCGACAAGCAGATGAGCGAGGAATACGGAAACCAATGACTTGGGCTGGAAGCGCCCAAGTTCGGGTTTGAGTCGGGAGCCAAATTGACCAATGGTGCCAGCGATGAAAACGGTTGGGATATTCCCGTTCTTCAAAGCCATACTTTCTGCTCTCTGCGCTATCGCGCTGGCTGGCACTGTGAAAGCCGCGCCTTCGGGCCGTGTGACGGTGTGGGGACGGAGCGACCTCGGTCAGGCTGCGGTGCCTGGGAGTGCGTTGTCAGGCGTGGTCGCCATTGCAGCGGGATACGGTCATGTCATTGCGTTGAAGAGCGATGGCTCAGCGGTCGCTTGGGGATACAATTCGAATGGCCAAACGAATGTTCCTCCCGCTGTGCAGGGCGACGTTATGGCGGTAGCAGCCGGTGACCAGCACTCCCTTGTGGTGAGGAGCAACGGAACAGTCGTGGGATGGGGAAACAACAACTACGGCAAATCAACGGCGCCATCGGGATTGACTGGTGTGATCGCGGTCGCGGCGGGAGACAATCACTCAGTAGCACTCAGAAGTAACGGAACCGTGCTTGCATGGGGGACAACGCTTTCGGGCAAACAAACGTGCCTCCAGGACTGACCGGCGTGATAGCCATTGCAGCCGGAGGTGAGCACACGCTTGCTTTGAAAAGTGATGGCTCGTTGGTTGCATGGGGGCGGAGCAGTGAAGGGCAGGCAACGGTGCCAGTGGCGGCACAAAGCGGAGTGGTGGCAATAGCAGGAGGACAGTATTTTTCGCTCGCGGCGAAAACTGATGGCTCAGTGGTAGCATGGGGATACAACCCCCGGGGCCAGACGAATGTCCCAAGCGGCTTAAACACCATTTTGGCAGTCTCAGCGGGCGGCGACCACTCCGTAGCTTTGAGTAACAACGGGACAGTCGTCGGCTGGGGAGACAATTCCAACGGTCAAGCCACAGCACCACCGGGCTTGGTAGGTGTGACAGCAATCGCTGCAGGTCGTGATTTCACTGCCGCATTATCCCAGGCACCAACCGTCACCTCGCATCCAACAGCTCAATCCGCCAATGTGACTTCCAACACCACCTTCGCCGTCGCGGCCACGGGCACCGCGCCCTTGAGCTATCAATGGTTCGGCCTGACACCGCTGCTCTCCGGTGCCACCAGCACGGCATTGGTTGCGGGCGGCTTCGTGTTCGATGCGCAGGTCGTCAGCGGCGGCTCTGGTTATGTCCAAGCTCCCGCCGTGCGCTTCGTC
>SXGU01213601.1_pt1 | contig 13349 bp, 10 predicted proteins | sample 3174531 | NCBI WGS metagenome assembly SXGU01 (sample SAMN11356863, study PRJNA531348) | freshwater metagenome | isolation source: freshwater sample F1-140 | place: China: Fuxian Lake, Yuxi | collected 2017-12-25 | reverse complement strand
CCTGCGCCAAGAGATCGCCGCCTGGACCCGGCGTCGCAATCAGCCCTCTTCCAAAATCAACTGGCGTTTCACCACCGACGATGCCCGCGTCAAACTCAAGAAACTTTACCCCTCATTTGATGACTGACGGAGTACTAGCCTTCAGCACCATGCTCGCAACGGCGATGCCGATGTCTGGAACCACTTCCGTGAACGCCATCCGTTTCAAGCAGGATATCAAGCCGATCCTGTCGAAGCATTGCTTTTCCTGTCATGGCGCGGAGAAACAGAAAGCTCATTTACGGTTGGATCGCCGGTCGGATGCGCTGAAGGGTGGCGAGAACGGTGTTGCAATCGTTCCAGGAAAATCCTTGGAAAGCCCTCTGACCAAACGCAGCCAAAGCAATGATCCCGATGAAATGATGCCGCCCAAGGGCGAACGGCTCTCGGCTGGTGAGATCGCATTGTTAAGTCGCTGGATTGATGAAGGGGCCACGTGGCCGGATGATGGTTCTTCAAGCATCGAAGGGGAAGCTCGCCAGCACTGGGCTTTTCAGCCGTTGATTCGCCCGATAGTACCAGGCGAAGCGAGCAAGCCGTCACACCCTCCGCCGGTTACTGCGCCAGATCCAAAGGACTCACCCGCCTACCATCCGGTTGATTCATTCCTCACTTTGAAACAGGCCGAGTTGGGATTGCACCCTGCACCGGAGGCTAGCCGCCGCACTCTGATTCGTCGGGCGACGCTGGACTTGACAGGAATTCCACCGACTCCAGAGGAAGTGGACGAGTTTGTTGCCGACGCGGCAAAGGACGCTTACGAGAAGTTGATTGAAAGGCTCCTGGCATCTCCACACTACGGTGAACGTTGGGGTCGTTTCTGGCTGGATCTCGCCCGCTGGGCCGAGAGCGATGGTTACGAAGCGAATGAAATCCGTTCCACTGCCTGGCGTTATCGAGACTACGTGGTGAAGGCCTTCAACGAAGATAAACCTTACGACCGCTTTCTTCTGGAACAGATCGCTGGCGATGAACTGGAGCCGTACTCGGATGAGAATCTCGTGGCCACTGGTTTTCTCGCAGCCGCGCGCAACAACAACAACGAAGAGGACAAGGCGGTGCAACTGAATGGACCGCTGGTGGACATCGCAAATACCACGGCGACCGTGACGCTCGGGCTGACGATGAACTGCGCTCAGTGCCATGATCACAAATTCGAACCTCTCTCAACCCGCGACTACTATGCCTGGCATGGGCTCTTCCTTCGCGGCCAGGCTAACAGCCTTTTGCTCAAGGACACCTCGCTCTGGAACGAGTGGGAACGCTCCAAGCCGCCGGAGCTGCCAACGGCGAAGCAGTTGCTAGCGGAGATTTCCGATCCGGTGCGAGCCCGGCTACAAGCTGAAGCCCGGGCCAGACTGACCGCTGACGAAGCGACTGCACTCAACACGAAGCCTGAGCAACGTTCAGCGGAACAGAAGAAACTGGCGCAACAGTTGGCGAAGAACATCGAGATCACCGACGAGAAACTGAAACAGGCGTTGTCTGAAGATGATCGCAAGCTGTTTAGTGAACTTCAAAAAAAGATTTCACGGCAGGAGAGGGAATTGACGGAACGCAAACCTCAAACCTGGGCATTCTACTCGCCGGCGACGAGTCCGCACACCGTTGAAGCGCTCCCTCCTCGCGGCCAGTATCCATTTCCCTACAAGCCAGATGTCCTTAAGACCAATGAGGCAGTGGTGCTGAAGCGTGGTGACGCGCGTAACCGGGGTAATCCGGTTGCTTGTGGTGTGCCCGAAGTTTTCACTGCTGGCGGCCATGCCTCGAGCACAGAAACCATGGCAGCCTTCACAAACCGCCAGCAGCTCGTGAAATGGCTCGTGAGCGAGAAGAATCCGCTTGCGGCGCGCGTCTGGGTGAATTTCGTGTGGCAACAACACTTTGGTCGGGGTCTGGTGAACACATCGGGTGACTTCGGGTTGAAAGGCGAACGACCCGCAAACCAGGCGCTGCTGGATTGGCTTGCCTGCGAATTTCGGCAACCCGGTTCGGGATCAAATGACGTACGATCCTGGAGCACAAAGCAGCTCCACCGCTTGATCATGTTGAGCGCGGCCTATCGCCGACAATCCATCTCCAACGCTTCAAATGCGAAGATCGACCCGGACAACAGACATCTCTGGCGCTGGATGCCACGTCGGCTCGAAGGCGAGGCCATCCGTGATTCATTCCTGGCAGTGGCAAATCAGTTGAATCGAACGCTTGGCGGACCTTCCGTAAATGGCACCAACGGGCCATCGAACCGGCGCAGCCTCTATCTCAGGCAACAACGCTACATTCTCCCGGCAGCGCTCGCGATGTTTGATGCTCCTGTCGCCAACGAGGCATGCACACGCCGTCACACTTCGACGGTACCGCTCCAGCCGTTGCACCTGCTGAACAACGCCGAAAACCTCTCTCACGCCGAAGCGTTTGCCGCCCGCGTCATGGAGCAGGCGGCAGATGACGACAGCAAACGGATCGAATCCGCGTTCGAACTCGCCCTCATGCGCCCGCCATCAGCTGAGGAGGTGGCGGCAGCACGAAAACTCTTCGAAGCAATCGCATCAACAGGTGATAACACATCGCCCCCAATTGTTCGGCGAGCGTCCGGAACGGTGGCCTCGGCGAACGGGGCGAAGTCGAGGAAGCCATCGCCGGAGTTGGTCCAATTTTGTCAGGCGTTGATGAACTCCAACGAATTTGTTTTCATCCAATGAGAAAGCCTCTCCAAGTTTGTGGCTGCGGCAACTACCTGCAGCCTGCTCACTCGCGACGTGAAATGTTTCGTCGATCCGGCCTCGGGCTCGGCGCTCTCGCATTGACGTGGTTGTTGGGTGATGAGGGCCGGCTCCGCGCGGCGGATGGGAGGATGCCATCGCCCGTGCTGGTAAAAGGCCCCGCGAAGAACATCATTCTGCTTCACATGGGTGGTGGTCCCAGCCAGGTAGATACCTTTGACCCGAAACCCGCGATTGCTAAGTTCGCCGGGCAGAGTGTGCCTGACTCCATCGCGAAGCGCGTTCCGACGGGCAACTCCCGGCTCCGGACCTCAAACCTTTATCCTTCGCCTTATGAATTCCACAATTATGGCGGGAGCGGCATGCCGGTGAGTGATTTGTTTCGAGAAGTGGCTCGACACGCGGATGATCTGTGCGTCATTCGCTCGATGCGGCATGACAGCCCCATTCACACCCCGGCGGATTATCTGACCCTTACAGGTTCGCTCACCGGCCAGAGGCCCAGCCTGGGCGCATGGTTTGCGTACGGTTTGGGAAGTGAGAATCGCGACCTTCCTTCTTTCATCACGATGGTCTCTGGCGAGAATTTCAGTGGGCCGCCGATTTACGGCTCGGGATTCCTGCCTCCGCAATTTCAGGCAACCGTCGTCAAAGCGGATGAAGGAATCCCCGATGTGAAATTACCAACGGGAATCACCCCTGCTCAACGGCGGGCACAGCTTGATTTCATAGCATCGCTCAACCGCGAACATCTGGCACGACTCGGCGAGCACAGTGAACTTGAGGCGCGCATTCAGAGCTACGAGATGGCCTTCCGGATGCAGACATCCGCGCCTGAGGTGTTCGACCTCAAAGGCGAGAGCGAGGCGACGCGCAAACTTTACGGAATTGACACCAAGGAGACTTCAGAGTTCGGCACGAACTGCCTTCTGGCTCGCCGATTGGTGGAGCGCGGCGTGCGCTTCGTCCAATTGATTCAAGGTGGCTGGGATGCGCACAGCGATTTGAAAGGCAATCACCTGACTCAAGCCCGTCTTGTGGACAAGCCGGTCGCGGGTCTTTTCGCGGATCTTAAGGTGCGAGGGATGTTGGAATCGACACTTGTGGTTTGGGGAGGTGAATTTGGCCGCACTCCGACAGTCGAAGGCGACCCCAAAAAACCCGGCCGCGATCACAATCCCGCCGGTTACTGCATCTGGCTCGCAGGCGGTGGCGTCAAGGGCGGACAAATCATCGGCGCGACAGATGACGTGGGCTACACCGTGGTGGACAAACCGATACACCCAAACGATCTCCACGCAACGATTCTCAAGTCATTCGGCATCGATCAAAATGCCGTGTGGTACGAGCACAGCGGCCGCAGGGAAATCGTCACTGATCTGGGGGGCGAAATCGTCAGCGAAGTATTCGGATGAACTGGCAGAATCAGACGGCGCGATTGGAAATTAGAACGCAGATGAACATTCAAAATTATCTCACCAGAGTTTCAGTCTTCTGTTCCCTCTTCATCTGGACTGGCGGTGCTCTGACAACGGGAGCGTCCGAGATCACGAATTCCATTGGTCAACGGCTCACGTTGATTCCAGCGGGAGAGTTCACCATGGGTTCTCCCAGGGATTATGCTCAAGCCATGACTGCAAGAGTAAAATATGAGTGGTATCGTGACAGTGCTCCCAGTGAATGGCCGCAACGACGAATCCGGATCTCGAAGCCATTCCATTTTGGAACTCATGAGGTGACGCTGGGACAGTTTCGCCAATTTGTGACTGCGAGCGGTTACGTGACAGATGCCGAACGTGATCGCAAAGGAGGAGGAGGCAGAAAGGACGGGAAATGGATCGAACAGTCACCGGAGTTCAACTGGCGTCAGATGGGATACGAGCGCGCCGAGGATGAGCCTGTGGTAAATGTTTCGTGGAACGATACACTCGCGTTCTGCGCCTGGCTGTCGAAGAAGGAGGGAGCGAAGTACCGTCTCCCCACCGAAGCTGAGTGGGAGTATGCCTGCCGGGCCGGCACGACTTCCCCTGCGTTCTGGGGGGAAGAAGACATTCAGCGAAAAGAGTTCGCATGGAGCTCTGACAACTCAGGAGGATGGCCTCGCATTGTAGGACAATTGAAACCGAACGCGTGGGGCCTCCACGATATTCTCGGCAATGTTTATGAGTACTGCGCCGATGGCTGGAGCACAAACATCGCGGCTGCGCTGGGCAAATCGGGAGCAGTCAAACTCACAGATCCCATCGTACCGACAGACGATGAGATTGTCGTGCGCAGCACGAGTTGGGGAACGAACCCGCTCCATTGCCGCTCCGCGTTTCGCGGCAGCGCCGGCAGAACCCACAGAAATCACCGTGACGGATTCCGCGTCGTCCGAGAGTCGAGTGGCCAATGATTCATCGAGGCACACTCTGACATCACGGGCGGACTTTTAACCTGGCGACCAACTATCGGGATGATTCCGGAGCAACCGCTAAGCAACGGCGACACTACCCCTTCCGAAGAGATTAGATGGTGAAGTCCTCATACTCGGCTTTCACCAATTCGGTTGGAGGGAGCAACATGCCTGCGGCCAGCGTGTGGTGGCTTCCTTGCTCAATGAGAATGAAGGCTCCTGTCATGCGGTTGTTGGCGTAGCCATCGAAAATCAGCGGTTTGGCGGCACGAAAACGGATTTCACCAATATCATTCATCGCAAGTTCTGTCGCGGCCGTATCAGCGGAAAAATTGTCCATGCTGATGCGGTTTTCCAAACATGTAACCACTGCCTGGACTGTCTGCGTCGTATGTTTCAGCAAATACTTCTTCCCGCACTGAATGGGGCGCTGACCCATCCAACAAACCCTTGCGCGCAGGTCGGTGTTCATGCCCGGCATATTTTCGGAACCGATGAGCATGTCGCCACGGCTGATATCGATGTCGTGTTCGAGGACAAGCGTCACGCTCTGTGGACAAAACGCCTCCTGGAGCGGACCGTCGTAAGTCCAGATCTCCTTGACCGTGCTTCGATGACCACTGGGCAGGACCATGATCTTCTGGCCCGTTTTCACAACACCACCAGCGATTTGGCCGCTCACTCCACGAAAATCGTGCAGCTTTGGATCGCGCGGATTGTTCGGACGGTTGACCCATTGCACCGGCAGTCGAAAGCCATGAAGGTTCCAGTCACTCGCGATGTGAACCGATTCAAGATGTCCAAGCAGTGTCGGGCCCGCATACCACGGTGTATGGCTGGAGGGTTCGACGACATTGTCCCCATTGAGCGCACTCATCGGGATGAACTTCACATCTTTGATGTCCAGCAGCGGCAGGAACGATTCGAATTCTTCCCGGATTTCCCGGAACCGATTCTCGCTCCAACCCACAAGATCCATCTTGTTCACCGCAATGACGAGATGGGGAATGCGAAGCAGGGATGCGATGTAGGTATGACGACGACTTTGCTCGATGACACCCAGACGCGCATCCACAAGGACAATCGAGAGATTGGCGGTGCTGGCACCCGTGACCATGTTGCGAGTGTATTGAACATGACCGGGAGTGTCTGCGACGATGAATTTGCGGCGCGGCGTCGCAAAGTAACGGTAAGCCACGTCGATGGTAATCCCCTGCTCTCTTTCGGCTCGCAGACCGTCGGTAAGATTCGCAAGGTTTATCTGGCCACCACCTGTGATGTCAGCCGATCGTTCGAGCGCCTCCATTTGATCTTCCATGATGGATTTGGAGTCGTAGAGGAGGCGTCCGATGAGTGTGGACTTCCCATCGTCCACGGAACCGCACGTGTTGAAACGGAGAAGTTCGATCGGGTGAGAACCCGTGGATCGGAGATCGGGGTTGGAAAATCGAGAGGGCATTTTCGGAGATGTAAGTTCGAAGATCGGGGTTGGAGTTTGGTCTCGTTTGTCCAGAGAGCGGATCAATGCGCCGATAAGTTGCGGGTTCGGATACACTGATTCAGAATTGTGGATTGCTCATCCTGGGAAATGAAATGCTTATCGAGCAGCACATGAGTCCTAGAACGGACCTCGCCACAGGAACGGAGGGAGCAGCCGCGGCCCTGCAGCTTTTTGGCTTTGTTGATGCCCGCCCAGCCGACCGCGATGCTGTTCACGGCGGGGATTGTGGCCAGGCGCAGTTGGTCGGTCAGACCAAAGTCGTGTGACAGTCGCTCGCGACGACGAAAAAAGCAGACTTCGTTCGTCAGTACTCCAGCCATCATCCAATCGCCCAAATCTTCAATTGAATCCGGTACAACCATAGAATCTTCCTGATCCTCAATCTCCCATTTGCCACCTCTACAGATCAGAAGTACCCCGCTTTCTTGCGGTCCTCCATCGCTGCTTCACTGGCCTTATCATCGGCACGTGTGCCACGCTCGGTCACCCGGGCGGCTGCGACTTCGGCGATGATGTCATCCACGCTTTCGGCCGGGCTCTCGATCATGCCGGTGCTGATCATATCCGCAATGGTGCGAACACGCACCACGAGCGACTTGACGGCTTCGCTCGGTTTCGGGCGTGCGCCCGCATACGGATCCGGTTTGGTGGTGTCAGCATGTGCGGTTGGCACCGGTAACCACTGGCCGCCGCGGCGGAAGCATTCGCGACTGTGGCTGAAGTAGATGGTTGGCACTTCGAGCTTCTCCCGCTGGATGTACTCCCACACGTCCATCTCGGTCCAATTAGAGAGCGGGAAAACGCGCATGTTTTCGCCTTGATTCAGGCGGGCGTTGTAGAGGTTCCAGATTTCGGGACGCTGGTTCTTTGGATCCCACTGACCAAAGGCGTCGCGAAAGCTGAAGAACCGCTCCTTGGCGCGGGCTTTTTCCTCATCGCGGCGCGCACCTCCAATACAGCAATCAAAACGGAATTCCTCGATCGCGGCCAGCAACACCGGAATCTGGAGCTGATTGCGGCTGATCTGACCTGGCGTGGGTGCGGCAAGCCCTTTCGCGAAAGCTTCGTCAACGGTGCGCACAATAAGCCTGGCACCAAGTTGTTTCGCGCGACGGTCGCGGAACTCGATCAGTTCAGGAAACTCGTGACCTGTCTCAACATTGAGAAACGGCATCGGAATCTCGGAGGGACGGAATGCCTTCTCGGCGAGGCGCAAAATGCAGATGGAATCCTTGCCACCCGAGAAAAGAATCGCCGGTCGCTCGAACTCCGCGGCGACTTCGCGCAACACGTGGATCGCCTCGGTTTCAAGGTACTGAAGATGGTCAAGATGGTAGCTGTTCATTTAATTTGATGAGATTTAGTCGTGGTCAGCGCTGATTAGAGCCTATGCCTTTGCCACGGCCTGTCCGCCCCAGCTCGCGTGCAATCCGCACTCGCGCTTCTCATCTGCTTTAGCAGGGTCAAAGTAATCCCATTCGTTCGGGAGGTTGTGTTGTTTGAGATAGGCTTCCATCTCGATATCGCTCCAATAGAACACCGGGCTGACTTTGAGTGAATCAAAATTTCCGTCCGCTGATATGATGTCGAGGCCGGCACGGTTCGGGTTCTGGACTTTGCGGAGCGCAGTTATCCAGACAGTGGGCGCAAGTTCTTTCATACCGCGCTGGAATGGCTCCAATTTCATCACCGTGCTGAACGACTTGATGCGATCCTCGTTCTCTGGAGTCGGCTCGGGCATTCCGCCATGGACGGCGTCGTAATGCGCGGCGGTGAGCTTGGGCAGATAGGCTTTGATGTTAAGCTTGAGTTGCGCCTTGAGCTGCCCGGCATGTTGGTAGGTGGCAGGGCGGTTGTATCCGTGATCAACCCACAACACTGGAATGTCCGGCTGTACCTGAGTGACTAGGTGAAGAATGACGGCTTCGTAAGGCCGGAAGTTTGTCGAAACGATGGCGCGGCCATTCGCCTGCGCGATGGCCCACTTAACGATTTCAAGGGCGGGCTTGGAGCGGAGTTCCGAGTTGGCTCGGGTGATTTGGTCGGGGGTCATGGGTTCAATTTCTAATCAGCAAAATTCCTTCCAAAGGTAGCTCAAGCCGACAACTGGCATAGATCGCTTCAAAACGCTTACTCCGCTCTATTCTATGTCCAGTCGTTTCCAGTTCTGGTGCTAGAGCGCGCAAAACAGCTTTACTCTCCAAAGTTTTGGGTGTCTGCGGGTCAATCTTCCTCGTAGCATGCTCGAACACCTCTACCACCCTCCGAACCAAGGACGCTGGATGGTCCGACTTCGGAAACAAGACCCGGCAGATCATTTCGTATGAGTGCTAGTTTGAGGCCGTTACTTGCTCCCTCAACAGCACCCGCTCGCACCAGTCCCCAAACCGTTCACCCGCGTTCCGCTCTTTCGCGAAACGCGCAAGGATGGGCTGGAGTTCGGTCTCCAGCTCCGTTTCCTTGATGACTTCCTTGAACAGTTTATTGAGGCGTGTTCCGGAGGCGTTGCCACCGAGCCAGAGCTGGTAGCGGCCTGGTGCTTTCCCGACGAACGCAATTTCCGCCATGTATGGCCGTGCACAGCCGTTTGGGCAACCCGTGGAACGAATGATGATCTCCTCGCCGCCAAGGCCAAGATCGCCGCAGAGTTTTTCGATGCGGTCCACGAGGCCCGGCAACATGCGCTCGGATTCGGCCAGCGCGAGTCCACACGTGGGCAGAGCGGGGCAAGCCATGGAGTTGCCATGGAGCAGGCTGGTCTGGTTCTCTGTGCGCACTCCGTGCTCGGCGAAAATGCCGTTGATGGCTGATTTATCCCCGTCACTGATGTTGGCGATGATGACGTTCTGGTTTGCGGTGAGGCGGAATTCGATATTGCCAAACCTCTCCGCAACGCGGCGCAGCGCGGTCATTTGGCGCACGCCATCCGTGTCCTTGATGCGTCCGCACCCGACAAAGAGCGTTAGGAAATGGGTTCCATCAAGAGCCTTCTGCCAGCCGTAGGTGTCATGGGTGCTGGTGAATCTGGCTTCCCGGGCATGGCCTAACTTGATGCCGGCGCGTTTTTCAACCTCGGAACGCATCCATTCCACGCCACGTTCAGCCACGACGTATTTGAGGCGAGCGTGCTTGCGATCCGTGCGGTCACCGAAATCCCGGTGGATGGTCAGCACGGACCGGGCGACCTCCACGATGTGCTCCGGCTTGAAGAAACCCAGCACGTCCGCGAGGCGCGGATAGGTTGTCGTCTGGCCGTGGGTCCGCCCCATGCCGCCCCCACCGGCGAGGTTGTAGCCGATGAGCTGGCCGTTCTCGACGATGGCGATGAATCCGAGGTCGTTGGTGAACACATCCATGTCGTTCACCGGCGGCATGACAAAGGCGGTCTTGAATTTGCGCGGCAAGTAGGTCTTGCCGTAAAGCGGATCCACGAAATCCTTGTTAGCCGAATCCTCGAGGTTGAGCTGCACGCCATCAATCCAGATGGCGTGGTATGCCTTGGTGCGGGGTGCGAGCGCTTCAACGACGCGATGCACGTCGGCAATCATCGCGGCACGGGCAACCGTCTGCACCGGCGCAGGCGCAGCCATTACATTTCGGTTCACGTCACCGCAGGCCGCAAGCGTCGAGAGCAGGCATTCGTTAATCTTTTTTACTAGGGGGCCGAGGCCGGCCATGACGACACCATGGAACTGGATGCTCTGCCGCGTGGTAATCCGCAGGGTGTTGTTGCCGTACGTCGTCGCAAGGTCGTTGAAAGTAATCCATTGTGCCGGGGTCATGATGCCACCGGGGATGCGCCCTCGGATCATCATGATATACTTCTTGGCCGACTTGCGCAGATCACGGTCGTCCTGCTGGTAAATACCGTGGAACTTGGTGAACTGCTGGTCATCAGCCGAGAACTGATCGGTGCCAGAAGCCATCGTGGCGGCGATGTTTCCGGCCAGCGTGGGAATTTCCGACTTGATGACCTCGTTGTGAGTTACCTTCGCATCTGGAGATTGAATCATTAGTTAAATAAAATACCCGCAAAGCATTATTCCAGCACCAGTCCGGGTCAACTGGAAATCTCCGACGCAACCGCTCGCAAATGCCTGTGATTGCACCCTCCGGATCGGTCGTTCTGAGGGGAAATGAACCCTTGCTCTTTGTGACCCCGTGCCTATTGTGCGGCTCACTAACGAGTGTCTAATGCAGTGCCGATAAATATGAGTCAGCGTACATTTTACTACTTCGACAACAATGCCACCACTCGAGTCGCCCCGGAAGTGGTGGAAGCGATGCTGCCATTTCTGACGGAGTATTGGGGAAACCCATCGAGTGCCTACCACTTTGGGAACCAGGTTTTCAAACATGTTGAGAACGCGCGTTCCAAAGTGGCTGAACTGATCCACGCGGATCCACGCGAGATCGTTTTCACAAGTTGTGGCACGGAAAGCAACAATGCCGCTATCCATAGCGCCATCATCGTCCAGCCCAATAAACGCCATGTAATCACCACGGCAGTAGAGCATTCGGCAAACATCAATTTCGGGGAGTACCTCCAAAAGCGAGGTTACGAAGTCACGTTCTTGCCCGTCGAATCAGATGGATCGCTGGATCTCCATTTGCTCGAGAAATCCATCCGTCCTGACACTGCAATCGTCTCCGTCATGTGGGCCAACAACGAGACGGGAGTCATCTTTCCCATCGAAGAGGTCGCCGCGATTTGCCGCAGCAAGGGCGTACTCTTCCACACGGACGCCGTGCAGACGCCGGGAAAGATCAAAATCGACGTGAAATCAGTGGGTGCGGATTTTCTTTCACTGTCAGCGCACAAACTTCACGCGCCGAAGGGAATCGGCATGCTCTACGTGAAGCGCCGCACCAAATATCAACCTTATGTCATCGGCGGACATCAGGAGCGCGGACGTCGCGGAGGAACAGAAAACGTGGCCAGCGTCATCGGGTTCGGCCGGGCTGCCGAACTGGCGATGGCGCACCTCAATGAAGAGAACACGCGGGTCCGGGCGCTTCGAGACCGGCTGGAAAATACAATTTTATCCTCGATCTCCCACACTTCACGGAATGGCTGCAGGGATTCGCGATTACCGAACACTTCCAACATCGCGTTCGATTTCATCGAAGCCGAAGCCGTCTTGATGCTGCTGGATCAAGCAGGGATTTGCGCGTCGAGCGGGTCCGCATGCACGACAGGATCGCTGGACCCGTCTCATGTGCTGAGCGCCATGGGTCTCACGCCAATGCGCGCACGCGGTTCGGTGAGGTTCAGCCTGGGGATCTACAATACCGACCAGGATGTGGATTTTCTTCTCGAGAAACTCCCACCGATCGTCGCAAAACTCAGGTCGATTTCACCTCTCAATCCCGACCATCCCGACAACACCTCTTACGACATCGAGGCCGCACGCACGAAACATGAGCAAGACATGGCAAACGCGACATCTGAAAAGGATGTCGAAGTGGCTTCCGTTTGAGTTGCGAGAGATTGATCCGATGAGCAACAAGACAGGGCCGACCAGAAATGCTGCCGAGTTGAACGGTACGCTTTGCAGGAGCGTGGTGGCTATGGAAGCTGTTGGTTGACGGCGGGCAGCATGTCCTCTTGGAGGCTGGGCGTCTCCCCAGTTCGATAAACCGGCCAGAGCCAAGTGCAAAAAAGATGAGGCGGCATCACTGCCGCCTCCCCGTTCAGACTCTGTTGGGTATTCACCGCACACTGGCGGCGCTCCACGCTGGTTCATGCCGCCATCTTCATGACCGGCTCGCTCCACGGGCCAGCGCCCGCCGCACCCACGGCGCGTGCGCGGAACCAATACTTCGTCCCGCCAGTCAGGCCGGTGGCAGTGCAATTCGCACGCGTGGTCACCGCAATCTGCGACCACGGCCCATCAGGATTCACCGCACTCTCCACCACGTAAGAGCTGCGACCGGCCACAGGTTCCCACTTCGTATCCACACGGCCCTTAAAGGCCGAGGTGAAAGCCTGCAAGTCTTGCGGCGCGGGAAGCGGACCCACGGGCGAGGGAGTGTCCGCCACTTCCATGCCAGCGCTCAGGATGATCTCCGCCTTGCCGCCGCTGGCCGTCTGCACGTAGGCGGCTTCCTGCATCAGTGCCTCATCCAGCCCTTTGACCATCAGATTCCGCTCCGTCATTTCGAACTCCAGCGCCACCTTCATGGCATCGATCGCATTGGTCTTTGCGATGATGTTGCTGCGCAGCGTGGATAGATCTTCCAGCGGCGGATTCGGCGCGGGGAAGTTCTCATTGTCCGCCATCGCGGTGGTGATGGTTTGAGTGCGCTGAAGCTTCGAATCCAGCTTCAACTTGGCGAGGCCCAACTTAACTTTTGCTATATTGGTTCTGCTCATTTTCTTTGACGATTGAAAGAAGCCCGTCGCAGCGCCGCAAGAACCAGATCCCACTCATCGCACAGGCGACTGGCGGCTGATCCTTTATGAACGGTGCCATGTTACGCAGTCCTTTCACAATTTCTCGAATCGCACATTTTTGAAAAGCTTTAGGCGAAATAATTCAACCTCCAGAGCCCGCGAATCACGGGTATGTGGTTTGTCAACGGGAAGATTCCGAAATTTAGATTGTTCTGTATGGTTAAATCGCGGTGGGGAGGATAGGGCTCTGCAGGAGTGCAACCCGAGCGCCCGACCGTCCATGGATTGCGGATG
>SXGU01044398.1_pt1 | contig 13350 bp, 6 predicted proteins | sample 3174531 | NCBI WGS metagenome assembly SXGU01 (sample SAMN11356863, study PRJNA531348) | freshwater metagenome | isolation source: freshwater sample F1-140 | place: China: Fuxian Lake, Yuxi | collected 2017-12-25 | reverse complement strand
TCGGCGCTTACCGGGTGGGTTACGGCCCCAGCATTTTGGCCAGTCAGGGTGTTGAAGGTTTCTATACCCATACCTTATTCGATTTGCGCGGTAACTTTGCCGATTATCTGCCGGAAAGCATCGAATTGGGCCGCAGTTTCGTGCAACCGCGTTATTGGGGACAACACAGCCTGGAATATTTGTGGTTTGGTATCGGCGCTTATCTGCGCGAGCATCCGGAAATCAAATACCTGTTCGGGCCGGTAAGCATCAGCAATGCCTACCCCGATGAAGCCAAAGAACTGATTGTCAGCTTTTATCAACGCCAATTCGGCAGCTTGGTGCCCCCGGCTAAAGCCCGCGAGCCGTTTGTGATTTCCCAGCAGAGTCAGCAATTTGCTATTGAAAGCTTTAGCGAAGACTATTCGACCAGCTATAAAATTCTCAACAGCGAATTAAGAAAGCTGGGCGTCAAAGTGCCCACGCTTTATAAGCAGTATGTGGAATTGTGTGTGGATAATGGTTGTCACTTCATCGATTTCAACGTCGATCCAGCTTTCAATCAATGCATCGATGGTTTGATCATGGTGGAAATAGACAAGATCACCCCCAAAAAACGTCAGCGTTATATCGAACACTCTTTTGGCCTGGCTTCCTGAGCGATGATATATCCGGATTTTCCAGAATTAACCCAGTTGCAGGCATTACTCGGTGAATTAGAGGCTTATGCCAACATAGAAATCGTCGAGCACATCCATTTCCAGGAACTGACATTCCCGATTCACTGTATTTCTATAGGTTCCACGGCAACCGACGTACCGGTGATTGCTTATTTTGGTGGCGTACATGGCCTGGAAAAAATCGGCACGGAGATTTTGCTGGCTTATCTGCAAACCTTGCTGCAATTACTCAGTTGGGACGGCGAATGGGTTTCGCGCCTAGAAAGAATGCGCTTGATATTCATGCCCATCGTCAATCCCGTCGGCGTATTTCGGGGTACTCGTTGCAATGGCAATGGGGTGGATTTGATGCGCAATGCGCCCATTGAAGGCAGCGGCAAAACCAAATTGTATAGTGGTCACCGGATCAGTTCGAGCTTGCCTTGGTTTCGCGGCAGCGAATCCAGTATGGAGCTCGAAGCCCAAGCCCTATGTCGAGTGGTTCGGGAACAATTGGCGCAATCATCTTTAGTGATTGCGGTGGACTTGCATTCAGGATTTGGCTTACAGGATCGTCTGTGGTTTCCCTATGCCGGTCGTCAGCAACCCTTTGCAGCATTACCCGAAGCGCATGCCTTGAAACAACTGTTTGATCGCAGCTATCCGAACCACTTTTACACCATCGAGCCGATGAGTCAGGAATACGTGATTAACGGCGATCTTTGGGATTACCTGTTCGACGAACATCAAGCCAATGCCCAAAGCGACGCTGTTTTCATGCCATTGACCTTGGAGATGGGCTCCTGGTCTTGGTTGCGCAAAAGCCCGATGCATCTGTTTTTACGTCATGGCTTGTTTCATCCGCTGCTGCCGCATAGACAACAACGTATTCTGCGTCGGCATTTGACGCTGTTTGATTTTTTGAGTCGGGCAGCGCTTTATCCAAAACATTGGGCTTATTTATCTGAAGCAGAGCGATTGCAGCATGGTCGGATTGCGATGCAAACCTGGTATGACTAGTCCTTATCCGCAAAACTGGATATTGCTCAGGGGGTTAGGTCGAGAAGCCGCGCATTGGGGTGGTTTTTTGAGTGAATTGCAGGCGGCTTTTCCGCTGGCAACTATCCATACCCTGGATTTGCCCGGCAGCGGTAAATTCAACCGGCAGGCCAGTCCGGCGAATATTCAAGCCTTGGTTGAGGCGGTTCGCCAACAAGCGCTGGCAGAAGATCTGCTCGATCCACCGTGCGTTTTATTGGGGTTGTCCCTGGGCGGGATGGTGGCTTGGCAATGGCTATCGCAATTTCCCGGTGATGCCTGTGCGGGTGTTTTAATCAATAGTAGTTTTGCCAGTTTGAGTCCGTTCTATCGAAGATTAAACTGGCAAAGCTATCCATTTATGGCCCGAATCATCACCGCATCAACAGATACCGAGCGTGAGCGCCGGATTGTCGGTTTAGTCAGCAATTTGGATGAAAAAGCCCGTGCCGAAATCACCTGCCAGTGGGTTGAAGTCCGCCAGCAGCGGCCCATGTCGGCATTGAATGAAATGAGGCAAATTTTGGCGGCAGCCCGTTTCAAGCCCGCTCTTCAAGCTCCGTCTCGACCGGTGTTATTGCTTAATAGTCGGGGCGACCGTTTGGTATCTTCGGCCTGTTCTTGGGCGATACATCAACAGTATGGTTTACCAATCTTCACCCATCCCACTGCGGGACATGATTTACCTAACGATGATGGGCAATGGGTGGTGAGGCAATTGCAAAACTGGCTGATGCGTAGCCGGTAAAGGCACTAATGTTTGCTTGAGCTGTTGGTTTTCTTTTCGGCGGGTTTGGGTTTTTGCAGAAGTGCCTGTTTATCCACTTTCTTTTGCTTACTCTGGCATTTTTTAAGGCAAATAGTTTTCTTTAATCCGCCTTTATCCGCGCAACTTTGCTCGCAGGATTCCAGGGCTGATACTTTGGTGACCGGGGTTTTGTGCTGAACGATCGGCGCAGCAGGTTTCTCCTGGCTAAAGCAAGAGCAGCCTGTCAAGAAAATAATGCCTATATGTTGACCAATTTTATTCATCCGGCTGGTTTGTTGAGCTGCTATCAAGAGCGGTGTGCAATGTTCAAGAACAGTAGGCACTTTACAATATTTCCAAAGCATTTCAGAAAATCTTTGCAATGTGTTGATACATCAGCTTCGTGTGATTGAGTCGGTAACTATTTATGGTTTTCGCATTTACCGTGGCTTAGCGACTGTTCAGACTTCGCTATCGGATAATTGTTTCGTTTTAGTAGGCAGTGCATATTTCTTGATCAAATAATCTTCCAGCCAAACCGCAGTATCTGCTGCCTTGGTGTCCGCGGCATCCTTGGTTAATTGCAAACGTTGTCTGACCCCATGTTCGGGCATCAACAGCAGTTCAATATCCGCCATGGATACGAATTTATCGGCTGCGGTATTTTTACCATTCATGATTTTAAACAGCTGATGCTTTTTTAGTCCCAGCTGTGAATGCAGTTCTTCTTTAAATTCCAAAAATATCGGTAACAGATCGCAACCCGTGCAGTGGTCGTCCTGGAGTTTATGTAGCTTGCTCAGCAAATGATCAACGGCAAAGCGATAGAGTTTCGATTCACGCACAAAAAGACGCGCGGCTGTATTCCTGACAGCCGTCCGGTCGGCGTTATTCAAACGTAGTGAGACGACCTGTTTTACATCGTCCAGGTATTCCTCTGTTTCATCCAGAGTTAAAACATCTTCTGATTTCATATCTTCGTATTTCATCCACAACTGTGGGGGGCTCCAAATGACCTTGGCAGTGCTCAATCAACTCGGCTTTTAATAAGGCTCGACCACTATGACTCGACAAGGATAGGGCTCGAATATGACAGTTTTATAACAAGCCGTATCGGTGTTCGCCGCTCAAAAAGAAAAAATCACCTGAACGTATGACGGACGTAATACGTTTCATCAATATTTAACCGATCTGTAACCAAACCCTCCAACCGACTCTGAAATAATCCGGGAGATCCTGCTGCCAGGGAGGGAGCTGGATTGATATGAGTTTGTAAAAACTGAATGTAAGGAATGCGTGGGTGGCGATCATGTTTTGGTTGGTCTTGAAACAAGGAAGTATTACGTTTCATCGACTTGTAATCGTTCGGTCACTGAATTGCAGCAAAGAATTGAAAGAATGTACGCCATAAGCCGTTAGATAGGACTTTCAGGAACAGGGACGGCAAGCAAAGGGAGTCAGCCAGGAGTGGATTAGGGAGTAGGTTGGAAAGCGGGATTATTGAATGGTAACTGTGGTGTCACATTCTTTTTGATTATCAATCAATACAAATAAAGTGTGTAAAAGCCAAACCCGTTGCGAGGCGGGGACGGAAAGCTGCAGATCTTGTTGTCAAGATGGCTGGGCTGTCACCTTGTGTGTTTAGGCTATTTTTTTTAAAGCATAAGGAAACAACAATGAAACAATTTAGTAAATCAGTTCTGGCAGCCGCTTTGTTGGTTGCAGCGGGCGCCGCAAATGCCAGTATTTCAACGACATCTACAGGTTCTGAAGCATTTTTGTCGGTTTATGACAAAAGCCAAGCGTTGACATTTACCCTGGATTTGGGCGTGACATTTGCCGATCTGTTGGCTCATGTCAATGATGCAACGTATGTCAAAAACATTGATTTGTCAGCGGATGCCAACTGGGCTGCTTTCTCAACAAGCCTGGATGCTACTCAAACTTTTTATTCTGTTGCGGTAGCTAATGGTTCAAAACAATTTGCTACAGCAGCTGCTAAACCTGATGCATGGGCCAATTTAACTGTCGCAGGTGCAGGTGGTACAGCAGTCAAAGTCCATGTAGGGCAAATCAATGTAGGTCAATTGGCTGATAATCCAGGCCAAACCATAGGCAACACTGCAGCCAATTTGAGTTCTTTGGTGTCTGATGCGGATACCGCAAAAACCGGTCAGCATAACCAGGACAAGCCTGCCAGCAATCTTTGGGGTTCCAACGCTTCCTGGAATACCAATATCGCTTTCGGTACTTCTGGCGATTTCTGGTATTTGGAAAACAAAAATGCTCCTGTATTGGCGGCGTTTAAATTTACCTTGTCCGGTAATTCTTTAGTGGCCTCTGAAGTCAGCAATGTGCCTGTGCCAGCGGCAGTCTGGATGTTCGGTACAGGCTTGATGGCCATGTTTGGCTTGAACCGTCGTAAGTCTGCGACTGTTTAATTCTCTACGGGGTGGTCATCCTCTCCGCCACCCCTTCTGAATGATTCAATATTAAATACAGGAAATTTCCATGAAAAAATTAGTTTTAGGTGCAGCCATCGTTGGCGCACTGACTGCTACAGGTGCTCAGGCGGTGATTAACGTCGACGCCAACAATTTGCCGGTTATCGATCCTGCGCAAACCAATGTGGTTTATTTGTCCGGCGCGTCAGCTGCGGTCAACTTTATCGAAAATTTGATCACTTCATCAACTGTACCGGCAGTCGATAAAATCTGCGATACCAGCAAAAATGTCTGGAAATATAAAGATTCAAAAACCGGTTCAGACCAAAACGCTTATTTGTGCGAAAGAGCCACCACCAACCCAAGTCTGCCGACCAACAAGCCTAATATCCTGGTGATGAAACGCAGTGCCGGTGGTTCTGCTTTTGGTGTGGCTCCTCTGATTGCCGAGGCCAATGGCGATACTACCAACGCAACGATCGAGTTTTTGAAAATTAGCTCTGCGTGTACTTCTAACACCCTGCCAGTAGCCGGTTCAACCTTGGGTTTGATCACTTGCCCATACGACTTGGCCGACGCTACTACAGTCGTTTCGCATGTGTCTGATTTCGGTATTTCCGATGTCGACCCTGCCCAATTTACAGGCAATAACACACCGGTTGGCTATACCGATGTCACCAATGAAGATGTTGAAAAACTGACTGTAAAAAGTGCTTCAGCATTAACCTTTGGTGTGCCGGTTACCAAAAAATTGTATTTTGCCCTGCAAGCCGCGCAAATTGCTAACGGTACCATCCCGGCTTCTGCTGGTTGCGCCGTGGGTAGCGAAAACGGAGCTTGCATGCCCAGCCTGAGTTCTGCGCAAGTGGCTTCCATTCATGCCGGTAGCTGGGCGGATTGGAATCAACTCAAAGTCACCGGCTCTACCGGATTGTTTGATTGGGTGAATACCAATGCTCCAGCCTATTTGCCAGCAAGATCTGAAGTACACACCTGCCGCCGTGAAAACGGTTCCGGCACCCAAGCGCAATCCAATATCAAATTCCTGGCCGATCCATGTACTGCGGCATCTGCAGGAACTCCACCAGCTACAGATGCGCTGGCATTGGGTTTCTCTGAAGGCGACGGTTATCCGATGATTCACGAAAACAACACTTCCGGCTCGGTAGGTAACTGCCTGGACGAACTGGATGACGGCACGAATGCCGCCAATGGTTTTGATAACCAATGGGGCGTGCGTTGGGCAGTCGGTATTCAGTCTCTGGAGAAAAAAACCAGCGCTTCCAGCAAATTTCGCTTCGTAAAACTGGATGGGGTTGCGCCTACCTTGGCTAACGTCGCTAGCGGCAAATACCGTGATTGGGTGGAAAATACTTTCCAATACTGGACTAATCATCAGTTCTCAGAAAATGCCACCGAAAACACTGCCCTGAAAAAACTGACTGATGCCATCATCAAATCAGCCGGCGCGCCTGAAGTTATGGCGGCTCTGAATAACGGTTTTACCCATACCTTCGGTGCTTCCGGCGCTTTCCTGGCCGTACCGACCAACTTCACACCGGAAGCTAACGGTGCATTCCTAGCCAGCAGACCGGTTAACCCATACAGTCATGCAACCGCTGCTGTACCGGCTAATGCCTGCCGCGTCCCAACGATTTATAACAATGGCGACGCCAAACTGTAAGGAAATATGGAGCGGAGCAAATCCGCTTTGAGTCAGGGACGACTCAAAATCAGCAAAAACCAACCGTGTCAAAGCGGTTGGTTTTTCTGCGTTTATGCTGGGCTAGCGGAATGGTTAACGGGCGAGACTGCGTAAGCCAAGGATTCCCGTGCTTCAGCATTATTTTGATCAGAATTTAATAAGAACGGATCGCTCATTAATCAAGCGACAAATACATTTACTAAAACTCATGTCGTCAAATTGCAATCAACCCCTTATAAATCTGAGCTTGATGATAGGCTTGGGACTGGCTTCTTTATCCGTTCATGCCCAACAAGCGCCACAACCTGAAGTAGAAAATACTCAGCCCGGTGATGCTGCACCTCAACAGAACAATCATTTTGACCTGTTGGAACTGCGGGTTAAAGGCAATACTTTGATCGAGAAAAAACAACTCGAACGCACCATTTATCCGTTTTTAGGCCCCAATAAAAGTATCGATAACGTCGAGTCGGCGCGAGCCGCACTGGAAGAGCTGTATCGAACCCAAGGCTATCAAACGGTTGCGGTGGATATTCCTGAGCAGGACGTTAAAAACGGCATCGTTTATCTGCAGGTGGTGGAAGGCAAGGTGGCACATTTGCGCGTCAAGGATTCCCGTTACTTTTCGTTGGGCGCCATCAAAGCCGGTGTGCCTGAATTGGCCGAAGGCAATGTGCCTAATTTACCGAAAATGCAGCAGCAGTTGGCACAGCTCAGCAGCGAAAGCCCGGATAGGCAAATCACGCCGGTGTTGCGCGCCGGTGAAACACCGGGCACGCTGGATATTGACTTAAAAGTTGAGGATAAACTGCCGTTGCACGGCAAGGTGGAACTCAATGGCCGCAATACCTCCAGCACTTCGCGTTTGCGACTGGTTTCCTCGTTACGTTATGACAATCTCTGGCAGGCCATGCATAGCGCTTCGCTGATGTACCAGGTGTCGCCGGAAAACGCCGATGAAGTTGATGTCTGGGCCGGTACTTATGCCATGCCGCTGTTTGATAGCGATACCCGCTTGGCGTTTTATGGCGTCAGTTCATCGTCCAGCGCTCAGGTGGCCAGTGCTGGGGCTTTGTCTGTGATTGGTATCGGTAATATTTACGGTTTGCGATTGGTGACACCGTTTAAGAGCATGGAAGATTACTTTCACAGCGCTACTTTAGGCGTCGATTACAAGGATTTTAAAGAAGATCTGAATTTGATCGGTTCAGACACCATTGCAACACCGATCAGCTATCTGCCGTTCATGGCGCAATACAGCGGCAATGTGCGTGGCAAGGAGTCCATGACTACGTTTGACTTGGGCGTGCATTTTTCCATCCGTGGCTTGGGTAATGATCAAGAACAGTTTGAAAACAAACGCCATTTGGCCGAAGCCAATTATGTTTTCCTGACCGGCGACGTGAAAACCCAGCACGATTTGCCGATGGGTATGGAAGTGGTGGCTCGTGCATCCGGGCAAATTTCCGACACGCCTTTGATCAGTAACGAACAGTTTTCACTGGGTGGTGCGGAGAGTGTTCGCGGTTACTTTGAGACTCAATCGCTGGCCGATGATGCCTTATTCGGCTCATTGGAACTCTATTCACCCCAACTGGCACCGACGGATTGGGAGTTTTTCGATAATTTGAAGTTGCTGGGCTTTTTCGATGTAGGTAAGGGCTGGATCAAAAAACCGCTGCCAGGTAACTCCAAAGGCGATTTTTTAGTGGCTGGTGGGATCGGGTTGCATTTCCAAATGCTGAAACACTTGAGCGGTGTCCTGGATGTGGGCATTCCGTTAGCAAATCTGGAACCCGTGCACAGTGGTGATCCAAGGTTTAATTTCCTGGTTGCGGCAGAATTTTGATTTCGTTGCAAGCAGCTTTAAGACCGCATTAATTCAGACAATTTTTTAGCAAGGCAAGCATCATGGTAAACATACACTTTCGCAGACCCATACATACCACACCGGAGTTTCAGCTCAAACCGTTGGTCGCCTGTATGCGCGTGGCGTTAGTCGGCGGGATTCTGGCCGGGGTTATCGAACCCGCACAAGCGGAATTACCGGTACCGGTGCAGGGACAGGGTTGGGTCAGTTCGGGTAGCGCGACTCAGCAGATTATTGGCAACACGTTAAAAATCGATCAAAAGTCTGACAAAGCCATTCTTAACTGGCAGAAATTCAATGTTGGCAAGGATAAAAAAGTCCAGTTTGTGCAGCCGGGCAGTTCCTCAATTGCGTTGAATCGTATTCACCAGCAAGACCCCAGCAAAATCTTCGGCAAGATCGTCGCCAACGGCCAAGTGTATTTGTACAACAAAAACGGTTTTGTATTTGGTAAGGATTCCAGCGTCAATACCAACAGCTTGATTGCCACCACGTTGAATATCAGTGATGAGGTATTCGAGCGTGGTGTCACCCGGGTATTTGATGATAATGGCAAAGCTGCCCTGGAAATCGAGCCCATGCAGCCCGGCGATCTACTGGATCCGAAAACCGCCAAAATCCTGATCGAAGCGGGTGCCAAGATTCATACCGACAAGGCCGGACGCATCATTATTGCTGCGCCCACGATTGAAAATCACGGTTCTGTGACTTCTGAAGCGCAAGGTCAAGTCATCATGACGGCCAGTCAGGACAAAGTGTATTTACAAGCTGCCGACAAGGACAGTCCATTCGCCGGTTTGCTGGTGGAAGTGGATACCGGCGGTAAAGTCGAAAATACCGGCAATATTTTAGCCAAGCAAGGCAATGTCACGTTGGCAGGTTTTGCTGTCAATCAACAAGGCCGTATCAACGCCACCACCTCGGTGAATGTGAATGGTTCCATCCGGCTTTTGGCTAAAGAAAAAGTCGATCTGAACAGTAAAAAACTGCTGTCCACCAATACCGAGCGTGAAACTGCGCTGGATGACGGTTTGGGAAAAGCCGCCAAGGTAACGTTGGGTGGCGGTAGTGTCACTCAGGTTGTGGCGGATGCCAATGGCGGTAGTGCCATTGATGAACAACAACAGCCGGATTCATTGGTTGAAATTACCGGCAACAAAGTGGAATTACAAGCGGGTAGCAAAATCCGGGTTCCAGGCGGCAAGGTCAAGGTCACCGCTACCGATAATTTACTGGATCCGATATCCGGCAGCAAAGGCCGGTTATTCATCGATAAAAAGGCCAGCATTGATGTGTCCGGTTACAAAAATGTAGCGGTGGACATGGAGCGCAATGTGGGTGAAATTTCGGCGCAAAGTTATGAATTGCGTGATGCGCCGTTACAACGCGATGGGGTTTTGAGAGGCAAAGACCTGCGTGTCGATTTGCGCAAAGATACCCAAATAGTCGATGTCAGCGGTGCAAAAGCCCGAATTTCCAGGGATATCAAGGAACGTTTGGCGAAAGGCGGTGAAATTACCCTGACCTCCAGCGGCGATATGCTGGTGAATGACGGGGCCAAACTGGATATTTCAGGCGGTTCGGTCAAATATCGCGATGGCTTTATCAATACCACTCAATTGTTTGATCAATACGGACGTATGGTTGATATCAGCGATGCGGATCCTAACGAAAAATACCGCGGATTCTCCGGTGAAATCGTTGAAAAATACCAAAAATGGGGCGTAGAAAAAATTTGGAAAGTCATGGATGTTTTTGGACAGGGCAACTTTGAAAAAGGCTATGTCGAAGGTAAACAAGCGGGTGGTGTGAATATTGTCACGCCGCGCCTGGCCTGGGGTGGGGTTTTAAAAGCGGGGACAACAGCCGGGCCTTATCAACGTGGGCAAAGTGATCTGCCGTTTGGCGGTAGTTTCAATGTCGACATGTCAGCATTTCAATCCACGCAAAATGTGCGCTTTCAAAATGCGGCTACGCCAGTCAATCTGGAATCAGAGCAGGATTTCCCGTTAAACGACACTCAAAAAGCCGCAGATTTGGTGTTATTGACAGATGTCATCAACGCTTCGAAGGTGGGCGAGTTTTCGCTCAAAACCTGGGGTAGTGCTACTGTCGACGCTAATAGTCAAATTAAGATGAAGCCAGGCGGAAAACTGGCTATTGAAGCGACTGATATCGCTTTTGATGGCCATTTTAAGTCGGCGGGAGGCGCAATCAGCCTGAAAACCGCCGTACAAGGCGATACAGGCGGTGACCAAAGCGGGCAAGCTGGTCGTCTGGAGGTGGGTAGTCATGCCACGCTGGATGTTTCCGGCGTTTGGGTCAACGATTTGCACCCGGTTGCTGGTGACTCACCGTCTGATGCATTGGCTATTCAGGGTGGTTCGGTAGCATTGGCGGCCGAAGGTGATTTATGGATCAAATCCGGTTCAGTGATTAGTGCGGATGGCGGAGCCTGGCTACCGTTTACCGGCAAACTGCAGGCAGGTAAAGGCGGCAGTATTGCGCTGGCAGCCAAGGGTAATGCTTCGCAACCTTCAAAATTAACCTTGGACGGAAAAGTCACCGCTTATGGTTTGGAACAAAACGGCTCCTTAACGCTGGAAAGCGGCACAATTTTGCTGGGCACGCCGACTGACGGACAAGATGTCAGTCAAACTTTGGTGTTAGGCGTCAGTAACGGCAACTTTGATTTTTCCCAACAGCTGGCTTTCAGCACAATGACCTTACGTGCCAATTTTGCCGATTTAACGGTTACATCCGATGTTAATTTGGATTTGCGCCAAAAAAACTGGGTGTTGCCGGATAACTATTTGCAAGTGGCTGGCGGTAAAGCGCTACGCAGTTTCAGCAAAATTGGCGAATTGGCGGAATACCTGCGCAAGCCAACTGGTTTGAATTTGGTGGCGGCTTCAGGCGTCAAACAAGCACAGGGCAGTAGCATCAGCGTAGACAAAGGTGGAGCCATCAATCTATCGACTCAAGCCGGAAATGTGTATGTGGATGGGGTCTTGCAGGCGCAGGGTGGCGCTATAGGCTTGAGTATCAAACCGAGTAACGGACTGGAATACGATCCGGCGCAGGCCATCTGGTTGGGACAGCATGCACAATTATTAGCCCAGGGCGCTACCCGTTATCAACCCAAAGATGTGTTTGGTTATCGCAACGGTGAAGTACTGGATGGCGGGCAAATCGTATTCGATGCCCAACGCGGCATGTTGGTCACCGAAACCGGTTCGTTGCTGGACGTATCCGGTATTCAGGCCAAGTTGCACATCTTGAAAGACAGCAACAGTCAGGTTCCGGAATACCAACAGAAAAACATAGCCTCCAATGCCGGCGTCATATCCATGACTGCCGCGGAAGGCATCATTTTAAACGGCAAGATGCGGGCCTTTGCCGGTTCATCGGCGACACACGGCGGCAAGCTGGCAATGACCCTGGATCGCTCGCAGCGTAATCCGCCCGAAGAGCCTAAAGTACCGTTTCCTTCACACCCGTTGATGTTAAACATCACCCAAAGCGCCCGCCGTTCTCTGGAAGATGATTTTGTGCTGGGCGATGCGTTTCCCGATGCAGTCAATGGTCAGGCGACGCTGGTGGCGGATCAGCTGGATGCGGGCGGTTTTACTCGCCTCGATTTGGCCAGTAAAGATCAGGTGGTGTTTGTCGGCAATGTGAAATTATCGGCGGCTGAGCGGATCAATATTGATGCGCCGGTGATACGGGGCGTTGAAGACGGGACAATAGAACTCGACACTGCATTTTTGCAAATCGGTTCGTCTTTTAATCGAAACATTGCAAATTCAGCCGAGCTCGGCGGCGCCAAATTCACGGCACATGCCCAGTGGATTCAATTGCAGGGTGCCACACAATGGCATGGTTTCAGTCAGCTGACATTAAACAGTGAGCATGATTTGCGCACCCTGGGCTTGCGCAATGAAGATGAGCAGCGCGACTATGTGGGCGCGTTAGTCACGGCTGCCGATTTATATCTGCAGGCCAGCCAGATTTATCCGACCACCTTGAGCGATTTCAGCTTCTTGGTCAAAAACAATCCGGAAGGCCGGATTGTGATCACCGGCACCAACTCGGATAAATCGCCGTTATCCGCAGCAGGCTCATTAACCTTTGAAGCGGCACAGATTATTCAACAAGGGGTTTTGAAAGCGCCGTTCGGCACCATTACCCTGAAAGCGGCTAATAGCCTGACGCTGGCGGAAGGTAGTCTGACTTCTGTCTCGGCGGCGGGATCATCCATACCTTTTGGTGTAACGCAAGGTGGTTTGGATTGGCTGTATCCGTTGGATAATCTGAACAATCTGGTATTCAAAGCCGCGCCGGAAAAACGCCTGATTTTATCGGCTGCCGAAATTGATGTCGCTGCAGGTAGCGTGGTGGATGTATCGGGCGGCGGAAATTTATTGTCTTATGAGTTTCAGCCCGGTGCTGGCGGCTCCTTCGATTATTTACAACCCGGCAGCGCGGCGTATCAAGGCGGGTTCGCGATTTTACCGAGCTTGGGTAGCCAATTGGCGCCTTACGATCATTTCGAGAGTCAATCCTGGGCGTTCGAACCGGGCAGCAGTGTTTATTTGAGTGGGGTCGAGGGTCTTGCCGCCGGTGAATACGCCATTCTGCCAGCTCATTACGCCTTGTTGAAAGGCGCCTATCTGGTGACGCCGGTTGCGAATACCCAAGATTTTGGTATGACGCAAAAAACTGTGGATGGTCGTTCCATCATAACGGGCTATTTCACGCAGGCCGGTAGCAAAATCCGGGATGCCCGCAGCAGCGGATTTTTGATTGAAAACGGTGCAGACGTGCGCATGCGTGCTGAGTATGACGTACAGAACGCCAATGATTTTTACCAAAACCAAGCCAAGCAGCGCGACACGGCGGTGCCG
>SXGU01064148.1_pt1 | contig 13351 bp, 10 predicted proteins | sample 3174531 | NCBI WGS metagenome assembly SXGU01 (sample SAMN11356863, study PRJNA531348) | freshwater metagenome | isolation source: freshwater sample F1-140 | place: China: Fuxian Lake, Yuxi | collected 2017-12-25 | reverse complement strand
CGGTCAATCGTGATGCAGAACGGCGTGATGCCGCTGAGTTTCGCTTCGGTCAAGGCTTCGCGCACGTCTTCTCTGGCATAGCGCGCGTCGCCGTAATCGTGGTCGTAAGGTCTGCCGTCGGTCAAGATAATTAAAAGTTTCGTGCGCGATTCCTGACGCGCGAGTTTCGCCGCCGCGTGGCGGATTGCCGCGCCCATTCTCGTGTTGTTTTGAAACGTGATGCCGCCGATGCGGCGTTCTATTTCTTCCGAGTATTTTTCCGAGAAATCCTTGACGACATAGAATTTAACGTTGCGCCGACCTTCCGAAGTAAAACCGTTGATCGCGTAAACGTCGCCGACCGCTTCGAGCGCTTCGCTCATCAAAACCAAACCTTCTTTTTCGATTTCGATAATTCGCCGTCCCGGATGCGTGTACGGCTGAAGCGGATTTCTGGTAATCGTGCGCGCCGTCGAAGACGATTGATCGAGCAGCAGAGAAACGGCAACGTCGCGCTGTTTTCTCAAACGTTTGGTGTAAATATTCTCCGATTGCTGACCGTCGGCGCGGCGGTCAATCACGTAATCAACGAGCGCGTTCAAATCGTAATCTTCGCCGTCGAGTTCGCGGTTGATGCGCGTCAAATTTTCCGGTTTCATCAACTGAAATTGATGACGAATCGAAGAAATCACGCCGCGGTAACGACTGCGCGCAATCTCGACGAAATTGCGGTCGCCCTGCCGCACTTTTTTTTCGATCACGCGACTCCAGCCGACGCGGTAATCGTTCAACTCGCGATCCCATTCGTCATACGAAAACGCCGTGTCGCCCGCTTCGAGCGCTTGTTCGGGCATTTCGCTGTGCGCCCAGCTTTCCGCACCCTGCAAATCGTCGGGTTCGTCCGTTTCGTCTTCGTCCGTTTCGTTCCACGCACTGAACAAATCTTTGATGTCCTGCATCGTTTTCGGCTTCTGCTCGCGCTTAATCTGATTTTCGAGCACGCTTTCGTCCGACTTTTTATCTTCGTAAGCGAATTCGCCCTGCTGATCTTTTTCTTCCGGTTCCTGCTGCTGCGTTTCTTCCGCCGTAATGTTTTGAAAAAGCGCGTAAACGCGGCTCGTCGCCATTAAACTGTCGGCAACCGACGCGTTTTTGATCGCCAGGTAATTTTCGATGACGGTTTCGATTTCCGACACGATCTGCCCGTAAAATTGTTTCGCGTCGTCGGTCGCGCCGCCGCACAAAGTGATTTGAAACAAAAGCTCGAACGGCACTTGATTCATCGGCAAATCGAAAATAAACGGACGTTTTTCGCGCAGAAAATTCTGCATCAAATCCAAATCTTTGCGCAAACCGCGATACGTTCGGCGCAAAGCGGCGTCAATGCGCGCGTTTTCCATCGTGCCGAAAATCTTTTTCGCCAAACGCGGTTCGGGAAAAATTTGCAAAACAGCGCGGTAATCCGAATCTTTCGGCAGCTTTGCGCGGCGTTTTTTGATTTCCGCTTTGATTTCTTCTTCGGACAAAGCTTTTTCGCTTGTCCGCACATCTTCGATGTAACCGGCGAGCGAAAACGCATCAATTTCTTCGGCGCTTGCCGCGTAAAGCTCTGATAACGAAGCGAATGCGGCTTTCAAATTCTTCGTATCTTTTTCAAAAGTGCCGAATTCGATTTGTCCCGCGCCGTGCGCCGCAAGCACTTTGTACAGCCGAAAATCCATTTCGTCCGTCTCGAACTCGTTGATGGCAGACGGCAAATAAACGGTTTTGCCGTCGCCGATGCGCGATTCCTGCGGCATCGCCGTCAGCGGCGCGATTTCAATTTCTCTGCCCGTCAAACCTTCGACGTAAATGCGCAAAACGGTTTGCACCGCTTCGAGCGGCACGCCCGTTTGCGATTCCTGCAAAAGTTCATTTGACTGGCGCGTTTCGAGCGCGAAATAACTTTTTCGCGCCTTCGCCGAAACGTTTTCCTTTTCGAGTAACCCGGTTTCGACCCATTCTTCAAACTGCGCGAGCGAAACTTTTTTCAGCGCGTTTGCCGACGAACGAAACGCCGCGAGCGCGCTTTCCGCATCTTTTTCGGCGATGTCGTTCACCAAATTTAAAACCTTTTTGGCGATGGAAACGATTTCGTCCTTTTTTTTCAGCGTCTGAATCTGCGCGAAAAATTTCGGCGAAGCGCGCAGAAAAGCGATCAGAATTGCGTTTCCCTGTTTCGCGATTTTCTGCAAAACCGCGCACCAATCTTCAAAAACCTGATCTGTTTTCCGTAAAACGTCGCTGCCCGCAGAAACGAAATGAAGCGTTACGCTGCCGCCGAATTCCAAAAAACTTCGCGATTTTTCCATTAGAAGAATCGCGTTTTGCGTCGAAATTTTTTCCAGCGAGGCGGGCAGATTCGCCCACAAATCCGCGGTCATTCCGCCGGTTCGACTGACGAAATGCGCGGCGAGCGCGAAAACGGCGCGGGAAACTTCGCGTTTATCGTCGCCGAATTTTTTCAGACTTTCGCCGACGCCGGGCGTTTTCTGCAAAAAATCCGCGCTGTGTTTTGCCGAACGGTGAGCGATTTCCGCCGCGAGCCGCAAAATTTCCGCCAGCAGCTCATCGTCATCGATTTCCCTGGCTAGTTTCGGAATCAAATCAAAAGTTTCGAGCGCAATCGAACTCGATAAAACAAGCTGGCGCGTGCAAATTTGAAACACGAGCGGTCGCGCCGCTTTCGGCACGGCTTTTAATCCGAACACGCCGTCGGCGAAAAATTTCGCGCCTGTATCAGCATTTCCCATCGCCAAACGCCGTCCCATTTCCGCCCAATTGCGCAAATCGTCCGCCGACAAAACGCGCGCCGCTTTCGGCACCGCTTCGACAAATTCGCGGCTGACGCGCAAGGAAACGCCCGCCAAGCTCGCGCTCGCTTCGAGTGCCGCGCGTTTCTGCTCGGTCGAAATTTTCGTCAATCTTTTCGCGAGTCCCGTGAGAGTTTGTTTTTTGTGATTATTCGTTTCCGCATCATTCGCCATAAATCTAAGTTTAAGAATTAGCGGCGAAGGACGCAAAGCACGCAGAGAAATTAAAAATGGTGACGAGACGAGCGATTTTTTGTAGGCGCGAAAAATTAAATGTTTATTTGCCGTTTTCCGTTCCGAAAACAGTTAATCGCCGCGCGCCGCGCGCTTCTAAACCGATTCGGCGTGAGGAAGCTTCGATTTGACGAATTTCGCCCGTCGGCGCATCTTTGAGCGGGCGTTTCGGCGCGTAAGTTACGACGTATTGCGAGTTGATGCTGCGGGCAATCGTGGTCGAATTTTCGAGAACTTCTTCGATTGATTCTGGCATTACTATTTCGCCGCCGGTCGTTTCGGCGAGAAGCACAAGCTGAATCTGCGCGGCGATCAGCGCTTTCGTCTGCGAGTTTTTCTCTTTCCAAAACGGATAATCGGTTAAAACCGAAAGCAGGCGCGGCGGAAAACGTCGCAGTCTGGCTAGTTCGAGCGACGAATTAGAACCCGCTCCTAAAATAGCGAGTTCGATTTCGGGCGGCAGTCGGCGCGGATTCGGTTCGCCTTTGCGAATTATTTTGGTTTGCGGCGCGAGTGCGGCGAGTTCGAGCGGTGCGTAGCTGACGACGTGCACGATTGCGCCGCCGGTCAAAAGTTTTTTAATTGCCGCCGCGCGCGCCGCTTCGTCATTGCGGCTGTCGGTCGCGTCGGTGATTAAAATCAGAGGCCGATTTTCGGTCGGCGCGGCGGCGAGAAAATCGTTTGCCGCCGCGATTGCGCCGACGAACGAAGAACGTCTGCCGAAATTCGTGCGGTTTTCGACGATTCTTAGAAGTTCGGTGCGGTCGGTTTGCCAATCCGACAAAAATTCGATTTTGTCGTGAAACTGCATCACGGCGATGTGAGCGTTCGGCGCAAAAGTGCCGATTAAATTTCCGGCGATTTTTCGCGTCGTTTGAATATTTTTCGCCAGCCGATTCGCGCCGCCCGTATCGAGCGCGATCAAAACGCTCGGCGCAATCAGCCGAACGCTGCTCGCCTGATGAAGCCGTCCGTCTTCGTCAATCACTAAATCTTCCGCGCGCACGTCGGCGACGAAATTTCCGGCGCGGTCTGTCACGGAAACGTTGACTTTTATTTCTTCGGTCGTGACTTTTTCCGCTTCGCCGTTCGGCGGCGTTTGAGCGTAACAGGCGAGATTAAGAGCGAAAAAAAATATCGAGAGATGAATAACTTTGTTCATAGAGTGTCCTCAAAAACAGACGTTCGTTATTTGTGAAGTAGCAGCACGGCGAAAAGTTGCTTTGTGCGCTTAAAATCGAAATCCGAAACCGACACTCGTTTGAAAATTGTGCCGCGTGAGACTCGGATTCAGGTCCTTCGGTTTTTGAGGATTGTAGTAAATTATCGTATCGCCGGCGTCAACTCTGAAAATCGTTCGGCGCGTCGGGTAATATTCAAACACGCCGCCGACATCCAAATTGAAAAATTTGGCGTTTCTTCGTCGCGGAACGACAAAAAAGCTGTCAATCAGTCCGATTTGAATAGCTACATTGTATCTTTCAAATCCGATAATGCCCGGTCTGACTTTCGCAAAGACGCCGAACTTTTTCTTTCTAATTCCGATTTTAGGTCCGGCGACTACTTGAATTTTTCTCCCGCCCGGCTCGTCAACTCTAATTCCGACGCCGATAATACTCGGCTCCCTTTCGATTCGGCGAAAAAAATCACCTTCCGCTTCGACGGCGATATTTTTTGTAAAATTAAACCCGACTCGCGCGCCAACGCCTATTTCATTCAATATTTCCGATTTATAATTTGGGGAGCCAAAACCATTTTGACTAAAAATTTCACTTACAACATCGGCGTCGCTGCGGCGAAGAACAGTGAATTGCCCGCCGACTTCAAATCTCCGCAGTTCGGTTTCGGTGGAGTCGCTATCAGATTGCCCGAAAACGTAATGAGTTGAAAAAGCAAGAAAAATAAATGCAATTAATCTGCAAGTGATGATTTTCATATTTTAATTTGGTGAGCGAAAAAGATAAAAATAAGGCTTCTCGAATTATCAAATCTGTCTGAACTTTATGATTCTGCGAATCTATTGTGAACCAACGGATCAACAATCCATCTGTCATCTTAAAACCGCGACAGAAACAGTGAAAAACGAAAAAGTCCTGAGAACTATGACAAGTAATTCTCAGGACTTTTTTGTTTCAGCGAATTCTTTGGCGTTTGCTTCCGTCGAAAAAGCGGCATTCGGCATTTCAAAAAGAAAAACGTCGCGCTTTAGAGTGTGGGAAGTAAAGCAAAGCATATTATTAAAATTCTTCAAAAAGGTGAATAAATTATGAACTGATAAGTTTTTGTTGTCAATCGTTTTTTTTTTTTTGCGTTTTGTAAGCGATTGAAAGCACAGCGTTTAACCGCACGGAAAGGTCGAAGTTTTTACATTTGCGGCGCTTTGCCGTCGGCGTAGATGAAAACGTGGAAACAGGCGTTCGTGCCGTATTCGATCAGCGCGTCGAGCACGCCGCGTTGTTCCATTTCGGCGAGCTTTGCCATCACGAAGTTCTGTTCTTCGGCGTTCATATGTTTGCGGGCAAGATCGAACGCGCAGCCGGACGTGTGCGGCGGTAGACTTCCTTCGCCGCGCACTTTGAACGAATTGGCGTTCGTCGCGTTCAAACCGATTTGGTAATCCATTGAGCGCGTTAAACTCGTCACGCGCAAAGGGCGATTGAATTTGGCGTGATACGCGTCGGCGAGTTCTTTTAAGATCGGTTTCGAGCGCTGATTGAACATTCGCAAAAGCCGCATTCGCATTTGTTTGCGGTGCGCCGCGTTGTTCAAATCGTATTTCGTTCCGGCGAAATTCGACGCGAGCTGCGCGAGCGTATTGTATTTCGGCGTGCCCGGCGTGATTTCCGTGTTACCGTTTTGGAAACTAAATGCAGTAAACGGCGAATCTTTCGCGCTGCCGCCGACATCAAGGTAAAAACTCGCGGTCGCCATCGGCATTTCGATCAATTCTTTGCTCAGTCGTTTGGCGGCGAGTTCGGCGAAATCGAGCGGCTGTTTGTAACCGGTCGTGTTCATTTCGCGCAATTTGGCTTTTTGTTTAATCACGCCGTCGCCGAAAAGTTCTTTCGGCACGTTCAAACCGCCGGGACGAATTCCGGTTTCTCCGCCGCGCGGCGCAAACGCTTTTTGCTGCTGTTCGGCGAGAAAAGCGGCGGTCACGCTCAATTCTTTTTCTTCTTCCGCCGCGCTCGCTTCGACCGTTACGTCGGCGACATTCGCAGCGTTGATCTCTTCTTCCTGAACTTCCCACGAAGCGATCAAATCGTCCAAATCGTCTTCGTCTTCGCCGCCGAGCGGATCAATGACGCGCACTGGAATCACGGCGGATTTCTGAATCGTCGGCGTTATCGTTTTGCCGTTTTTGGTTGCCGCGTCGTTTTCGTAGCGCGAAGCGATTAAATATCCGACGAGCGCGAGAAAGATAATCGCGAATGTTGATAAACCGGCGGCGATTAAAATCCACGGCGGCGGCGAGGATTTGGGATTTGGGATTTGGGATTTGGGATTTGCAGCACTTGTTGTCGTCGCCGCGCCGAATTCGTTTTTGGATTGATTTTCTCTGGTTAAAGAATTTTTCGGTTTGTCGGAAAAATCGCTCGCATCGTAAAAATTATTTGCGCCGCCGATTTCAACCAGAATTCGCGTGTTGTTGCCGAGCGTGATTTGATCGCCGCTTTTCAGTAAACGCGGTCGTCCGACGATTTTTTCGCCGTTGACGAAAGTTCCGTTCGTCGAATTTTCGTCAACGATCAAAACATCTTCGCCGTCGCGGAAAAACGTCGTATTGACGCGCGAAAGTCCGGCGTCCGGCAAAATTTCGCGCGCGAGACTCGTTCGCCCGACGCTCGTTTCGTCGCCCAAAACGACTTCGCGCCGTTCGCCAGCGCTTTCAATGTAAAGCGTTACTTTTATCATCGAAATTTAAGCGTCAAAATTTAATGATGATGATCGTCTTCGGCGACTTCTTTGAGCTTGGAAATATCAAGCATTTTTGAAAAGTCGTCAAAGTGAAACATCGTGTCGTCTTTGCAGTAATCGCAGAAAAACGTGACGTCTTCGCCGAGATACATATCCTTTAGATGATACGCGATAAAACAGCCGTAGCAGCGCTGAATGCGCTTGCCGAATTCTTTTATTACTTCTTCTGATTGCTGGTTTTCCATTGCTTTGAAACGCTGTAAAAAACAGATTTTAGCACAAAACCTTTTTCGCGCCGCTTGCAAAAACTTTGCCGCTGTGTTGTAAATATTAAAAAGATGAAATTCACGACGGCAAACAATCTGCATCACCATCACGCGCATCACCATCATCATCGCGTGAACTAATCTTCGTTTTTCCGAATCCGTAAAAATTAGTTTCCAAGACGCGAACCTCGAAATTTTTCCAGGTTTTTTTTGTGTTCAGACCGCTTAATTTTATAGCTTATTTATGACCGAAACGAAATTAAAAATCGCGCTGCAAAAATCGGGACGCCTGAGCGAAGACTCGCACAATCTGCTGAAAAAATGCGGCATCGGATTTGGCAGCGGAACCGGCAAGCTCCGTTCCGAAGCGCAGAATTTCCCGCTCGAAATTTATTTTCTGCGCGATGATGACATTCCCGAATATGTCGCCGACGGCGTTGCCGACATCGGCATCGTCGGCGAAAACGTGCTGGCTGAATCGAGAAAAAACGTCGAAATCGTCGAAAAACTCGGCTTTGGAAAATGCCGCCTGTCGCTCGCCGTGCCGAAAAATTTCCAATTTGGTTCTGTCAAAGATTTGGCGGCGAAACGAATTGCGACAAGTTATCCGAATATTTTGCGCGACTTTTTTCAAAAAAACGAAATCAGCGCGGAAATTCACACGATCAGCGGTTCGGTCGAAATCGCGCCGTCAATCGGACTCGCCGATGCGGTTTGCGATCTGGTCAGCTCGGGCAGCACGCTTTTTACCAACGGTTTGCGCGAAGTCGAAACGGTTTTGAATTCCGAAGCGGTTTTGATTGCGCGTCCGAATCTCGATGAAACAGCGCGAAAAATTCTCGAAAAACTTTTGTTTCGCATCAAATCGGTCAAAGCCGCCGCGCAAAATAAATACATTCTGCTCAACGCGCCGAATGATAAACTCGACGAAATCACGAGATTTTTGCCCGGCATCAAAAGTCCGACCGTGATGCCGCTCGCCGAAACCGGCTGGAGTTCCGTGCATTCGGTCATCAACGAAAACGATTTTTGGGAAATCGTCGAAAACCTGAAAAACGCAGGCGCCGAAGGAATTCTGGTGCTTTCGATTGACCAAATGATTCAATAAATAAAAATATGAAAACGATTCGTTACCCGAAAAAATCAGCGTGGAATAACATTCTGACGCGTCCGGCGATTGACACGAAATTTCTCGAAAAAACCGTCGCCAATATTTTGGAAGATGTCAAAAAACACGGCGACGCGGCGCTGAAACACTGCGCGCGCCATTTTGATAAAGTCGAACTAGATGATTTTCTCGTTTCCGAGCAGGAATTTGCCGACGCCGAGCAGCGAGTTTCGGCAGAATTAAAAAAGGCGATTGCGCTTGCCAAAGCGAATATCGAAAAATTCCACCGAGCGCAAAAAGAGGAACCGGAAGTTATCGAAACGACAAACGGCGTTTTCTGCTGGCGCAAATCGGTCGCAATTGAGCGCGTCGGGCTGTATGTTCCCGCCGGAACCGCGCCGCTTTTTTCGACGGTTTTGATGCTCGCGATTCCGGCAAAACTGGCGGGCTGCAAAGAGATCGTCATCTGTTCGCCGCCCGACCGCGACGGAAAAATTAACGACGTAACTTTATACGCGGCAAAAGTTTGCGGCGCGACGAAGGTTTTCAAAATCGGCGGCGCGCAAGCCGTCGGCGCGCTCGCGTTCGGAACGGAAACCGTGCCGCGCGTTGATAAAATTTTCGGTCCGGGCAATCAATTCGTCACCGAAGCGAAACAGCAGGTTTCCAAATTCGGAACGGCGATTGATATGCCCGCCGGACCGTCGGAAGTCGCGGTTTTCGCCGACGAAACGGCGATTCCCGCGTTTGCCGCCGCCGATTTGCTGTCGCAAGCCGAACACGGCATTGACAGTCAGGTTTTGCTTGTCTCGACGAGCGAAAAAGTGATTGAAGAAACTTTGGTTGAAGTCGAAAAACAGCTCGAAACGTTGCCGCGCCAAGCGATTGCCGCCAAAGCGCTGGAAAATTCAAAAGCGGTTTTGCTTGAAAATACTGAAGAAGCAATTGCATTTTTGAATGAATACGCCGCCGAACATTTGATTTTAGCCGTCGAAAACGCCGACCGAATTGCCGACGAAATCGTTAACGCCGGTTCGGTTTTCATCGGCAATTACTCGTGCGAATCGGCGGGCGATTACGCGTCCGGGACGAATCATACTTTGCCGACAAACGCTGCCGCCAAAGCGTTTAGCGGCGTCTCGCTCGACTCTTTCGTCAAAAAAATCACGTTTCAGAAACTTACCGCCGACGGCATCGTCAATCTCGGTCGCGCCGTCGAATGTATGGCGGAAGCGGAAGGTTTGCAGGCGCACAAAAATGCGATTACAGTTCGATTGAAAGCGTTGGCGGAAAAAGGCAAGGAAGAAATGGGACGCGGATAAACACAGATTGAGCGGATTTTCGCGGGTAAGATTTTATTAAATAAAAATCCGCGCAAATCCGCTTAATCCGTTTCATCCGTGTCCCATTTCTTTTATTGTTTTAATAAATTTATGTTTGATTTACAAAACATCGTTCGGGAAAATATCAAAAATCTAACGCCGTATTCGTCGGCGCGCAAAGAGTTTACGGGCGCGGCGCAGATATTTCTCGACGCTAACGAAAACAGTTTCGGTTCGCCGCTCGCGCGCGATTACAATCGTTATCCCGATCCGCTGCAATCGGAAATTAAGGCGAAAATCGCCGCTGAAAAAAGCATCGAAGCGGCGCGGATTTTCGTCGGAAACGGTTCGGACGAAGCGATTGATTTGTTGTTTCGCATTTTTTGCGAGCCGCGCGCGGACAATGTTTTAATTTGCCCGCCGACTTACGGAATGTACGAAGTTTCGGCGGAAATCAACGACGTTTCGATTGTCAAAGCGAATTTAACGACGGATTTTCAGCTCGATTCGTCCGCCATCAAAGCGGCGATTGATGAAAAAACCAAATTGCTGTTCGTTTGCTCGCCGAATAACCCGACGGGAAATTCGTTTGCGCGCGAGGAAATCTTAAATTTAGCCGACAATTTCGGCGGAATTGTCGTTGTTGATGAAGCTTACATTCATTTTTCAAACGAAAAATCTTTGATCGGCGAAATCGAAAATTTTCCGAATCTCGTCGTGCTGCAAACTTTTTCAAAAGCGTGGGGTTTAGCCGGTTTGCGCGTCGGCTTGGCGTTCGCAAACGAAGAAATAATTCGACTTTTTAATAAAGTGAAGCCGCCGTACAACGTTTCGCAAATCGCGCAGGAAGCGATTTTGAACGCGTTTGAAAATAAAACACAGGTCGAAAAAGTAATTGCGGAAATCGTTGCCGAGCGCGAAAAATTAATCGAAAATCTGCGCGAATTTTCGTTTGTCGAAAAAATTTATCCGACCGACGCGAATTTTGTTTTAATCAAAACCGCTGACGCGAATGCGATTTACCAATTTTTGCTCGACGAAAAAATCGTCGTCCGCAATCGCAATAACGTCGAGCTTTGCGCCGGTTGTCTGCGCATCACGGTTGGAACGCCGGAGGAAAACGAAAGTTTGTTGGAAGCATTGGAGAAAATGGGACGCGGATGAACACGGATTGAGCGGATTTTCGCGGATAAGATTTTATCAAACAAAAATCCGCGCCGATCCTTTCAATCCGCGTTCGTCCGCGTTCTATTCCGAAAAAATTTTATGAAAAAAGTTTTATTTATTGACCGCGACGGAACTTTGATTCTCGAACCGGAGGATTTTCAGATTGACAGTTTTGCGAAGCTGAAATTTCTGCCTGAGGTGATCACATTTCTCGGAAAAATTGCTCGCGAAACCGATTACGAACTCGTGATGGTTTCCAATCAGGACGGTTTGGGAACCGAGAATTTTCCCGAAGAAACATTCTTCCCGGTGCAGAATTTTATCGTGCAAACCTTAGCGAACGAAGGAATTAACTTTGCGAAGATTCATATTGACCGCTCGTTTGCGCACGAAAATTTGCCGACGCGCAAACCGCAAACCGGAATGCTGACCGAATATTTTTCCGGTGAATATGATCTCGAAAATTCGTTCGTCATCGGCGACCGCGAAACGGATGTTGAACTGGCGAAAAATCTCGGTGCAAAAGCGATTTTTATTAAAAATGCGAATTTCGATTTGCCCGAAACGGAAAATGTTTTCATCGCGGAAAACTGGCGCACAATTTACGAATTTTTGCGATTGCCGCCGCGCAAAGTTGCGCACAAACGAACGACGAAAGAAACGGAAATCGCGGTCGAACTGAATTTGGACGGCAGCGGAAAATCAGAGATTGAAACGGGAATTTCGTTTTTCGATCATATGCTCGAACAGCTTTCGCGGCACGGCAACATTGATTTGAAAATTGCGGCGAACGGCGATTTGCACATTGACGAACATCACACGATTGAAGATGTCGCGATCACGCTCGGCGAAGCGTTTGCGCTTGCCTTAAAGGACAAACGCGGAATGGAACGCTACGGTTTTTGTCTGCCGATGGACGATTGTCTGGCGCAGGCGGCGATTGATTTCGGCGGGCGCAACTGGTGCGTTTGGGAAGCGGAATTCAAGCGCGAAACGGTCGGAAAAATGCCGACCGAAATGTTTTTTCACTTTTTCAAATCGTTTACCGACAAAGCGCAGTGCAATTTGAATATCAAAGCGGAAGGCGCGAACGAACATCACAAAATCGAAGCGATTTTCAAAGCGTTTGCCAAAGCGATAAAAATGGCGGTCAAACGCGACGCAGCGAGCGACGCGCTGCCAAGCACGAAAGGAAGTTTGTAAGCAATGGAAAATTGATAATTCAGAACCTAAATTATCAATTTTCCATTACCAACTATCAATTATTTTCGTATGAAAGTTGCCATCGTCAAATATAACGCCGGAAACGTCGAATCGGTAAAAAATGCATTGCATCGTTTGAACGTCGAGCCGATTATTTCCGACGACGCGGAAATTTTGCGTTCGGCGGATCGCGTAATTTTCCCCGGCGTCGGCGAAGCGTCAACGGCGATGAATTATCTGCGCGCCAGAAATCTCGATTCGGTTATCGCCAATTTAACGCAGCCGGTTTTGGGCGTTTGTCTCGGAATGCAGCTTTTGTGCGAATCTTCCGAAGAAAACGAAACGCAATGTCTCGGAATTTTGCCGTATCGCGTGCGCAAGTTTGCGAGCGAGAATTTGAAAATTCCGCAAATGGGCTGGAACAACGTTTTCGATTTGAAAGCGCCGCTTTTTGCGGGCGTTGAGGAAAACGCGTACGTTTATTTCGTCCACAGTTTTTATGTTGAATCGGGCGCGGAAACGATTGCGACTTGCGATTATGCGGTGAAATTCAGCGCGGCGGTTGTTCATCAGAATTTTTACGCCGTGCAATTTCACGCGGAAAAATCGGGCGCGGTCGGCGAGCGAATTTTGGAGAATTTTTTGAATATATAGCCACGAATTACACGAATAACACGAATGAAGAAATGTCATTTAATTTCTTATTTTCTTATTTGTTTTATTCGTGTAATTCGTGGCGAAAAAATTATGATTGAAATAATTCCGGCGATAGATTTGATTGACGGCAAATGCGTGCGGCTTTCGCAGGGCGATTTCGCGCAGAAAACGGTTTACAGCGAAAATCCGCTCGAAACGGCGAAAGCATTTGAAAACGCCGGTTTGCGGCGGCTGCACATCGTTGATCTGGACGGCGCGAAAAACGGCAAAGTGACGAATTTAAAGGTTTTGGAAGCGATTGCCGCCAATACGAATTTGACGATTGATTTCGGCGGCGGCATCAAAACCGATGAAGACATCAACGCGGTTTTCGGCGCGGGCGCGGCAATAGCGAGCATCGGCAGCGTCGCGGTGAAAAATCCCGAACGGTTTTTCGCGTGGCTCGACAAATTCGGCGGCGAAAAGATTTTGCTCGGCGCCGACGTGAAAAACGAAAAACTGGCGATTAACGGCTGGCAAACGGCGACGGAAATCGAAATAAGCGCGTTCTTGCGCGAATACGCAGCGCGCGGCGTGACGCAGACTTTTGTGACGGACATCGCTAAAGACGGACTTTTGCAGGGTTCGGCAAACGAACTTTACGCG
>SXGU01055151.1_pt1 | contig 13353 bp, 12 predicted proteins | sample 3174531 | NCBI WGS metagenome assembly SXGU01 (sample SAMN11356863, study PRJNA531348) | freshwater metagenome | isolation source: freshwater sample F1-140 | place: China: Fuxian Lake, Yuxi | collected 2017-12-25 | reverse complement strand
TTGGTGATCCGCTCGCCCCGTTCGGACAGCAGGACCCGGCTGACCTGGAGCAATTGGTCGATGATCTGGGCGGCGCTCAGGTTGCCCAGGAAACCCATGCGCCCGGTGGCGCAGAACTTGCAGTCGAGCGGGCAGCCGACCTGGGAGGAGAGGCAGGCGGTGCGGCGTTTGCCGTCGATGATCAACACCGCCTCGACCCGCTCCAGGGTGGGCAGTTCGAACAGGACTTTGAGGGCCTGGCCGCCGGGGGCGCCCTGCCGCTGCACCTCCCGCAGGCGGCTGACACCGGCCACTTCCTTGAGCTGCTGGCGGAAGGCCCGCGACAGGTTGCTCATCTGGTCGATGTCCTCGACCCCCTTGCCGTGGATCCAGGACAGGAGCTGGCCAGCCCGGTATTCGTCCTGGCCCAGGCTGCTGACCAGGGTGCGAAGCTCCTCGGGCAGGAGGCTCTTGAGGTCTACTTGTTCGGCGGGCAGGGAGGGGGTCATGGGGCTCCACGGGAAGGGGTTTTTAAGTCTTGACGCTACTGCCGCAGGGGGTTATCATTAGAGGCATAGGATTTGGCACCTCAATAATAACCACAGCTGGAACCGGACGTCAACGCTGCCACTTTGGAACAGCAAGGGGGTTTTTTGTTTTCAGCCGAAGATGAGACTTGGAGCCAGCGCCTGATGCGGAGGGCAAAATCCTCCGGTGCCAGGTTCTGGCTGCTGGCAATGTGTTTGCCCGCGCTTACGGTTTTGCGCGTCGGGGTGCTCTGGCAACCTGCCCAGGACCCGGTAAATCTGCCCGCAGAGCTTCAGCCGCTTACGGTCGCACCCGAACCCCAGCGCCTGGTTTCCACCTTGGGCTCCGACGATTCGATCTACCAGTCCCTCAAACGCCAGCCCCTCGACGAGCTCCAGATCACCGCGCTGATCGCCGCCATCAAGCCGGTGTTTAATCTGCGTTCCGACTCCCGGCCCCTCGACCGCTACACCCTGACTCTCGACCCGGCCGGGGAGGTGCAGCGTTTCGAGTACCTTTCGCAGCGCGAGCCCGAGCGTCCCCTGGTGGTCGAAAGGCAGGAGGGCCGCCTGGTGGGCCGCCGGGAACTGCTGCCGCTGGAGAAACGGGTCGAACCGCTCGAGGTGCGCATCGTCGACAACCTGTCCAATGCCCTCGAACACGCAGGCGAGGGCCAGGAGTTGACCGACCAGATCGCCGATAACATCTTCGGCTCGGTGATCGACTTCACTCAGGATCTGCGCCGGGGGGATCGCCTGGGCATCGTCTGCGAGAAGTACTACCAGAACGGCCGTTTTATCCGCTACGGGCAGGTGCTCTTGGCCAAGTACACCGGCGAGAAGGTATCGCAGCTCGGGGTATATTTCCAGGACGGGGACGGCCATCGCCACTACTACGATGCCCAGGGCAATTCGCTCAACCGCCGTTTTATCAACTATCCGCTGCCTTTTCGCGGCATCACCTCCCGGTTCAACACCGCCCGCTTCCATCCCATCCTCAGAAAGGCCCGGCCCCACTTGGGCACCGACTACGCCGCCGGCCAGGGCACCATGGTATGGGCGACGGCCAATGGCAAGGTGGTGCATGCCGGCTGGAGCGGAGGGTACGGGAACCTGGTCGAGATCGACCACGGCAATGGTTACCGCTCGCGGTACGCACATCTGAGCAAGGTGAACGTGCGCGAGGGACAGCGGGTCGATCAGAAGACCCCCGTGGGCCTGGTAGGCGCGACCGGGTTGGCCACCGGCCCCCACCTCCACTACGAGTTGATCAAGAACGGGCAGCACCTCAACCCCGAGCGGGTCAACCGCGATCTGCAGGGCGAGCCGCTCCAGAAGAACTACCTGGCCGCTTTTGCCGCCCACCGCGATCAACTTCTCTCCCAACTGGCCGGCAGCACCCAGTTGGCGGTACACCACGGCTCGCTGGCGGGTGGTGCGGTGCCCGAATAGCCATGGAAGAGGACATCCTCGACCGGGTGGAAGCAGTGGCCGAGGCCGATGGCCGCTACCAGAAGGCCGGCTATCTGTTCCTCTACGAGGCCCTGCACCACACGGTTGAGAAATTCGGCAAAACCGCCATGCCCAAGGATCAGCGCCATGTATCGGGCCGAGATCTGCTCCAGGGCATTAGCGAATACGGCCTCGAACAATTCGGGCCCCTGACCCGTTCGGTCTTCGCCCATTGGGGCATTCAACAGACCAGCGACTTCGGCCGTATGGTTTTTAATTTGGTCGAAGCCGAATTGATGAGCAAAACCCCGCAGGACTGCATCGAAGACTTTCTCGACGTCTACAACTTCGCCGAGGAATTCGCTTGGAAAAGTCGCAAGGCCCAGTTCAGACGGCAGCCTGCTAGTTGATCGACCCCCCTTCATGAAAATAGCCTATTTCGACTGTTTCTCCGGCATCAGCGGCGACATGGTGCTGGGTGCGCTGGTCGACGCAGGTCTGGAGCCGGCGCTGCTGCAGGCCGAACTCGACAAACTGGGGTTGCCAGGACTCTGCCTGAGCTTTGAGCGCACCAGCCGCCAGGCCATCGGCGCCACCCTGGCCACGGTGCGGATCGGCGCCGAGGCCATTGACCCGGCCGAGGAGCACCACTTTGAGCCCCTGCAGGGGGAGCATGGCCATTCCCATGTGCTGGCCCCCCTCCGAGGTGCAGGTCCCGCCAGAGGCCACGGTCACCACCATCTAGGGGATATCCTCGCCCGTATCCGCAACAGCCGCCTGGACGCAGTGGTGGTGGAGAGGGCCTGCCGCGTCTTCGAGCGGCTGGCGGAGGCAGAAGCCCAGGTACACGGCCTGCCGGCCGACCAGGTGCACCTACACGAGGTGGGGGCGGCGGACGCAGTGGCCGATATCGTCGGCGCGGTGGCCGGCCTGCACCTGCTGGGAGTGGAGAAGGTCTATTCCTCACCGTTGCGCGACGGCACCGGCCTGGTGCGCTGCGCCCACGGCAGGTACCCGGTGCCCGTGCCCGGGGTGCTGGCCCTGTGCAAGGATATCCCGCTGGAACAGACCGAGATCCGCGCCGAGCTGGTCACCCCCACCGGGGCGGCGATCATTACCACCCTGGCCAGTGCCTGGGGAGCGGCGCCCCCCTTCCGTCTGGAGCGGGTCGGTTACGGGGCAGGGCGCCGGCAGTTGGAGGAGATCCCCAATGTGCTGCGCGTCCGTATCGGCCACACCGCCGAAGCCTTCCGGCAGGAACGGGCAGTGCTGGTGGAGGCCAATATCGACGACATGAACCCAGAGGTGTACGGGTACCTCAGCGAGCGCCTGCTGGAGCAGGGGGTGCGCGATGTGTTCCTCACCCCGGTGCAGATGAAAAAGGGCCGGCCAGGCACCTTGCTCAGCGTGCTGGCCGGCGAAGAACAGGCAGAGGCGGTGATGGGCCTGCTGCTGGCCGAGACCACCACCCTGGGTGTGCGTTTCCACACGGTGGAGCGGCGCGTGCTGGAGCGCAGCAGCGTCAGTGTAGAAACGGTGTTCGGGTCCGTGCGGGTCAAGGTGGGCCACCTGGGGGCAAAGCGGCGTCATGCGCCCGAATACGAGGACTGCGCCCGCCTGGCCCGCCAGCACCAAGTGCCTTTGCTCGAGGTCTACGAGGCGGCCCGCGCCGCATTGCCCGAGGGGTGAACGCGATGCAAATAGGAAGATGCCTGCTCTTGGTTTTTGGTCTGTTGGCGGCAGGTGCCGGCGCCGAGGATGGTGCAGGAATAAAGGTAGAGGAAGGCCTGTTGGCAGAGATGGGCTCCCTGCTGGAGCTGCCCGTCGGGGATGGGGCAAAACGCTTTGTTCTGGGGGACGTTCACGGATTTGTACACGTATACGAGCAGCGCGGGGACGAGGGCTATGCTGAGGTCTGGATCAGCGAGTACTTCGAGGGCGGTGTAAGCGGGTTGTACATCGCCGATGCCGATGCCGACGGCAACCAGGAGATTATCGTCTTTACCGACCAGGGCCGCATCCTGTACCTGGACCCCGATACCTACAGGACCACCTGGAGCAACCCGCCCCACGAATATCAGCGGATGATCGGCATGCTGGTGCGCAATATCGACGACGACGAGGCCCTCGAACTGGTCTTCTGCGCCGACGGCCGCCTGGTGATCCACGATGGCCGCGATCATTTCGAGGAATGGCGCAGCACCCAGACCAACCTGGCCAGCACCCAAATCCTGGTGGCCGACGTGGACGGGGACGGGGCCGAGGAGATCGTGCTCAACGACGGCTAGGTCTTCGACGCGCGTTTTCGCGACCTGGAGTGGCAGTCTCCCGAGTCCTTTGGGGAGCGCATGGGATTGCGCGACGTGGACGAGGACGGCATTCCCGAGGTGATCGGGGAGTTCCAGGGGAGTTTCCTGCGTATCTTCGACATCGATTTGCGGCGCGAAAAATCTGCGCGGCGCTGAGCGGCCCACCCCTATTGACACCTCCCGGTGCGGCGGCTAATTTGTGCCCTGGACGAGGGGTGCCATACGTGTTAGGCACATAAAAACAAGGAGAAGGACCATGGCGAGAAGACCTGTGACACTATTCACCGGCCAGTGGGCCGACCTGCCGCTGGAGAAGCTGGCTCAGATGGCCAGCGAGTGGGGGTACGACGGGCTGGAGTTGGCGTGCTGGGGCGATCATTTCGAGGTGGACAAGGCCCTCGAAAAAGACAGCTACTGCAAGAGCCGGCACGATATCCTGGCCAAGTACGGGCTCAAGGTTTGGGCTATCAGCAACCACCTGGCCGGCCAGGCGGTCTGCGACCTGATCGACGAGCGACACAAGAGTATCCTGTCCCCGCGGATCTGGGGCAACGGCAAACCCGAGGAGGTGCGCAAACGGGCCGCCGAGGAGATGAAGAAGACGGCGGCGGCGGCCAAGGCCCTGGGCGTGAAGGTGGTAAACGGCTTCACCGGTTCTTCTATCTGGCATCTGCTCTATTCCTTCCCACCCACCAGCCCGGCGATGGTCGACGCGGGGTACAGCGATTTCGCCGCCCGCTGGAACCCCATCCTCGACGAGTTCAAGAAACACAAGGTGCGCTTCGCCCTCGAAGTACATCCCACCGAGATCGCCTACGATATCGTGACCGCAGAGCGGGCCATCGAGGCGCTCAAGGGGCGCAGGGAGTTCGGCTTCAACTTCGATCCCTCCCACCTGCTGTGGCAGTGTGTGGACCCGGTGAAATTTATCTACGAGTTCGGGGACCGCATCTACCACGTACACGTCAAGGACGCCATCCAGACCCTCGACGGCCGCAGCGGCATCCTGGGTAGCCATCTGGGCTTTGGCGATCCGCGCCGGGGCTGGGACTTCCGCTCACCCGGACGCGGCGGCGTGGATTTCGAGGAGATCATCCGCGCCCTCAACAACGTCAAGTACAAGGGGCCGCTTTCGGTGGAATGGGAGGACAGCGGCATGGCCCGCGAACACGGGGCCCGCGAGGCCTGCGAGTTTGTGCGCGAGATGGATTTCGAGTCCTCCGGCCTGGCCTTCGACGCGGCCTTCGCCAAGTAGCCCTTCCCTTTCCCGCGACGATGGCCTCCGGCAGCGCTGTCGGAGGCCATTGTGCTATTCAGGACACCCATGCCTCGACCCGCCATCTTCCTGTTGATTCTGGCGCTGGCCGGCCTGGCCGAAGCGCAGGCCCCGCCTCCGGCAGCGCTGCCCGACACCGCCATGCAGCGGGTGGTCGAGCAGGTGCGCCAGGTGCTGGTCGGCCCGCGCGAGCCGGCATTTGCCCAGGTGCTGGTGGGGGCCGAGGTGCTGCGCGATCCCCGCGACACCTCCTTCTACGACGTCGTGGCGCGCTTCGATCCATGGCGTTTCCGCGACCCTCATCTGAACACCTATCCGCTGACCTTTGAGGACCAGTTCGTGTTGTGGGCTAAAAGGCTGGCGCTGTATTCCCAGGTGGCGGCGTGGAAGGCGGGCCGTTTCTATCTGCACGACGTGTCCACCGGCCGGCAGGCCTGGGTGGGCCTGCCCGACGCCCGCCTGCTTTTTCCGGCGTACGGCAGCCCGCCGCGCACCAAGACCTTCTCGGCCTGGCTGCCCTATATCCACAAAGCTCCGCGCAACACGGAGCCGCGCGCCCTGGGCCTGTGGCTGCGGCTGATGCGAGAGGAGTCGCGGGAATCGGTGCTCTACCAATGGCGGGTCGCCAACCCGGACACCACCCCGCCCGCCGATTCGGTGGCCACCCCGTGAAGGGCCGCTGTTGGGTGGTACTGGGGCTGTGCTGGCTGGGCTGCGCCGAGCCGCCCCGCGACGTGCTGGTCTTTGGGCGCGGCTCGGATTCGGTGGGCCTGGACCCAGCTCTAGAAAACGACGGGGAGTCCTTCAAGGTCTGCGACAACCTTTACGAAACCCTCGTCACCTACGATACCCAGAGTACGGCCATCCGCCCGCTTCTGGCCCGCTCCTGGGAGGTGAGCCCGGACCGCTTGGTCTGGACCTTCCACCTGCGCACGGATGTGTCCTTTCACGACGGCACGCCTTTTAATGCCCAGGCCATGTTGTTCTCCCTGGGCCGGCAGTACTTTGCCGACCACCCGCACCACCAGGTGCAGGGGGCGTACAAATACTGGAAGGACATGGGCATGGACCAGATCGTCGCCGGCTTGGAGGCCCCCGACGATTCGACCTTCCTGGTGCGACTCAAGGAGCCCAACGCGCCCTTTCTCTCGAATCTGGCCATGAACTTCTGCGCTGCGGTCAGCCCGGCGGCGGTCGAGAAATACGGCGACGGCTTTTTCAAAAACCCGGTGGGCACCGGGCCATTCCGGCTGGTCGAGTGGCGCAAGGACGAGCGGCTGGTGCTGGAGCGTTTTGCGGAGTACTGGGGCGAGAAGGCCGGCTTGCGCCGGCTGATCTTCAAACCGGTGCAGGACCCCTCGGTGCGTTTCCTCGAACTGAAGACCGGGGCGGTGGCGGGCATCGACGACCTGAACCCGGAGTTGGTCCCCGAGGTGCAGGCCGATCCCCAGCTGCAGCTGCTCACCCAGCCGGGCATGAACGTGGGGTACCTGGCGATGAACATGGACAAAGCCCCTTTTGACAACCCGCAGGTGCGCCTGGCACTCAACTGCGCCATCGACAAGCAGGCGCTGGTGGACAATTTCTACCACGGGTTGGCCGAAGCCGCCAAAAACCCCATCCCGCCCACCATGTGGGGGTACAACGACACTATCGCCGCGTACCCGCACGACCCAGAGCGGGCGCGGGAGCTGCTGGCCCAGGCCGGCTTTCCCGAGGGCTTTGACACCGAGCTGTGGGCCATGCCGGTCTCGCGCCCCTATATGCCTCAACCAGCCAAGATCGCCCAGGCTATCCAGGCCGACCTGGCCAAGGTGGGGGTGCGGGCCCAGATCGTGCAGTGGGAGTGGGGCACCTACCTGGACAAACTGGCCAACGGCGAGCACCCCATGGCGCTCCTGGGCTGGACTGGTGATAACGGGGACCCGGACAATTTTCTCTACGTACTCCTAGACCTCGCGGCGGCGGAAAAGCCGGCGGCCAATATCGCCTTCTACCGCAGCGAGGCGGTACACCAACTGCTGGGCGAGGCCCGCCGCGAGCCGGACCAGGCCGCCAGAGCCCACCTGTACCGGCAGGTGCAGGAGCTGATCCACCGCGACGCGCCCTGGGTGCCCCTGGTCCACGCCACCCAGACCATCACCTTTGCCCGGTCGGTGCGGGGATTCACCCTGCACCCTACCGGCAGCCACTGGTTCCACCGGGTCTTTCTGGATTTGTAGGCATGCGCCTCTATATCCTCAAGCGCCTGGCCCTGGCGATACCCACCTTCGGGGGTATCTCGGTGCTGGTTTTCCTGATGATCCACCTGGTGCCCGGCGACCCGGCTCAGATCATGCTGGGCGAGCGGGCCGACGCCCAGAGTGTGGCTGCCCTGCGGGCCGAACTGGGTTTGGACCAGCCTCTGTACGTGCAGTTCACCCGCTTCTTCGGGGACCTGCTGCGGGGGGATCTGGGCTATTCGGTACACACCCACGAGCTGGTCAGTGCCGAACTGGCCCGCCGTTTCCCGGCCACCGTCGAGCTGACCTTTTTCGCGATGTTGATCGCGGTGGTGGTCGGGGTGGGCACCGGGGTGCTGGCGGCGGTGCGGCGGGGCGGGCTGCTGGACTATCTGTGTATGGTGGGGGCTACCGCCGGCATCTCCATCCCCATCTTCTGGCTGGCGCTGATGCTCATCCTGCTATTTGGGGTACAGATGCCGCTGCTGCCCATCTCTGGCCGCATCTCCGTCCACCTGGGCTTTGTCCCGCGCACCCACTTCTACCTGCTCGACGCCCTCCTGGCCGGGGACTGGGTGGCGCTGGGCGACCTGTTGCGCCACTTGGTGCTGCCGGCCCTGGCGCTGAGCACCGTGCCGCTGGCGGTGATCGCGCGTATGACCCGGGCCAGCTTGCTGGAGGTATTGGGTGAGGACTATGTGCGCACGGCCTGGGCCAAGGGGCTGCGCGAAAGCCAGGTCATCTGGCGCCACGCCCTCAAGAACGCCTTTATCCCAGTGTTGACGGTTATCGCCCTGGAGTTCGGCTATCTGCTGGGGGGGGCGATCATCACCGAGACGGTTTTTTCCTGGCCTGGCGTGGGGCGTTGGCTCTTTATGGCGGTGCAGGCGCGCGACTTCCGCGCCGTGCAGGGCGGGGTGCTGCTTTTGGCGGGGATCTTCATCCTGGTCAATCTGGTGGCCGACCTGCTCTATGCCTGGCTGGACCCGCGTATCAAATACGACACCTGAACCGAACGACCAGACCAACAAGCGATGAGAAGACCCGCGCCGCCCAACCGGGAAGAGATTGGCCAGTTGGAGCCCTTTATGGGCTTGGAACTGGAGTGTGTGCAGGTGGTGGGTTCCGCCGAGGAGGCCCAGCAGGTGGCCGCGGAACTGCGCCAATACCAGGCACTGGGCTTCGACACCGAGTCGCGGCCGACCTTTGTCAAAAACGAGCAGTCGCGCGGCCCACACGTGCTGCAGTTCGCCACCCCGCAGCGGGCCTATATCTTCCAGTCCCACCGCCCCGAGTGCCACCCGGCGATCACCGAGTTGCTGGCCGCCGGGGAAATCGCCAAGATCGGCTTTGGCCTCAAGGACGATCTCAAGTTTATCAGCAACAAATTCGGCATCGAGCCGAAGGGGGTGGTGGATCTCAACGACACCTTTGGCGACCTGGGGTATAAAAACCAGGTTGGCGCGCGGGCAGCCATCGCCATGCTCTTCAGAAAGAAGCTGCTCAAATCGCGCAGCACCACCACCTCGGACTGGTCGGCCCGCGCCCTGACCGAGCGGCAGATCCTGTACGCGGCCAACGACGCCTATGCCGCCCTGCAGGTATTCCACGCCCTGCAGGGGCTCAAAACCGGCGCTGCGCCCTGAGTTGGTGCCAAAGGTCCCGCCCGAAAAAACGAGCGCCGGTTCCCCAGGGGGAACCGGCGCTCGCGGCGTTTGGGACTCTGGCTCAGACCTTGGTCCAGGCGCCTTTCTTTTTGGAACTAGCCACGGCGGCGGCGATGAAACGCATGCCGGCTACGCCCTCCTCCACACCCGGATGGGCAAAAGGCGCGGGGGTCTTTTCGCCGCGTTGGCGGCGGATGGCCCACTCGATGGTCTGGTGCAGGTTGGCCAGGGCCTCGAAGAAGTCCTCGTGGTGGCCGGCGGGCACCCGCAGGTAGGGCTTCACTGCGTCGGGCAGGAAGCTGAACCCCGCACCGATGAAGTAGTGTTCGTCCACCTCGCCCCGGCGCACCACCAATTCCTCGGCCCGCTCCTGGTGCCACTCCAATGAGCCCTTGGTCCCGAAGAGGCGCAGGCCGTTGTCGTTGCGATAGCCAATGGCGATCTGGGTGGCGGTGATCAGGGCAGTGCCGCCGTTCTCTAACTCGCCGATGACGTTGAAGTCGTCGTCCAGCACCCGGCCCTTGACGAAGGTGTTCAGGCGGGCGGAGACCTTCTTGACGGCCAGGCCGCTGACCCAGGTGGCGGCCATAAAGGCGTGGGTGCCGATGTCGCCGCCGCAGTTGGAGATGCCGGTCTTCTTGGGATCGGTGCGCCAGGAGGCCTGTTGCTGCCCCGATTTTTCGAGAGCGGTGGCCAGCCAGCCCTGGTTGTACCAGGCCTCGACCTTGCGTACCTCGCCCAAATCGCCGCGCCGCACCAGTTCCTTGGCCATCATCAGCATGGGGTGGCCGGTGTAGGTGTGGGCCAGCACAAAGGGCACCTTCTTGCGTTTGACGATGCGGGCCAGATCCTGGGCCTCCTCTACGGTCATGGTCATGGGCTTTTCGCAGAGCACCGGGATGCCGGCCTCCAGAAAGGCTTTGGCCGGGCCGTAGTGGGCGAAGTTGGGGGTGACGATGGTGACGTAGTCGAGGGATTCCTTGCCGCTTTGGCAGGCGTCGAGCAGGGCCTGGTACGAGGGATACCCTTTGATGCCGTAGTCGGCGCCGGCCTTCACTGCGGCTTTGGGGTCGCTGCGCAGGGCGCCGGCCACCAGCTCGCGGCTGGCGTCGAGGGAGATGGCGCGTTTGTGCACGCCGCCGAAGAAGCTGCCGGGACCGCCGCCGCCGATCAGGGCGACTCTCAGTTTTGCCATAGGGTCAAACTCCTTGTCTTGGGGTGAACGGAGCTTCGGTTAGACAATTTACTCCAGCGGCTCCAGGTGGTCCAGGGGGATGCCGCGGGTGAAGGCGGACTCCCTCAAGCCGGTGTCCAGTTCCCAGGAGCGGTACTCGAGCACCAGGGCATTGGGCCCCTGCCGCAGTTCCACCCGGCAGGGCAGATAGCGGTCGCCCACCCGGCGATAGTCGCCCAGCTGGCGGCTCAGCAGCACCTCGCCGCCGGGGCCCAGCAGCTCCTCGGCGGCGACAAAACCGCGGCGGGTGTCCAGCCACAGGCGCCGCGGTGGGTTGCCGGCCAGATAGGCCAGGCAGCGCTCGGCACGCGGCCAGCTCAGGGAGTCGAGGGGGGCGGGGGCCACCAGGCCCAGCAGGGCGTAGCGCAGGTCGTAGCCGGAAAGGTCCAGACCCAGCAGTCCGGTGACGAGTTCGTCCGCAAAGGGGCCGCCCCGCCAAGCACCGTCCCCGGCACTCACCAGCAGCGAGTCCCCCTGCAGGAGGGCGGTGAAGAGGTGGATGAAGAGCGGGCCGCGCACCTCGATGCGGAAGAGATCGGGCGCTTTGAAGAGCAGGGCGGCGCTGGCGAACTGCCGCTCACCCGCGCGCACGAGGCTCAGATCGGCGGAGGCCTGTAGATCGCGCAGGGCATCGAGGTCGCGGCGGGCCTGGTCCAGCAACAGGCCTGGGTCCTGGGCGGGTGTCCACCCCTGGCGCACCAGGGCACGAGGGGCACAACTGCCCAGCACCAACAGCAGGCAGCAGGAGAGGAGGGGGGTGATCAAGGGGTGGTGAGGGGCTGCAACTTGTGCTGCACCGTGGCGTTTTCGGGGACCAACTCCAGGGCGCGTTGCCAGTGCTGCCTGGCTTCGCTGTGGCGGCCCAGGGCCTGGGCGACGTCGCCGGCGTGGTCGAAGATGACCGCCTGCTCCTCGCCCTGGTAGGTCTCCATCTTGGCCAGGGCCCGGTCGAGATAATCCTTGGCCTGGTCGAGGCGGCCCAGGCGGAAGTAGGCCCAGCCCAGGCTGTCGTAGAAGGCGCTGTTGTCCGGTTCGAGGGCCACGGCCCGTTGGAGCAGTTCCACCGCTTCCTCGAGGTGGATGCCCCGGTCGGCGTAGAGATAACCCAGGTAATTGAGGGCATAGGCGTCGTTGGGATTGAGCGCCAGCAGCTGCTTAAAGATCTCGATGGCCCGCGGCAGGTAGCCGGGCTCGGGCCGGCGGACGGCGGCCTGTTCCAGGCAGCTGCCCAGGTAGAAGAGGCTGAAAGTGTCCTCTTCGTCCAGCTCGTTGGCCCGGGTGAGTTTTTCGATGGCCGACTCCCACTGCTCCAGTTTTTGCAGGGCGATGCCCCAGTGCAGGTGGGCCTCGCCGTCGAGCGAGTCCAGGGCTACGGCCCGCTGGAAACGGCCGACGGCCTCCTGCCAGTGCTGCTGGCGCCCGAGGACGATGCCCCAGCGTATATAGAGCTCGGGGTCGGGAGGGTCCACACTCAGGCCCCGGCGGTACACCTCGATGGCCTCGTCCCAGCGCTCCAGTTTTTCGAGGGCGAAACCCCAGCGGACATAGAGTTCGGTGTCGGTCGGCCGGTGTTCCAGTCCCTGCTGATAGGCGGCGGCGGCCTCCTCGAAACGGGTGGCCCGCTCGCGGGCGGCACCCAGGAAGAGATGGAGGTCGCTGCTGTCGGGCATGGCCTCCAGAGCCTGGGCCATGATCTCCTCCACGCGCTGGTGGTCGCCGGCGTGTAAGTAGAACCGGGCCGGCTGCAGCCAGCCTTCCACCGTGGTGGGGTGCTGGCCGACGATGTACTCGAAGAGGCGGGTGGCCAACTCGTGGTGTTCGGTCTCGGCCAGGGTCACACCGAGGCGGTAGAGGAAACGCATGTCCGGGTCGGGCAGCACCTCGTCCACGGTGCCGACCCGGGCCAGGAGCTGGGCCAGTTCGTAGAGGGCGTGTGGGCTTTCGGGCAGCAGCTGGGCCGCCTGGCGGTAACAGCGGATCGCGTCCCGGCGCTGGCCCCGGGCCAGGTACAGGTCGGCCATACCCAACCAGGCGTCCTCGGTCTGGGGGTTTTCTTTTAGCAGTTTGCGGTAGATGGCCTCGGCCTTGTCCTGGTGGCCGGTGCGGGTGAAGATGGCGGCGACGTCGGCGCGCGCCTCGGGCGGGGCGTCGTCGCGGGAGAGCATGCGGTTGAAGGTCCGGGTGATGCGCTCCTGCTGGCCCGCTTCGAGGTAGATGCGGGCCAGGATCGAATACAGCGCCCAGTTGTCGGGCTGCAGGTCGAGGATGGCCTCCAACTCGCCGGCCGCGTGCAGATGGTGTCCCTGGCGCTCAAAGAGGCGGAAGCGCAGGTAACGCATGGCCAGCAGCTTGGGGTCCAGCTCCAGCGCCTTGCGCGAGAAGGCCTCGGCCATGAGGAAATCGTCGAGTTCCTCGTAGTCGTCGGCCAGCCGGCTGAGAATGGTGGGCGAGCTGGGGTCGAGGTCGGCGGCGTTGCGCAGGGCGACGATGGCGGCGTGGTAGTTTTTCTGCTCCTCGGCGACCTTGGCCTTGACGAAATAGTGCATCGCCCGTTTCTGCAGGGCGGTCTGGTCGGGGGCAAAGGCGCTGCGCTGGGCCTGGCCGGCACAGCCGGCCCAGGCGGCGAGCAGGAAGAGGAGGGCAGGGATCCTCATCAGTTGCGCAGCGCTGCCCCGCGCGGGTCGAGG
>SXGU01299733.1_pt1 | contig 13354 bp, 6 predicted proteins | sample 3174531 | NCBI WGS metagenome assembly SXGU01 (sample SAMN11356863, study PRJNA531348) | freshwater metagenome | isolation source: freshwater sample F1-140 | place: China: Fuxian Lake, Yuxi | collected 2017-12-25 | reverse complement strand
GGGTTCACACCGGCCATTACGGCCTTCATAGCCTCCAGTTGGGTCATCCAAATCTCCTCGGGATCGTGTTCTACCCAACCCTCCCGCGGGAAGTACTGGGTGAATTCGCGTTGGGCGGTGGCCACGGCCTGCCCGTGCGCATCGAATAACAGTGCTCTCGAGCTGCTGGTGCCGGCATCGAGTGCTAATACGTAAGGCAAGTGATTCATCAGGTAATTCTACGAATTTTTCTTTGTTTTCGACGGGTAATTTTGGAACTAACAGGCTCATTTTCTTGTTCAACTACTCTCCCGTTATCTCTTGTTTTGAACCATTGTTCAACTTGGGCCACAAAGGCGGCAGAACCTCTATAATCCCAGATAAACGAACCCAATAACGTCCATTCCTATGCCCGACTTGCTCCCCGAAATCGACCGTACCATCGTTCAATTGGGCAAAAAGTCTTGTGCAGGAGTCCATTTTTCACCTGCTGAAGCGCAACAATGGCGCGACATACAACAGCTGCTCGACATCGACCACCAGGCAACCTTGGTGTTGGGGATCATCATCGCGCTGCATCTTGAAGGCAGGGGGTTTTCGGAGGATGATTTGCAGGAGAAAACGGCTCAACTACAGCCCCCTGTTCAGCTGCGCTCGGCGGTGGGTGGGTTGGTTGATAAGGGCTACCTGGTGCGGGGCGATGAGGAGCGAAGCGAAGGTGGACTTCATATGAGCCTGGCGTTGGAAGGTTTTCTAAAAACCCGCCAGCCCCATTATTTAGCGATTTGCAGGACCGGCAACCAACATATTCTTCTAAACAAAGCCATGGGGTGGTATAAGCAAGAGCGCGGTCACTTTTTGTTTGAGTCGATGCAAAGTCAGATTTTCCGCAGTTTGGTCGACCACCACAACGACCCTTTGGCACGGCAGTTGAGGCGCCTCAGCAGTCAGGTTTATGAACAAATGGCGCTATTGGCTACAGCGGCCCATTCGTTGGCGCAACAAAAATCAATGGATTTGGGCGAATTGGTGGGCGATCTCTTCCCCAATCCGGTCGAGCAGCTCCTCTACTCGGCGGCTTGGGCCGATCCCAAAAACCCCCTCTACACCCAAAACTTGCTGGCACCCACCCAACTGATCGACGGACGGGTAATGCGCATCCATCTTCACCCTAAAGTTGAGGGCAAGCTCATTCCGGCGGCTCTGCGGCGCTCCATTCGATTGCAGCCCCCCACATCCCCCTACTTCCAAATTATCGACCACAAATCGATCCCATCCATACCGCTTCACTACACCAAAAGTTTCGATACTGAACGGCAGCAACTCATTGAGCTGTTGGGCGATGAGCGTCTGCGTTCTTATTTCGGTCGATTACAAGCAGGTGGCATGGTTCCGGGCCTACAGGTGATGCTCACAGGTGCTGCAGGCACAGGCAAAACAGAACTGGTGCGTCAATTGGCGCGACAAACCAAACGCAATTTGCTGATTGTTCGGCTCGAAGAAACGCGCGACAAATACTTTGGTGAAAATGAAAAGAACATCACCCGTCTTTTTGCCGAACTGACGGCTACCGCCCGTGCTATGTCGCGTCTGCCGATTATCCTGTTCAACGAGGCCGACTCCTTCTTCTATGCCCGCGCCAATCGGGGCAACAGCCTGGAAAACCTGGAAAATTCGATTGTCACCCAATTCCTCAACGAGTTGGAGCGATTTGAAGGCATTTTGTTTGCAACCACCAACTACACGGCGTCGATGGACAAAGCCTACGACCGCAGATGGGCCTTCAAACTGATCGTGCCCTCTCCCGATACCGCAGTCCGGCAGTTGCTGATCCACAAGCTATTCCGAGACTTTGCCCCCGCCGAGGCCCTCAACCGCATCGCCGCCAAACACGCCTTTGCACCCGCGCAGCTCAACAATGTCTACCGCAAGCTGATCCTACACAAACCCGAGCATTGCAACGCCGAACTGATCGAAAAACTACTGCTGCAGGAGCTGTCGGGCTGGGCCCGCGGCCGCACACCTGTCGGGTTTTGAGCGACTTTTTCGGTTGCTTCGAAAAGACTATGCACATATAGTCTCATTACACAAAATAACGTGTAATTTCATTACACCAAAATAACGTGTAATTTCATTACAGCCAAGAATCAGAATTCGATTAAGCATGAGCGAGCATCCTTTCCTCGAGGGCTAAGACATCGCCAAGCGGGGGTTTGCGGTGGTAGATGCCCCGATCCGAACCTTCGCGAACACCCCGGAGAAAAACGTAAAAAACGCCGCCAAAGTGCCTTTCGTAGTCGAACCCGGTGATCCTGTGCTTCAGATAGCGGTAAAGCGCCAGGGTATAGAGGTAATATTGCAGCGTGTAGTTGCGCTCGGCCATGGCTTGCTCCAACAAAGGAAGGTCGTAGTCGTCGACCGTGTCGCCCAATCGGTCCGATTTCCAGTCGAGGATGTAATAGCGTCCTTTATGCTCGAAAAACAAATCCACCACTCCATTCAATAATCCTTCCAAGGAGCCAGATTCAGGGATATTGAGGCCGATGGATCGTTGATCGGCCCAATTCAACAAACCTGCGCAATCCATCTTCCGCAAGGGCAAATGAAAGGAGGCCTCGTTGAGTCGCCGGTTTCGCGGCACATCCTGCAGCACCGGTCCGTTTGCCCCCAAAGCCGTTCGGGTGAGGATGTGCAGCATCTCCTGAATACGCAGATGTCCGTCACCATCCGGTGTGCGCACACCCGCAGGGTAGCGCTTCAAAGCCTGCTGAATGTGCCGTTGCCAATGCTCACTCGACTGAAAATCGATGCGTTCAAACAACTCGTGCAGCATGATGCCGGTTTGGGTGCCACTCCGCAAATGCTGAAAAATAAACCGATCATATTCGGTGTGGGCTGCCGCTGACTCCCGTTTCGTTCGCCAAGGAGCTTCAGCCTTCTTACTCAAGCCCGAATAGCTCAATTTCCGCCAATTTAGATCGGGCAATTCAATGGCCGGCGCCTCAGGAGCCCAATCCGACAGATCGGATTCGATCGACACCTCCAATACAACCGACTCTTCCGCAGTGGGTGGCACAGCTGTATCAGAAGCTGCCGCCTCGCTGGCCATAGACCCTCCACCGCTTGGGCTTGAATGTGTTCCGGTGCCAGCGGGTCGAAGCTTGAACCCGAATTCCGGAGCATTGGGCTTGAAATAGGTCCACGGACAATCATCTTTGCCATCCACCGCATCCTCTTGTGCTTCTCCCCCAGCCTGCATGGACACCTTTTCCGCACCAAATCCCACATATTTAAAAAATTGGGCACTCCCGAATGAACCATAGGCTTCCAAAAGATGACCCTGTGCGGTGGAGGCTGTCCGTTCGCCGGCCTGGGACGCAACAGCAGCTTTAGTCCTAGAAGCGGCTTTGGGTGCCGACATGGGCTTGGAGCGGGTGAATACAAACGCTTGAAAACGAGCGCGGGTGATGGCCACATACAACAACCGCATATTCTCTTCCTTGACCTGCTTGCGGGCAAAATCAGCGGGGGCTTCCCCCCCAATACTGAGCTTACTGAACGCTTTTTTCTCACTGATGTAATCGACAGTACCCAAGGCCGAATCTCCACCCTCCGACGAATCTACTCCAGCAGAGGCATAACTACGCTCATATTCTGAATGGCCTGTCGCGTCGTGATCACCCAACCGATTCGACTTCCGAAATCGTGCGGTCTTGTGCTTATCGGTCGATTCCAAATCCAAATAGGGCGCAATCACCAAGTCATATTCTAAGCCCTTGCAGCTGTGAATGGTCACAATTTTGACCGCTGATTCATCGCTCTCAATGCGCTGCAGGTGCTCGTTTTCCTCGGAACGTTCCCCTTCCATGCCCCGCTTCATCCAAAACAACAGTTCCTCGGGCGACAGTTTCTTATCCGTTTCAGCTTCATGCAAAACCTCCATCAACTGAAACACATTGGCCACCGAACGCTCCGAATGGGCGAGATCCCCTTTCAAATAAGCGGAAACCAGGCCACTGCGCGACACAAACTGATGCAAACAGGCGTAAACGCCCCGCTCCTTCCACAGCGACTGGTAGCTCCGGAATTCATCGAGCAACTCATCGAATGCCAAATGCTCCAAATCCGACCAGAAATGCCCACCCGGAGTGGTAAGGAGTGCGCGACGAATGTCGCCCGGCGTCATTCTCCAAACACCGAGCAAAACATAATAGATCTCTAAGGCTTCGGCTGATTCCAAAATGCGGGCATCGCCAACCACCACCGATGGGATGGACCTGCGTGCCAGCCGCTCCTTGATTCTGCGGCCCTCCCGATTGGTACGCACCAAGATTCCGATTTGGCCCGCCTCTACCCGCTTTTGTTCATGGGTTCCAAACCACGAATAACCCTCGTCGGTGCGGAGCGGTCTGCGCAACAACTCCGCTACCAAGGCCACCGTGCGTTGCAAGATGTCTGGCGCGTCCTTACACCACAAAATCCGAATCGGGTCAACCTCATTTCCGCCGTAGCGCAATCCACCGGTCCATTTGGGTGTTTCGGGCGCTTGCACAGGTTGGTATGTCAACTTTTCATGCTGAAACAAATTGAACGCTGCGTCTTTCCCCGCCGGCTGGAAATACTCATTCATAGCTGCAACATAGCGAAGGGTCGACCTGTAGTTCTTCGGCATGATCCATTTGCTCTTGGCACTATCCGATGCACGGAAATAATTATTGAGGTCTGCTCTTCTAAAACCGTAGATCGACTGCTTGGGATCCCCGATATAGAACACCACATGGCCGGTTGCATCCCGACCAAAGACATTGGAGAAAATATCAAACTGCCAGGGGTCAGTATCCTGAAACTCATCAATAAATACGGCGCTGAAACGCGCGCGCAGCAAATCGGTGAGTATGCCGTGTTCCTGGTTTTTCTCCGCGCAAATAACATCACGCATGCCCTTTATCATATCATCGAAGGTCACCAAGCCGTCTTGTTGTTTGCGCCTTTCCAGTTCTTCGGCAATCTGCTGGTGCAAAAAATGCGCCAGGATGTTCACCGAAACAGCCACCAGCGACCCTACAAATTCAACCCTGGCTGTCTTGGTATGGGTTGGTATCTCCACCGATTGAGTCCGAAACCATTCGATCCAATCGTTGATCGATTCGACCGGGGGAAACAAACCGCCTTCCACCAGGATCTTTTGCCAGTTCAAGCCACCCTTTACCAAATCACGGACCCGCTGCATGCTGAAATCCTCATCAAACAGAAACTTCAAAACATCGGCCGGTAAAGTGGTGATGTGCAGACGCCACGCATGATAGAAGGCGTCGTCGACCAGCATGTTCCACGCATCGGGTTCCACGGTTTTGGCCCTAAACACCTGCTTCGATTCAAAAGCGTATTCGGCCAACATGCGGGCGCAAAAACCATGTATGGTGAAAACACTGGCCTTATCGAAATCCAGCTCCGCCGCCTCCACGAGCTTCAATGCATGCGCAACATCGCCACTGCTCTGCCGCAAAGCATCATCTACGACCCTGATCACCCCCAAATCCACATCATGAGCCTGATGGCGGAGCCGACGAGCGGCCTCACGCAGAAAACCCCGCAAGCGCACCTTCATCTCAGCAGCCGCATCGATGGTGAAGGTCACCATCAGAATCTGGTCGATGGTCATTTGTCGCTCCAGGATCATCCGAAGGGCGAGCAAAGCCACCGAATGGGTTTTGCCCGTACCCGCACTGGCCTCGATCAGGTTTGTGCCTTCCAAGGGCACCTCAAACACATCAAACTCCTTGTATTTCTCACTCATAATACACATTATTTCTTTGTTTTTTTATCCAATTGGGGGGGGCGGATTACTTGGGTGCTTTGGTTTACTTGGGCGCCTGAGATATCCTTGTTTACTTGGGTGCCTTCGATCACTTGGATTTCTTAGACACCTTGGTTGCCCTAGACGCCCTGGGCTCCTTGGGTGGATGTTCCAATTCCCATCGACGGAAAAACTCGGTCGACAATTCCTCGATGAGCCGCTGCATGTCTGCAACACCCTCCTTGGTAAATAAAACCGCCGCTCCATTTGGTCTTTCCACAATGGCTTGCCAATAAGCATCATCGGCTATAGGCAATTCGGGGTGATCATCGCCTTTAGAGGAATGATAATCACGCTCCAAATGCTCCAAGGTAAAGAGTTCCGGTTTATTCCGTTTGAATTCGGCCAAGGGCAGATAAAATGGAAGCGGCTGGAGTTGCCCCTCAACAAAATATTGCAACAGAAGCGGGATATGCGTTTGGGCAAAAGCCTTGAGTTCGGAATCACCCATTAAGCGGGCCTTCTGAGGTCCATCTTTGTCCTGATATACCAGCAAGAGGTTATAAAACTCATCATCCAACTCAGCTTGAGCAAGGGCCACAAGCAGCCGAACCCACTCCCCCATGGCACGCTTCATAATGCTCTTTGAAGGAATCATACACACGATATCCTGACCATGAAGTACGATCTGCCCCTGAATCGATCGGTGCGCATCCACCCGGTAATCTACCGTGAGGGTATGCTCCTCAACAACCCCAAGGATGCCGTTTCGGATGTCGAGCATCGAACGAACCTCTTCATACAGCTTATCGGCAAGCACGGGACCCACATGAGCCAAAGGCAATCGACCACTTCGCTTCCGCCTATCGATCCATTGTGTGCGTTGCTTCGGGTTCGATAAATCGGATTGAAGGAACTCAGCCTTTATGATGTAGTTCTGCAGGTAATCAATGTCGAACCACTCATGCTCGGGCAGGCGCTCCTCCTCATCGCGGAAATAAATGCCGTGTTGTCGGTTGAAATAATCGCGTACCGGGTGTTGGTAGAACCCACACAATCGATCCAATTCAATAGAATGCATGGGCGAAACCGCTTCCCGTGCGGGCAAGACAGAGGAAGGTCGATCCACCGCATGGCACCACATACGGGTCAGATAATTGGGTGGAAGTGCCGAATCAGGCCTATTATAGGCCCTGCTAAAGACATGCAACGGATGAATGCGGACCGCAGTCTTACGGTATGCCTTATGATCAGTGCATCGGGTTGAGATATAGGTCATGAGTTCATCCACCAAAGAAGACGGAGGCAGCTCAATACCCCGTTGGGCATCGCGCGCCAAAAAGCTGATGTAGAGCGTGTCTCGGGCGGCCATAAGGGTCTCCAAAAAGAGGTGCTTGTCATTTTCGCGCGGGTTGCGGTCACCTGCCTGGTGGTGCTGACCACCGATTAAACTAAAACTAACCATGCTTTCTTGCCGGGGAAAGCGGTCGAAGTCCATCCCCAACATCGCGATAAACCGAAACGGAACACTGCGCATGGGCACCATCGAACAGAAACAAATTCCCTTGTCGGTGAAATGGCTGCTCCGCTGCTCGAGCGATAAGCGAACCAAAAAAACTTGCCGAAATGTGGCGAAGCCGATTTTCTCCCCCTCCGCCCAATCATCCAGCTGCAGCATCTGATCCTGCAGCCTCATTAAGCGACGGTAGTCGTCGTCGTCGTCGTCTTCAGCCAACACCAATTGCCGAACGCAGTCGTTCAGATAGTTGGCCCAGTCCGACAGAGTACGGGCCTGATGACGAGCAGACACGATTTTTTTGAGGGTTCGCACAAAATCGGCCAGGCGTATTCGGTCGGCCATATCAGCCCCTTCAGCCGTGTCGAGAGGCAAAATCACCCGTCCATCAATTTCAAAGTCGACCCCACCCGACATGCACAAACCATAAATCATCTTCTGCAGGCCGTAGTCCCATCCCACCATCCAGCGTTCGGAATCGTCGGCTTGAATCTCCCATTCCGTTGGGTGTTCGGGCTCCAATCCAAAGTAGATGGCCGCCTCCCGAACGGCGCGGCGCACTTCCTTCAGGTCTTGGATGCCAAAACGAGCCCGCACCCGGGGCGAATCGAGCAACGACAAGACTTCTTCGGCCTTGAAGGTATTGGGGTCGATCGATAGAATGCCGCGTATATCCGTAAACAACGTATTACCCCGGTCGATCGATTCATCAGCAATGGAATACGGAATTTTAACAGGGCCCGATTCAAACACGGCCCGAATAAAAGGAGCATACCGATCAATGTCAGGAGTCATCACCACCACATCACGGGCCCCAAGGCTTCGATCCTGTGCAAAAGCCCTCAACAAGCGATTGTAGAGCACCTCGACTTCGCGCGCTGCGGTGTAGCATCCAATGAATTGAAGCGATTCGTCGTCCTCCGATAACTCGATCGGAGCCAACTCCAGATCGGCTGTCCTATTGCACCGAATATCCATTTGGATCCGTTTCAATAAACTTCCTTCCTGCTGCTCCAACACATGATCGGCCGAGTCGAGGCTCTCATAGCGGTTCACATATTCATCGTGTTGGGTCAACAAAAAGAAACTCTCCCGCAAAATGCGGCCCCAACTGTTCAGGAGACTGTTCACCAAAGATCCAGAATCGTCGGTCACGGACACCTTAGACTTCCGCAAGGCCGCTATTTTTCGGTTCACCTCTGCCTCCATCCAATACTCATCGGGCGCAGGGTTCAACAAGTAGAAACGCACCGGTATGATTCGAGAAAGCCGATAAAACAAGGCGAGGTAGAAAGGCGTCACAATGGCGAGGCCGAAAAAATTCATGGACAGAAATCGCTGTTTCACTTTATTTTGACCCTCCTGTGCATCAAGTGCCGATAAAACCGCCTGCGCCATGCCCGTACGATCGGCATAAGCGGTTCCAATTCGAGCCTGAATGATCATCCACAAATCCGACTGCCATCCATGCGCACCACCCGGCCGATTCCACTGCTGAATAAGCTGATGCCGATAAATTTGGTATTGATCGAACTGATCGGCCATTTCCATGGCCAAAGACATCCGACGGGTCTCGCTGTTGTGGTAATAATTGGCAATTTCTGGGTGATTTCTTTGAAATTCCACATCGGATAAGGCAGAAAACACCAGCCATACCAAGGTATCACGTTCCAATGCCCGGGGTGCCGACGGACACAACAGCCTGTAAAGGTCAACCAATACGTCATTGGTACGCATAAAACAATCATTGAGTGATACCCCCCGGGCACGGGCCATTCGCTCGCGCAACCAACCATCCATTCCATCGGTTTGGGTGATGATCCAAATAGGGTCGAACACCCCAGCTTGTTCGCGCTTGAGGTCAGTCACCAATCGATCACACAATTTCTCCAGTGCGGAGGATGCATAAAGCTCTAGTGCCATATTCTTTCGTTCTCTTTTTTCAATCAATAAACAGGTTTACTTCAGACGATCTGCGAGCCCAGATATACGCTCAATGCTGCGCCCCACCCCGGTCTTGAGCACCGATTCGGGTCCCCAAACCGCCACCTGATTTCGGGCCCTGGTGATTCCGGTGTAGATCAGTTCGCGGGTGAGGAGCTTATTCTCCTCCCTTTCGGGCAAAACCACCAAGACACGGTCAAATTCAGAGCCCTGACTTTTATGAATGGTCATGGCAAAGGCTGTTTCGCAAGCCTGAATGGCCGAGGGATGAAAAGAACGCAAGGCATTCCCTTCTTCATTGCCTTCAAACCACACCCGCAGTTGTCCGATGTGGGCGGGATCAGGACGCACCAAGCCAATATCCCCATTAAAAAGGCCCAATGCATAATCGTTGCGGGTCACCAAAATCGGTCGATTTCGGTAGAACAGTTCTCTTTGTCCTACCCGAGCCGAAAAACGCTGTCGGACAGCTTCCTCAATCTTGAGGTTAAGCAAGTAGAGGCCATATTGTCCTTCCCGCACCGGAGTGAGCACGCGATACTCCTTAAATCGCTGGAGTGCCCGTTCAACATCCTCCTCTTCGACATAAGACCTGTAGGCCTCAACGATATCCGCCAAGACTGCATTCCAGTCATTCGAAGCACTGTTCGGATACCACCACAACGCTTGGGCATGGGATGGATTGTGGAGCAGTTCCACCGCCTGCTCCGCCTGACCACCCAAGACCGCCCTGGCCAATTTCCCGATCCCACTTTCGTCGTTGAAACGGTGACTATACCGAAGCTCGGTGATGCACTGTCCTAAGGTAGACCATTCATCCGTTTCGGCCTCCGGCCCAATGGCCCGCTCCGGATGCGTCACAAATAGGTTGATGAGTTCGCGCTCGTTATGACTAAACCGATTCAGGCCTCCCGCAGATGCACATAAATCGCCCAATAGGCTACCCGATTCCACCGAGGCCAACTGGTCTTTATCGCCCAACAACAGCAAACGTGTTTCTGGGGCGCAGGCCTCGAGCAGCTTAGCAAACATCGGTACATCCACCATAGAAGCCTCATCCACCACCACCCAATCGAAGGGCAGGTGCCGATCGCGGTGGTGCTTAAAATAAATTGAATGGGGCACATAACCCAACAAACGGTGCAGCGTGAATGGTTTAAGTCCGCCCAACCACTCCTGAAGATCTAGGGATAAGCGGGCCGATTGCTGCCGAATCGACTCCAACATGCGCATAGAGGCTTTGCCTGTGGGTGCTGCCAGGGCAACACGTGCTTGGGGATTGAGGCGATGTACCCCTTCCAACAAGCGCACCAAAGTGGTGGTTTTGCCTGTGCCAGGCCCACCCGTAATGATGCCGAAATCGCTACACAACGCCCGTACCACGGCCGCCGTTTGCCAATCGGGCAGCAGCACGCGACCCTCATCCGCTGGCCGTGAATCAACAGCCGGGGCGTATCCTTCATCCCGCAAAGACCGCAAGGCCCCTGCCCGTTCGTTCCAGCTCAACCGTGTTCGATCGACCCGGGCGCGGATTCGATCCACAATCTCCGTTTCATAAAGAAAATATCGTTGCATATACAACATATTGTTGTAAAGCACAAATGGCTTACTCCGCGATTCGTCGCCGACTGATACCCATTTCCATGCGTTGCCCTCCAAGCCTAATGCAGCCTGATTAGGCGATTCAATATTGCCCTCCAACCCCAAAGAAGTCTGTGTAGACGATTCAACAGCGCCTAAATCAGAATAGGGCACACAGATATGTCCGTCGATGATCCGCTCCATCAAACACTTGGCCCATGCTCCAACCTTCGGATCAGGAAAAAAATCAGCGAATTGTTGCGACAAATCGGGGGGCGCCTGCGACATAACCTCTTGTTTAACGGAAAATCAATGTACGAAATAAAATGTACAGCAAAACTAGAATTTGTTTGTGTCATCTCATGTCACACGAAATGAAAAAGTAAAAAAACACGCATATTTACAGCCCGCATGAAAAATCCCTTGTTGCGCGCCCTCTACTCCGCCATTCCGGCCAAACGCTGGTTGTTTGAACCCCTCCGCAGGAGTCAAATTGTCCCCAAAAGCATCTACCGGCACTTATTCGTGAACGGCAGCATGCGCATCAAAGTGGATGAAAAAAGGCACTTTTTCATTCAAAACAATGGCCACTATATAGAAACCCTTCTTTATTGGGGGGGCATAGAAAAGGGCTGGGAGCGTGAAAGTGCTGCTGTGTGGATGGCGCTCTGTCGTCAATCGCACCACATTCTGGATGTGGGGGCCAACACCGGTATTTACAGCCTTTTGGCGCATTCGGTGCAACCTGGGGCCGACATCTGTGCCTTCGAACCCGTGCCCGGTGTGCTCAGGCAATTGGAACAAAACAATGCGCTCAATGGCAATCCCCTACGTTTGTTCCCGATGGCATTGGGGCCTGAAGACGGAGAGGCAACGCTTTATGACAACCTCGACAACCACTACGAAGCCTCATTGGTGGCCGATCCACATGGCAAACACCGTCCGCAAAACGAATACAAAGTAGCCGTTCGTTCGATCGACAGCCTTTTGGCGGATGGCACCCTCAGCGGAATTGACCTCATGAAGGTCGATGTGGAAAAATTTGAAGCACAGGTTTTAGCCGGTTTTAAGGCTTTGGCTCGCTATAAGCCAGCAGTACTCATCGAAATCCTCGACGATTCGATTGGTCGCGACATCGAGCACATGATTGAGGGACTCGGATACCATTTTTTCAACATCGATGAAGAACGGGGCCTGCAGCCCGTGGCGCACCTCGGCAAAAGCCACTCCTACAATTTCCTGCTCGCTCAAGACCGTCATCTCCCGGCCCTCAAATCGGCCCTGCAAAGGTGAGGCGGTCTCAAAGCGAGCCAACATTGTGAAGTGTTCGGGTATTCCTGGACAGCTTTGATTCGGAGTTATGGAAAAAATCGTTCGTCGATTGTCTGCGTTTTCGTGTTTATCAAGCATATCTCGGCATTCAAACCGTTGAGCAACCCCTATCTGTATGGCGGAGCGAATGTCAAGGTTTGCGGTGAAAAAATCGCTTTTTCCACCGATTTTTCACCTGCAACCCGGAGGGCTTGACCTTTACATTCGCGGAGGCATACAATCGCTTTGCTTCTTCGGGTTGATTGCTGAATATTCCGATGAAACTGGGTCAGTGATTCCGGTGTAAACTGGGTCAGTGATTCCGATGAAACTGGGTCAGTGATTCCGGTGTAAACTGGGTCAGTGATTCCGGTGTAAACTGGGTCAGTGATTCCGGTGTAAACTGGGTCAGTTTGCAGTGAAATGAATGCATCGATATGAGTGAAATACCCAGGTACATTCGAAACGAAATTCAGACCTTCACTTTCCGATACAAAAAATAGTGAACCCTTATATATCAGGGCTTTCCGAAGATTGGGCAACAAATAGCCAACAACAACTGATTAAGCAAGGGAAAACGCTACACAAAGAAAAGAAAAATCTTTGATGATGGTAGGGTGTGCTGTGCCTTATCATAGACAAAAGCAAAGATAAGATTTCTACTTACCTAAGTTGCTTTGCAACTGTTTCCGGTTGCAAGCCCATGTACTGGCAAAACTCATCAACAGTAACAACCTGGTGCTGCTGCTTCTTGAAGTGATCTTTAATCTTCTTGATGAGGTTTCTTCCATACCTGTCGCTTCTGCCTGTGATTACCTGAATGTCCTTCGGATAAATGCACAGTCTATTCATTATTTCAATAATACTTCTTAATACACTATCCATACCGATGATATACTTCAAATATGAAAGTGATACTGCAAATATAAATCATTTTCATAGGCGGTGAAAGTGTGTTTGTTGGAATAATGCGGAAGAAACGGAACGGATGACTTTCAACTTTTGCATAGCCTGAATACTGCTTATATTTTTGTTTTCAAATGCTGATAAAACAGCTAAAAAAGAAACGGTTTTACTAACTCATAAAAATTTTAAGCAATGGCAAAATTAAAAGGTATCCTAAAAATTGAAGGAACTCTGGATGAGTTAACCTTCTACAAAACACAAGATGGCCACCTGGTGAAAACCAAAGGTGGTGTATCTGCTGACCGTATTGCAAATGATCC
>SXGU01162980.1_pt1 | contig 13354 bp, 10 predicted proteins | sample 3174531 | NCBI WGS metagenome assembly SXGU01 (sample SAMN11356863, study PRJNA531348) | freshwater metagenome | isolation source: freshwater sample F1-140 | place: China: Fuxian Lake, Yuxi | collected 2017-12-25 | reverse complement strand
GGCTCCAAAAAGTGCGAAAATAATGTCGACATGCCCGGCGCGTTGAGCGCCCGAGCTTCAATCACAGCGGCAATAGACTCACGCGGCCATCTGCGGATTCAATTTGGCGAATTCAGTTGGAAACAATTCGTTAGTCAACAGGCGCCAAGACAGAGCAGAGTCGCTAAGATGGCCACGACGGCCATTGAATTGGCTATTGAATTGGCCATTAAGTTAGGTAGGTAAACAAGGGGTTTCATGTACTCATAAGACTGCCGCCAATCCCCAGGTTCCGTCAGGTGTTACCTTTGGCATAAGGGATGGAGATGCTCCTGGGAAGGAACATCTTTTGGCGCTATGCGCATTCGATTGAGGTTCATCCCTGGCACTTGTAAGGTTAGTGCCTTAACCGGAGAGAAGAACGATGGCCGATAACGCAATTAATCCCACCCGAGCGCAAAACTATCCTGAATGGTACCAAGAGGTCATCAAGGCCGCTAACTTGGCTGAGAACTCGCCGGTTCGCGGCTGTATGGTCATCAAGCCTTGGGGGTATGCGCTTTGGGAGAACATGCAGGCTGTTCTCGATGGCATGTTCAAGGCCACCGGGCATATGAACGCGTATTTTCCGCTGCTTATCCCACTGTCATTTCTCGAAAAGGAGGCCGAGCACGTCGAGGGCTTCGCTAAGGAGTGCGCCGTGGTCACGCACCATCGCTTGACCCCGGGGCCTGATGGTAAACTTCGGCCTGACCCGGCAAGTGCGCTCGAGGAGCCATTGGTGATTCGACCGACATCAGAGACGATCATCGGTTACCAGTACGCCAAATGGGTGCAATCCTACCGTGATCTGCCGATTTTGCTCAATCAATGGTGCAACGTCATGCGCTGGGAAATGCGGACCCGAATGTTCCTAAGAACGGCGGAGTTCCTGTGGCAAGAAGGTCATACCGTCCATGCGAGCTCGGAAGAGGCAGTCGAAGAAACCATGAAGATGCTCGATGTCTACTCTGACTTTGCCGAGAATTACATGGCGATGCCGGTAGTGAAAGGAATGAAGACGCCCGACGAGCGTTTTCCAGGTGCCGTCGACACTTATGCCATTGAAGCGATGATGCAGGATAAGAAGGCGCTGCAAGCGGGCACTTCGCACTTTCTCGGCCAGAACTTCGCCAAAGCCAGTGGCATTAAGTTCCTCAGTAAAGAAGGTAAAGAGGAGATTGCGTTCACCACTTCATGGGGAGTTTCGACTCGGCTGATTGGCGGACTGATCATGGCTCATTCGGATGACAATGGCTTGGTGATTCCGCCGAAGCTCGCGCCCTTGCATGTGATGATCCTGCCGATCTTTCGTAATGAAGACGAAAAACCGGCGGTGATGGAGTATGTGAACTCCCTTGCAAAGGAACTGCAGGCGCAAACCTTTAATGGTGCCGCGGTCAGAGTGAAAGTCGATGCCCGTGATATGCGTGGTGGCGATAAGGCTTGGGAGGCCATTAAACAAGGTGTGCCAGTGCGAGTGGAAGTGGGGCCGCGTGATATCGCGCAAAACGCCGTTTTCGTCGGCCGGCGCGATAAAGGTCCGAAGGAAAAGAGCGGCATGCCGCGGGCGCAGTTCGTTGGCGAGATTGCAAGCATCCTCAACGATATTCAATCAACATTGTTTGCTCGTGCTAAATCCTTCCGTGATGAAAACATGAGGAAGATCGATTCGTTCAAGGAGTTCGAGGAGTTCTTCGCCGGTGAAGATGCCGGCGGCTTTGCGCTGGTTCATTGGAATCCTGCGGCGATCGGTCATGAATCTCTGCCTAGGCTGAAAGTGACTCCGCGCTGTATCCCTCTTGATGGCCCCTCGGAGAATGGCAAATGTATTTTTACGGGGCAGCCGTCTTTGAAGCGTGTGATTTTCGCCAAAGCCTATTAGCGCATTAGCGTTATTGGCAACAGGATGGAATCCAGGGCTTTATGTCGCCAAGACGACAAAAAGCCCGGCGATAACCACCGATGCCGAGACAAAGCTGAGAAACTGAATGAATGGGATCAAGCCTCGTTTGCTGATTCTTCTGGAATTCATAAAACTACCTCCAGTGGATAAAAGCTAGCGACCGCCGTGAATCGGTAACTTCAAATACAGAATGCCGCGGATCAGAGGGTGTTGGGTTTTATATTTTTGTCGCGATAAATTTTGGGCAAAAAAAAGGGCGATCGAAACGTTGTGGGAGACCGTGGGATGGGGTCCAACGTGTTCGATCGCCTAAGGGAGATCATTTCAAGAGATCACTGACAAATATAGAATGCCACCGCGGCATCGACAATCGAGTTGAGAAATTTGTCGCGATCAACTATCTGAAACTACAACGGAACTTCATTGGACGTTAAAGAGTTACACAACCTTTTTTCGCAAAATGAAGCACTTCAGCTGAGAGCTAGGTATTCGTCATAAGTGACAGAACGGTCATCTTTAATACCCAAATCGAGCTCAATGATTCGATTAGCGGCAGTTTGCAGGAACTCGTGATCATGTGAAGTGAAAATCACTACGCCCTTGAAACGAACAATACCTTCGTTGACCGCAGTGATGCTCTCGATGTCAAGATGCGCCGTGGGGCCATCAAGCATGAGAACGTTGGCTCCTGAAAGCATCATTTTCGCGAGCATGCAGCGTACCTTTTCACCGCCGGAAAGCACACTCGGATTTTTAAGTTCCTCGTCGCGACTAAAGAGCATTTTTCCAAGGAAGCCACGAATAAACGATTCATCTTTTTCTTCGGAGAACTGTCTGAGCCAATCGACCAGAGTGTCGCAGCCGGCGACTTTTTGAAAGTACTTGGAGTTATCGACGGGAAAATAGCTTTTCAACGTGGTGATTCCCCAAGTAACCGTTCCGGAGTCAGGCTTGGCGTCGCCATTCAGTATGTCAAGGAGTGCGGTTTTGGCGATATCATTTCGTCCAAGCAGTGCGACCTTGTCGCCCTTCTTAAGGGTAAAGCTCACATCTTTAAGCACCAGTTCGCCATTGATGGTTTTGTTGATGCGCTCGCATGTGACCACGTCGTTACCAAGTTCGCGTTTCGGGTCAAAGCCGACAAAGGGAGACTGCCGCGACGATACCGGCATGTCAGTGAGATCAAGTTTCTCGAGCTGTTTTTGCCGTGAAGAGGCCTGGCGGGATTTCGAGGCATTGGCACTGAAGCGACGAATAAACTCCTTAAGGTCCTCGGCCTTCTCGGAAGTCCTGCGATTTTTGTCGGCAAGCAAACGCTGATTGAGATCGCGTGCTTGGCGCCAGAAATCGTAATTGCCGGTGTAGACATTGATCTTGCCGAAATCGATATCGGCGATATGGGTGCACACCTTGTTGAGAAAGTGACGATCGTGCGACACGACGATGACCGTATTCAAGAACTCAAACAGAAAGTTCTCAAGCCACTGAATGGCGTAAATATCAAGATGGTTGGTCGGTTCGTCGAGAAGTAGAATGTCGGGCTTGCCAAACAGCGCCTGCGCAAGCAGGACCTTCACCTTATCGCCCGGATCGAGTTCTTTGACGAGTTTAGTGTGAAGCGGGGTTGAAATTCCCAGGCCCTCGATCATGGTTCCGGCTTCGGCCTCGGCTTCCCAGCCATTGAGCTCGGCGAAAAGTGTCTCTAGATCCGAGGCGCGCACACCGTCGGCATCGGAAAAATCGGCCTTGGCGTAGAGGCGATCCTTCTCTTCCATTGTCGCATAGAGGCGTTGGTTGCCCATGATTACGGTTTTGAGTACCTCGCACTCATCGAAGGCGAAGTGGTTCTGCTTGAGAACAGAAAGCCGTTTGTCGCCGGGAAGTATGATTTCGCCGGTAGTCGGTTCGATCTCTTTGGCGAGAATTTTCAAGAACGTCGATTTGCCGGCGCCATTGGCGCCGATGAGGCCATAGCAATTGCCTGGTGTGAACTTGACATTCACTTCGTCAAAAAGTTTGCGACTGCCGTACTGAAGGCTGACGTTGGAAGTACTGATCATAGGGGGATTGGCTCCTCAAAGCGCTTAATGAGGCGGAAAGTAACATAATCTCAGGCAAAATTGCGAGAAATTTGCCATGATCCAGTTGTGTCCAATTTGGTTGTGTATAACTAGGATTTGATCTCGCCCGCGAGAATCCCGAGAAGGCGCGCCACATCTTGGCGATCGTTGTAGAGATGAGGGGCGATGCGCATGGCGGAACCACGGGCGCTGACGTGTACGCCACGATCCCTGAGACGTTTGACCAGCGGATTCATGTCGGGCCAATGACGATGGCGAGCGCCCAGCATATGGCCGGCAAGGAACTGCGCTGGCGGCAAATTGAAGCCAAGGCCCTGAAGACCTTCGTAGATGTCGGCAACGAGCGAAGTTACATGGGCAAAAATCGCCGGCACAGTCAGCTCGTATATCAGACTCAAGGATTCAACCGCCATTGGCGTCAAATGAAACTGGCTGCGTTCACCGGCATCGAAGCGTCGGGCGCCGTCTTGATACTCACCACGATACTCGATGAGGCGGCTAAAGTCCTCGGAGCCGCGGCGATTGATCCAGTTGTTTTCTAATGGTTGGCCATCGAGCCAGCGGTCAGCAACGTAAAGGTAGGCCATGCCGTAGGGGCCGAGCTGCCATTTATAGCCCGTTGAAAACAGAAAGTCCGGATCGAAATCGGCAATTGAAAACGGTACGACGCCAAATGACTGGCTTACGTCGACAATGAAACGTGCACCAACCTCTCGAGCACGGCGCGAGATCTGTTTGAGATCAAAATAGGCGCCATCCGTCCAGTCTGCTAATGGCACCGAAACCAATGCCGTTTTAGGACTGATACATGCCAAAAAGGCTCCGGTCCAATCACCGTTCTCAGGGCGATGTACGAAGTTCAGTTGAGCACCGTCACGGCGGGCGGCCTCAATCCAGGGGTAGACATCACTTGGAAAGTCGTCTTGCGGGAGCAGGATCTCTTGCCCTGGCTGGAGGCGTAGATTCTTCACGGCAGTTTCAACGCCATAGCTCACGCTCGGAATCAAAGCGACATTGCGAGGCATCGTGCCCCAGAGCGTAGCCACCTTTGAGCGTAACCTTTCGCTCGCGTCGAAAAAGTCAGAGGGAATGGTCTCCCAATATCGAGCGGTGCGTCGAGTAATCGCATCCACGCCAGCTTGGGCCGAAGCGATCGGCATTGGGCTCCACGCCGCAGCATTTAAATAAACGATCTCTTTATTGAGCTGGAAGAAATCCTGAAAGCTTTCTGACATGGCCTAACGCTAACAACCCCAAACGTGCGGCGCAAGACGCTCGGGGGCGCAATCCCTGAATTAGGGGCGTTTTTTGGGGCCCCCTGTTGGCAATCTGACGCTCATCACCTTTGTGTACGAATTCAAATCGAATATAAGACCTATTCACCTGGCATAGAGGATGCACTGCCCGGGGCAGCGCCTGTGTTTTTTTATGCGCGTGAAGGTGAAGGCTATGCGAATTGCTGTGCGTTTTCGGATCACCACATTGATATTGGCTTCAACGATTCTTGCGTCGAGCGAGCGTTTTGCTATTGCATCGGTGGGTAACCAACAGCAGGCAGGACAACAGACGTCGCAACAGACGTCGCCATTACAGGGGGTGGCTTCACAGATCGCTAACCCTGGTTTTGTTCAACCTGAATGTTCAATGGTTTGCGGCGACCTTAAAAAGAAACTCAAGGCCAATAGCCGTAACGTAGAAGTCGAACTGGCCCGCTGGCAGCAGCGCCTTGGTCTCAAACATGACGTTGTCCGCTACGATGACGGTCTATCTGCGGCCGAAGAGTTGCTCCATTTCATGGCCACGCATTACCGCGTGAAGCCAATCGGTAATCAAATGAACCCGGCATTTCTGACCTATATGATGATGAAGTGCTTTCCTGAGGCACATGTCGACCAAACCCATGCGCGGATGTCGAAACTCGTCGACACTCTTTGGGTCGCCAAGAATCTTCCGATCGAAAAGAGCATCGCGACCTGTAAGTAAATCTGCCTAGTAGGTGTGCTCAGTAGGTATGCTCAGTAGGTATGCCCTTTAGGGTTTTCTCAGAAATCGCGACTGATAGACCTTTAAATAATTTCGGCGGCGCGGGCGGCGAGCCCTTCGATCACGGAATGAAAGAAATTGCTGCCGACAATCTTTTCTTGGCCAAAGCGGCGCACCAAGCCGCCTTGGATGGCGCGCAATTTCGAAGTTCCGCCGGTACAATAAACAATGTCTATTTCTGCAGCTTTGAGGCCACTGGCCTTCACGGTTTCATCCATGACCGCTAGAATCTTCTCGGCCGAGTTCCAAATCTGCGCATCAAAATCCGGGCGAACCACATCAATCGAAATTTCTGCACCCGGATATTGAAATGAAAACGGCGCGGTATCAACCGAGCTCAAGTGGCGCTTGGTTTGATCGATCGCCTCAAAGAGCGCAAAGCCCTGTTGATCTTCGACGATCGCGAACAGACGGTCGAGACAAACGCGGTCCCGTTCGTTAAGCGACCAATTACGGACCGAGCGGAAAAAGTGCAAGTAGTCGCTGCGTTGAAGTTGCGCGATGTCGGCTGGGCTGCAAATATGATCAAGCAGACTCTTGGGCATTTCGAGAATGTTGCTTCCCATCGGCACACGGTATTTGACCTTCGAGCCCAAGTGCGGAGCGATACTTGCGCGCATGAAGTCGCCATCGACCACATCGCCAGCGACGCTAATACCGCCGATCGAGAGAACGTCAGAATCACTAAAAGTTTCGGGGCCGATACGAATCACGGTAAAGTCGCTGGTGCCGCCGCCAAGATCGACCACTAAAACTGTTTTTGTTGAGGTCATGGATTTACGCAGTTCAAAAGCCGCTGCTAGAGGCTCGGGGAGAAAGTTGACTTCCTTAAAGCCGGCAATTTCGGCTGCGCGTCTGAGGCGGCGCTCGGCGAGCTTATCTTTAATGGGGTCGTCGGAGAACTTTGCCGGGCGACCGATCAGCGCGCGCGTCACATCGAGGTTTAGAATTTCGCAAGCTCGTTTGCGCATTTCGAGCAAAAAGTAACCGATCAAATCCTCAAGACGCACCATGCGATTGTCGATCCACGAGCCGACGAAGGACTCCGAAGGCAGGTACTTCTTTACGGAGCGAACCAAGCGACCTTCGGCCTGGCGATCGCTGTATTCAACGATGGCGCGTTGCCCATAGAAGCAAAGATCACCATGGGGAAAGTAGAGCACGCTGCGAAATACACTTGGATCCGGAGCGTCGTGATCGAGTGCGAGCGGTGGCGTGGTGATGTGAGCGTCAGTGGCCGCCAAGAGGCTATTGGACGTGCCGTAGTCGATGGCGAGTACGACATCTTCAGCGCGCGCAAAACGATAGGCATGAGTGGATGCACCGGTCATACCGGCCCTTTGGTTGGGGTTGTAGAAACTTTGATTGTGGGGAAGGAGTTAGTATGGTTGAGAGCGTTCCGCTTGGCAAGCGCTTGCGGAGCGATTTATGTTTAACGGGGTGAAATAAAGCGGAAGTTGGGTAGAGTCTCCAGCGGAGTTGGGCTTCCCCATTCGATGCCTGCGTAGTTCGATTTCAGGTTGGTCACAAGGTTCCATCGACCCTCAAGTGTTGACCAGCGGTAGAGACGAACAGTTAAGCTTCCGAGAAGTGCTTCGTAATCGTGAAACACCGGCCCTTCGGGAGTTTGAAACTGTAGGTCCATGAATTTTTCAGGTGGCGCATAGGCAGAAATCTCAATGCGTTCGTTTTTTGAGTTCTGTGCGACGACTTCCCATTTTCCCCAGGAAATTTCGAAATCGACCCAATTGAGCAGATCCGTGGTGCGAAAAGCATATTCTTTGCCTGCGTGCCTGAGACCGATGCAAAGTCCCTGTAAGATGTATGTGCCGAGAATTTTTGGCTCGCCACCGCCGACCGCAAGTACGGTGCCGGGCGACTTGGCAAAGTGGTTGGACGTGATCCAAGTCCACCATTTTGGGAATGAGCGTCCCCAATTGCGATCTTGGTAGGCGGGGGCATTTTTGATGGCGATGATGCGATCATCGATGCGGATCCAGCCGTTCATCCGTGCCGATGCTTGTGCCGGGTACCAGTAGATTCCCGAAGCAATAGGTGCCGACATCGTCCACCCCATGGCATTAAAATGCCACTCGTGCTTAATCTTAAGATCCCAGCTGATTTGGCGACCGAGTTCGTCGGTGATAGCCCCAGTGATCTGTTTGTCGGTGGCGTGGTTATCGGCAATTCGCACTTCGGTACGTTCGTAGCTAGCCTGAAAGTTCGCGACCGGAAAGTTCTTCTGCGTGAAGAAACGGGCTTTGGACTCGCCAAATTGCAGAAAAGCTCTGCTTGCCGGGCGCTCTTGCTTGAGGTCCCAGGGATTCACAATACCGTAAGTGAACAAAAAGGCGTTGTCGCTGACCGGGTCGACGACTTTATAGAACCACCACTCGTACCAGTTGCCGCGATCGACTTCGCCGTTCTTGGCAATGACATTGTCACGATTCCATAAATAGGAATTATATGGATCAGCACCGGCTGCCGTGTTGAGGAGGAGAAAGAGAGTGATGAGCAGCACTTTGAGACTGATGAAATGCGACATAAGAAGAGTATATTTTTAGCTCTAAAAACGGACAAGACCTGCCGGCTGGGGCTGCCTGGCCGAGTTCGAGATCTGTTCTTTCGTCGTGTCGCTGGTTCTGGTTTGGGCCTAGCCACTCAGGAGGTTTGGTGCTAGGTTCCGGTGGCATGAATACACAGTCACCACCTTCACCAGTTCTCGTCGCTTCGGCCATTATTCATGAAGGCGAGCGTTTTCTGATCTCTCGCCGTTTACCGGATGCCAAGATCGAAGCCGGGAAATGGGAGTTTCCAGGCGGTAAGGTTGAATTTGGTGAGCACCCAGAAGCGTGTTTGCGGCGAGAGATTCGCGAAGAACTCAATCTTGAGATCGAAGTCGAGTCGTTCTATCAGTTGGTCTCGCATGTTTACACGGCTTCACCGCGGCTCGCACATGTTGTTCTACTTTGCTATTTTGCGCGTGTAACCGGTGGTGAGCTTCAGTGTCTTGATGTTGCCGAAGCCAAATGGGTCAATCGTGATGAGCTTAAGGATTACGATTTTGCCGTCGCCGATATTCCGGTTGTCGCTAAGCTCACATCTGAACTCGTTTAAGCAGCGCATGAAAATGGACTGAGTTATTTCTTTTTCGTTTTGTGGGCGCGAACAATGACATTATTGAGATCGTAGCTGTTGATTTCAATCTTTGCTTCGCCGTTATACTTGCTAGATTCAACCCGTAATGAATAGGTGCCGTTGGCTAGAACGCCATTGAGGGTGAACTTTCCGTCGGAATCAGATGAGGCGCTTGCTAAGCGCTGTTCGTCCTTAGAGAAAACGGTGAGGCCGACAAAGCGAAGTGGAATTTCGGGGGCATCAATCTCGCTAATGACCACCATGCCGCGAATATGAGTGTGGCGCTCTTTAGTTTTGATGATCGGCACGACGACATGGTCGGGGCCTTGGGCGCTGGATTCGTAATTTTCGCCGTGAAGGTAATCAAGTGAGCTTTTCTTTTCGGTTTTAGGGCCATATACGCAGGCCATAAAAGTGAATGTGCTCACTGTCGCAATAAGCACAAAATTGAAAATTGTAAAAAACCTGTTTTGCATTGCCCAGCTTTCTGTTCAGGCAGCCAGGATAGTTCTGGAGTGGTTTCATGTCGAGCCCAGGAATGGTCATTTTGACTCCAAACAGAAGATAGGCCAAAGACTGGCCAAATATTGCCAGTGTCTTTGAAAAAAAGGTAATGGCGCCCCAAGGGGAATCGACTTATAAGCGTCGCAGGGAGGTAGATATGAAAAATTTTATTCTCGCAACATCTCTGGTGCTGACGCCGATAATTCCGGTGATTTCAGTTGATGCAAACGCATTGACCGTGCCGGGCGGAGTGATGAAACACAAATTGAGCTGTCAGATCCTCGATCAACGCGTAGGTGTAGGCTATGGGCTTTTGGTCAAGACGCAAGCCCTTGCGCCACAGTACAATGTGCGTGGCATTTCGCTCTTGAGTTGGGTGGTGTATCCAAACGCACCGATCACCGAAAAGGACCTGGAGCAACTCCATCAGGATGCGACGTCAGCGACGTTTGCTTCGCCTGACGGACAAGTCAAAGTCGAACTCGATAAAAGAGACTACCGCGCGGAGGTCTTCTTTGACGGTAAGCTTGCACTGAGCTGTAAAAAGTAATCTTAGTAAGACTCTTTATGAATTAACGTTAAGAGACGATGTTGTCGCGAGACTCTGAACTTGCGTGGCATCGTCTTTTTTTTCGTCTATTTTATGGAAGTGATGCGGAATCTGCGATTGCACCAATTCCGTTAGAGCTCGCCGGCTGATCGGTTTCGCTATGTAATCGTCGGCGCCGGCATCAAGACATTTCTCGCGATCCTCTTTCATCGCGTGTGCTGTGGTGGCAACAATCTTGACTGGTCGGGACTCAGGCGATGTCTGCCGTTCACGCTCCCATTCGCGAATCGCCTTGATTGCCGTGTATCCGTCCATTATGGGCATCTGGATGTCCATGAGGATGAGGTCGTATTGACGGCTCTTGAATTTAGTGAGCGCCTCTTGTCCATTCATGGCTTTATCCACGTCGACATTAATAGGGCGCAAGAACTCACCTAGTAAAAAGCGGTTGTCCTCGGCATCGTCGACCAGGAGAATGGCGGGTTTTTGAGTGAACGTGACGTCAGAAACCGGCAGCTGTTCGCTGGGGGGCTGTGAGAACGAACCTATGGGCATGGGCATGGGTCTCATGAAAATGCGCAACTCAAAGGCACTGCCTTGTCCGGGGCTACTTGAGACTGAAATGGTGCCGCCCATTTTCTCCATGAGTTTTTTGGCGATTGCCAAGCCAAGACCTGTGCCACCGAACTTCCGGGTGACACTCGAGTCTGCCTGCGAGAAAGGTATAAACATATTTTTTTGAAACTCAGGCGACATACCAATACCCGTATCGCGAACGGTCACGGTGATCGGCACGAGCCCCTGAGACTCGGGATTCGCTTTGATGTGAATGACGACTTCACCATGGTCCGTGAATTTTACGGCGTTTCCAATGATGTTCACTAACACTTGCCGCACTCGCGCGGCATCGCCTGAAATCAAGGGAAATGGTTTATCATCGACGTGAAATTGATAGGCTACCGCTTTCGCCGCGGCTTCGTGCTCGAAGATTTCAAAACAGCTGCGGGCCAACTCGACGAAGTCAAAGGGCTTTGCCATGATGTCGAAACCCTCGTTTTCAATTTTGGAAATATCGAGGATGTCACTGATCAGTGTTAAGAGGGCATCGCCCGCTTTTTTGGAGGTTTGTACATATCGCATTTGTTGTTCGTTGAGCGCTGTGCTCTCGATCAATTCGGCCACGCCGAGAATCGCCATTAATGGCGTGCGAATCTCGTGGCTCATGGTGGCGAGAAACATACTCTTGACGTTGCTGGCTCGCTCAGCGGCTTCTTTTGCCTGGAGAAAGAGGGCTTCGTGCTTTTTGCTTTCGGAGATGTCTTTGTAAACAGACATCCAGACTTCGCCGTGCACGGCATGCGTGAAGGCAGAAATGGAAACCGAACACCAGAAAACCTTTCCATCTTTCGTAAGACTTGCCGATTCGCCTTTCCACACACCTTTTTGGTAGAGAATCTTGTCAATGTCAGGTGAGTTGTTGGGAGCCATGTCTCTGGAAGACTTTGTCGAGGGTGCCTGAAGAAACGAAGTTTTCTTGCCTAGAAGTTCCCCTGATTGATATCCGAACATTCGCTCCAAGCCCGGATTTGTATAAAGGATGGTGGCATTGGTCGAGTCAACCAGGGCAACCCCTTCGGTCATCTGATCAACGATTCTTGACTGCAAGCGAATGTCGTCTTCCCGCTGATTGTTTGCGCTTATTTGCAAATGCCGATAGCGCTCTGGAATCAAAGGCGCGATCGAGCCAAATCGTTCCACGATGGGAAAGGTACCATCCGCCTGGCAGCGAGAAAGATAGGTATTTACCGTGGCGTGGTGAGTGGCGGCATCCATGTCAACTTTGCCTTGGGGCCCTTGCAGGGTGGCTCGTTCAAGTGCGTTAACCAGATCTTCGGGATCGAGACTTTGCGCGAGGTTGGCTGCTTGCGCGAAGGCTTTGACGCAAAGATAGGTGCCTTCGCCAAAGTATGTTAGAATTCCGTTGCCGTTGGGCCATAGGCCATCAACGTCAGATCTACGCGCCAGACGTTGCAGATACTCGCGATTCTCTGGAGTATCTACCGTCATAAAGTAGGTGTTGCTGGAATAAAATCCCTCGCGCACCTCGGGTGAGAGTTGACTTGCCATCATCTCATCAAAATGTCCCATGACGACAGCCATACGTTGTTTAAGTCCGCAGGCCGTAAAGTTCTTAAGAAACTGTAGTTGGTCATTTCCAGCGAAATAAGGGACAAGTACGTCGGCGTCGGACTGCTCCACGATCTGCAAAAGGTTGTCAATTTCCTTCGTGTCGGTTCCCAACGCGAGATACTCTTCGCCCATGACACGGCCACCGCTGGCTTCAAGCGCGCGTTTGGCGGCGGCGATCGAACCGCGAGGCCATTCGTAGTTATTGCCGGCAAAGAACATTTTGGGGCCGTATTTCTTGGCCATAAATGGAATCATTTGGTCGATTTGTTGGTTGGGCAAAGCGGCGAAGTGAAAAAAGTAACGGCTGAGGATGCTACCCTCATAAAATGAAAAATTGAGATAGGGAATTTTCTGAATTTCAGCCACACGATAGGCAACGGCAATTCGGGAATTTGAGAGTAAATTGCCGATAATGGCAACACACCCGTGCTGGTGAACTAATTTTTCCGCCGCGGTGACGGCGGATTCCGGTAGACTGCCGTCATCTTCGATGACGAGTTCTAAAGGCCTTCCTAACACTCCGCCTTGCTCGTTGATCTCGTCACAGGCGATTTGCCCGGCGCGTGAGATTTCGGGGCCGTAGATGTTTACGACTCCCGAGAGAGGCGGCATGAGGCCGAGCCGAATTTTCGCTTTGTTTGAGTTCACGCAAAAAATATACACCAGACAGAATCAAACTGAAGGCTAACTCGCACTCTGCCGTATTAAGATTTCATTAACGCCAATACACAAAAGTGAGCCGAATCTTAATCCTTTGGATGGAAGCCCCGGGTCATTAAAAACTGATCTAGTACTTTGACAGATAAATTTCTAGCCGGTCTCACCGAGACTTCTTCGCCGGTTGGTATCTAAATTTTTTCCGCGCTTTCTTTTTGGTGAAGGTCCAGTTGATGGTGATCTTCTCCTTATTGGCTCGTTTGTTCC
>SXGU01359219.1_pt1 | contig 13355 bp, 11 predicted proteins | sample 3174531 | NCBI WGS metagenome assembly SXGU01 (sample SAMN11356863, study PRJNA531348) | freshwater metagenome | isolation source: freshwater sample F1-140 | place: China: Fuxian Lake, Yuxi | collected 2017-12-25 | reverse complement strand
TTTAACGTTTTTTTTAGCGATAGCCAATCCCAATCTAGCATGCGGTAAGGCTGTGCTAATCGCTAAAACCGTAAAATATTTGTCGGTTGATTTTACCGGGTTTGCAAAGACATTCTTAAAATCGGCGGGCGTCCTTAGCCGATAAGTATCGGGGAAGCCGAAGTCTTTAATCGACAATTAAACTGTCAACGAGGCGCGACCTTTAGCTCTGCGCGCATTGATCACTTTGCGGCCACCAACGGTTGCCATTCTGGCACGAAAGCCATGAGTTCTGGCGCGTTTAAGTTTGCTAGGTTGATAAGTTCTTTTCATGATAATTAGCCTTGTGAAATAAAACGGATAAAAAGGCTGCGGATGATAAGTGAACAGCCTAGGTCATGTCAATTTGACTTAGCACAATCGACTTGATAGAAAGGCATTTTACCTTAAAAAAATGCTTTCGCTATTTATAGCGCTCTAATCGGATATTTATGGACAAATTAATTCTTTTGGTACTTCTGAGCAGTGTTGCTAACTTGGCTGGCTGTAGCTATCAAAAAGGCTGGAGTCCTATAGTGGACAGTTACAATAATCCCAATGCCTATCGTTTGGCTCAAAATTTGGCGGAATGTGAACTAACAGCACAGGAAAATGCTGGCAATACGGTTGATCAGGATGAATTCGGCGTCAACAATCAATTTCGTAAGACATATCGCATCTGCTTGAGACAAAACGGACACACCGTGATTAATTAAAAGCCTCCTGAAGATCACCCCCTCCCCCGAGATGGGTAATGAAAAAATAATTTCATCTCCCGAATTACCCAAGATCTTTGTATTTTTTAGACTTTGTGGGTATTCCTGCATTTTTAAATGACTTTAAAAAGCCATCTGGATTGAGCATTCCAATAAAAAAAGCCTAGAATTAAAGAAAAACCCTTGCCAAGGTGCGACTATGAAACCAGCTATCACTCCAAACAAAACCGAAAAAATGCTGCTGGATGAGGATTTTATTGTTTCAAAAACTGATGGGTCTGGCCGCATTACTTATGCCAATCGAATTTTCATGGAAATTGCCGGCTACCCCGAACAAGAGTTATTGGGTGTTCAACACAATATCATTCGTCATCCCGACATGCCGCGAGGGGTGTTCCGGTTTATGTGGAACACTCTAAAAGCAGGAGATGAGTTTGTCGGCTTTGCAAAAAACTTGTGTGCCGATGGCGCCTTTTACTGGGTGTTTGCCAACATTACTCCGGATTACGACAAAAACGGCCAATTACAAGGTTATTATTCCGTGCGTAGAAATCCTCCACGTTCAGCATTGGAAGTCATAGAACCCATTTACAAAGAAATGCTGGCGATTGAAAAGAAATCTGCAGTCAAAGAAGCGCCCGATCTGTCATTGGCATATCTGTTTGATGTCGTGGAACAAAGCGGTTTAAAAACCTATAACAATCTGGCCTTGAAACTGTACAAACCGCATGGAGTGTTAAAATGAAAAAAGCCTCCGCGAACTTTCCGTTTCTCAAAACCAAAATGATTTATGTGGTAGCCGCAATGCTGGCGTCCACTGTCGCACTATTCATCTACATATTATTTAACCAAGGGTTTTCATGGCTGGCATTACTATTACTGATGCCTTCGCCCATCATTGCCTACAGTATCTGGAAGACCACCAAACAAAATCTGGACGCCTTGGAGCGGATGGAAAATGTATTAAAACTGACCAATAATGGAGAACTTTATCACCGCATCAGCGGCACGCGAGGATTGGGCGAAGTGGGCAAAGTAGCGTGGGAATTGAATGAAGCCTTAGACATCATGGAGTCCTATTTCAAAGAGATTAATACTTGCTTTAACCAATCAGCCAAAGGTAACCTTCATCGGTATGCATTAGCAGATGGGTTACCTGGACTGTTAAAGGTATCCGCAAAAAACATCAACGTTGCACTGCAACACATGAATGAAAATGAACAACTCATCACTAGAAGACGTTTGTCTGCTGGCTTGCACTCGCTGAATACGGCCAATCTTTCCGGCAATCTAAAATCGAGTCAAAACGATTTGATCAACATTACCGATCAATTGGGAAAAATAGAAACCATTACCAAAGAAACCGGGCGCAACGCGGATGACAGTTTAGGTACGGTGGAACAGATCGGTCATTCCTTGCACAACATCAACCAGACGGTGCATTCGGTTTCTGAAGTCATTACCGACCTAATCAACGATAGTAAAAAAATCACTGAATCGCTGTCGATGATCACAGGCATAGCCGATCAAACCAACCTGCTAGCCTTAAACGCGTCCATCGAAGCCGCACGAGCGGGAGAACATGGACGAGGGTTTGCAGTGGTAGCTGATGAGGTCAAAAATCTCTCCGAGCATACGAAAAATGCAGCCCTGGAAGTTTCAAAAACCCTGAAAGCATTCAATAAACGGGTTGAACAAATGATTGCCGAAGCCGAAAGCTCAGCCAATCTATCGCAAGAAGTGATGGAACAAGTCAATTCCTTCAGCCATCAGTTTTCCAATCTGTCGACATCGGCCAAAGCCTCGGTGGGTTATATTTCTTACGCCAAAGATAAATCGTTTGGTTTACTGACCAAGCTGGATCACATCATCTATAAACAAAACGGTTACATTGCGATCGAAAATCCGCAAGACTGCCCACAGCAGACAGCCATTGCGGTTGATAACCACAACTGCCGTTTGGGCAAATGGTATTACGAAGGCATGGGCTACGAAACATTTCGAACGACCCGCGCCTATAGAAATTTGGATTTACCCCACCAGGAAGTCCATAGAACCACACAGTTGGCCTATCAGGTGTCCCGTGGTAACTGGGCGGAAGACACACACAAATTATCCGAAATCATTAAACAGATGGAATTATCCGAACAGGCTAGCGCTGAAGTCATGAAATGTATCGATGAAATGGTGGAAGAAAAATATCGGGGCGAAATCTGATATCTATCGAACCGACGATCCCGAAAGGTAAGCTCCAACAAACTTACCTTTCTATTGAAATACTAGTAGCTGAACCGATTAACTCATTGCTTCATCCTGAGCTTTAGTTTTTTGCAGCTTAATGGGCGGTTGTTTCCATAGTCCATCCTGGCTGAAACAATTCCAGCCCCAACGCAACCAGTTCAGCAAGGAAACCGCCATCCACAAAGACCAAGCCAGCATGGCCAATCGGTAAACCATCATTGGCACCGAGAGTATCCCTGCGCTCGGCAGCATTTTCTCACTATGATCTTGATACCATTTTAAATCGGACATCGTGGATTGATTACCGGTAATTTGCATATCCGGATCGCCCAACAAACCTTGTTGCACTGCCGCGAACAGCAAAAATAGCGAGGCAACGGTCAACAAGCCCAAAATAATTTGCATGAAATTAAAGCTCACCGCCCGCTCCTGACTTTGACTGGCCCGCCAGCCCAAAGCAAACAACCAAACCACAACCAGCAGACTGGCAGCAATATGAATCTGACTCAAACCAATCAAGAGTAAAAACCATGCTCCCGTTTTAAGTGGCGTAATGCCCACCCTTGCCAGCCCCATCGCCAACATCAAAATCACAATCAACAATCCCCAGAAAAGTACTGCCGGACCAAATTTTGGCCCAAACGTAAACAACACCCAGCGATCCTGACCCAAAACAACTTGAATATGACTATTCACACTAGCAACGCCTAAATTCACCGCAGGTGTATTCATCAATAAACCCAAGGATTCGGGCGATTGCCAATTCAGTGTGACATGCTGAGCACCGGGTCTGATGGGTAAAGTGACTGTTTCAGCCTTTTGGCGAATCGGCTGATTGACGCCATCGATACTGACACTTTGTAACACTGCATTACCAGGTAGAGCCAAAGCGTGTTGACCGCCTTTTGAGCTACGGATATCCAAGAATAATTCAGCCGTTTGGTTGCGCTTTCCAGGTTGTGTTTGCAACTGGCTTTTGTCTATGGTCAAGGTTGGTCCAGGCACAGCTTGCGGGCGTTGAATTTTCAGTCGCATCTCTTCTCCAGACCAGGGTCGCCATTCCGGCAACCAGACACCTTGCTGATCTTGATGATGCACAACCGCAATACCGTTCATTTCCAAGTGCCAAATTGGGCTGACATCAGCTCGCCAAATTTCTGTCCATTGTGCAGTTTCAGGCGCTTTCAACGTGATCTGATCCGATTGTTCCAGCATCGACTGCCACTCCAATACGGATGTACCGGCAGCCATATTCACTAAAACTTGTTGATTTTCCACCCGTATCTGCTCAGTTCTCACACTTTCGCCAGCTAATAATGGAATTTTTAGGACGATAGGCGTTTCGTTATTTTCCAACCTCACCACCCTGGTGGTCACTTGCCAGTCCAGGCCTAATTGCAAGATTCTCTCCACCCTTACAAAGGCAGGCAATCCTGAAATCTGGTGATTCGTAGCAGCATCCGCCTGACTGTTATTCAGGCGTGTAAACTGCAATTGCTCGGCGGTTTTGCCATTTTCAAACAGGCCATCCACCCGCCAACCATCGACATTAACCTTGGTGTATTGCGGCACCAATCGCAACGGTAGGCTAAACGTAAAATAATCCCTATGCCTGCCGGACAGTTGAACTTTATGAACCCCTTGCTCAATCAATAGCCAAATTAAACCATCATCCAGTCTAAACAAACCTTGAGCAGGTTTTTCATCGATAGTCACCCGTTCCGGCAGCCATTGGTTGAGTTGAACCGGCAGCGGAACTGCAACGGTTTCCTGAGCGTGAATCTCCAGTGCAACTTGCAGATCTTCTGAATTGCCGGTAACTGTCATCATTGCGAGGGACGCACAATGTGGCAAACATTTTGGTGCTTCTAAAAGCCGATTCCTAAGTTGTTCCAGCAGCGATTGATCCGGAATATCCGCCAGACTGTCCGGCGTCGGAACCATCAGAAAAGGTAGGATCAACCAAACACTCAGCTTAGCCATGCTAAACCGCCAAGGTTGATCCAACACCCCCAACATTTTCAAACTCAGTAACGCCACCATTAACACTTGCGCAATATGCAAAATTAAATTCCAGGTGGGCGATAAATACCAAAGTCTGACCCCTTGCTGGCTATCGACAGCGCCATTCCATACCAATTGCACGGTTTGCCACTGCCATTGTGGCAGTCCTGGCCCGGTTTGCAGATTGGATTCTGGATCAATCCGCTTGAAATCAGTCGAACTAACCGTGTATTCACTGCTGAGTGCATAGGGTTTTCGCATCAATGATTTAGATTCTGCCGACGGAGCCGACGCTGGCGGCATGGCCATGGGCATGTCTGCCAGCCTTTCACTATCCATGGCCTCACTACTGTAGGGCACTGGCTGAATCGGTTGCCAGGGTTTTTCTAGTTGCGGATAAATCCCGACACGCATTTGTACCACCATAAACGGAATCACTATTAGCACCAGCCCTACCAGAGATATATTCCTATAGGACTTAATCCAGGCCAGGAATTTATTTTGTGGCCATATCATCACCAATGCCTGAGCCGCCAGATTATTCAGCCATATCCAGCGGGGTGCATCGGCTTCATGCCAGAATAAAACCAGGCTTAGCAGGGCGATTAATCCCCATTGCAAACTCCACAGTCTAGCCATGGATAATGCTGTGATCAGCATCAAAAACAAATCCAGCAGACTCCAACGGTTAAGCCAGCTATCAGGATTATTATCCGTGCCGCTGACAGCCAATAAACGCCAACCTGGCGGTAAATTCAATTCGGTCTGTACCTGCTGAAATGCTTGCTGCCAACCCACCGCATTGAATTGCCCAATAGCTGATTTGATCCGACTATCCGCCAGCAATTGAATGTCTCCACGCCGCACTTCTACTCCCTGTTCCGAACCAAATTGGGTAATCAACTGATTTTGCCCATTGATGAGCACCTGACCTAACTGGACTTCCGGTGCAGCGTTAAGCCGCCAATCCCGCGTCATTTTGCCATTGATTTGATCGTTGACACTGTAACCACCCCCATCAAAATCCAACCATAATTTTCTTCGTAAACTCAACTGATTGGGCTCGGGTTCCGGATCACCGCGTCGAATCAACTTGAACCCCATACTCTGTCCCTGTTGGATTCGATAGGCGGGTAGATGTGCCCATTCCTGAGGCAGATTGGTCTGACTGGCATCTACAGAAGACAAATCCTCAATTTCAACCAACCGTAATGCCGGCACAGCCTGAAATACCCATAATTCTTCAGACGGCCAACCAGGATCATTGACCGAAAAATTCAGTTGACTCAAAGGCTCAGGATGGCGCGCAAGAATATCGATGATCCAGTGCCCGGGACGCACCTGGAGCAAAAGTCGACCATCCTGCTCCAGTTTTGCTGCTAATGGACTGTCAAGCTTGATAGGAATAAAATCCGCTAATAATGCATGTTGAAGGGTGACTTCTCGAGCCTTGCCTGAAACATTGATCTCCAGCCGAGTTAATATTTGCAACGGATTGTCATCAATAACCTGTCTGAACACCTGTAAATCCAGTACATCTTTGAGCGCTTCATTCTGCTGGTTTTGATTCGCATCCAACCAAATAGCGCCTTGTTCCATGCGCGGATAGAGAACTGGTTTGTGATTCAGACTGAGTTGTATCAAGCCGGTATCGGGACTCATCGCCAAGCTTTTAGGCAAGCTTTCCCAATAAAACGCGCCACTGTATTGATATTGTCCTGGCGGCAACCAAATAGCGGGTTTACCCTGCTGCTCGGTTATCACAACCGGTTTTTGATTCATCACTACGCGTTGCGGCCAGTTTTGAAGATCCCCTGGCAAGAATAGCCAGTCAGCCGTAAAGAGCGTCGATTCGCCGGAAAACTGGCCTTGAGAATTTTGTAATTCCAGTTTCAAAATTCCAGAGCCACTACAACGTTTTTGCAGAAAATCCGTATAAAAAAACGGACAATCATGTTGGGGCTGATCCTGTAAAACCCATGGAATCCAGGGCTTTAAGGTTTCAGGAATAGTGGTTTTCAGCTCATTGGCCTGCCCGGATAACGAGACAATAAAAATAATCAGGCTTAATAAAACATATTGCAGGAGTTGCATGCTGCTGCTCCAGTTGGGATAGGTTTGCCCAGTTTAATAAAATCCCAAGCAAAATAGCAGCTAAAAATTGGGATAATTTCAAACGGTTTTGGCTGAAAGAATCTGTACTGAATTGATATCTTGGAGGAGGAAGCCGAAAACCCTAACCGATTAGATGATCAGAGCTTTCGGACATTGACGCAAAATCTTATAACTAACAAAAAATGTAAGCGTTTATTTTTTTTTCGGGCATTTGATGGTTTCCAGCTTGGCGGCAAATTGGGTTGACCATTGTCCAAAATAAGTACCCAATGCCAATGAAATAGCTACCAACACCAACGGATTGCTTAAAGACACGCCCAGCAATACATCTTGGCTCAACGTATTGGGAGTTTGCAACAAGTAGCCAAATACGCAGGAATAGCCCAGTACGCTGGCAGGAATCGTTGCCAATCTCGGCAGATGGGCTGCCATGCACATAATCCAGACCGTTTCCACAACGGCCAGCGCCGCCATCATGGGGACGCCCAGGGCTGTGTCCGGGTCTATGTTGGCAATGATCAAAGCACCACCCCAAGCCATCACGGCGCCAAAAATACCGCAAGTAATCATGTTTACCAGTGCCGCTTTGTCGGCTCCCAACAAGAAAAAAGCCGCCCAGGCAATAGTGGCTGCCCAGATTAAAAACAAGCCACTGGCAGGCCCCACTGCTAAAAAGGCCATTAGGCCAGCCAACAAAGCAATACTGGTAGAAAGAGCTGTCAATTTATCCATGGTATTCAATCCTAATCGTCACCTCAGTGAAATGGGAAGGCTAGCGTTCATATTGAGGTGTGACTATGAAAGCTAGCGCGTCAGCCTTTACGAATCAATGCCGCAAGCCGGAATGCGCGAGGGATATTACCAGAGATTGATAAGTGAGTAACTAGATTCAAACGCCTACTATCAACCCACCACAATCCGCCAGTCGCCACAAAAACCCAATTGCAATAAGGCTTTACATATCAATACGATGCGGATATAGTCAAGCTGTTGCCTAGTTAACCGGATGTGGTTGTCATGCTGATAAGCCCTTCTTCAATCCAATCGCCTGCTCTGATGCAACAGAATCAGGGTCTGAATAATGCCACACAAACCAAGCCTAGCCAGCCAGCCGGAAACAAGGCCGGTGAATCTGCTGTGCTTACCGAAGAGCAACGGCTTGAAGTTCAAAAGCTCAAAGACCGAGATAGAGAGGTCCGCAATCACGAGCAAGCTCACCTGAGTGCAGCCGGGGGCATTGCTGTAAGTGGCGCGAGTTTCACATTCGCAATTGGTCCCGATGGACAGCGTTATGCCGTGGGTGGCGAGGTGAGTATAGACACATCAACAGTACCCAACAATCCTGAAGCAACTTTACGCAAAGCTGAAACCATACGCCGTGCGGCACTGGCACCTGCGCAACCTTCCGCCCAGGATTATAAAGTAGCCAGTAAAGCGGCTGCCATGGCACGCAAAGCCAGCCTGGAAATGTTACGTTCGCAACTACCACCCAAAACCAGCGGTGCCAATCTTGATGTGAAGGCCTGATTTTTTCAGATAAATTCCACGGCAAAACCAACCCCGGCTTCAATCCGAACCACTTTTGTAGTTCTCACCGGCGCATCCTCTATTTCGGTGGTTTGCACTTCTACCAGTGCCCCCAAATCGGGTATGTGCTCCTCCTTGCAATGTATGAAAAGGCCACTATTGGAAAAATCCCGCATAACGCCAACAAAGGGAACTGACTGGGTGGGTAAAACAATACGGATATTGGCCCGATGCTTGAGCCGAGGATGTCTGCGTTTGTCCTGATCGTTCACATGATTCCTTTATGCGGTTGAATCAAAAAGCTGATTTCAAAAATAGTCAAACAGGCGCGGCTGTTGGTAGATTTCGATTTAAGCATCATTTAATGGATAATACCTAAAATTCCGCAGGCTTTCAAAAAGCCTCCCTGTTTTTTCAATTTTATTCCCAGCTGGTTAATCAACAAACTGAATGAATGGCTAGACGACCCAGACCCAGACTTCGCGCCAACGCTGCTACTTCACGACGCCGAAAAACTAAACCAAGATCCTTATGGTGGCTAAAAGCCTTGATTCCCGTATTGTTGGTGGGTGGTTTTGTATTGTCCAGCTATATCGGTTATCTGGATTACACCGTCCGCGAACAGTTCGAAGGCAAACGCTGGTCTATACCGGCTCGCGTCTACGCCAGCCCAGTTGAGCTTTATGCGGGCTTGGCCTATTCCAGTAAAGATTTGGAAGACTTACTGCTGCAATTGCATTATCGCCAGGATGATCATTTGGAAGCAGAAGGCTCTTATACGATAAAAGGCAGCCAAGTCCATGTCAAAACCCGCGCTTTTGATTTTGGTGACAGACTACAGGAAAGCCTGAATATCGTGGCCAACTTCGACGCCGGTACACTGGTGAGTATCGTCGACACCAGCAACGGTAAGGATTTACCCATTGTGCGTATGGACCCCATCCAGATTGGCAGTTTTTATCCCAGCCTCAAGGAAGACCGCATTCTGATCAAACTGGATGAAGCACCGAAAACCTTGTTGCAAGGTTTGTTTTCCACCGAAGATCGGGATTTTTACCATCACTTCGGTCTATCCCCCAAGGGTATTTTGAGAGCCATGTGGGCTAATGCCAGGGCAGGCGGCATGGTACAAGGCGGCAGCACCATCACCCAGCAGTTGGTCAAAAACTTCTTTTTGACCTCGGAACGCAGCCTGACCCGTAAAGTTAATGAAGCGTTGATGTCCATGATTCTGGAATATCGTTATAGCAAGGATGAAATTCTGGAAGCTTATTTGAATGAAATTTTTCTGGGTCAGGATGGAGGAAATGCGGTACATGGTTTTGGCCTGGCCAGCGAGTTTTATTTCGGCCAATCTTTGAAAACCCTGAATCTGTCTCAAGTCACTACTTTGGTGGCTTTAGTGCGCGGCCCATCCTTTTACGATCCACGACGCAACCAGGAGCGTGCTATCGAACGGCGTAATCTGGTGCTGGATGCCATGCAGGAAGAAGGCTATATCGATCAAGAACAAGCCTCGGAAGCCAAAAAACAACCTTTGGAAGTCGCATCGGTCACGCATCGTTCGGCAAATCGTTACCCCGGCTTTATTGATTTGGTGAAGCGCCAGTTAAAACAGGAGTACAAAGAAGAGGATTTGACTTCTGAAGGCTTACGCATTGTCACCACGCTGGACGTACGTGCACAGGAAGCCTTGGAAAAATCGATTACCGTTAAACTTAAACAACTGGAAAAAAGCCCCAAAAGTCATGACTTGGAAAGCGCTGCCATCGTGACACGTCGGGATAGCGGAGAAATCGTCGCCCTGGCAGGCGGGCGGGATGCGGCTGAATCCGGATTCAATCGCGCCCTGGATGCTGTCAGACCGATAGGCTCATTAGTCAAACCCGTGGTGTATCTAACTGCTCTGGAGTACCCCGATCGCTACACCATCGTTACCCCTGTCGATGATAGCCGGATTGATATACCAGCAGAAAAAGGTAAAACCTGGTCGCCGGATAACTTCGACAATCGTGAACACGGTGTCGTACCATTGCATACGGCTTTAACCCATTCTTACAACATGGCCACCGTAAGAATCGGTATGGATATTGGCTTGAGCCGGGTTGCCAAAAATCTGAAAAATATGGGCGTCAACCGGAAGCTGGAGCAGTATCCGTCCTTATTGCTGGGGGCATCGCCGTTATCGCCGCTGGAAGTAACGCAGATTTACCAAACTCTGGCGGGCGATGGCTTTGCCACCCCGTTACGCTCGATTCGGGCCGTGAATGCCGCTGACGGCAAAGCGTTACAGCGCTATCCATTTACCGTGCATCAGGCAGTGGATCCCGCTGCAACCTTTATCACCAACACCATCTTGCAACAAGTGATGCGGGTGGGCACCGGTAGTTCGGCGTATAAATACCTGTCGTCCGACATGAATCTGGTTGGCAAAACCGGCACCACCAACGAGTTGCGAGACAGCTGGTTCGCGGGGTTCAGTGGTGATTACCTGTCCGTGGTCTGGGTGGGGCGTGATGACAATAAATCCACCGGCCTGACCGGCGGCGGCGGTGCTCTGCAAGTCTGGGCAGAGTTGATGCGGCAAATCAGCAAACAACCGGTGACACTGGTACAACCGGATAATGTGGAAATGAAATGGATAGATCCTGAATCCGGGCAGTCAACAGGCGAATCCTGTGCTGGCGCCAAATTATTTCCATTTGCCGAAGGCTCAGGCCCTAGTGGTTATTCTGACTGTGGTGCGGCCGCCTCCGAAGACGATGCCGATTCCTTGCTTAATCAATTAAATCCTTTTTAAACATGATCAAAAAAACTCTGAGTACCTTGGTATTGTTGGCAGGCATGAGCGGTATCGTGAATGCCGAAGATTCGCCGATCAATCAATTAAAATCATTTTTAAAAGCCAGTGCCTCATTGACTGCAGATTTTAAGCAAGTGAGTTACAACAAGGCCGGACAAGTTGGACAAAGTAGTTTTGGTCAGTTTTATTTGAGTCGGCCAGGCAAATTTCGCTGGAATTACCAAAAACCTTTTGCCCAGGAAATAGTATCCAACTCTGAAAAAGTCTGGTTTTATGATGTCGACCTTGAGCAGGTGACCAGCAAACCTCTGGATGATTCGCTGGGCGCTACACCAGCACTGCTGCTAACCGGTCAGGTCAATATCGACGAAAAATTCAACCTTGAAGAGCAAGGAAAGGACGACGATTTAAACTGGATTCGTTTATCGCCCAAAAATGAAGAAAGCGGTTTCAAATACATTTTGATTGGTTTGAATCACGGCCAACTGGGCGGTATGGAGTTGAGTGATAATTTTGGTCAGATGACCCGCATTTATTTTTCCAACATCAAACTCAATCCAGTGCTGAACGATACGCTATTCGATTTCAAGCCCCCCAAAAATGTGGATGTCTTTGAAAATTGACGACGACTTGCTCATTTGCACGTCATTCAAAAAGTGTCTAAGGACTCAGCCCAGTCTGACGTGTCATCTCTAATCAGGTGACAAGCTTTTCTCAATCAATACTTCAGTGACCTTTGGTCGCTATATGTATAGGATCTTATCCGCCAATCGCCTGAATATTCTGCATCAACTAGGGTTTAGACATTGTCCAAGCGAGTGCAATCAGCTATAAACTTGCTTGAGAAACTCTTTTTAACCTCATCCACAGGAGTCACTTCTTGCAATTTAAAGATTATTACCAAATCTTGGGTGTGAGCCGTGATGCAGCGCTGACAGATATTAAAAAATCTTATCGCAAGCTGGCGCGTAAATATCATCCGGATGTATCTAAAGAAGCAGATGCCGAAACTCGGATGAAAGAGGTCAATGAGGCCTATGCGGTGTTATCGGATACCGAAAAACGCGCGGCTTATGATCAGTTGGGCCCCAATTACCGCGCCGGGCAGGAGTTTCATCCTCCACCGAACTGGGATGCAGGCTTTGAGTTTTCCAGCGCGGATCATACCGATTTCGGCGATTTCTTCAGTCAACTGTTCGGAAAAATGGGTGGTGGTAGGTCTTATGCGGGACCATTCGAAGGCCGCGGCGACTTTCATGCCCGAGGTGACGATCATCATGCCAAGGTGCTGCTGGATATTGCTGATGCCTTTAACGGTGGCGCTCGACAAATCAGTCTGCGAGTACCGCGGATGGATGCACAAGGCCATGTGGTTTTGGATACGCACACCTTGAACGTCAAAATCCCCAAAGGTGTTTACGAAGGACAGATTATTCGCCTGGCAGGTCAGGGAGCCCCCGGCATGGGTACCGGCAAATCCGGAGATTTACTGCTGGAAGTGCATTTTAATCCACACCCACGCTTTCGGGTGGACGGTAACAATTTGCATATGAGCCTGCTGGTTACGCCTTGGGAAGCTGCACTGGGTGCACTGGTTCCGATAGATTTGTTTGACACCGGTTTAAAAGTAAGGATTCCGGAGGGTACACAAAGCGGCCAACAACTCAGGTTACGCGGCAAAGGTATCCCAAGCACGACGCCAGGTGATTTGTTTCTCGATATCAAAGTTGTTCTGCCTTCGGCAGCCACGCCCAAAGCCCGCGAACTTTACGAAACCATGGCGCGTGAACTGGCTTTCGATCCGCGCAGTGACATCAGGAGCTAAAAGATGCAACCACAAGACAAATTGATTGAAGCCGAACTTGAAGATAATGGCATTACCCTAGAACAACTCTCGACAATCTGCGCAGTTGAACCCAATTGGATCACCC
>SXGU01546602.1_pt1 | contig 13360 bp, 10 predicted proteins | sample 3174531 | NCBI WGS metagenome assembly SXGU01 (sample SAMN11356863, study PRJNA531348) | freshwater metagenome | isolation source: freshwater sample F1-140 | place: China: Fuxian Lake, Yuxi | collected 2017-12-25 | reverse complement strand
GGTTGGTCGGTTCATCCAGCATCAGGAGATCTGGTTCGCTGACCAAAAGCCGGGCCAGGTGTGCGCGCATTACCCAACCGCCGCTCAGTGTTCTCGCCGGGCGGTCAAAATCGGTGTCGCGAAAGGCCAACCCCTTGAGGATTCGCCGAGCTCTTGCGATGGACATTCCATCAAATTCCGCAGGGGCATCCTGAGCATGGGTCCCTTGGGAAAGCCCGGTACCCATAGCTAATTCTAAAACCGTTTCGTCGCCAGCAGGGGCACTTTCTTGGGGTAAGAACCCGACGCGAATGCCTCGTTGAAAGGTTACCTGACCATCGTCGGGTTCTTCCTGGCGTAAGATCAGCCGAAACAGGGTGGTTTTTCCTGCGCCATTCGGTCCGACCAGTCCAATTCGGTCTTCTCGGTTGACCTGAAGGCTGGCATCGGTGAAGAGCGTTCGCCCGGCGTATGCCTTGGCGATGTTGGAGACGGAAAGCATGGGAATTGTTAGCCAACCATCGTGTAAACGGCCCCACTATGTGGGGTCCCACGGAGGCAGGTTAAGATTTTTCGGCAGTTTCCTGCACGGACTTCCACCAAGGGTATTGATAAACATCCAAACTTCGTGCACAACACGTGCGAGACAAGAGTCGAACCCGCCGAGGGGTGTCAATAGTGTGGACTCAAAGAAATGACCACCAACCCCTCGATCATGTCGAAAGTTCAGGGAAACCGTTTGACTACCTCTTTGTCGAACGGCTATTCAACTCGTCAAACCAAATATGGCAAAACTGGTCGTCATCACCGAAGGCTTTGGTGGTCGTGTTCTCGAAGTGTCTTCCGAGAAGGCCACGGTCGGCCGTCTTGATGACAACATGTACTGCTTGGCCGAGCCAAGTGTCTCGAGCCACCACTGCGAGCTGACTCTCAAAGGCGACGAGATTCTCGTCAAAGACCTCAACTCGACTAACGGCACGTTTATCAACAGCGATCCGATTAAGGAAGGCACGCTCAAGCCGGGGCAGACTTTGCGATTGGGGGTGGTTGAACTTCGCTACGAGACCGGCAAGAAACAGACCGAACAGCCCCGTCCTTCCGGGGTCAAGATCGAGTCAACCGCCAAACAAACGGGGTCAATTGACAAGAACGCGGCCTTCGCCAAAAAGAGCAATAAGATCAACAAGATCTTCATCGGCATTGGTGTGGTCCTGGCCTTGGTCATTATCGTGTTCCTGATCATTGCTTTCTCTGGCGTCAAGGGCGGGCCACAATAACCACCGGCGCCGGTGAGACGGTCAGTGGTCGTCGATGGTTTCCTCGCTGGTGAGGCGCACCCTTGGCTGCTTCAAGGCCCTGGCCGGAGTTGCATTACGGTATCGGCACCGATTGCGTTTCGCCTGAGTCCTCGCCCCTTGTCCTTCCGAGCGAGATCCATGAACTCATTCTGGCTGCGGCGCGGCGCTGATCCACGTTTGGGGCGCACCCAATCGTACGTTCCATCGGGCCTCAAAAGTCTTGCTTTGGCGGTGTCGGCTAGTGAAATGGCCAAAACCTCCTCGATCAAGCGCTCACGGGCACGGCCATCTTCAATGGGAAATGAGATTTCGATCCGGCGGAAGAAATTTCGTGGCATCCAGTCGGCGCTCGCGACCCAGACTTCGGGTTGACACGCATTTTCGAAGTAGTAAAGGCGACTATGTTCCAGGAATCGGTCCACAATACTGACGACACGGATATTGTCACTTAAGCCGGCGACACCTGGACGAAGACAACACGTGCCCCGAATGATCAACTCGATTTGGACGCCGGCGTTGGAGGCCCGGTAAAGCGCCTCAATGGATTTCTCGTCCACGAGGGCGTTCAGTTTGAGAATGATGCGGGCGGGCAGTCCGCGTCGTGCATTGGCGATTTCCCGGTCGATGAATTCTAGGAGTCGGTTGTGGAGTGCGAAGGGAGCGACTAGGAGACGACGGGCACCCTGAAATCGGGAAATCCCGGTGAGGAGATTGAAGAGGTTCGTCGTATCCTCCCCAAATTCGGGACGGCAGGTTAGCAGGCCGATGTCCGTGTAAAGCTTGGCGGTGGACGGATTGTAGTTGCCGGTGGCGAGATGTACATAACGCCGAAGGGTGCCTTCGTCATTGCGCACGACCAACGCCATCTTGCAGTGAATCTTATAGCCGACCAAACCCCAGGTGACGTGGACTCCATTCTCTTCGAGACGTCTGGCCCACAGAATATTGTTCGCTTCGTCGAAGCGCGCCTTAAGTTCGACGACTGCCGTTACCTGCTTGCCATTGCGCGCGGCGTTCATCAGCGCGCCGACGATGCGCTGATCGCCTCCGGTCCGATACAAGGTTTGTTTGATGGCGAGAACTTTGGGGTCGGCGGCAGCTTGTTCCAGGAAGTCGACGACCGTGTCGTAAGATTCATAGGGGTGATGAAGCAAGATGTCGTTCTCTCGAATCGCTTGGAACATGTCGATCCGTCCTCGCACGGCTCGCGAAATGGGCGCAAAAAAGGGGGGGTCGCGAAGTTCGGGGGCGTGTTCGCCTTCGCAGATGGCCATGAGGCGCGTGGCATTGATCGGGCCATCCACCAAGAACAAGTCGGCCTGGCCCAGTCCCAACTGCTCTTGGAGGAATTTCTGCACGTCCATCGGACAATTGGCATCGAGTTCGAGACGTACGGCATCCCCTTTGCGCCGATTGTGCAACTCGTTCTCGACGGCCTTAAGCAGGTTTTGCACCTCCTCTTCATCGATGTACAGTTCGCTGTTGCGTGTGACTCGCAACGACCACCAACCTTCGATTTGCGTTCCAGGGAAAAGTTCACTGAGGTAATGCCCGATCATTTTGCCGACCAAAACGTAGGCGCGGCTGCCATCATCACGGGGCAGGGGGATCAACCTGGGAATACCGCGAGGTGCCTGCACCACAGCAAAACGCCGCTTGGTTTCGCCCTCCTCTTCAATGACTAGATGGACAACCAGATAGAGGGTTTTGTTGGCTAGCTGAGGGAAGGGGTGCGCTGGGTCAATGCCCAGTGGGGTTAGCACAGGGTGCACCTGGCTTCGGTAATAGCTATCCAGCCATTGGCGATCTTCTTCGGGGAGTTCGTTCACCTCGAAAAAACGAATTCCCTGCTTGGCCAACGCCGGAACAAGCTGTCCGCGCCAAAGTCTGTAAGCGGAATCCACCATCGCCCGAGCGCGTGTTTGGACTGCCCTCAGGGTTTGTGACGTGGTGAGTCCGTCGGGCCCTCGTTCGCCGGTGCCCGCTTCCAATTCCTGCTTCAGTCCGGCAACTCGGACCTCGAAGAATTCATCGAGATTCGAATGGGAAATGCAAAAGAACTTGAGCCGTTCCAAGAGCGGAACGGACGGGTTTTGGGCTTCGTCGAGCACCCGCTGGTTAAACTCCAACCAACTGAGTTCCCGATTGAGGAACTTCGACGGCTTTTTCAGTCCCACAGCCTTGTTTTTCGGCATCACTGGGCCGGGAGATTAGGTGGTGTCGGCAAAATGTCGAACCGCCACGGAATCAAATTTCCTGCGGACAAAAACCATTGCTAATAATTCCAATCCAATGACTTGTATAGTTTATGAGGGTCACTTTGCGAACCCACGATGTCGTAGCCAGTAAATCAGATCCGCCGCCCAAGGGTGCGGACTATCGAATTCTGGTGGCCGGGTGGCCAGCCCGATCCCATGGCGTCCCTTTTCGTAGATATGAAGGTCGCAGGGCACTCGGGCTTTTTGTAACGCACTGGCGAACATCAGGGCGTTTTCCACTGGAACCGCCGTGTCTTCCTGGGTGTGCCAGATAAAGCAAGGCGGAGTCTTGGGAGTGACTTGGAGTTCATTCGAGAGTTCCCAAACCAGCTCCGGAGCAGGACTGGGGCCCAGGAGATTCTGCTTCGAACCGTTGTGGGTGAAGTGCCCCATCGTGATCACTGGATAACAAAGGATTCCAAGGTCGGGCCGGCTTGAAAGTCGTTCCATCGGGTCCGCAGCATCCGGCTTGCCAGTGTCGTAGTGGGTCACCGCCGTGGATGCCAGGTGACCACCTGCGGAAGAACCCATCACGCCGACACGCGCTGGATCGATCCGCCATTCAATCGCACGAGCTCGGACAACGCGAATGGCTCGGTTGACATCGTTCATCATGGCCGGGTGTCGATAGCCGTGGCTCCCGAGCCGGTATTTTAGGACGAAGCAGGAGATGCCAGCGCGGTTTAGGAACAACGCATAGTCGGCGCCTTCGTGCCCGGCCAACCCGCCATAACCGCCCCCTGGGCAGATCACTATAGCCGCCCCTGTTGCGCTGGCGGGTTCTGCCAGGAAGGGTGTGAGGGTGGGAACATCATTGGTACCCGTGCCCAGGGCTCCGGGAGCTCCATCAGGCCACAGGGGCAGCGCTGCCGTCGGTTCGGCCTGAGTTATCCCGAGGAAGGACATGCAATAGAAGACGGCCAGTAAACGTTTCATGGTGCCCTGCCAGAATGCGCGAAGGGGATGAACAGGAAAAGTGAGAAAGAAAAATTCTGCGCCCGGCGCATGCTTCTCCGCTTCCAACGCGCCGCCGGGCCTGAATACCGTTGGGCGTGGCTGAAAACCGATCATTTCGTTTGGGTGTCCTGGGTTCCGGCAAAGGATCGAACTACATTGCGCTGGCGGAGGCCATCCGCATGGGACGCGTCCCCGCAATGGTCTCCATCGTGGTGAGCGATGTTCCAGATGCCGGGATCCTACAGCAAGCGGCGAGGTTTGATACACCAGCGCGCTTCATCGCCCCCGGACGATTCCGTACCAAACTCGATGAATCGGCGGAAGCAGAATACATTTCTGCTCTGCGCTCAGCCGATGTGGATCTGGTAGTGCTGGCGGGGTTCATGCGAATCCTTAAGGGAGAATTCTTGCGAGCCTTCGAGGGGCGCGTTCTGAACATTCATCCGTCCTTGTTGCCGTCATTTCCTGGATTAGAAGCCTGGAAGCAAGCCTTGGATTACGGTGTCAAATGCACCGGGTGCACGGTGCACTTGGTCGATCAGGGGATTGATACCGGACCGATTCTGGCGCAATCCGCAGTTCCGGTGTTGGACTCCGACACTCCCAGCGCGCTCCATCAACGGATTCAAGCAGCCGAACACGAACTCCTTCCCGCAGTGGTGGCTAGTGTCGCCCGAGGTGAGATCCAGGTTCGCGGAAGGATTGCCCATGGCTTTATGACCCTCTCCAAGGTTGGCCGGACATGATTCCTTAAAGAAAAAGGTTTCCTGAAGCCTTGATCTCTGGCAACTGATCCGGCTCATGCGTCCGCCAGATCGGAAGTCGCCCGTTGGCACGGTTGTTGGCAGCGCGTGGAACATCACTTAGTCAATGAGTAACCGTCAGAAATCCTCCACGCCGAGCGCCGCCGTTGAATCGGCTCCGCGCAAGCTAAAACTGGGTCTCCCCAAAGGATCGCTCCAGGACGCCACCATTGAGAAGTTCGCCAAGGCCGGTTGGCGCATCACAGTCTCCAGCCGCAGCTATGAACCGCACGTCGACGATCCGGAACTTCAGATACGCCTGATCCGCGCCCAGGAAATCGGCCGCTACGTCGCCCACGGCTATCTGGATGCCGGGTTAACTGGGCACGACTGGATTCAGGAGAATGGCGTAGCGCATGAAGTTCATGAAGTGGGCGAATTCGTTTTCAGTAAGATATCGCGCCAACCCACTCGGTGGGTGCTTGCGGTCCCGGAAGAATCTCCAATCCGGTCGGTGAAAGATCTGGAAGGGAAGTGTATTGCGACCGAGGTGGTTGGCATGACCAAACGCTACCTCAAAAAACATGGAGTCAAGGCCACCGTCGAGTTTTCTTGGGGGGCCACCGAAGTCAAAGCTCGTGAATTGGTGGATGCGATTGTCGATGTCACTGAAACGGGTTCGTCGCTGCGTGCCAATAAATTGCGGATTGTGGATACCCTTCTGACCTCCACGCCGAGGCTAATCGCGAACAAGCCGAGTTGGAGCGATCCCTGGAAACGCAGCAAGATCGAAACAATTGCTTTGCTCCTCCGAGGAGCTATTGAGGCTGAAGTCAAGGTCGGATTGAAGATGAATATCCGCGAATCCGACCTTCCGCGGCTCTTGCAATCCCTCCCAGCATTGCGTAATCCCACGGTGTCCGGTTTGTCGCAAGGTGGCTGGGTGGCGGTGGAAACGATCATTGACGAACCAGTGGTTCGCGAAATCATTCCGCAGCTCAAAGCGCTGGGTGCGGAAGGCATTATCGAGTATCCGCTGAATAAGGTCGTTTATTGACCTGCGACAGGACATCGGACGGAAACAAGTGATAGAAACGAAATAGAACTATGGGTTCCCTGAAGAAACGCCGGAAGGCAAAGATTAATAAGCATAAGCGGCGCAAGAAGTTGCGCGCCAATCGCCACAAGAAGCGCACTTGGCAGAAGTAGTGCCCCGCGTTATCCGGCGTTCATTCATGCAAATAGAGTGCGGTTCCGCTCCGGCGGCACCGGAATCTATCAACACACCCACTGCCATGCGGACGAAGCAACAGCTCGTCGCCGCAATTGTGGCAGTGGGTTTTTGCTTGTTGACGGCGTGTCAATCGTCGTCAGGACCCGCCAAGAGTCGAACCACGGGAATTCCGCCCCGGCACAGGGTTCCCTCAAAGTCCGCTCCGGTCACTGAGGGTAAACCGGGGCGTGACATCACCCAGATTGATGAGATCGAGTTGGAGCGACGCGTCCGCGCCCATGCTTCTTTTGCTGCCGGCGTGGTTCAACAGCTCAATGAAAACTCCGATCAAGCGCTGTCCTATTTTGAGCGTGCCGCCATGGAGGACCCTTCCAATGAAGGTCTCACTCTCGACGTCGCGCGACGTCGGCTTCAGCGGAAGGAATTTGAGCAGGCGGTTGCGTTGCTCAAAAAGGCTGCCTCCATGCCACAGGCCTCGGGCTCGGTGCATTCCTACCTTGGGTTGACTCTCTCCCAATTGGATCGACGCCCCGAAGCGATAGAGGCCTATCGAGAAGCGCTCCGACGAATGCCTGGCAATCTGGCATCTGCTGGAATGCTGGCACAACTGTTGACCGAAGGCGATAAGGTCGAGGAAGCGTTTGCGGTGCTGAAGGCAGTGGCTGGGCAATCGTCCGAAGATCCCCGATTTTGGCTCGATCTCTCCGATCTATTTCAGCAGCAGGGAACCCGTCAGCCGGCTCGGGCCGAGGAATGCAAGAAGATGGTTTCCGAGCTCTTGGACCGTGCACTCAAGACAGACTCCAAGGACCCGCGAGTCATACGTCGACTCGCAGATCGATTGTATGAGACGGGGCGGATGGCCGAATCCGAATCGCTTTACAAGCGTGTTTGCGAGGTAGTGCCGACGGATTCCTTTTCGGCGGCGCGGTTGGCTGAATTATACCTTCGAAGTGGGCGACCCAAGGAAGCCAAGGAGCAACTCCAAGCATTGCAACGCGAATCGCCGACGGATCCATTGCCTGTGTACTATCTGGCGATGGTCGCGGTGGATGAGCGACAACTGGACCGCGCCATCGAGTTGTTTGGGCGATCCATTTTGTTGGGTCCTGATTTCGAGCCGGCCTACGTGGACCTGGCGTCCGCTCTGCTGGGAGTGGATCGCGCAACGGAAGCGCTGGAAGTTCTCGAAAAGCGCGCCCTGCGCTTTAAGTCCTCCTTTCGCGCGGCATTTTTGTCTGGATTGGCTGCGGCTAGGTTGGAGAAAGCTGACGAGGCGCTGCAGCATTTCGTGGAGGCGGAGGCTCGAGCCCGTGCGGATCAGCCGGCGATATTGGATCACCGCTTCTTCTTTCAGGTCGGCGCGACTCTCGAGAGGCTCGGTAACGCCGATAAAGCGGCTGAGTATTTGCAAAAATCACTGGAGACAAAACCCGATTTTCCGGAGGCACTGAATCACTTGGGTTACATGTGGGCGGAACGCGGAGTGAATCTAGACCGCGCTCATGACATGATCCGAAAAGCGGTGGAAGCCGAACCCGAGAACGAGGCCTACCTGGATAGCTTGGGTTGGGTTTTGTTTAAGTTGGGGCGCCATTCAGAAGCGCTGATTTGGTTGGAAAAATCGGCCAAACTTCTTGAGAAGCCCGACCCCACGATCCATGACCATTTGGGCGATGTCTACGCCGCGTTGGGTCGATGGAAGGAGGCGGCGGAGCAGTATCAGAAGTCGCTCGTGATCGAGAAAAACGTCGCAGTTCAGAAAAAGTTGGACGCCATTCCCAAAGGCGCCATTCCATGAACGTCCGCGCCTTAATGGGTCGATACCATGACAAAAAATCGCGATCCCTTTCTCGAAGGTTGAGCACTACAGTGGGTGAAAAGAACTGACTATGGTTCGGCGATTTAAGCACCATTATACCGTCGGAGAGGCTCGCGAGCTATTGCCGCGAATTCGGAATTGGCTTGGGGAATTGAGGTATTTGAGGACGGAACTCGCTCGCCGCGACGATGCCCTGACCGTCTTGCTGGCTCGACATCAGGATTTGGGCGGTGGGCGGGTTGATGCCTGGGTGCGCGACTTCTGCCGATTCCGCGAATTGATCGCCGAATTCTCTTCGCGCGAGATACGGATCAAGGATTTGGACCGCGGCTTGGTCGATTTTCCCGCACTTCGGGGCAATCGCGAGATTTACCTGTGCTGGGAGGATGGGGAAGAGGCAATTGAATACTGGCATGACCTCGATTCTGGCTATGCGGGGCGCCAGTCGATTTAGTGAATACTCTTGGATTCCACCAGACCGGAGTCCTCGGTAGCATTTGGCTGTGACTGTTCCGTTTCTAAATCCTGGAGCCCAGTTTCAGCCCCTCCGAGCGCAGACCTTAGCCGCCATAGAGGAGGTATTGACGCGTGGGCACTTTGTTCTTGGCCCGAATGTCGCAGCACTGGAGTCGGAAATCGCCCAGTTGGTGGGCGTCCCTTTCGGGGTGGGGGTCAATTCCGGTTCCGATGCCCTGACACTGGCCCTCCGAGCGCTCGACATCGGCCCTGGTGATGAGGTGATCACCTCACCGTTTACTTATATCGCACCTGCCGAATCCGTTCATCAGGTTGGCGCCCGCATTGTGTTTGCTGACGTGGATCCTAAGACTTTTTGTTTGGATGTGCATGAAGTCGAGAAGCGGATCACTGCGCGCACCAAGGCGATCATTCCAGTCCACCTGTTTGGCCAAGCGGCGCCTATGGGAGAGTTAATGGGCTTGTCGGCAAGCCTTGGTCTGCCGATCGTCGAGGATTGCGCCCAGGCGATCGGTGCCACCTTTCAAGGCAAGGCTGTCGGTGGCCTCGGCAAGATTGGTTGTTTCAGTTTTTATCCCACCAAGAACCTCGGAGCTTACGGGGATGGAGGCATGTGCGTCACAGCGGACCCGGCAGTGGCTCATCGCTTGCGCATGCTTCGCGTGCATGGGATTGAACGGCGGTACCACCACGACCTGCACGGTTACAATTCACGCCTTGACGAGTTGCAGGCGGCTATTCTGCGGGTGAAACTGCCCCATTTGGCGGCTTGGAACGAGCGTCGCGCCGAGATTGCGCAGCGGTATTCCTCGGCGTTGGCAGAGTTCCCGCTCAGTCTGCCTCAGGTCGCCCAAGGTAATTCTCACAGTTACCATGTGTATGCGGTTCTGATGGAGGACCGTGATGCGCTCCAGAAGCACTTGGCGGATCACGGGGTGGCGACACTCATCTATTATCCGGTGCCGCTCCATCTCCAGAAGTGTTACGCGGATCAGAGTTGGACTGCAGGTGACTACCCCGTGGCTGAGATGCTAGCCCGCCGCATCCTCCCACTGCCCATGTACCCGGAGTTGACCGATGAGCAGGTCGATTATGTCATTGCCCAGGTCCGTGGTTACTTCAATAAGTGAACTGGCGATCCATGGCGATCAGGGCTTCGAGACGGGTTGCGAGTCTTCAACCAATCGCTGTTTGAGAGGTTCTGGGAGGCTGGTATTCGCTTCAATCCATTCCTTGGCACGCGTGGGATCCGCTCGGATCCAGTAGCGGGCGGTGGTTTCAAAGCTGGTTACCCGGGATTCTTCATCCTGGATGGACCAAGCCCATTGGAGCGCAGCCTGTGGATCGGTGGCACTCAGTTCCCGGGCGAGACTCGACACGGTTTCATCCCGTGCGGTGCCATCGGGTAAGGATTTGACCCAGGTTGCAGCCGCCTGAGGATCAAGGCTGACCCAGGGACCTATCAAGGCTTGTCCCGCAGTGTGTTTCAGTTCGCCTTCTGGAAAGGCATCAATCCATTTGGCGACCCGCTGCGGATCATGTGCCGCCCAATTCCCAATGACGCCCCCTACCGCCTGAACGAGAAGCTTTGGTTCGTCGATTCGGGAAAGGTGCTTGGCGGCGTCGGCGGGCGAATTGATAGCCCAGGCGTTGAGCAGGGCGAGAACTGCCGCGTCACGTTCGGTTCCACGGGGCTGATCATCCAGCCATCGAGCGGCAGCATCTGGATCATAGGCAGCCCAACTGCTGGCCACGGTCGTCAGCAGTTCAGTTCGGATCTCCGGGCTGGTCACCTTGGAGGCGTATTCCGCCGCTTCCTTCGGATGTTCGTTGGCCCAGGTCTCGATGACCTGGGCCGCGACCTGCCGTTGCGATGCTGGGTCGGTGATGGATTTCATCCAATTCAGGGCGCCGGGCAGATCTGACTGTGCCCAGGCGTTTCCAAGAGAACTGTAGGCCTCGTTTCGTTGCACGCCTTCCGGAAGTTGATTCGCCAATTTCAACGCCAGTGCGGCGTCGCGGGTCCCGATAGTTCCCATGAGATTGATGACGGTTCGGGATTGTTCTGGGCCTGGTTTCAGCTTTTGAACCCAGCGGACGGCATCTTCGGAATGACTCTCGGCGAGCGACTCCATGGCGGCGTTCAATGCGGCTTCGCGGGTGCTTCCCATGGGCAGTTCATTGATCACATCGAGCGCGGCTTCAGGATCTCGCTGAGCAAAGATATGGAGTGCACCCACCATGGCTTGGTTGCGGTGTTGGATGGATGTGAGGCCTTGAGCCCAGGTCAGTGCCGTGGTTGGTTCCCGCTGCGCCAGTCCTTCCGAGATTTGTCGAAACACGGTGACATTCGGCAGCGCTCCACTCCAGGTTCCCAAGAATCTCACGGCGCCTTGGGGTTCTGTCGTTGCCCAGACGGAAAGAACTTGATCCAACACATCGGCACGCAGTCGTGGATCCTCCAGGCGGCTCGCCCATTCCGCCGCCCCAGCGGCATCGCGTCGTGCCCAGGGTTCAGCTACCGCCGAAAGCGCAACTCGTTTGTCCGTGGATGATGTCAGTCGGTTTGCGAATTGGATCGCCCGGTTGGGATCCGTTGAGGCGATTTCTTCCATGAACCCTTGGACACTCATCGCTTTAACGAAGGGTTTCGGAGGTGGAAACGGGATCTTCGAGAAATTCGACGGCTCCGCAATCACCGATCGCCCAAGAATTCGCCCCAGTTCATACGATTGATTTTGACCCAACACTCGCAGCGCGTGCGGCGCACATCCGATGGGGTCGGATTCTGACCATTCGAGAAAGAAGAATGGCAGAAGTTCATCCCGTAAGGAGGGTTGGCGAATGGTTCGAACAAGGCTGACGCCAAGTTCTGGGTCTTGTTTGGAGAGAGCCTGCAATAGGGCCAACCATGCCCACCGTTGGGAGGGTCCATTAGGCAGTTGCTGGCACCATTTGGCCGCAGAGGCTGGATCCCGCCGGACCCAGCCGATCATCGTCGCTCGAATCGCGGGTTCGCGGTCTTCCAAATGTGGCAACGAACTGGAATAGGCAAACGCGGATTTGGGACTCTGTTCCACCCATCGAGAGAGCACCGTCTCGCGGAACGAACGCCGATGCGTGGGAGGAAGTCGATGATCGGAAATCTTCAGGAGGGTGGCGGCCTCATTGGGTGACACACGGAGTGCCAATGACTCCAGACCTCGAGCCCGTTCTGGAAACAATGGAAGAGAGAGGATTCGAATCAGTTCGGCCTCAAACTCCAAGGGTGCGATCGTTTCGTTCCCGTTTGTTTCATCTGGGGTGAGCACTGGAAGCCTCGTTGCCTTTGAGGCGAGGACTTCAGGCGCCGCCCTGGAGGAGGTGGTCGGCGATGGTTGTATCCAGGGTACACTCACCCACAATGCTGACGCGCCCAGACAAAACCCCGCGGCACATGCGGCCCATACCGATGGAGAGCGAGAACTCATCCTGGGCCGGGTTCTATCCCATCCCGGCCAGAAAGCCACGGGAAATTCAGAGTTCAAGGTGCCAAACGATATTTTTCAACGCGCCAGGTTCTGGGCGGCGACTACTTCATTGGACGATTCGGACGCGAACTTGGGATCTGTGAGTGTGCAAAGAAAGGCAACCAAAGCCCTCTGGTCTGCGCCCGACAGCGGAACGCCGCCGTTGGGATGTTTGGCGAGATTGGGGTCGAGAGCCTCAGGACGTTTCACACCCGATGTGTAATGCTGCACGACGGCCTCCAATGTCTGGAAGCGCCCATCATGCATGTAGGGAGCCGTCAGTTGAACATTGCGCAACGACGGGATCGCAAATGTTCCCATATCTGTCATGGACTGTGTGACGCGAAATCGGCCCGGATCCTTGGGGTCGTTGTCCAGCCCGTTGTTCGCGAATCCAAAGGACGTAAAGTGGGCGCCTCCATGGCAATGAAAACAATCGGCGCCAAATTGCTCTCTGCGGGGATCATATTCGGTAAAGAACAGTTCCATTCCTCGTTGTTCTTCCGCGCTCAAGGTCTCTTCCCCGAGGAGGCTTCGGTCGAACTTCGAGTCGTGGCTGGTCTGGACCAGTAGGAATGATTCCAAGGCGAGGCCGATGGTTTCTGCGGAGATCGAGCCGCTACCAAAGGCTGCCTGAAATCGCTGTGGATAATGGGCGTCGGCTTTGAGCTTCTGGACGATGTTGTCCAGCGATTCATCCATCTCCACGTGATCTTGGATTGGCATCAAGGCTTGTTCGCGCAGTGAGCGCGCACGGCCATCCCAGAAGTACTTGGACTTCCAGGCGAGATTGAACAGGGGCATGGATTGTCGCTGTCCAACCCGCCCTTGAACGCCCTGGCTGAAACGGCGGCGATCACTCATTGCGGCAGAATCAACATGGCACGACGCGCATGAAATGTTTCCGTCCCTGGATAACCGATTCTCATGAAACAAGAACTGTCCTAGCACTACAGCGACAGTTCACTTAAAGTTTGGAAGATGAAGGGGAAAAGCGCCGTTCTTGGCGCGACGGTTGGAAAGCTGTCGATCGCACCCGACGACATTTTTAGCTTGCGCGGAACTGGCCCGCCCGTTAATCTG
>SXGU01358589.1_pt1 | contig 13365 bp, 11 predicted proteins | sample 3174531 | NCBI WGS metagenome assembly SXGU01 (sample SAMN11356863, study PRJNA531348) | freshwater metagenome | isolation source: freshwater sample F1-140 | place: China: Fuxian Lake, Yuxi | collected 2017-12-25 | reverse complement strand
CGCCGATTCGAGCAGCGCACGCCAGTGGCTGATGGCGGACGCCACGCCCTGCTGGTGGATGGACAGCAGCTGGTCGACCTCGTCACGGTCATAGCGCTCGATGAGGTCGCTATTGGACAGGCGGGTGATCACGTCGCCATCAATCGGGATCACCGTCTGCACGATCACCTGCTCGGTCCCGATTTCCCAAATCTTCTTGATTGCGAGGCGCTGCTGCAGGCTGAGATCGGGCGGCGGCACGAACACGTCGAGGTTCGCGCGGATGCTCGCCAGGCTCACCCGCTTGCGCGCAAGGTCGCGCGGGCCGTCGCCCGCCTCGCCAGCCCCGCTTTCCACTGCCTGAAGAATCGCGCGGACGCGATCCGAATTGTCTTCGATGCGTCGCAGCAGGATGGTCTCGCTCGCATCGAAGCGATTGCCGTGCAGCTCGCGGCCGCGGCGCGCGCCCCAGCGGATCTGCTCGAACAGGAGCTTGAAGGTGAACTCGGCCGGCACGCGGTAAAAGGCGCCGACACCGTGGTGGACCGGGAGCGCGCTCCAGGTGGCCTCCTGGGCATCGGCGGCGACCTGCGCCGCCGCCGAGATGTCGAGCCGGAGGTCCTCGAGCTTGGCGAGATAGGATGCGGCGATATCGACCAGCGCGTTCGGCACGTCCGGCATCGGCCGCGCGGTCATGTTGTCCTTGATGATGGTGTTGATCTCGAGCGTCGTCAGATCCTGGACGATGCGCTTGAACTCTTCCCAAAACCGCCCCTCCGTCCCGAGTTCGGGCGCGTCCTGGGCGGACATGGCGGCCTAGATCCGCTTGTCGAGGAAATCGACCACGTCCTTCAGCAAGCCGAGGTTGCGGGCCACGATCTCCTGCCCCTTTTGCACCATCTGGTCGTGATAGGCGCGCAGCCCGCTGCGCTGTTCCTCGGGCACGGCAACGCTGGTCGATGTCCAGATGTCGCCCTGCAGCAGATCGATGCTGGTAACGTAGGCGCCGGTAGAGGTGAGGCCGGAGAGCTGCAGCTTCTGATTGGCATCCAGCCCGACGGCGGCGTCGCCCACCACCGTGACGATGCGGAGCTCGACGAGCTTGTCCGCCGCCCTGGAAAGCTTCTCCGCAAGTTCCGCTGCCGTCGGCATGAGCGTGCCTCCCGAGTCGCGATTGCGGAAGGATCGCACACCCGGCCGCTTGTGCAAGCCGGCGCGGGACGCTTTTCGGTCCGTTTCCGCTACGAGTCCGGCCGTATCGCCTCGATCGCCGCGACCGCCCGCTCCAGCCGCTCCGCCCAAGTCCCACCGATCCGGACATAATCGACGCCGGTCTGCGTCAGCATCCGCTCGCCGGCCGCGGCGAAGCGGGCGCGGCGCTCCGCGTCGCCGAAGAAGCGAGTGCCGTCGTCGACCCACGCCACATCCGGCTCCAGCAGGAGATAAAGGTCGGCCTTGGGTGCGGCGACAAGCGCTTCCGGCACGTCGCCGAACAGCATGTCCGCCCAAGCGGCCGTCATCAGCGCGTCAGTATCGACGATCAGGCGCCGGTTGCAGCGGGGCAACGCCGCCGCGATCATCGCGGACTGGACGCGCCCGATCTCCAGCAGGTCCGCCATCGTCAGGTCGAGGCCGTGGGTCTCGCAATGGAGGCGCCCATATTCGGGCACCCAGATCGTGTCGAAATGATCTGAGAGCGCGCGTGCCAGTGTCGTCTTGCCGGTGCTTTCCGGACCGTGCAGGCAGATGCTGCGCGCATACCAGGGGCGGACGAGGTGCGGCAGCGCGTCCCAATGCGCCCAGGGATCGGCTCGGATCGCCGTGCCGGACGCCGCACCGGGCGTCCGCGGCTCCCCCGGTGCGCCGATGGGCACGAAGCGACCGCCGACCTCCTGCGCCAGGCGCAGTCCGTGATCTCCGCCGGCGAAGACGAGGTCGATCGGTTCCGGATGCGCCGCCGCCGCGATCGCGCGCCAGATCGGTCCGCAATCGGTGCAGTCCGCGGGCGCCCGCGGCGCCGGCCGGTCGTGTCCGAGGACGCGCGCCGCTGGAAACAGCCGGCGCATCCACTCGAGCCGCACGGGACCGGGAATGGGATCATCAGGCTGCCAGCAGACGAGGATGGTGAGTTGATCGACGAGCCGCTGCGCCGTCTCGGCCAGATAGACGTGCCCGGCATGCGGCGGCATGAACGTGCCCGGCAGAAGGCCGCGGATCATGCCTGCTGCTGCACGCGATGAGCCGCCATCCAGGCGCGCAGGCCGGCGACGGCGAGGACCAGAAACAGCGCGTAGAGCGCGGCGGTGGCGTGGAGCCCGCGCGACAGGAACAGCCCGATCGCGGTCACGTCCACCGCGATCCACAGCACCCAGTTCTCGACGCGGCGCAGCGCCAGCAGCAGCTGTGCCGCAATGCTCGTAACGGCAATGGCGGCATCCACCATCGGCGCGGCGGCGTCCGTATAGCGCGCCATCAGCCAGCCCCAGCCCAGCGCCGCGACCGTTGTGCCGATGAACCAGGAGGCTCGGCCCGCGTCGGACATGGTGGTGACGGGCAGCGCATCGGCATGGCGGCGCGCACGCGACCAGTTCCACCAGCCATAGACCTGGATGACGACGAAGAAGAGCTGCAGCCCCGCATCGCTGTAGAGCTTGGCATCCCGGAACACGAAGAAGTAGAGCGACACGGCCGCGATGCCGAACGGGTAGTTCCAGATGCTCCGCCGCACCAGCAGCACGATATTGACGAGGCCGAGCGCCGCCGCCACCCATTCCAGGCTGTTCATCGGCCACCCCCCACCGGCCGCTCGCTAGCCGAGCGAGACGCATTTCGCCACCGCCCGAACCGCGCTAGGAAGGCAGCCGCGCGCGCCCGTAGCGCAGCTGGATAGAGCACGAGCCTTCTAAGCTTGGGGCCGCAGGTTCGAATCCTGCCGGGCGCGCCAGTTTTCCGCCATTTTTCTGTTACCTAAATCTGCGTCAGGTAACGCATAGGTAACAAGCGAGCGGGATAGAGTGACATCTCCCGGCACACCGTTAGACGAGGCGCGGCCCTTCGCCGCTGCTCGTGGCCCGGCCAGTGCACCACGCGAGCAACCAATCAACATCAAGATCCCTCCGATACGGAAGCGATAGCAATCTCTTGCAGCCCTGCGAGGCTTGTGCCGGCGCGTTCCGCCGTTAGACTGCCAGCCGGCGAACGGGTGCCTTCGCCTCCTCCAGGACAGTCAGCATACCAAATGAACCGCCTCGGCCTAACCCTCATCTCCGAGATTATGGGCTGGAGCGATGGAGGCGAGGCGACGCGGGAATATAATTGGCTGCGATTGATCGCCGCGACGAAATATGACGGCTACAGCGACTTCAGGGCCGGATCGCGCTTCATCGAGAATCTCGCCATTTGGCTCAAGCAGTTCCAGCCGGAGGATCGCGGCGTCGCCTACGAGTTCATCAAGAACCGGCTTGTCTACATCTCGGCAGCGGAGATGCAGCGCACGATCGAGGCGTTCATCCCAGAGATCGTGACGCCAAGGCTGCGGCGACTGGCTGCGAAGGAGGTCGGCATCGCGCCGCATGAGGTTTGGGGAAATTCGGCCGGTGCCGAGGCCTTTCGCCGGCTGCTGCGGCGTTCCCTCTTCGTTGGGCTGAGCGACGGCAGCCGGATCGACATTCTCCGAAGGGCAAATGCTGGACGCCTGTCGCAGGAACAGGTCGTGCCGATGATGAACGTCGATCTGAAGAAGTGGGAGGAGCTTTCAGAGGCGCTCGCGGAGGACGAGAAAAGCAAGGACGCCAGGTTTGAGCACGTTTACCTCATCGACGACTTCACTGCTTCCGGCACCACCTTCATCAGACAGGTAAACGGCGAGTGGAAGGGAAAGCTCAAGAAGTTCAACGCGCTCGTCCGCGATGCCCGCGCCGCCGCGGATGCGGCCGGCAAGACATTTCCGATCGCGACGCGTTACGCCGTGCACATCCACCATCACGTGTCGACGACTCAGGCTCAGGCCGCGCTGGCGAAGCGCGTCAGGATCGCCGACAAGGAGTGGCCGGAGCGGGATTACGCGGAGATCGACATTTCCGAAGGCATGCTGCTGCCGCCGACCTTACGCATGAGGCCCAGTCTTGACGCCGCCATGCTGGCGCTGTGCGACAAATATTATGATGACGAACTCTACAGGCGCCTGAAGAAGCATTGTGACGAAGCGGGGCAGAGCGACATGCGCAGAGGCTATGCAAAATGCGCCCTGCCGGTGGTGCTCGAGCACAACACACCCAATAATAGCATTCCGTTGTTGTGGGCGGAGACCGACGGGAAAGACGGTCAGCATGCGATGCGTCCGCTGTTCCGGCGGCGCGATCGGCACGGCTGACGATGGCGAACCCCTTTCTCCGCCGCGCGACTGAATATATCCGCGATGACACCGCCTTTCTGGCGGTGGTCAGCCCCCAGCCTTTGACCACCTTCCTCTCGCGCCATCCGCGGCGCGACGATCTGTTCGACTTGCCGGTCCGGATTCTCGGCTCGCCCGGCAGCGGCAAAACCATGCTTGCGACGCTGGCGGAGTTCCGGCTGGTCGAGCTGATCCTTCGCGACCTGACCAGCGAAGGCAACCGGGATCTCGCCTCGGCTCTGGCCGGCGCCGGCTTCCTGGCCGAGGGCCGGCCCCGCATCGCCGCGGTGCGGATCCCGATGGAATCCGAATATCGCGACTTCTGGGAATTGCCCTATGAAGACCCGATCAAGACCAAGCTGGCGCTTTCGCTGGTTCAGGCACGCACCATGCTGGCGCTGCTCCGCGGCCTCACCGCCAACGGCACGCGCACTCTTGAAAGTGTCCGCTTCATCCCGCGCGAAGCTTCCGAGGCCCAGCTGGAGCAGATCGGAGGTCTCGAGGGTCCGGGCGTGAGGGACCGCGCTCTAGCCGTCCAGAAGGCGATCTATTCGATCGGGGCGAGCCTGCTGCCGCCGGCTAAGGAGAATCTGCCCCGCGACGCCATCGACCCTTATCAGCCGTTCGAGAGCATCCGGGAAATCGAGATCGACTGGATGGGCGAGAGGATCCGCGTCTCACCACTGGTCATGCTGGACGACGTTCACGCGCTCCATCCTGACCAGTTCCGACAGATGTTCGAGGCCCTGGCCCGGCGGGAGATTAGGTTCGGGCGCTGGATGATGATGCGACTGGATGCGCTCAGCCCGGGCGCTGTGTTCCGCACCGCCGACAGCCTGGCCACCCACAATCTCAAACCAGATCGCGACTTTTTCGACGTCTTCATGCAGGGCGGTGAAGATCGCAACGCGGAACGCCGGCAATTCCGCGGCATCGCGACCGACATGGCCAACAGGTATTTGCCGCTGGTCCAGGCGTTGCGGAACCGTGGCCAGGTTCCGTTCGGTCGCCTAGTGCCTACCGAGCCGCCGCGCCTCGCGGAAGGGAAGCTGCGGGAGCTGGAGGCGACCGTCGGGCGGGAGCAACGTCGTCTCGAGGTGGCGCCCGCCAGGCGGCAAGCGATCGAGAAGATGGTCGCGGATCATCTCGCGGGGACGACGTCCGGCGATCGCGAGCCCGAGGTCGCCCTCGCGATGTCGCGCATTCTCATGCACCGCTACGCGAAGCGGATCTCCGGCATGAACCTGTCGCTGTTCGAAAGCGAGGATCCCGAACCACGCACGCCGCTCAAGGCCGATGCGGGCGTTGCGGAAGGTGCTCGTCTCCACCTGCACGATCAGTACGGGCGCGCCTTTCAATACGGCCTCGACAATATTTGCGACGCCAGCAATGTGAACGCCGAAATCTTCCTGCAGCTCGCCGGCGCGCTCGTCGCGCGCATGGAGACGCGCGCGATCCGGAACCAGTCGCCGGTTCTCCCCGCCGCCGTCCAGCAGGCGGTGCTGACGGAAAAGGCACGTGAGATCATGGCCGGATGGTCCTTCCCCTATGCCCGGCGCGTCCGGACCATGGTCGACGCGATGGCAGCGGACTGCCGCGCCGTTTCGCTGGAGCCCAACGCCCATCTCGGGCCCGGCGCCAATGCGATTGGAATCCCGGCAGCAGAAATAAGGGCACTCCTTGCCTCGGACGACGAACTGGCGCTGATTCTCAAATATGCTGTCGCCCGCAACGCAATCGACGTCGAGGGCGATTACGGCCAGGGCGGCAAACAATGGTGCCTAATCGAGCTCAGCGGGGTCGTGTGCCTCGCCCACGGCCTCACGTTCCGGCGCGGCGGCTTCCTCGAACGAGACATCGATTATCTCAGAAAGTGCGCTTCGTGAGCCGTGCGCACTGGGAGAATTGCATCGCGCATTTCGGCGAGGCCGTTGAGGCATTCGCGACTGAGTATTTCGGAGATCCGAAGCGCAAATGCCTGCTCGTGGCGGCGGCCGGCTTTGATCCGCGGTCGCGGCGGATTGCCGAGCTGCTCGCGCCTCGCCTCGGTGCCCGGCTTCGTGCGTTGTTCATTCGCGAGGAGCGAGGCCGGCCCGACCCCCGCTTGGTTCAAGCTGCGCAGGAGAATGAGAATGTGCTCTGTGCGCTGATTCCCGCGCACGAAGTGGTGCGCGTCGATGTGTTTGGCGACGATGACGCTCCGGTGGGCCCGTCCCGGGTCGCTAAGGCCCTCCGGGACCTGTCAATAGGTGACGACATCACCGATATCGTACTCGACATGACGGCATTGTCGATCGGTATCGGATTCCCTGCCGCCAGGCTGCTGCTCCAGGCTTGCGAGGCGACTTCGGGGCGGGCGTTTCACGTGATGATCGCCTCCAATCCCAACCTTGACGACCGGATCGCGGGCGAGCCCGGCGGAAGAGCCATGGCCGTCAAAGGCTTCGCCGGCGAGGACAATTCGGGCAGTGCCCTTGAAGTGGCTCGGATCTGGGTTCCGCAGCTCGCCCCCGGCAAGACCGCCGCACTTGACGAGATCGCCAGATCGGTCGGGCAATGCTACAAGATCTGCCCGATGCTGCCCTTCCCGGCGCGCAACCCCAGGCGCGGCGACGCCCTGCTAACCGAGCACCGGACCGCTCTCGTCGACGACTGGCAGGTCGACCCGCGCGACATTGTTTACGTTTCCGAGCGTAATCCGCTAGACTGCTATCGTACGCTCTCCACACTTGCCGAGCGGCACCGCCGGGCGGTCGCCGACATCTTCGCTCCCTCGATCGTGGTTTCGCCGATCGGGAGCAAGGTGGTCGCCGCCGGGGCAATGATGGCTGCGATCGAGCACGATCTCACAATCCAATATATCGAGACCGTGCGCTATGATTTCGATGCGTCCGTGCCAGCCCAGGAGGAAGAGGCAGACAATAACGACCTCGTCCATCTTCTGTTGTCCGGACCTGCCTATGGCGACTATCTCCGCGCCGCCGGTGGCGAGATGTCGGAGCCGGCGCGCACCACTGATGGAGTGGACGCCGGGTGACACACTTCGCCGAAAAGCTCGATGGTCTTCGTGAGACGCTCGAGCTGGTCACAGCGGCCGACCACAGCAAGCTGGCCGAGGCTTTGAAGGCGTCACTGCACCTGCCTGGGACCGCGGTCGGCTCCGGCGGCTCGGCAATTGTCGCCTCCTATCTTGGGCGATGCCGCGAGACCCTGCTCGCCGCATCGACGCGTTCGACCACGCCGCTGGGGCTTGCGACCGGCGCCGGTGACCTTGCGGGTCAATCGGTTTGGCTGCTCAGCGCCGGCGCCGACAACTCTGATTTCCGAGCTGGGCTGCGGTCCGCGATTAGCCGACGCGCCGCCTCAATCGACATTCTCACCCGCAGGCCGGGCGCGGCAGAGGAGTTTTCCGGCTCGGCAAGCGTCCACGTCATGCCAGTCGTGACCGAAAAGGATGGCTACCTCGCCACTCACTCGCTTGTGGCATCGGTCGCGGCCCTGCTCCTTGCGTGTGACCAGGTCTCCCCGGACCCGGTCGGCAATCTTGGACAGGTGCTGCATGAGGTCATGGCTCGCGAGCTCGGAGCCGCCGCGCGCAAGGAAGCGGCCGAGCGCTTTGGGGACATGCGGAGCACCGATACGCTGTTGATCCTACATGATCCGCAGCTCGCGCCTGTGGCCGAGCTCATTGAGACATCGGCTTGGGAAGCAGCGCTCTGCCCGGTGCAGGTCACCGACTTTCGCAACTTCGCGCACGGCCGGCACGCATGGCTGCATCACCGCGCCGAGAGCACATTCGTGCTCGCCCTTGTCGGCCACGACACTGAGGATCTCTGGGCCGGCATCGACGCGAGCCTTGCCGCTGCGGTCCGCCGCACCGGCATGCATCTCGGCGATTGCGGACGATTCCAGAATGCGGTGGGGATCGCCCGCGGTCTTGCTGCGGTCGAGGCGATCGGCCTCGCGACTGGTATCGATCCGGCCAAGCCGGGCATCGCGGATTTCGGGCGAGCGCTCTATGCAGACGACGGACTGGAGCGACTCGCCGCTTCGCTACCGCCAGCGGTCCGGCACAAGCGGGACGCTCAATTCGTTCATGGCGACCCCGCCGAGCATGCGGGAATTCATGTCGCCGGGAAGGCCTTGAGCCAGCGGCTCTCCAAGGCTGCGATCGGAGGCATCATACTCGATTATGACGGCACGATCGTTCCTACGCACGATCGCGAGGCGCCGCCGGCACCGGAGATCGTCGACGAGTTCGTACGGCTGCACGACCTCGGCCTGAGGTTCGCTTTGGCGACGGGCCGCGGCGGCTCCGCGGGCGAGAGGCTGCGCAAGGTCCTGCCGGAGCGCATGCATGCGGACTTCCTGGTCGGCTATTATAACGGAGGCTATCTGCAGCCACTCGTCGTCAACATTGACGACTTCCCTGCGCCGTTCCACCCGGCTGTCGTCGAGGCGGCCACTTGGCTCGCCGCTCGCCCCGACTTATTCAGGACCAGGTTCAAGGGTGCGGGCAGCCGGGTGCAGATCACGATCCAGCTAACTGACCTCGTGGATTGGGCCACTTTCGAGCGGGAGGTCGGGAATTGCCCGCCTTTGCGCACCGGCGACCTCCGGTCGGTGCGCTCGGCCCATAGCGTGGACCTGATCCCCAAGGAGAGCTCGAAGCTCAACGTTGCGAGGCGAGTGGCCGATGAACTGGCAACGGACGTTGTCGTTCTGCGTGTCGGTGACAAGGGAGGGTGCGGCGGCAACGACCACGAGCTTTTGTCCGACCCTTATGGGATAAGCGTTGATGAAGTCTGCGGCCGCCATGGCGGCTGCTGGTCATTGTTCGGCGCCGACCTGACCGGACCGGACGCATTGCTCCGGCTGCTGCAAGCGTTGGCGCCAGATGCTGGTGGAACCGTCCGGATCGGCTCAGATGCCATCCGACTGGACCACGACGGGAAAGTGAGTACATAAGGAGAACATGAAGAAGCGGAGCAACAGTCCTGAGGTCGTGGGTACCGGCCTCACCGTTCTGGACCGCATCTATGCGGACGGTGATCTCGCGGGCGAAGAGCTCGGCGGCTCGTGCGGTAACGTGCTCCTCTCGCTCGCCATGCTGCGGCGCCAGGTGGCCCCGCTCCTCGCTTTGGGCCGGGACGAGATCGGAAACCGGCTCGTCGACGAGTTCCGCCGCGCCGGCGCGAACACGCGATATATCAGCCAGCATCTGGACATTCTCTCGCCTGTCATCCTCCAGGAGCTCGACACGAGCTCGGGCGAGCACACTTTCAGCTTCACCTGCCGCCATACCCAGTCCGAGCTGCCCCGATACCGTCCGGTGGAAGATGCCGAAGTCGCATTCGCTGCGACTATTCTTCAGTCATGCTCCGTCTTCTACGCCGATCGGCTGACATCCTCGATCGTGCGGGCGATGGAACAAGCGCACGCCGCCGGCGCGATCGTCTATTTCGAACCTTCGGATCTGGACGACAAGCTTTTTGATCAGGCACTCGGCTTCGCCTCGATCCTGAAATATTCCTCCGACCGCCTCGGCGCCGAGGTCGAGCAGCGCGTGCGCAGCAGCCCTGCCCTGGCCATCGTGACGCACGGCGCGGATGGATTGGAACTGAGGCAAAGCGGACGGTCGCTCTGGTGCCGCGCCGTCCAGATCGACCAGGTGACCGACGCGTGCGGCTCGGGCGACATGGTGAGCGTCGGCGTCATTGACTGGCTGCTCGACCATCCCCGCCGACGCGCTGTGCTCGACATCGAGGACATCATAGCCGGCGTGGTCGCCGGACAGCATCTCGCAGCAGCGAATTGCGCGTTCGCCGGCGCGCGCGGACTGTTCCATCAGCGCGGCGCAGGCTTTGCCCGGGCGGTGCTCAGCCGAGGTTTCGGCGAAATAGACGGGCTCTAGCCTTCACTCGGCAGCGACGAGGAACGGCTCCTCGCTGGCGACGCCGCGAAGCTCGTCCCGGACTTCCATCAGCAGCACGCCCAGCATGTTCCTGCCGACCCCGTTGACTTCGCCCCACACTCGATTGACCTCGTTGTCGACAGTGGCGGCTTCAACGAGACGCGCATCCCCCGTCGCAAGGAGGAGCTCGCGAAGGTCGTCGTGCTGCCGGAACTTGGCGCGAAGCACGCCGCGCATCCGGTCGAACTTGGTCGTCGACCACCCTGGCGCCACGTCCCAATAATAAAGGCCGTGCGCGGCCATGGCGAGCAGAGCCGGCGTCGGCGCCTGCATGAGCCAAGCGCGAACTTCAGGCTTGCGCGCCTTGCCTGCCTGATAGGCATGCTCGCTGGTTGGAAAGGTTTCGCCTTCGAACACCATCGCCCGGCGATAGAGGTTGCTGAAGGCGCCGTAGGGCTTCTCGCTCGCGCGATAGAAGCGAATGTCGTCAGCCATGCGAGCCTCCTTGCAAATTCGCAGTAACTGTTACATGCTAATTTGCATGAAGGCAACCGACAAAGAGCTAACCGACCTAAAGGTTGCGATCGCCGCAGCGCTTGAAGAGAGGGGCTATTCCCGCGCGAAACTGGGGATTCTTGCCGACGTTCACCCAAGTCAGGTGAGCCGGATCTGTCGCGGTGAATTCAGGACCATCAGCCACAATGTCGTGCGAGTTTGCAAGGAGCTCGGCCTCCCGGTCGAGAGCCTGGCGCGGCAACCAGACGCCGCCGACCCGTCATGGGTCCGCATCGAGGCAAGTGTTCGCCGCATTTGGGACGAGACGCCGGGAGGTGCCGATCGAATTGCTCGGGTGCTCGACACGATCGCGCAGCTCAAGGACGCCGCCTCGCATCCTGACACAGCCAAGGCGCATGCCTAGGCAAGCCCCGCACTCGAACCTTCTGCACTGGCAACTATAAGTGATCAGTCGAAGGGTTCAGGCGGCCGGCGCCACCACGTGGTCTAGATCCGCCTCCGCCGCCTGGGTGTTCACCGGCTTCATTAGCCGTCCGCTGCTGAACGATCGTCCGCTGTCGTCGATCGGCGCCCAAAGCGATTCGAACGATGACGACGAATCCGGCTGTCCGACCTTGGCGCCACTACCTACCCTGATGCTCTTCTGGTCCAGACGATTGCTCACCGACGCTCCCCAATCGCAGCTTCGAGTCTGACGCCAGGCGCCGTCCCACCAGTTCGATGAACTTCTGATACCGCTTCAGCCCTAGCTGGCGAGTTTCCTCATCAAACGGCGGCTGGTGAGCCACCAACGTCAGCTGATGGTGAACGAATGTGCCGAAGGCTTCCGCTAAAAGGTCCACCTTGCTTTCGAGCCGTTCCTGGCCGCGGCTCATCCGGTCGAGGCGAACGCCGAACCTCAGGTCCAGCTCATGGCCGGCGCGCCGCTCGAGCACGGCTTTCAGCCCCTCGGTTAGGACGGCCGTTTTCGACGAGCCGGAGGATGCGCAGAGCCGGTCGAGAGCCTCCGACAGATCATCGGGCAGGTAGAATTGGTGGCGGGTCTTGAAGGTCTTCATGGCAGCGCCAGTATGGAGGCAAGCCGCGCCGGGCCGAACGGCGCCTCCGCCGCACCAAGCGCACGGTCACCGCACGTGTGTCCGGATCACATGCCGATGCTAGGGCCCTGCCGCTCGCGGCCGATGGTCCAGCTGATCCCGCCCCCGCGTACCACGCCGGATATCTCGCGGCCGATCTGCCGCTCCAGCACCGGGCGCCAGGGCACGAGGCTGAACTCGTGTGAGTGCTCGACCAGCGCGAACTTCCGATCGCCCACCTGTACGGGGCCGCGGCAAATTCCCTCCACGTAATCGCCCATCCCGTGCTCACGAAAGGCTCGCCCGCTCTCCTGGCCGATCTTTGCGGCGGCGGCCCTCAACTCACGCTTCTCCAGCCGGTCCACCAGGTCCGACCTAAACCGGTAATCCTCCCCCTCGAGATCGATGAGCCGCTGAGCCGCCAGCCACTGCATTCGCCGATTGATCGCCTTTCGAACTTCAGCACCAAATCCTCGCCCGAGCTCCACGGGCTTCTCAGCAACGATCGCGCGGTCGAGCCAGGTCGCTCCGTCTCGCTCCGGCAGAAGATCAAGCCGGTCGCCGCTGAGGAGGGCGACCGTCACGGGCATCCTCGCCCGAAGCCGCTGCTCGTGCGCCTCGACCCGCTCCAGGTGATCGGAAGGGATCTGCCAATACCCATCGACCTCCCGCTCGACAGGAAGCCCGCTGCGGCGGAGCGCCTCCAGCCGACGGATATGCGCCGTAGCGAACGCCTCGCTCGCGGCGGGGTCGCGGAACTGATGAAGCTCGACGCTGTACCAGCCCTTGCTGGCGCTCGCGATCGCCGCGATCGTCCGATCCACCTCCCGCACGCCCGCCTGCCGCGGCTCGATTTGGACGATCGCCCCCGGCCGCGCATCGAGCACATTCGCCCCGACATCCACATAGTGAGCGTGCCCGTCCACCCCGTCGACGATGAGGAACCGCCGATCTGCATGCTCGTCCGCCAAACCGGACGCGACAAGGCGGCCGACCACCGGCCGCGCATCGGGCGCATCCGGATCGTAGATTGCCTGGTCGTGCGGCGCCCGCGGCTGCATCGCGACCTTGAGCGCGTGGTTCATCGTGCGAACGATGTCGCCGCGCCGGCCCATCTCCCGCAGCGTCGTTTCCAGCTCCGGATCGAGCTTCCACCGCCCGCCGCGCTGCTCGCTCGCCAAGTCCATGCCGGAAAGCGTCCGCAGCCTTGCCGTCCGCAGGTCCTGCTCGACCCAGCTCCCGCGCCGCGGATCCACCAGCCCCTCGGCGTCCATCGATCTGATCAGCCGCCGATCGATGCCGGTCAGCCGCTCCTGCTCGACCTCCCGAAGCTGCGAGCGGAAGATCTCCCGTTCGGTCCGCGGCCCCAGGTCCAGGTTGACCAGCTCGGCCGCACGCTCGCGCAGCCCCTGCGTCAGGTATTCGCGAGCGATGATGAGGTCCTTGCCCCGATCGTCCTTCCCGCGGACGATGACATGGCTGTGCGG
>SXGU01334542.1_pt1 | contig 13366 bp, 12 predicted proteins | sample 3174531 | NCBI WGS metagenome assembly SXGU01 (sample SAMN11356863, study PRJNA531348) | freshwater metagenome | isolation source: freshwater sample F1-140 | place: China: Fuxian Lake, Yuxi | collected 2017-12-25 | reverse complement strand
GTGTTGGCGTGGCCCTTGTGGCGGTCCCAGGTGAGGGTGGTCATGCCGTGCGAGCGCAACAGGCGCAGGCGGGCATCGAGGGCTTCGCTATCGGTCAGCAGCATGCCGCCCTCTCCGGTGGAGAGGTTTTTGTTGGAAAAAAAGCTGAAAGCGCCGATGGAGCCGTAGGTACCCAGCGCCCGGCCGTTGAGCGAAGCACCGGGGGCGTGAGCCACATCCTCGATAATGGCCAGTTTGTGGCGGGCGGCCAGGTCTACGAGCGGCTGCATTTGGCAAGGGTAGCCGGCGTAATGCATGGGGATGATGGCGCGGGTGTGCTTGTTGATCTTGCCCAGCACGCTTTCGGGATCGAGGGTGGGGGTGTGCAGGCCGATCACCTCGGCGAAGCGCACGGTGGCGCCGGTGTACAGCACGGCGTTGGCGGTGGCCACAAAACTCAGGCTGGGGACGATCACCTCGTCTCCCGGGCCGATGCCCAGCGCCAGCAAAGCCATGTGCAACGCCTGGGTGCAATTGCCCACCGCCACGGCGTATTTGGCACCGTGGGCGCTGGCAAATTCAGCCTCAAAAGCCTGGGTTTGGGCGCCCATGGTAAGCCATTTGCTTTGCAGCACGGCGGCCACGGCTTGCTGCTCGGGCTCGCCCAGGTCCAGGTCCGCAAGAGGGTAACGCCATTGGATCGGTTCAGTTGCCATTATGGTTCATCCGCCAAAAATAATTTGCGCATTTTATCAAAATCGTGCTGGGCTTGCTCGTAATCGGCGGGGTTGCCCAGGTCTTGCCAGTAGCCATCAAACGGGTAGCCTTGCACATTCTCGCCGGCGGCCAGCAAATTGCGCACCAGGTCCGGAAAATCGAGGTAGGTATCTTTTTGTATGAAATCGAGGATGCGCGGCTCGAATACGTACACACCCATGCTGGCCATATAGGCGCTGGCAGGTTTTTCGATGTAATCGACGACGTGGAAGTCCAGGTCGTGCTTGATAACGCCGAGCTGGATCTTGACCTCGCGCTTGTGCATGGCGATGGTGGCGATGGCGCCGGTCTCCTTGTGGAAGCGCACCAGCTCTTCGATGGAAAGGGTGGTCAGCACATCGCTGTTGGTGACGATAAATGTATCGGTCAGGCCATCGATCTGGGCCAGCGGGCCGACGGTGCCCAGCGGAGTGTGCTCTTTGCAGTAACGGATGCGCAGGTTCCAGTCGGCGCCATCCTGAAAGTACGAGCGGATGAGCTTGTCGAGGTGGCCGACCGCCAGGATGACCTCGGTGACGCCGGCAACCTGCAGCTGGCGGATGAGGATCTCCATGATCGGGCGGTCGCCGATGGGGACCAGGCTTTTGGGCAGGATGCGGGTGTACGGGATGAGGCGGGTGCCTTTGCCGCCGGCAAGGATCACAGCTTTCATTGTTTTAAGTTATACCTCGTAAACCCCGGGCCGGAAAAAGCGCGGGTTCTGCTGCACCCAGCGGATGGTGTGCGCCAGCCCTTGCTCCAGCGAGACCTGCGGCTCCCAGCCCAGCAGGCTGCGCGCCTTGCGGTTGTCTGAGCTCAGGCGCATCACTTCGGACTTTTGCGGGCGCAGGCGGGCGGGGTCGAGGGCGATGGAACAGGCGTGGCCGGGGCCGAGCAGGTCGCGTACCTGGCGCAGAATGATCTCGGCGATCTCGCCGATGGTGTTGTCTTCGCCTACACCCAGGTTGAAGGTGTGGCCTTCCACCGCCGGGGTTTGGGCGGCGGCCAGGAAGCCGGCGACGGTATCGCTGACAAAGGTGAAATCGCGGCGCGACTCAAGCGTGCCCAGGTGGACCTCCCCCCCGCGCAGCGCCTGGCTGATGATGGTGGGGATGACAGCGCGAGCCGACTGGCGCGGGCCGTACGTGTTGAACGGGCGGACGGTGACCACCGGCAGGCCGTAGGAAAGGTGGAACGATTCGGCCAGCTTGTCGGCGGCGACCTTTGAGGCTGCGTACGGCGACTGGGCCTGCAGCGGGTGCTCCTCGCTGATCGGCACGATCCGGGCGGTGCCGTACACCTCGGAGGTGGATGTGTGGATGACGCGCTCGACGTTGAGCGAGCGGGCCGCCAACAGCACATTGAGGGTGCCCTGAGCGTTGGCAAGAAAAACGTGGTTGGGGTTGGCGTACGAATACGGGATGCCGATCAGCGCGCCAAGGTGGAAGACCGTGTCGCAACCGCTCATCGCGGCGCGCACGCCTTCGGCATCCATCAAATCGCCGGTAACAATCTCGAGGGCTGAGAATAGTTTCGGGTCGAGCAGGTGCAGGTTGCCAAGGTGCTGACGGCTGTTGTAATGGGCCAACACGCGCACCTGGCAGCCAGACTCTAACAAGGCCTCGGCCAGGTGGCTGCCGATGAAACCGCCGGCGCCGGTGAGGAGTACTTTGTTCATGGTTGCGCCTCCTTGCGGGCGGGAGAAAAGGCTTGTTCAAGGCCATCCAGCAATTGCGGCAACTGCACCACATGCAGGCCGGTGGCGTTGCATAGGGCCAAAATGCGCTGGCGTTCGGCATCCTCGATCTGCTTGATGGTGTACACGATCAGGTCGATCGAGTGGCGGTTGGCCAGTTCCGGGATGGCATCGCTGGTGCCCAGCACGGGCTGGCCGTAAAAGCGCATGCCCTGCTTGGTAGGTTCATCATCTACCAGCCCGATGATGGTGAACTGGCGGAAGAAATGGTTGTTGAGCAGCCAGATGGCCAGGTTGGCGTTTTGGCCGGCGCCAACGATCAGCACTCTGCCGCGCATAATGGCCGGGGTGCCACCGCGGCGGGCAAGCAGGTATGCGGTGCCAGTGATGATACGGTGGTTGTAGCGCGCCACCACAAAGCCGAACCAGGCGAAAGTAGCCAAGCGGATGTGAACATTAAAGGGCAAATGAAAATCGGCCCACTCCCACGGCAGGGCGCCGGGGGTAAGGACCGCGTCGGTGAAAACGAGGGCGATGAACGAGAACAACACCGAGATCGTGAGCGGGACGATCTCGGCATAACTGGCATGGCGCCAGCTGATGTTTTGCAAGCCGATGGAGGCATTGGTGAACGAGAACAACAGGCTGGCCAAGGTGGCCAGGACGATAAAACGTGGCAGGCCCAGATCCAGCGGGTATTCCAGCCGCCACAAAAAGCCGGCCAGGCTAACGGCGAGGAAGGTGATGAACAGGTCGATGAAGAACCAGTTGATGTACTTGGCGATGGCGCGCGAGACCGGCCCCCAATAAAACAAATTGCCGCGTTCCAACTTGGCCTGGTTAAAAACCGGGAACAGAACCGCCATTGTGAGCAGCAGAATATCGAGGACGACCAGCAGGCTGCGGCGGCGGATGTAGATCTGATCGATGCGCAGTTTATCGGGCAGGATGGTCGTCAGGTACTGATCCATCACATTGCCGCCTTGCAGCAACTCTTCCTCCCAACGGTATACAATGGAGGCCGGGCTGGTGATGCCGGGACGAACGGACAGGATCTCTTGCTTGTACTCATCCGGCCAGGTGGCGGCGATCTCAAAATCCTCGGGGCGCGGGCCAACCAGGGCCATTTCGCCGATCAATACATTCCACAATTGCGGCAGCTCGTTGAGCTTGGTTTCTCGCAGGAAGCGGCCAAGCGGTGTGACACGGCTATCATCGCGGCCGGTCACCTTTGGGCCGGTGTAAGCGGCGGCATCCTCTACCATGGTGCGGAATTTGAGGATGTGGAACGGTTTGCCACCCTTGCCGGCACGCAGTCCGCGGTAAAAAACCGGGCCGCGGCTGCTTTGTTTGATGAGCAGCGCGACCAGCAAGAAAAGCGGGGAAAGCAGCAGCAAACCCACAGCTGAGGCAGCAATATCCAACATGCGGCAAAGCAGGTCATCGAGGGCATGGTTGGCCGCGGCAGGGACGCCGGCGCGGTTGGCGATGCTCTTAAAGGAAGGGAGAGATTGAGTGGTATCCATATCCGATGGCTGGGTCATTGTTTTTGTTTGGCGGGTTCTACATCCAATTCTGAGATCTCTACTGATAGCTTGCGGGCGATCAGGGTGTTGATCAGCACTTTCATGCGCTGGCGACCGGTGAGTTTGCTATCGAAGACCGCCTCCATGCCCTCGAACGGGCCAGCGGTGATGCGCAATTTGTCGCCGGGGCGGTAATCGCGTTTCTTCAGTCCGCCACGCTGGCGGATCGCTTCGACCTGGGCCTGTATCGCGTGGATGACAGCATCTGGGATATCGATGGCGTCATCGCCATAACAGACCAGGCGCTTGCTGCCAGGCAACCAGCGGACCTCGGCGGAGGCCAGTTCTTGCGGGGTGACCCTGACGAAGATGTAGCCCGGAAAATAGTAGCGCAGAATGGGAGCACGACCAAAAGCACGCTGATGCGGGATCATGGGGCAGAAATATTCGATGTTGCGGATGATCAGCAACTCGATCACGCTGCCTTCCTTATTGGGCTTGGTATTGATCACGAACCATCGCTTCTCTGTCAAACGGTACCTCGGTAAATGGTTTGGCCTGGCTGGGGCCGGGTCACTTAAAACGTCCGTCCTTTTTTACACAAATCGCGTAAAAAATGAACCCAATACTACTAATATCGCAAAAACGCCCTGCAAGTTACCCAATTGGGTATGCCAAAACCCAGGTTTTTCCACTGGCACACCGCCCATTTTTCTCACTTTGAGGCAGTTACCTTGCCTATTTAGAGAAAACTTGCATAGTTTACCATTAACTATTTATATGGGTATTAAATAGTATATACACGTCAGTATACCACATCGACCGTATAAGTGCGTGACAAATATGTCGCGGAACGCGATTTTTTGTTACATTTTTCAAAACCGGGGTGACATTCGCCCCCCTTGATCGTTGTGCCACCCAAAAACAGCCGGATGCAAAACAGTACCAGGGGTAAAATATACGGCATGCCACGATCTTTTCTTGCAATAAGGTTGGACGAGAGCAGCCTGGCAAGCTTGCGTGAGGTACAAGCAGTTGGCCGTAAGGCGGATAGCGCAGGGGCATGGCACTGGCTGGGCGCGGACAGCCTGCACCTGACGGTGCGTTTTTTGGGAGAGAGCCCGGCTGCACGGTTGGGCGAGCTGGCCAACCGATTGCGTTCGCTGTACCTGGCCACAGCGCCGTTTGGCGCCACAAGCACGGGGGTGATCACCCTGCCGCAAGGTGGCGCCCCGCGGGTGCTGGGGGTGGCCATGCATGGACCCGGCTTGGCAGCCCTGGCGCGGGAAACTGAACGGGTCGTTGCGGACCTGGGCTGGCCGGCGGAGGCGCGTACGTTTTTCGGCCACATTAGCCTGGCGAGAACGCGCCCGGGGGCGAACCCTGCCGCGGCACTGGCTTGCCTACGCGGCTTGCGTGCGCGCACCCCAAACGGGGCCGATTGTGCCTTGCGGGTAAAATCGGTTACAATGTTTTGGAGCGAATTAACCCCGCGCGGCGCCATCTATACCCCCGTAGAGACATTTGCGCTGCGGGGCGCAAACCAAGAAGAAGGAAAAGTGGAGTGGAATCGAGAGACTTAGCCCAAGAGATCGTCAGTATTTTGGAAGACATGAAAGGCGAGAACATTGTGCTGATGGATGTGGCCAAGGTGGCCATGTTCACCAGTTATTTTGTGCTGGTAAACGGCACCAGCGACCGCATGTTGCAAGCAATGGCCAGCACAGTGGTAGAAAAGATCCGCGAGGATCATGGGATCAAAGCCAAACCACTGGGCGATGCCGGCAGCGGCTGGGTGGTGGTGGATTACGGCTCGGTGGTGGTGCATTGCTTCTCACCGGATACACGTGTGTATTATGATTTGGAAGAATTGTGGAAGGAAGGCCGGGTGCTGGTGCGCATCCAGTAAACCTGCTGTTTGCTTGAACAGCCAACAAAAAGAGGTTGCCGAATTGTAAACCGGCAACCTCTTTGCTTTTAATCCCAGTCGGACCTACTTTTCGAAGATCCAGCGGTCGACGTCACGGCTCCAGCTGACCAGTTCCTCGGCTTTAAACCACAGGGCAGCCTCGGCGGCACCGTTCTCGACGGAATCGGAGGCGTGGGTGATATTGCGGCCGACCTCGAGGGCAAAATCGTGGCGGATGGTGCCGGGGGCGGCTTCCCACGGGCGGGTGGCGCCCATGGTCTGGCGGATGGCATTGATGGCATTGGGGCCTTCCCAGACCATCGCCATTACCGGCGCGGAAGTGATGTATTCGATCAGGCCGTTGTAAAACGGCTTGCCGGCATGAATGCCATAATGGGTTTCGGCCAGCGATCTGCTGACCTGCATGAATTTGGCACCGATCAGGCGCAGGCCGCGGCGCTCGAGCCGGGCGATGACCTCGCCCACCAGCCCGCGTTGTACACCATCGGGTTTTACCAATACGAGAGAACGTTCCACACTTTACCTCCGGGGGTTTATTAACAATTTATGTCGCCGCAATTTTACCATAAGGCGGCATGCGGTTCGCTGCCTGCATTATGGTTGCGCGGGCCTACGTACCGCGGGCCTTCGTACCGCGGGCCTTCGTACCGCGATCCAGGCGTTAAAGCCATCCTGGGTGATATTGATCTGCGCATCGGCAGGGAACAGGGCCGCGATCTGCGAGGGCGCCAAAAAGTGGCTGCGCATCAGCAACAGTTTTTCGGCAAGGGCCAACAGTTTGACCGTAAAGGTGCGCAGATCCGGTTCTTCCACCACCAGCGTACCGCCGGGCGCCAATACGCGGTATAACTCGGCGCAGGTTTGGGCCTGATCGTGCACGTGGTGCAGGGCATCGATGATGACGATGGCGGGGATCGAAGCATCGGCGAAGGGCAAGGCCTCGGCTGGCGACATGAGCGCACGCAAGGCCGGTTTTTGGGCCGCCTGGCGCAACATTGGCAGCGACAGATCGGCCACGATGACCGGGTTGGCCGGCGCAAAGAACTGGGTCAGGCGGCCGGTACCTCCACCGACATCCAACAGGGTGGCGCCCGCCGGCATGGCCAGCAGCGCCTGCAGCTCCAGTGGCGGGCGGGGGCGGATGAAGCGCTCGTAAAACGGCGCCAACAAGTCAAAATGATCCAGGCCAGACATGGCTAATCGAGCTCGTCGGCCTTGGCGTAGGCATCCAGCGCCTCGGCCAGCTGATCGTTGTTAAAATAGGCATCTCCCAGGGTACGCCAGGCGGATTGCAGGCCTGGTTGCGCCTGGGACAAGGCTTCCAGCCGTTGGATCACCCCCGGCAGGGAGCGGCCTTCGCGGGCCAATTGTGCCAGCAGGCCCAATGCCGGTTCGCTTTGGTCGGCATGCAAGGCCGCGTCTATGGCGGCGAAATCGTCGTCGGTTTCGCCACGCGCGGCAGGCAGGCTGACCTCCGGCTGCGGTTCCGGCGCGGGTTGGGGCAGGGCAGGTTCTTGCGCGGCGGGTTCGTCGGGCATGGGAACATACCCCAGGGGGGCTTCGGAATCCAGCACCGGTTCGGCGGGGGTGGATTCAGCGGGTTCGATAATATCTATGGCCGGGATTTCAGCCTGTGGCTCAACGGCACCCTGTGCAATGGTGGGCGCTGAACCTGCTGGTTGCCGCGTGTCACGTTCAGCGGCTGGCATTTGGTCATCTGCTGATGGTGCTTCTGCCGGGCTGGCCTGGTTTGTCTCAGGCTCGGCCGGTTCAGCTGGCATTTGCTGCTCACTCGGCAGCGGAGGTGCTTGCTCAGGTTCCTGGTTTTCTGGCTGAGGTTCGGGGGCAACAAGCGGAGCGGCTGCCTGATCGGTATCCGCATCGGCGGGGGCGGGCTGACCCTGGGGTTGGTCTGGCAGATCGCCGGGTAGCCCTTCCGGTAATTGCTCCAGCGGTTCCAGGTTTGCGATTGCTTGCTGATCGTCTGATTGCTGGATCGAAGGCTGGCCTGGTTCCGGCGCTTGCGCTGGGATGGCCTGCGGATCTGGCGGTTCCACAAAAGATTCAGCCTTGTCATCCAGCGGTTCACCCGGCCATGGTTGGCCAGAGCCAAGCTCGACCTCGGGCAGGGTTACCGGCGGTTCATCTCTTAGCAGGGCATCGAGCGGGACCCAGGAACTGATCTTGGCCGGAACGGGCACTTCGGGTTCGGCCTCTGGTACGATCTCCTCGATCGGTTCATCGGGGGAGCCGTCTGGCTCTGGTATGGGTTGCCAGGGGCTATCCAGCTCGGCCAATTGTTCGAAAGCGGGCGCGGGTTCGCCGCCGGGGCCAAGATCGAAGGCTGGGTCGGTTTCTGGCTGGATCTGCTCTATCGGTTCGTCCACCATCCCCTCTGGCTGGGTTTGGCGATGGCTAAGAGAGCCAGGCAGGGTGACGGGGGGCATATCGGGCACATTTCGCGGGGTGGGAACGGGCTTGGCAGGCAACGGCACGATGGTGGAAAGGCGGGTTTCTTCCAGAGCGGGGTCAATGTAAACCCGGCCCAGGTCTCCCAGCCAATCGAGCTCTTCGAATGGGGGCAACGGTGGCTGCGGTTCATCGGCGGGCTGGTCTGCACTTTCTGACCAGGCCGGCCTGTCTTCGATGGTTTCGATGGGCGAAAAAGTTTGTGGTGGGATCGGTTCCGCCTGTGGTTCGGCGGCTGCCAGTGCGGCCAACTCCTCCAACAGGGCGGCTTCGCTGGTTGTCTGAGACGGGCTGACGGGGATGGGGCGGTTGGGACGTGTGTCGGACAGGTCTATGGAGAGCGGGGATCCAGACAGGCCTTGCAACACTTGTTGCACAGCTTGTCCAATACTCGGGTCATCCAGCAGATCATCCTCACTGTCGGATGCGGCCGGGTCGGCAACCCACTCTTGCAAGTTGAATGCGGGGGCGCTAACGGCGGGTGCGGTATCGGCGGGTGCGGTATCGGCAGGCTGATCCTCCTGGCTGATGGGCAATGCGGCGGGTAACCCGGTTTGTTCTTCGGGTTCGATGTGCTCATAGACCGGTTCAGGGTCGGGTTCGATCTCGCGCACCCATTGGGGCACTTCATCGGTGCCGGTATCAGGCGGTGCAGCTTGCGGCTGTGCGACCAGGTCGCGCATCCAGGCGGGAATGGGGTCTGGCTCGGCTTGCCGCGCGATGGCGGGTTGGGCGGTTTCCGCGTCGGCGCCTTCCTGCTCTACCGGGGTTGCCACGGCAATGGCTTCGTCCTGGTAGGGCTGGGGTTCATCCAAGGTGTCGGCACCGGTGGCAGTCCACTCCAGCTTGCCCAGCTGTACCGCTTGCTCAGGGACGAACAATTCCTCGGCCAGCAGCCAGGAATCGGGATGGATGGCGTAGGGGTCCAGGTCACGCAGGCGCTGGCGGTACACATCAAGGTTCTGCTGGTTGTTGCTTTGTTGCAAGATCTTGATCATCAGGCGGTTGGCTTCCAGGTTGTAGGGGGAGTGGGCAAAACAATCCTGGCAGGTGGCGGCGGCTTGCTCAAGGCGGCCCATTTGGAAATAAACCCTGGCCAGCAGGGTACGCATTTCGCGGCGGGTTACATCGATGCGCAGGATCTGCAGGATCTGCTGCTCGGCTTTTTCATACTCGCCGCTGTTCACGTACAGGTAAGCCAGTACGCCATCGGTCTTTTGGATGGTTGCCGGGGCAGAGCCATCGCGCATGGCGTACAGTTTTTTCAGCTCTTCCTGGATGCCGATGTTATTGGGGTTTTTTTCGTAGGCGCGCTCGATGTGCCAAATGGCGTACTCCAGGTCGCCTTCCATTGTATAGATAAAGCCCATGCCCAGGTTGGCGACAAAATCGGCCGGCAATGCCAATAGAACGGCCAGAAAGACATCCTTGGCGAGAGCATATTTGCGCGCGTCCAGATAGGCTGCGCCAAGATTGCGGCGCGTATCAACGTGGAGCGGGAATTCTTTAAGGATGTGGCGGCAATGGGCAACGGCCTGCTCTGCCTGGCCGTTTTCTACCATGCTTTCGATCTGCTTGTTGTACTCTCGCAACGAAATGTTCATTCGCTTATGCTCCGTTTGGCGCCCCTTAGGCTGGATCTTGCGTGTAGAACAGGGGCAATGGTTGCACCGGCGCAGGGCTGATGCGATGGGCAGCCAGCACGCGCTGAACCGCCGTTTGCAGGCTGGGCTGGCTGTTGGCATGCACCTCGAACAGCGGCTGGCCTTGTTCGATGGCGTCGCCGACCTTGCGCAGGATGCGGAACCCGACGGCGTGGTCGATGGGATCTCCCTTTTTGGCACGGCCGGCACCCAGGTCGACGGCTGCCTCGCCCACCAGGCGGGCATTGACCTCAGCGACAAAACCGCTGGCGGGGGCGGCGACGGTTTGGATGAACGGCGCGCGCGGCAACAGGCTTGGCTGGCGCACATAGGCGGGGTCGCCGCCCTGTGCTTGCACCAGTTCTTCCAGCTTGCGCAGGGCTGAGCCGCTTTGGATGGTTTGGTGGGCCAACTGTTCTGCCTGTTGCAGGGTTGGTGCCTTGCCACCCAGCACCAGCATGTGGGCCGCGGCGTGCAGGCAGTGGTGGGTAAAATCGGCCGGGCCGGCAGCGTTGAGGGTGTCGATCGCCTCGGCCAGTTCGAGGGCGTTGCCGACAGCCACGCCCAGCGGTTGGTTCATATCGGATAGCAGGGTAACAACCTGGCGGCCGGCCAGTTTGCCAATGGCACGCATGGCACTGGCCAGGGTGCGGGCTTGGGGCAGGTCTTCCATAAAGGCGCCGTTGCCTACTTTAACATCCAGCACGATGGCGTTGGCGCCGCTGGCGATCTTTTTGCTCATGATCGAGGAGGCTATTAGCGGGATGGATGGGACGGTACCGGTAACATCGCGCAGGGCGTAGAACTTGCCATCGGCGGGGGCCAGGTCCATGCTTTGGCCGGTGAGCACGATGCCGTGCTGGCGCAACTGGGCGCGGAACTCGGCGGTGGAGATATCGACGCGGTAGCCGGGGATCGACTCGAGCTTATCGAGAGTGCCGCCGGAGAAACCCAGGCCACGGCCCGACATTTTGCCGCAGTGCAGACCGCAGGCGGCCACCATCGGCAGTACCGCGATGGTGGTTTTATCACCCACACCGCCGGTACTGTGCTTGTCTACGACCACATCGACAATATCACTCAGATCCAAAACCTGGCCGCTGTTGGCCATTGCCATGGTCAGGTCGGCTGTCTCGCGGTCATCCATGCCATTGAGCAATACGGCCATCGCCCAGGCGGCGGCCTGGTAATCGGGGATGGCGCCGGTGACATAACCATTGACGAAGAAAGCGATCTGCTCGGCGGAAAGGGATTGGTGGTCTCGTTTTTTAATGATGATATCGACAGCGCGCATGAAAGATCCTTAAATTGGTTTAACTTATTGTAACTTAAATCAAAAAGGCTGGTTTTTACGGTTGGCTTGCCGCAATACAAAAGAGAGTACCGCCAGGCAACCAACCAACTCGGCCAGTGCAACGGCAGAAAACACCAGCCACTTAAGCGGTGTAAAAACAGCCGACATTGTTGCCCAGCCAATTGCCGGGGCTGGGAACGCTGCCATGAATTGCGAGATAAAAAAATTCTCCAGCAGGTCGGTTGGCAGCACCAACAGGGCAAGGGATGGCAGCCAGCCAAAGCGGATGCCCAATGCGGTTGGCCGAATAGCCAGCCAGGCTGCCAGGCTGTAAAGGGTGGCCGTATAAAGGAGCGGAAAAGCCAGGTCGAACGTGATCGCGTTATGGAGGTATGCCTGCCGGCCGGATTCGCCGTATGCTGTAGCGATCTGCCGCAGGCGGGCAGGAGTGTAGGTGAACAGGGTATCGGGCAGGGGTTGGTTGCTCATCAGCGGCGCGTTGGCTTGCATGCTTGCCGGCAAGATGGTGGCGCAAAACACGGCGGTGGCCAGCAACAACCCCAGCGTTACCCACCCGTTGGATAAAAAACGGCCAAAGGTGGCAAAGTTGGCAGACAAGGCAAGACTGGAAAGCCGCGGCATTGGTTAATTATAGCCCCAAGGGTGGGGAGTGGCAGTGGGGCCTGGCATGAACTATGTTGTAAATGGGGAATCCCTTATACTTAGGGCATGAGAGGAAGCGATTGGCAAAGTTTTCGCAGGGCATTGGCCATTTTGCAACGGTTACGCAAAGGCCCGGCCAGCCCGACCCAACTGGTGCAGTACGTGCTGGAGGCGGAAGGCAGCGATGCCTACCCGCGCGAGCAGGCTGCCCGCGAAAAAGCTTTTAAGCGCGACCGCGAAAGCTTGCGGCACCGGCTGGGGGTGGAGTTTGGCTATGACCCCAAAATGGGATTGTACCGGCTGTTGGATGCCGGGGAATTGCTGGCCGCCCCGTTGAGTGAAGCCTCGCTGAACGCGCTGGGATTGCTGCAAGACACCTTTGAAGGCCAGGTGGCTGTGCACAGCAGCGTTACCACCCTGCTGGAAGAGATCGCCGCCGGATTGCCACCCGCCGACCGGCGCAAGATGGAACGACAGGAACACCCGCTGGAAGTGGAGTTGTTGCAGAACATCGAAAGCGGCGGCATTTTAAAGAGGGTATGGGACGAAACCCAGCGGGCAGTGCGCAAGCGGCGCCTTTTTTCCTTTAATTATGTTTCACCCCAATATGCCGACCAACAACCGGTTTTACAGGAAGTGAACCCGATCAAGATCGTCTTCCAATGGGGGCATTGGTATTTGCTGGCGTATCGGCTGGCGCGCGGAGGGGCGCGGCGCGATGCTGAACGGGTGGTGGCACGGCATGTACGCTACCGCATCAGCAACATCCGCGATGACGAAGCGCTGAAAGTGGGTGGCCAGATCATGCCGCCACCGCCCGCCCCGCCGCTGTACGAGGTGCATTACCGCTTGCTGCCACCACTCTCGCGCGCCAGTGTAAGCCTGCATTTTATTGGCCAGCAAACCCAGCCTAACGAAGACGGTACCGTGGATGTGCGCGGGCAGACCGAAAGCGTTTGGGAGGCGGGTAAATTATTTTTGGCCTATGGGGAAAGCTGTGTGGTGCTGGGCGGAGCCGAAATGCTGGCGCATATGCGCAAGGAACTGCGCGGATTATTGAAAAATTACCCTGAATTGGCAGAAGAGTAGCCCGTATTTGCGGGCCACCCTTGGATGTAAGATTAAATCAAGGGCGGACACGAATGCAGGTCGCGGGTGGGAGAGGGGACCCACCCGATGGCCTGGATACGCACGGCGTGAGGGGAAGCAAGGCGCCTGGCGGATTGAGAACGCCCTGGCTGCGGGGGCAAGCTGCCAGGGCGGGGGGTATATATGGATGGGAAGGACAGAGCCGGGCGGCAAGCCCGGTTTTTTTTACGGAAGCACAAATCGGGCAAACTGGTCGCTGCTGTAAATGGCTAACAAGCGGCCGTTGCCATCGATGGCCAGGCCAAACGGAACCCCGCTGGG
>SXGU01453304.1_pt1 | contig 13367 bp, 5 predicted proteins | sample 3174531 | NCBI WGS metagenome assembly SXGU01 (sample SAMN11356863, study PRJNA531348) | freshwater metagenome | isolation source: freshwater sample F1-140 | place: China: Fuxian Lake, Yuxi | collected 2017-12-25 | reverse complement strand
CGTCAACGTCTACAACGGCGCGACGCTGCTGGGTGCGGCCAGCGTCAGCGGCACCAACTGGAGCTACAGCGCCACGGTGGCCAATGGCACGACCTACCAGTTCAACGTCAAGGAGACCGACGTCGACGGCAACGTGAGTGCCGCCACCAGCAACTTCACCGTCATCGGCGACACCACGGCGCCCGCGAGTCTTGAGGCGATCACGCTCGACCTGGCGGCGGCGAGCGACACGGGAGCCTCCAGCACCGACAACCTCACCAACGCCACCACCCCGGTGATGACGGTGAGCACGCTGAGCGGCGTCCTGATGAGCGCGGGGGATGCGATCCAGATCATCGACACCGGCAACGCCGACGCGGTGGTGGGCAGCTACACCGTGCTCGCGGGCGATCTGGCCAGTGGCGCCTGGAGCGGCAGCACCAGGGACATCACCCTGAGCACCCTCCCCAGCGGGGCGCACGCCCTCAAGGCGCGGCTCGTTGACGCCGCGGGCAACACGGGTACGGCGAGCACGGCGGCATTGACGGTCACCATCGACACCACGGCGCCCGGCGTCAGCGGCGCCGCCATCAGCGCGGCCAGCGGCATCCAGAGCAACACGCTCAACGCCGGAGACGTGGTGAGCGTCACCGTCACCATGAGTGAAGCCATCACGGTGAGCACCACCGGCGGCACGCCGCAACTCGCACTCGACATTGGCGGCACGATGGTGCAGGCCAACTACGCCAGCGGCAGCGGCAGCACGGCGCTGGTGTTCACCTACACCATACAGGCCGGTCAGAGCGACCTTGATGGCATCAGCATCGGTGCCGACGCCCTGACGCTCAACGGCGGCACGCTACGGGATGCGGCGGGCAACGATGCCACGCTTGCCCTGGGCGCGGTCAGCGCCAATGCGGGCTACAAGGTCGACACCACGGCGCCTGTCATCACCATAAGCTTCATCGACATCTCGACCGACACCGGACCCAACGCCGACGACTTCCTCACCAACAGGGCTTCCCAGACCATCACCACGACGCTCTCGGCGGGGCTTGCCGCGGGCGACATCCTCTACGGCTCGGTGAATGGCGGGACCACCTGGACCAACATCACCAGCAAGGTCACCGGCACCGCGGTGAGCTGGAATGGCGCCACCCTGCAAGCAGGCACCAGCAGCATCCAGATGAAGGTCACCGACGCCGCCGGCAACGACGGCACCGCGAGAAGCCGGGCTTATACGCTCGACACCACGGCGCCCACCGCCAACTTCACTTCGGCCACCGACAGCGTCGGCAGCGTCACCGGGGCGCTGGCGAGCGGGGCCACCACCGACGACACCTTGCTTGCGCTCGCGGGCACCTGCGAGGCGGGCTCCAGCGTCTACGTCTATAACGGCGCCAACCTGTATGGCGAGGCTAGCGTCAGTGGCACCAGCTGGAGCTACAGCGCCCCCGTGACGGACGGGGTCACCCACCAGTTCAACGTCAAGGAAACCGATTACGCGGGCAACGTGAGCGCGGCCACCAGCTATTTCACCGTTATCGGCGACAGGACGGTCCCGACAGTAAGCACGGTGGCCATCACTTCCGCCACCGGCATCCAGAGCAACATGCTCAACGCCGGGGACGTGGTCAGCGTCACCGTCACCATGAGTGAAGCCACCACCGTGAGCGGCACGCCGCAGCTCGCGCTCGACATTGGCGGCACGACGGTCCAGGCGAACTACGCCAGCGGCAGCGGCAGTACCGAATTGGTGTTCACCTACACCATTCTGGCCAACCAGAATGATGTGAATGGTATAGCGATCCTCGCCAACGCCCTGACGCTCAACGGCGGCACGCTGCGGGATGCGGCGGGCAACGATGCCACGCTCACCCATGCCCTCGTTGCGGACAATTTGAGCTACCGGGTGGACACCACGGTCGCGAGCCTGGCGACGGAGACGCTCAATCTGGATAGTGCGAGCGACAGCGGCACCAGCAACACCGATAATCTCACCAATGACACCACGCCGACGGTCACGGTGAGCTCGTTGAACGGCGTGGTGATCGGCTCGGGGGATGTCATTCAGATCATCGACACGAGCAACAGCGATGCGGTAGTGGGGAGCTTCCAGACGTCGAACTCGGGCAACGTCACGGCCGGGATCTGGGTCGGCGGCACCCAGAGCATTATCACGAGCACCCTGGACACCGGCGCGCACGCCCTCAAGGTGCGGATCGTCGATGTCGCGGGCAACACGGGCACGGCGAGCACGGCGGCATTGACGGTCACCATCGACACCACGGTAACCGCCAACTTCACTTCGGCCACCGACAACGCGGGCAGCATCACCGGCGCCTTGAGCAGCGGCGCCCGCACCGACGACACGGCACTGGCACTCGCGGGCACCTGCGAGGCAGGCTCGACGGTGAACGTCTATAACGGCGCCACGCTGCTGGGCGCCGCCACGATCAGCGGCACTGGCTGGAGCTACAGCGCCACGGTGGCCAACGGCACCACCTACCAGTTCAACGTCAAGGAAACCGACGCCGCCGGCAACGTGAGCGCGGCCACCAGCAACTTCACGGTCATCGGCGATACCACCGCGCCGAACGCCCCGCTGATCGCACTCGCCACCGACAGCGGCACGAGCGCGAGCGACGGGTTCACCAACGCGGGCACGGTAAACGTGAGCGGCCTGGAATCGCTCGCCACCTGGCAATACAGCACCAACAGCGGCGGCACCTGGACTACCGGCACGGGCACGAGCTTCACGCTCGCGGCGGGCACCTACGCGGCAAACACCATCCAGGTGCACCAGAGCGACGCGGTGGGCAATACCAGCGTGGCGGTGGGCAACGGCGTCATCGACCTGGGCAGCGCGTACGGCCAGCTCATCCTCCCCGTGCTGGTGGACGGCGACAACTGGTACTGGTACTGGGACCGGTCCGGCGATGGCGTGGGTAATGCGGGGGACGAAACCACCCACAATGTGCTGGACGGGCTATTTACCTACGCCAGCGACTTCATCACGGCGGGTGGCAGCAGCAATACCAACGACACCTACCGTTACGCCACGCTCAGTGGCGTGCAGGTGGCGCTGCCCACGCAAGGCGATGCGGGCACGGCGACGCTGGCAGGGAGCACGCGTGTCGGCACCGCCATTGACAACAGCCCCGCCGGGGAAACCAACGCCACTTACGATGACCTGCTGGCGATCTGGGATGCGCATAACGGCAGCGGAACAGCGGTGGGCGGTGCCGGCCTGCCGTCTGGCTGGGATCTCTTCAGCTACTGGTCGTCCACGCCTTCGGCATCCGGTCACGCCCGCGTCGACTTGTACGGTACTGGCGAGGTCATCGACACTGCCGACACTGCGGTGCGTCCCGTCGCCCTGCAGGTGCTCTCGGCCCAGATTGCCACGGCAGTCACGGTGGACGCGACAGCGCCCGCGATCACCATCAGCGCCCTCGACATCTCGGCCGACAGCGGCACCAGCGCCAGCGACTTCCTCACCAACACCGCCGCACAGACCATCACCGCGACGCTCTCGGCGGGGCTTGCCGCCGGCGACATCCTCTACGGCTCGGTGAATGGCGGGACCACCTGGACCGACATCACCAGCAAGGCCAGCGGCACGGCGGTGAGCTGGAATGGCGCCACCTGGTCCGGAGCGAGCAGCATCCGGATGAAGGTCACCGACGCCGCTGGCAACGACGGCACCGCGGCGAGCCAGGCTTATTCGCTCGACACCACGGCGCCCGCGATCACCATCAGCGCCCTCGATATCTCGGCCGACAGCGGCACCAGCGCCACGGACTTCCTCACCACCACCGCCGCACAGACCATCACCGCGACGCTCTCGGCGGGGCTTGCCGCGGGCGACATCCTCTACGGCTCGGTGAATGGCGGGGCCGCCTGGACCGACATCACGAACAAGGTCACCGGCACGGCGGTCAGCTGGGATGGCGCTACCTTGTCCGGGGCGAGCAGCATCCGGATGAAAGTCACCGATGCCGCAGGCAACGACGGCACCGTGGCCAGCCAGGCTTATACGCTTGACACCACCTCGCCCACCGCCAACTTCACTTCGGCCACCGACAACGTGGGCAGCGTCACCGGCGCCTTGAGCAGCGGCGCCCGAACCGACGACACGGCGCTGGCACTGGCCGGCACCTGCGAGGCGGGCTCGACGGTGAACGTCTACAACGGCGCCACGCTGCTGGGCGCGGCCACGATCAGCGGCACGAACTGGACTTACAGCGCCACCGTGGCCAACGGCACGACCTACCAGTTCAACGTCAGGGAAACCGATGCCGCCGGCAACCTGAGCGCGGCCACCGGCAACTTCACGGTCATCGGCGACACCACCGCGCCGACCATTACCGTGAGTGGCATCGACATCGCCACCGACAGCGGCACCAGCGCCACGGACTTCCTCACCAACACGGCTTCCCAGACCATCACCGCGACGCTCTCGGCGGGGCTCGCTGTTGGCGACATCCTCTACGGCTCGGTGAATGGTGGCAGCACCTGGACCAACATCACCAGCAAGGTCAGCGGCACGGCGGTGAGCTGGGATGGCGCCACCTTGTCCGGAGCGAGCAGCATCCGGATGAAGGTCACCGATGTCGCAGGCAACGATGGCACCGCGGCAAGCCGGGCTTATACGCTCGACACCACGGCGCCCACCGCCAACCTCACCGCCGCCACCGACAACGTGGGCAGCATCCAGGGCGTGCTGGCGAGCGGCGCCCGCACCGACGACACGGCACTGGCGCTTTCCGGCACATGCGAAGCCGGGTCCACGGTCAACGTCTACAACAGTGCAACGCCGCTGGGTGCGGCGACCGTGATCGGCACCGCCTGGAGCTACAGCGCCACGGTGGTCAACGGCACGACCTACCTGTTCAACGTCAAGGAAACCGACGTCGCCGGCAACGTGAGTACTGCCACCAGCAATTTCACGGTCATCGGCGACACCACCGCGCCCACCGCCGCGATCACCACACTCACCTCTTCAGTGGTTCAGATCGAAGCCATCGGCCTGACCAATGGCGCTGATCAATATCCCCAAATCACCGCCGTGGGCACCTCCGGTGAATACGTGGTGACCTGGTACGGTGTGGACAGCGGCGGCGACTACAGCATCTTTGTCCAAAAGTTCAACGCCAACGGCACCACCATGGGCAATCCGGTGCAGCTCGAAGCCACCGGCAATACCACCGGCGGTGATGTCGACCCCCAAGTCACCGCCGTGGGCACGGCCGGCGAATACGTGGTGACCTGGCAGGGCTATGACAGCAGCAGCCCCACCGACGACAGCATCTTCGTGCAGAAGTTCAACGCCGCCGGCACGGTCAGCGGCAGCACCGTCTGGCTCGAAGCCATTGGCATGACCAACAGCGGCGATGTGCACCCCCAAATCACCGCCGTGGGCACGACCGGCGCCTTCGTGGTGACATGGCAGAGCGTGGACAGCGCCGGCGACGATAGCATCTTCGTGCAGAAGTTCAACGCCGACGGCACCACCACGAACAACACGCCGGTGCAGCTCGAAGCGATCGGCAATACCATCGGCAACGACCTGGTTCCGCAAGTTACCGCCGTGGGCACGACCGGCGCGTTCGTGGTGACCTGGTTTGGCTATGACAGCAGCAGCCCCTCCGACTTCAGCATCTTCGTGCAGAAGTTCAACGCCGACGGCACCATCACGAACAACACGCCGGTGCAACTCGAAGGCATCGGCGTAACCAACTACCGCGATCGATATCCCGAAGCCACCGCCGTGGGCTCCACCGGTGAATTTGTGGTGACCTGGGAGGGCGGCGACAGCGCCGGCGACGCCAGCATCTTCGTGCAGAAGTTCAACGCCGACGGTAGCACCACGGGCAACGTGCCGGTACAGCTCGAAGCCATCGGCAAGACCGATGGCTCTGATCAAACCCCCCAAATCACCGCCGTGGGCGCCACCGGTGAGTTCGTGGTGACCTGGCACGGCATCGACAGCGCCGGCGACGATAGCATCTTCGTGCAGAAGTTCAACGCCGACGGCACCACCACGAACAACACGCCAGTGCAGCTCGAAGCGATCGGCAATACCATCGGCAACGACCTGGCTCCCCAAATCGCCGCCGTGGGCACGGGCGGCGCCTTCGTGGTGACGTGGCGGGGCCAGGACAGCAGCAGCCCCACTGACTTCAGCATCTTCGTGCAGAAGTTCAACGCTGATGGCACCATCACGGGCAACACGCCGGTACAGCTCGAAGCCATTGGCGTAACTGGCGGCTTAGATATGACTCCTCAAGTCGCCGGCCTGGGTACAGACGGTGAATTCGTGGTCACCTGGGCGGGCCAAAACAGCGCCAACGGTTCCAGCATCTTCGTCCAGAAGTTCAACGCCGACGGCACGATCTTCATCCCGCCCGCCATCACCCTCAGCGCCGACACCGGCGCTACCGACTTGGTTACCGCCACGGCGGCGCAAACCATTAGCGCGACGCTTACGCAGTCGCTCGCCGCGGGCGACATCCTCTATGGCTCGGTGGATGGCGGCAGCACCTGGACCGACATCACCAACAAGGTGAGCGGCACGGCGGTGAGCTGGAACGGCGCCACCCTGCTGGCAGGCACGAGCAGTATCAGGATGAAGGTCTCCGATGCCGCCGGCAACGACGGTTCCGTGGCAAGCCAGTCCTACACGCTCGACACCACCGCGCCGACGTTTAGCAGCGGCGCCACCGCCAGTTTCACCGAGAACGGCAGCGGCACCGCCTACGACGCGACGGCGGATGGCGACAGCGGCATTGCCTACACCATCGGTGGCACCGATGCGGGGGACTTCAGCATCAATTCCGGCACGGGAGCGGTGGCCTTCAGTTCCAGCCCCAACTATGAAGCGCCTGCCGACAACGGCGCCAACAACGTCTATAACATCACCGTCACCGCCACCGATAGGGCGGGCAATGCCACCAGCCAGGCGGTCGCCATTACGGTGACCAACGACGTGACACCGCCGACGGCGACCCTGACTGCCGCCAGCATTGCCAACAACGGCAATGCCACGGTGCAAAGCAGCGAGACCGGCACGGCCTATCTGGTGAGGAACACGCTCACGGTCAGCAATCTCGCGGACATCACGGTCGCTGCTGACAACCTGTGGAACAGCACCGCCATCGGCACGGCCAACACGGATACCAGCCTGGCCGTCACCGGCCTGCAGGCGGGCGTGTACAAGCTTTACACGACTGACGCAGAGGGCAACTTCTCCAATGTCGCCACGAACACCGCCGTGGTCACCAACACGGCCGATGCCGGAATCATTGACCTGACCGATGCCGGGGTCGCGGGGACCGAAGGCCAACTGATCGCCCCGGCGTATGAAGGTGGCAATTGGTACTTCCACTGGGACCGTAACAGTGGCAGCAGCGTCGATCTTGCTGGTGATAGCGTCACCCAGACTACGCTGCACGATACATTCATCCACGACAGCACGTTTACCATGAACAACGGCGGCGCTGGCAACGCCCTCAATGATACTTACCGCTACGCCCGGCTCAACGATGTGACGGTGTCCGTGCCAATCATCGGCACCGGCAATGCCATGAACACACTATTGCCTGACAACCAGGCTTACACCGGCCTGGCGGAAATATGGGATACCTACAACGGTGTCCCACCGGGCTGGTCAGTCAATTCTTCTTACTGGTCGGCCTCACCCGCGGCAGGCGATCATGCCGGCATTGACTTTGTCACTGGCTTGATTGACCGCTACCCCGACAGCAGCGCGCTTTTGGCCGCCCTCCAGGTGTTGTGAGGCGCCGGGAAAGCCGATGCCCTGGGCGCTGCCTGGCAGGTCGATCCTGTTTGGATGCAGTTCGAGTCGCACCCTCACCGCCCGACAAAACGCCGTGCATCCTTGAGTAGTAAAAGCAATTGCCGCTCGCTCTCCGGCGCGGGCTCGAAACCGAAGCGCCGGTAGAAGGCCTCTGCCTCGGCATCGAGGGGGTGCGTCAGCATCGCCCGGATGCCAGCATGCTCGGCAACGGCAATGGCTCGATGAGTGGCATCCTGCAGGAGACTGAAACCGAGGCCGCGTCCCTGGTCGTCGAGATCGACCGCCAGCCTTGCCAGAATGACCAGCGGAATCGGGTACTGGCCCATGCCGCGACGAATGCGCTCGGGCGCCTCAAGCGTGTCGATCTGGCCGACGGTCAGGCTGTAATAGCCAGCAACGCGATCCCCGTCGCAGGAAACGAAGGTTCTCGCCGAGCCGCTACCCTGGGCCTGGCGTGCATGGCGCAGCAGCCAATCGGTGAGTGCGGGTTTTCCGCAGCCGAATTCTTCCAAACGATGCGATGCATCAAGCGGCCGGGGCGGCGATAGCGTCATTTGTCAGCCCAAACGGGACGCCGGGAAAACAGATCGGCCAAGCCCGGGTTATCAGACTCCGGCCGATCCAGCATGTCCAGTAGTGCCCGGTACTGGCTGCCAGAAACCATGAACAGACGCTGGTCGAGCAAAGTTTGCTCGGCAGCCTGGCAAGCGGCATCCAGGATGAAGTCGGTCAGCGATTTGTGCGCGACCTCGGCGGCGCGACGCAGTACGGTTTCCTGCGTTGGTGTCGCGCGCAGTCCAAGGCGGGCTGAGCGCACAGATGGGGTGGTTGCGGGCATGGCGGCCTCCTGTGGAATACGCGAATGGCCCAATGTTAGTACAAATGACGCAATTGGGGCGGATACTCAATTTTGATCTGGCGGCAGCCCGGAGCTACGCCGAGGCGATGGCCAAGGCACGGGCACAAGGTCGGACGGTCGGCGTGGCCAGTGGATTCATCGCCACCACCGCAGCGGCCTATGGGGTAGGCGCCGTGCCAAAGCGATTCGCTCAGGTCTGTCCGGGCAAGTTCCGTGCGCGAGAAAGGCGGCAATTCCAGGCCGATGCCTTTATCGGGCCGGATCAATAGTTAAACCCGTTCACTCAGCCGAACAGCGCCCTGGCTCCCTGGTAGAACGAGAAGCTCAACAGCCACGCAATCCCCAGGGACCAGGCCACGGAGATGAACATGTAGCGGCTGCCGCCGGTTTCCTGGCGCAGGGTGGCCAGGGCGGACAGGCAGGGGGTGTAGACCAGGGTGAACAGCATGAAGCTGTAGGCCTGCATCCAGTCCAGGTGCCGGGCCAGCAGACCGGAGAGTTCGTCGCCGCCGGCGCCGTAGATGACGGCGAGGGAGCCGATCACCACTTCCTTGGCGACGAAGCCGAACAGCAGGGCGATGGACAGCAGCTGGTCGATGCCCAGGGGGGTGAAGACGGGTTCCATCCAGCCGGCGATCTGGCCGGCCAGGGTGCCGGGGCTGGCGGGGACGGCGTCGAAGGGAAAGTGGGTCAGAAACCACACCAGGGCGACGCCCAGGATGATGAAGCCGCCGGCCTGGCGCAGGAAATGGCCGGATTCCCGGAAGGATTGCCGCGCCAGGGCGGCCAGTGTGGGCAGCCGGTAGGGGGGCAATTCCATGAGCAGGGGGTCGGCGCCGCTGCGCGCCTTGCCGCGCCAGACCCAGGCGGTGAAGAAGGCCAGTGCGAAGCTCATGACGTACAGGCTGAACAGCACCCAGGGGGCGGCGCGGGGGCTGAACACGGCGCTGGTGAAGAACAGGAACACCTGGAGCCGGGCCGAGCACAGGGAGAAGGGGATCATCAGCATGGCGACGATGCGCTGGGCCCGGCTGCGCATGACACGGGTGCCCATCATGGCGGGCACGTTGCAGCCGAAGCCCATCAGTTGCATGACGAAGGCGCGGCCGTCCAGGCCCAGCTTGCCCATGAGGGCGTCCATGAGGAAGGCGGCGCGGGCCAGATAGCCGCTGTCCTCCACCACCGCCATGGCCAGGAAGAACACGATGATGATGGGCAGGAAGGACATGACCGTGCCGACGCCGTCGTACAGGCCTTCCAGCAGGAAACTGGCGGCCCAGGCCGGCAGGCCGGCGACCAGGGGCATCAGCCAGAGGGTCTTGACCTCGTCCAGCAGCCAGGCCAGGCCATCCTGGAGCGGGGCGCCGATGCTGTAGACCGCCTGGAACACCAGCAGCATGATCAGCAGGAACAGGGGAATGCCCAGCCAGGGATGCAGCAGCAGTTGGTCGACCCGGTCGGTGCGGGTGGGGGAGAGGCAGAGGGGAATGTGCAGGTTGTCGGACAGGAGATCGTTCAGCGTGTCCTCGATGACGTCGTCCTCGGTCAGCGCGGTGGCGCTGGCGTGGGTGGTCTGCGGGTATTTGCGCAACCACTCGGTGAGGGCCTGTTTCAGTTCCGGCAAGCCCTGGCCATGCTTGGCGCTGATCTGCCGCACCGGCATGCCCAGTTGGGTTTCCAGTTGCTCGGTGCGCACCCTGATGCCGCGATGCCTGGCTTCGTCCGCCATGTTCAGGGCCAGGAACATGGGCAGGCCCAGGTTTTTCAGTTGCAGCACCAGCGCCAGCTGGCGTTCCAGCTGAGTGGTGTTGAGTACCACGAGGATGCCGTTGAGGGGCTGGGTTTCCACGAAATGCCGGGCCACTCGCTCGTCTTCCGAGAAGCCGTGCAGGTTGTGCAGGCCGGGCAGGTCCACCAGTTCCACCATGCTGTCGCCCAGCAGCAGCTTGGCGGACAGCAATTCCACGGTGAGGCCGGGCCAGTTGCCGACCCGGGCGCCGGCGCCGGTGAGGCGGTTGAAGAGGGTGGATTTACCGGTATTCGGCATGCCCACCAGGGCGATGCGTTTGCTCATGTCGGGCGCTGACCTGGATGGAATTCGGGGTGTGTCTGGGAAACGTGGCTTCCCCCTTTCACAAAGGGGGAGTGAGGGGGATTTATGGCCGGCCTGGTTGGGCTGAAGTTGCTGAATCCCTCCTGGCCCCCCTTTTCCAGAGGGGGGAATGGCATGGCTGGCTGATGTGGCTGATGTGGCCGATTCATACGCACTCCACTTCCGGGCAAGGCTGGACCCGGATGGCGGCGGCTTCGGTGCGGCGGATGATGATGTCGGTCTGGCCGGCGCGTACCTGGATCGGGCCCTGGAACGGCGAGCGGCGGATGATTTTGATGCGTCGGCCGGGTTGCAGGCCCATGGCGCGCATGCGGGCGATCAGTTCCTCGGGCGCGTCGATGGAGAGAATGGTGCCGCAGCGGCCGGTGCGCAGGGTGTTGAGGGGGCAGGGAGAGGTCATGGGGATGGGGCGCGGATGCGATCGAGCGTAGCGTCCACGCCTCCGCTCAGGCGCAGAACATGGGGCGTTTCGGGTTCGGTGAAGGGATCCAGGCCGGCGAGTTGGGATTCCAATACGTCCAGGCCGGCTTCCGAGGCGTCCTGGCCTTCGCGCATGCGCCGGGCGATGCGCTCGCGCAGGATTTCCGGGGCCGCCTCGGCGGCGGCGATGAACCAGGGCAGGGAGATCTGGTTGGCCAGCCGCGCAAAGGGGTCGCGCCAGTCCAGCTTGATGAAGGTGGCATCGACGATGACGTTGAGGCCCGCGCCGAGCAGCTTGCGGGCTTGTTCCAGCAAGCGGCCCAGGGTGCGCTCGCCGGCTTCCCGGGTGTAGATGCCGCCGGGTACGCCGGCGCTGGATGCCTGGGCGGTAAGGCCGAACAGGCGCTTGCGCTCCACGTCGGAACGCAGGCGGACGGCGCCCAGCCGTTCCAGCAGTTGCTGCGAGTACCAGGTCTTGCCGGAGCCGGAGACGCCGTGCATCAGGATGAGGGCGGGATGGCGGTCATGGGCGAGCCGGTCGGCCAGGTCCAGGTAGCGCCGGCATTCGACGAAATCGTTGCCGGCCTGGCTGGCCAGGATGGCGGCGACCTTGGCCCGTACCATGGCCCGATAGACCTGGTAATAGGGCAGGGCGGCCAGGCCTTCGTAATCGCCCGTGTGTTCCAGGTAGCGGTTCAGGCAGCGCCAGGCCAGATCGGGTCGGCCCCGGTGGCGCAGATCCATGGTCAGGAAGGCGATTTCGTTGATGACGTCGATGAAGCGCAGGTCGGGGTTGAATTCGATGGCGTCGAAGATCAAAGGCCGGCCTTGGTTCTTCATCCCCCCCTTTTCCAAAGGGGGGAGTTTCTCGGGGATCCAGGCGATGTTGCCCAGGTGCAGGTCGCCGTGGCATTCGCGGACGAAGCCGCGGGCTTTGCGGGCGGCGAAATGGGCGGCCAGCCGTTCGCCTTCGGCCCGGCTCCAGGCCTCGATCCGGTCGAGCAGATCCTCCCCCGGAGGGGGAGGGAGCAAGGCGCGCAGGTGCTGGAAATTGGCCGTGATGGGGGCACTGACCATTTCCGGTGTCCCGAAGGCGCTGTCCATCGGCGCAACGTCGATGGCGCCATGGAAGGCGGCCACCCGGTCGGCGATGGCGTCGATCTGCTCGGCGGTGACTTCCGCTTCCCTGTCCAACGTGGCGTCCGCCGGGAAGGCGCGCATCTTCACCGCCCATTCCAGTGCCGGGCCGTCGCCTTCGAAGCGGGGCGCATCCGGGCTGCCGGTCACGGCCACCACGCCCAGGTAGATTTCCGGCGCCAGGCGGCGGTTCAGACGTATCTCGGCTTCACAGCAGGCGAGGCGCTTGTCCAGGGTGGAGAAATCCAGAAAACCCAGGTCCAGGGGTTTCTTCAGTTTGTAGGCGAAGTCGCCGGCCAGGATCACCCAGGAGATGTGGGTCTCGATGAGCCGGGGCGATGGGGCCGGGTGGGGGAAGGCATCGGGGCGAAGCAGCCCGGCGATCAGTGGCGTCATTTGCGGAACGCCACCACGTGGTCGATGCCCAGCCGGATGCCGATCTTCTCGCCGATGGCGTGGTTGTGGTGGGAATCCACCTGGGCCAGCACCCGGCGGCCGCCCGGCAGGCGCAGGGTGTAGAGAAAGTCGGCGCCGCGGAAGGCCTTGCGCTCCACCTCGGCCATGAGCAGGCTGGCGTCGTCGTGGATGATGTCATCCGGGCGGATCAGTACGTCCACCTGGCAGCCCAGGTCGCACTTGGCACAGCCGCCATCGTCGCCACAATCACCGTCGACGACGCCTTCCAGCACACCCAGTTCGATTTCCACCTGGCGGCTGTTGAGCACTTCGCCGGGCAGCAGCACGCCCTGGCCGATGAAGTCGGCCACGAAACGGTTCACCGGCTGGTGATAGAGGTTGTAGGGGATATCCCATTGCTGGATGAGGCCCTTGTTCATGACGCCGATGGCGTCGGCCATGGCGAAGGCTTCGTGCTGGTCGTGGGTGACGAGGAGGGCGGTGATGGCCTCGTGCTTGATGATGTCGCGCACTTCCAGGGAGAGCTTTTCGCGCAACTCCACGTCCAGGTTGGAAAAGGGTTCGTCCAGCAGGAGCAGCCGGGGCCGGGGCGCCAGGGCGCGGGCCAGGGCGACGCGCTG
>SXGU01211802.1_pt1 | contig 13367 bp, 7 predicted proteins | sample 3174531 | NCBI WGS metagenome assembly SXGU01 (sample SAMN11356863, study PRJNA531348) | freshwater metagenome | isolation source: freshwater sample F1-140 | place: China: Fuxian Lake, Yuxi | collected 2017-12-25 | reverse complement strand
GGAGCAATATCAGCTCAAGCAAGCCGGTAAAGTCATTGTGAAAGGGCATGCGGTTGGCAGCAAAATAGCTCAGGGACAGGTGCGAGTGATAGATCATGTCGCCAAGCTTGCCACGTTTAAACCGGGTGAGGTGCTGGTGGCTGACATGACCACGCCCGATTGGGAGCCGGTGATGAAATCCGCCGCCGCCATTATTACCAATCGCGGTGGTCGAACCTGTCATGCGGCTATTATTGCCCGTGAACTAGGTGTACCGGCGGTCATCGGTTGTGAGAATGCTACCGCCGCACTCCATTCCGGTGACGAGGTTACTGTGTCCTGTGCCGAAGGTGATATCGGTAAAGTTTACGCCGGGTTGTTGAATTTCGACGTCGAGCGTATCGATCTGGCGCAGATGCAGCGGCCTAAAACCAAAATCATGTTGAATTTAGGCAATCCTGAGCTGGCGTTTAAGCATAGTTTTTTACCGAATGATGGGGTCGGTTTGGCGAGGATGGAATTTATCATCACCGAATACATCAAGGCGCACCCCATGGCTTTGATTCACCCTGAGCGAATCGATGATCAGGAAACACGCGAAAGGCTAAAGCAACTGACGCTGGGCTATGCGCAGCCGCAGGATTTTTTCATTCAGCGACTCTCTGAAGGTGTCGGCACGATTGCGGCGGCTTTTTATCCCAAACCGGTAGTTGTCAGGATGTCGGATTTTAAAACCAACGAATATGCCACTTTGCTGGGCGGACGCTGGTTTGAACAGGATGAAGCCAATCCCATGATAGGGTTTCGTGGGGCTGCGCGTTATATCCATCCGGCCTACGCAGAAGGTTTTGCGCTGGAATGTGCGGCTATGCAGCGGGTCAGGGAACAAATGGGACTAAGCAATGTGATTCTGATGATTCCTTTTTGTCGGCGCGAACAAGAAGCCGAACGGGTGTTGGCCTACATGGCGGAATGCGGCTTAAAGCGGGGTGAAAAAGGGCTGCAAATCTATGTGATGTGTGAAATCCCGAATAATGTAATTCGGATCGATGCATTTGCCACAATGTTTGATGGTTTTTCGATAGGTTCCAATGACTTGACCCAGTTGACGCTAGGTGTGGATCGTGATTCCGAGATTGTGGCCAATGATTTTGACGAACGCGATCCCGGCGTGAAGGAAATGATTCGATTGGCTGTGGAAGGCTGTCGTCGTAATGGCAAGCACTCCGGTTTATGCGGACAGGCGCCGTCGGATTACCCGGAGATGGCTGAATACTTGGTTGAAATCGGCATCGATTCCATGAGTCTTAACCCTGATACCGTATTAAAGACGACTCAACGTGTATTGGCGCTGGAAGCCAAATTGGGGCGATAGGTTTTAGGTGTAAATAAATAATCTATGTCATTTAACCTGTTGATGGGTTAAATAACGTAGTTCATTTAATTAAATTAGGAAATGCTCATCATAAATTCACCTTAAATCAGGGTGTTGTGGATATGGCATATTGTGTGCTTAAGCACAATTAGCAGCGCTTCAAGAGTCATGTATGGATAGCAACTGAGACTCTATAAAGTTTTGAGCTGTTTTTATCCATTAATTTAATCGAGGTGAGATTCGTGATTAAAACTCAATTGGCGAAAGCCATTTCTATGACATTGGCTGGCGTTGCGCTGTCAGGCAGTGCGATGGCATCTACAACCATGTACAACACTTATACAACGACCAGAGCTTTGGATACTGACGGTTGGACACGAGTGGCTGCCGATGCCAACGGTTACGCCAGTGGTCCAGCCAGTAAAGGCAATACTGGATTGATCAATAAGTGGGCAGGTACAACCAGCAATAAACTACCTTTCGATTATGTCGGTTCATCGCACTTGAACTGGGCTGTGCAATTGACGGGTGAGGGTGATTCAGCCGAAATTTCGGGAGCCGATTCTTTGGCTCGATATGCCATCGACGCCGAGATTGATACCGGAGGTGGTGCTTGGAATGATAACGGTCTAACGCCAGCTGGTGTTGCGACTGCAACGGGTCCTACAGGATGGAAACATCAAACTGACATTGGGATTATCAAATCGGATGTCACGCAAAAAGTGACCATCAATCTGACCACAGTCAATGATACGTTCAGCAGATTCGGTGTAACCGTTTTTGAAGGGATGGACACCAATACCGGAGATTATGTCCATCACGGTGCCTGGAACCGCCTGGGTTCAAATCCTGCTTTACCGTTTACCGCTGATAATCCTTTCGGTACCACCGGATTAACCAATATTGGTTACTCCGACAACGTCGACGGCACGAATGGATACACCTTCATTGCTGAAGCGGGTCAAGCTTATTCAATTTATCTGGGTGGGGTTGGTTTCTCGCATTGGGCCTCCGGTGTGGATCGATATGTGTTGGATATCGCTACTTCTCCGGTTCCAGTCCCTGGTGCGGTATGGTTATTCGGTAGCGCAATTGCAGGCTTGATTAGCATGAGGCGTCGCAAAGCGGCTTAAAACTGTAAAGGTCATTAGAAATGGCTAGCTGTTTCTAGTTAATGGAATCAATTCAGGATTAGTCAGGATGACCGCCAAGGATGGCTGCATTTTACAAACGCTGTTCGGCTGAATTCATTTAGTCAGATCCTTTGCGGTTTATTGAAGCCGTGCCAACTTACAAACTCACCTTTTTAGTCATGTTCTTTGACAGAACTTTTTCCGTTTCCAATGGCTTTGTTCGGGCGTTTTAATTACAACCCAGTCGATTTCCATGATTTTTTTTGCACGATAGTGCTGTACGCGAAGGGGAAATCAAAATAGGTTATTTCGCGCAGGGTGTGTGTCATATCACACATTTTTAAATGATTCTGGACTTGTTTCACGCATCTGATCCCTTGTAAGTTGTAGATATTTGGATTGGCACATCATTTGCTTTAATTTTAATGCAGCTTATGGGTAGTGCTTGCAACGCTGATTGATATTGCAACGCGTAGGAAGCTGTTTAATCAACTTGTTTAAATTTAAGGATAAAAAATAATGATTCAATTTAAAAAACTGGCTATCGCGGGTGCAATCTCTGCTTCAATCATGGGGGCAACAGCTGCAGAAGCGCATGTGACTTACAACTTGGCTCCAATCTTAACCTCGTCGAATCCAGCCAATATTGGTAAGCTCAATACTGCTAATGGCAATGCTGCGGCTGGTGTTGGCGTTTGGACTGATGGTGCCGTGTCAGGTTACACCGGTCATTTGCCTGTCACCTGGGCTGCGTTTGTGCACAACAATTCAAACCCTAATGCTTCTTACACGGTTTCGAATGCCAATGCGTTGACCGATGCTGCATCTGCATCGGTAACAGTGCCAACTGACTTTAATATTGCCACATTGAATAACAAGTGGAATCCAGCCAATAGCTGGGGTAATGCACTGGATTTTGGTCTGATTGATTTACATGCAACCGGAAATCTGTTGATCAGAGTTGAAGCGGATGCTTCTCAAAGCTCTGTTTTTACCCCAGGTTTTACTTTATTTAGTGGTTGGGATACTTCGCCAACCAGTAGCAAACATGGCTCATGGAACGTTGCATTGCCTGCAGTGCCGGTTAATCCTAGAGGTACTACCGGTCTGACTTATGTCGGCCAAGCATCGACCACTGTAGCCGGTGGCTACGCAGAATATTTGTTCACTAATCTGACAGCAGGTCATTACAGCTTGTGGATTGGCGGAAATGGCACTGGCAACACAACCACCAATCAAAGTTATATAGCCAATATTACTGCTTCACCCGTGCCAGTTCCTGGCGCAGTCTGGCTATTCGGCTCTGCAATGGCTGGTTTGTTGGGTTTTGGCCGCAAATCAAAAATCGCGGCCTAATCTCCGGAAGAGGCGAAGCTTAGGCTTCGCCTTTTTTCTGTCGTCAAAAGGAACAATATGAATTCTTTATGCAAAATCCTAGCTACTGCTACGTTGCTCAGTGGCGCCTATTTGGCGCCCGTACAGGCGGCCAATTCGCTGGAAATCAACGGTAGCCTTTTTCAACAGACTGGCGGTTCAACCTTTGATGTGTGGAACATTGTTGCGCCTAGCGGCGGCACTTTCAAGCTGAATGTGTTGGCTTATGAAAGTATCGATAACACCACTGCAAATGCCCAAGACATAAACGGTGATGGCGAATTGACTTATATTGATGCGGACACGCATTTTTGGCTGGATGATGGTAGTGCAAATCCGCTGTTAACTGCTGCCAATCATTTAGCGCGCTGTGATGATATAGCAAATAATTGCCCTGTAGTTGATACCCCGAATTTCAAACTGAATGATCTTGGGGCTGCCTTTGGTGCAAGTGATGGCTCGATTCATTTTCGACGTGATCCAGCCTATCAAGTAAGTTTGGCCGCCGGGAATTATTTGTTTGTCATGGCAGATTATTTTTTGACGAATGCCGAAGCGGCTGCCGGTATTAATACCGGTGACACTATCCGTAATACCGCAACGGGTGGACATGGTAATTATCGCGTCACATTCAGTTCTGATAGCCTGATACTTAGTCTGTCTGGAAAAACCATCACCGCTTCACCGGTGCCGGTTCCCGGTGCTGCCTGGTTGTTTGGTAGTGCAATAGTAGGTTTGATTGGCTATGGTCGTCGTAAAATAGCCAGTATTGCATAAGGTATTTTCTGATTAGCAAGTCTTTAGCTAAATCCAAAAAATTCGTCATACTCGCAAGGGTGCGAGTATCCAGTGCCATGGATGGCAAGTGGCAGTCCTTGCCGAAATGACGTTTTACGGGACGTGCCTTTGAACTAGCTGAAGCAGTTGCCATCAACGTAAGCCGATTATTACAAATATGGAAATGAATAGGATTGACAGTCAGGATGACTGCCAGGGATGGCTTTAATTTAATTGGCAGCTTTGAGGGCGTGAGTCGCCTGATCGACGACATGCTCCTCATAGCTGTTAGCAAAATGCTGCAACAGCTCATGGCTGTTTTGATCCGCCCCGGATGGCAAATTAGCGCAACTGTTTAAAACCCAGGTTGCGATATCCTGCCAGATTACAGGGGCCTCCAAGTCTCTTAATAACATGTGATAGCCATTTTCGTAATAGGCGATGGTTTTATTGGCGGGTTGTTGCGCGATGAGTTTTTCCACAAATAGTGCAGTGGGCTCCGGCGGCACGATTTGATCCTTTTTGCCGTAAAGCAATAAGGTGTCGGCGTTGAGTTTGTCTGCTGAGCCCAGTGCTGTATCCATCAGGTTGGTTAAGCCATAAATCGCATCCACCCGGGTTTCCTTAATGACTAGAGGATCCCGCCCCAGTGCTCTCAACATTTCAATATTATCAGACGGCATAATCTCCAGACCTTTGCCGGTTAAGGTAATCCACGGCACGGTATGGGAGAGTGTCCAAAGCAAAGTGGTTTGATACCAAGGCATGCTTTGTCTTCCCCAGACAGCGGGGGCCGAAAGGATCACTCCCTTGACCGTCGGTTTTTCCAGGCGACTCATGGTATCGATGACGATGGCGCCGCCCATGCTTTCGCCTAACAAATAGATGGGGGTGTCGGGGTGTTGGGAATGAATCAGCTGAGTGAAGTCGAACAAATCCCTGGCATAGGTGTCGCTACCTGCCCAAAGGCCGGGATTTGCACTGGCACCGAATCCGCGTTGATCATAGGCATAGCTGTAAATTTGCTGCGTTTGCAGATATTGCGCGGTGTTGGCGAAGAAGTTTCGATAGTCATTAAAACCGTGTAAAGCAATCATCACCGCTTTGGGTTGGGCGACCGCCCAACGGCTCAACGGCAGCATGGCGGCATCCGCGGTAATAAAGGATGTGTCTGTTAGGCGCGCTACACCTGGAATGGGTTTAATTGGACGGGTAACGGGGGCGCAGCCGGAAAACAGCAGGGTGACGGACAAGAGTAAAGGCAATATAAACCGTTGTCGCAGGTATGGAGAAGGCGCATCACGATTGCTAGCCATTTGCTGGTTCTTTACGCTGTAAAAGGAGCTTGTTGGCATCGCGCTCAATTCATCAAATGATTAAAGATAATCAGTAGCATACATCAGATAACTGCAGGTTTTCGTTGTAAAAAGTGAAATATATCCACTTCCACCAAACCGAAGGCGGCTATCCATAAGATGGCGTCGTAGCCATCCAGAAAAGCGCCTTGCAAAAACCAGACTCCCGCAATTGCCATCAAACCGCAGAAAGTGGTCGCTGTCAGTAGCCAGAATATACGGCGATGACGCATGACTAAATCCTGCCAGCGCACTTCCAGTTCCAATAATGCAACCAACCCCAACCACAACAACGTGTTAAGTACATCCAGCCATTCGCCAGTAACCAGGTAACTGAAGAAAACCAGAACTATCAATGTAATCAGGCTATTTCGGGTTAATTTGAGTATGGTTGCGGAAATCGGCAGGCTGTTTTGATTAGTTTCAACTTCGTACAGCACTAGCAACATCAGCCAGGCTATGGCGTCTATGGCGCCTGTCAAAGTATCGACCAAGGCATAAATCAACGCATTTAAAGCCAATAGCAGCAAAATGGTCAGTTTGAGTTTTGGGTATTGCAGGGTAGGGAAGGGGTTAAATAGTGCCATATTGGTGAATAAGTTGTGAATGATGATTGATTACACTCTGGCAGATGGGCTGCAGCAAAAATCGGCTATGAGGTATCGCAGCAAATTCTGCGCTGGTGTATATATTTTGGTTTACAAATGCAGATTAAGAAAGCTTTGTTTAAGTCAATTTTCGAGTTTGAAAGTATAGGCAGCCATTTACTCTCATGCTCGATTGGCTTTGGCTGGTTTAATCTTCGGTAAGCGCCTAAAATTCGCTTTCCCAAACATTCAAAGGATATGCCATGACCAAGCCCGTCACTCCATTACTGGCTGCCGATATTTTGATCGAGTTGATTGATGTACCCAATCGGCCTTTTGTGTTGATAGAACGCGTATTTCCACCTTATGGCTGGGCTGTGCCCGGTGGTTTTGTGGATGTGGGTGAAACCGTGGAAAATGCAGCTATTCGCGAAGCCAAGGAGGAAACCGGTTTGGATGTCAGCTTGCTGGCCTTATTAGGCATTTATTCCAATCCGGCGCGGGATTCAAGAAATCATACGGTGACTGCTGTTTACATTGGACAGGCGCACGGCATGCCTTTGGCCGCGGATGATGCTAAAAATAGCGGTTTGTTCACCTTTGACAATTTACCGGAACAGTTGGCGTTTGATCATGCCATGGTGTTGTCTGACTATAAACACTACCTGGAGACCGGGCAGGTGACGCCATTGCGGGTTTAATCCGTAACCGTAATATCTAAAGTTTTTCGTAATTGTTCAGCACTTGCCCTAATGAAGCGATGCGTTTATTGGTGGATAAGCAACGCGCATCCACCCATTCGCCGGATGCGCTAACGCTTCAGGCTGTACGACCAGAAGGCTGAATAGTGACAGTTTTTCAAAGATTCACGCCACGCGCGGCTCATTCCAAATCCTTGGCTTATGGTGGTCGTTGGCGATTTATAAATTGCGTGATATGCCATAAGTTCACAAGTTAAATGACTCAGTTTAATTGTTAATCTCTTGGTCTGTTAATAGCTTGAATCTATTCAATTGATTGGTTTTTAAGTGAAAACTTAATCTGGTCTCTATATTGCTCACCGTTATCCAAATCGCTTTTTAAGACATTCAGCCTTTTGTCAATTTAAACAGCCATCGTGGCTGTGAGACTTTTTGGGGTTAATGCTTGAGATCAGTTTGTTTATCGAACCACCATTGACGGGAGTGGGCATATGCTGGATAACAGCCGTTGGTCAAAATATGGATTTTCTATCTGGGTTTGGATAAGCCTTTTATTGGCTGTCGTGTTTTTGGAAGACCCGGTTTTTGCAGCATCCAAACTTAATATCAGTAAAGCGCTTTGGTCGCCTAAAACCCAGCAGCTGCAGATTAAAGGTGCTTTAAAAGGTTCAACTGATTCCACACCTATCGAATTGTTTGATCTCAATGGGAAAAGGCTGGGGACGGTTACGGATAAAACCTTCAGCTTTATTCTTTCGAGCAAACAACTAGCGACGGTGCCTTGTTCCATCAGAGCCCGGGCGGGTAATTTGGAAGTGGTTAAACAGGTGGCCGGTGCGCCGAAAGATTGCGCCAAAGCCCCCAGCTGCAAAATTCTCAATCCTGTCAATGCCCAATTAACTGCCAACCAGCTGATTGAATTTTTGGCTACGGCAAAACTGCGTGACAAAAAAGCCGCTCCTTTGAAGTATGAATGGGATTTTGCTGGCGGCAGCATGGGGGAAAAAGATAAAGAATCCGTGACATTGACGCATCATCGGGCCGAACAGGCAGCTGCTAAAGTGCAGTTTACCCGTGACAACAGCCATTATCGGATTCGCTTTAGCGCCACCGATGCCAGGCAACGCCGTTGCGAGGATAGCCTGGAAGTGAGTGTCGGAACACCTCCGCAAGCATTGTCCGAAGTGGTGGCAATGGCTGCTGAATCGCAAGATACTGCAGCAAAATTGGCTGAGGCCGGGGTTAGCAGTGCTACTGATATTGTGGTGCTGCCTTATGAAGAATGGTCCATGCAATGTGCCAGCGATACCAAGACCATGCCCAATCAGCGGGTGATTCAGGCACCGCAGTTTTACAATATCAATGCACTGGTGTATCAAAAAGCCCTACGTCCCGCAGTCATGGGGGAAGATATCGTTCAATTGACGTATAGCGCCGCTTCCAATCCGGCCGATCCGGCGGGGGCGAATAGCATCAATTCCACTAGCCGGAACTTTCCTGTGGGCGATACGTTGGCAACAGCCCAGATCAAAAAATCGGACATGTATGAAACCTGGACGCCACCTTTAATTGCTGGACAGCATTATTACGAAGATTTTGAGAACGCTATACGCAGTTTTATGAGTTTTTTTTCGGCGGATTTTGAAAAAAAATTGGTAGCGGATGAAGGTTTTTTTAGCGAAAACCGCAGGCCTGGCGACAATGTGGAGCACGGTCAATACATGCCGGGTATTGCTGCGCCTTATCTGGCAAACGACCCGCAAACGTTTAGCGGTTTTATGCCGGAAAAAAATGCCCATACTGCACGATGGCTGCCATTAACCGATATTATCGATACCGGGAGGGTGAATCCTTATCCGTTATTTCGGGTTCAGGCCACAGAGCTGGATACGCAAACTCCATTGGCTGCTACCGATGTGGTGGTCACTGCCGGACGCGATTTGCATTGCCGTGAATGTCATCTTAAAGACCGGATAGGGGCAAACTCCAAAATTGTCAGAAATAACGACGGCGGCGGCATGGGCGGAGGCGCAGAAAGTCCGGGGCGGGATTTTTATGCCGAAGAGTCCAACAACATCTTTGATCAGGAATATGCGGCTGCCAAAAATATCAGCAAACTGCATGAACATCTGGCCGGTAATCTGGTGGGGCAAATTGACGGTTATGTCGGTGAAGATGGCACGGTTTATCCCAGTTCGGTGTCGGATTGTGAACGCTGCCATAGCTTTAATTCCCAATACGCCGAACTGAAAAGTCGTCCCGGCTTCGGCACCGTGTCGTTAGGCGAAGATGGTGCACATTGTAGCGGTTCGCAAGGCAAATCCGATTACTCTCAGGAAGTGCATAAATTACATGCCCAAATGCAATACACGGCCACCACGAATGACATTTTGCGCAAGGAAAATGGCTATCCGGACAAATGGTGGCCCAGCAATGGCGCTATTAGCAATCCGCGCTCCCTGTTTCCGGTTAAAGACGCCGAGACGGGGGCCATTTTATCCATGGAGCAGAACTGTTTGAAGTGTCATGCCGGACAACGCGAGCAGTGCTACCGTGATCGTATGTATACCGCCGGAGTGACTTGCTATCAGTGTCATGGCAGCCTGGAAGCCGTGGCCAATCTGTTTAAAAAATCCAAGTTAAATCCGGATGGCAATGAATACCGCGAGCCTTGGTTCGACGAACCCGAATGTGGGGCTTGTCATATCGGTAATGGCAATAAAACTCAAAAATCCAGCCCGGAATTTTTCAGTGCCGGGGTATTGCGCACGGCATTTGAGGAAACGGATCCGGCGGCGACGCCGCGGATTCCCGATCTTGGCAATCCGGATGCCGCCCGTTTTGCGGTGCCTTTGAGCAAACCGGATTTTACCCACAACATTGTGCAATATTTGAAAGCACCGCAAAACTTCCAGCTTGACCTACAGTCCCGCTTGTTCAGGTTAGGCAAGGATGCGCATGGTCAAGTGGCCTGTGGGGCTTGTCATGGCGCCGCGCATGCCATCTGGCCCAATCGAGACCCTAGTGCCAACGACAATGTCACTGCGCTGCAGTTACAAGGTCATGCAGGCTATATCGACGATTGTCGTGTTTGTCACACAGCCGATGCTTTTGCCGATTTTGCCAATCTGGATGGAGGTGTTTTGCGCGGTGACGTCAAAGAGGGCATTCTGGGTGGGCCGCACAATATGCATCCGGTGAATGATGAGAACTGGTGGAAATCAGCGCTTGGCGACACCATTGGTTCGAAGCCTCGGCAAAAAGGCGTCATAAAAGGCGGTTGGCATAATGATTACGCCAAAATCCCCGGTGCTGCCGAAGAGGATCAATGTGCAGCTTGCCATGGAAATGACCACAAAGGCACTCGCTTATCTAAAACCCCGGTGGATCGGGAGTTCATTAACGAAAAAGGTAAAAAAATCAAAGTCGCAGCCGGGACTGAAATTGGCTGTGATTTGTGTCATAGCGTGGTCAAAAGTTGTACTGATTCGCCTAATCCCACTTGTGGCAAGAGCTCGGAACAGGTTGCGAATACTACGAATTTGGCCCCGGTATTTGCGTCACCCGCACCCACTGCTACTGTCATCGGGCTGGATCATCAATATCAAGTCAGTGCCGAAGATCCTGAAGGTGATGCGGTGCATTTTGAACTGCGCCCGCTCATGCAGGGCGCATCTATTGATGAAAATGGCCTGATTACCATCGCCAAACAGAATTTTACCAATGCGTTGCCGTTTGAATATAAAGTCATTGCCACCGACAGCAAAGGTACTTACACCATTCAAGAGGTGAAACTGACTGTGGATTGTGCCAATGGCTTGATTTGGGGGACAGACCCGATGAACGGTATGCCAAGCTGCCAAGTGTTGGCTATTACCTCCGCGTATCCATCTGCCGATGCGGGTAGCGACTCGGGCAAAGCCTTTTCTTTTAGCTATCAGGTCATTGCCAAGCAGGCTAGTGGGTTGCCCATCGATTACAGTTTGCAGGATGCACCTGTAGGCATGTCGATTAATGATCAAGGGCTGCTCACCTGGAACAGCGCTGGTTTGCCCAAGAGAGAAATTGAAGCGGATGTGATTAGTTTTAGAATTATTGCCAACGATAGCGACGGCAATAGCACGTTCCAGGATGCCTGGTTTAGCATCTGTTCAGGATCTTATTACTGGCGGCCCAATTTAGGCAATTGTTACAACCCCATCCAGATTATTTCCCAACCGGATCAATACGGCTTGAATGTTGGGGATAGTTTTAGTTATCAAGTACAAGCGTCGCATGATGAAGGCTTGTCACTAAAGTACAGTCTCAAAAGCAATCCGGCCGGTATGAGCATCAATGCCTTTGGTCTGGTTGCGCTTGATGCAGTACCTGCTGTTAATCCCATGACTTTTGAGGTTGTGGTACGCGATAGCAATGGTTTGGAAGCAAAACAACCTAATTCCATCATCGTTTGTCTGCCCCCCACCTATTGGGATGCCAATAGTTACTCGTGCCATAGTCCCATCACCTTTACTGCCTGGCCTGATGATGGACATAATTCAGGGGATGCATTCAGTTTTCAATTTGCGGCGGAACATGAACAGGGATTACCCATTACCTTCAGTTTGGGTGAAAAACCGGCAGGTATGAACATGACTGCCAATGGTTTGGTCACGATGGAGAGCCTGCCTGCCCAAGATTTCTTGAGTTTTGAAGTGATTGCCACTGACACGAATGGCTATCGGGAGAAACAGGGGATTACGCTATTGGTGTGCGTTGCGCCGAATCGTTGGGACGCCAACCTTAATCAATGTCGTAGTCCAGCTATCAGCATCACCTCGTCGCTACCACAACCTGCCGGGCTTAATGACGGAGAACCGTTTAGTTATCAGGTGACGGCTACGCATCAAGGCGGATTGCCGCTCAGTTATTCTTTGAGTCGTGATCGGGATGAGCCTTTGTATGGGATGAAAATCGATAGTCAAGGATTAGTCACTTGGAAACCTTCGGGCTATCAATACAGCAACGAGTATTTCGGGGTGTTCGTGACGGATCCTCTGGGAGGAAAGGCTTATCAAGACCTGTATCTAACCATTTGTGGGGGTGATTACCGCTGGAATGCCGAGAGCGGCGATTGTGTCTATCTGGCTGCCGACAGCTTGATGGCTGGCGGTAAGCCGAAAGCTGCGGCTAAACCCTTGTCTAAAAAGTCTGTGCCGGTCAGTGGAAATGAGCGGGCGCGGCGAAAAATGCAAGCCCGCTATGATTTTGCCAAGAAAATTCAGCTTAAGTCGCCAACAGCACCCCGTTAAATGTAAGCGCGTAAAAGGAGTACAAGCTTAGGTTTGTACTCCAACAGCTCTTAAAATTCATTCCTAAAATATCCCGGCTCACTGCATAATAGGCGCTGTATTGCTTGACGGCGGATAAATTGCCACAATTCCCACTGGAATAGTCGTTTTTTTGCGCTAGGCTTTAACCACTTTTATGAAAAATCGACAGGTATTGCGGATTTATCCGTATAGCCGATGTGATTCAGAATAATTGAATTTTCCTCAAATGCATATTTAGAGACAGGCATGTTTGTAATCATTGGTTATGTGATCATTTTGGGCTGCGTATTGGGCGGCTTTATGATGGCGGGCGGTCATCTGGGGGTGCTCTGGCAACCCGTGGAGGTGTTGATTATCGTCGGCGCCGCCTTTGGCTCGTTTTTAGCCAGTAACTCACTGGCCACCAGTAAGGCGGCGATGGCGGGCGGTACGGGGACTTTGAAAGGCAGTCGTTACTCCAAAGATTATTATTTGGAGCTGTTGATGAGTTTTAATGCCTTAAGCCAGAAAGCTCGAAAGGAGGGGTTGCTGTCGCTGGAAAAAGTGGTGGATGATCCTGAAAGCAGTTCGATATTCGGTGAAAAAATCGTCCATGACCATCATCTGATGGAGTTTATTTGCGATAAATTGCGTTTGATTTTGACCGGTGTGGATGTGAATCAACTGGAAGACATCATGGATGCCGAAATCGAGATTCACCACGAAGAAGGTCATGCCCCTATTAAAGCCGTGCAACGGGTGGGTGACGGCATGCCGGCTTTCGGTATCGTGGCG
>SXGU01219300.1_pt1 | contig 13371 bp, 11 predicted proteins | sample 3174531 | NCBI WGS metagenome assembly SXGU01 (sample SAMN11356863, study PRJNA531348) | freshwater metagenome | isolation source: freshwater sample F1-140 | place: China: Fuxian Lake, Yuxi | collected 2017-12-25 | reverse complement strand
CACGGCACTCTTCATCCCGCGATAGCGCGCCTCGGTGTAAAAATGGGCGTCAGGCGTGCGCGTTTGGGGCACGTTTGAACCCCAGAGGATAATAAACCCGGCATTGTACCAGTCAGCACTCTCGGGAACATCGGTCTGCTCGCCCCAGGTCTGCGGACTGCCGATGGGTAGGTCACAATACCAGTCGTAGAACGAGCCGCAGGCGCCGCCGATGAGCGACAGGTAGCGGGAGCCGGCGGCATAGGAAATCATCGACATGGCCGGGATGGGCGAGAAACCGTAGATGCGGTCCGGGCCCCATTTCTGAATGGTGTGGATGTTGGCGGCGGCGGTAATCTCCAGCACTTCATCCCAAGAGGTACGCACAAAACCGCCTAGACCACGCACCTTCACATATTTGTCGCGCTTGGCGGTATCGGCTTGAATGGCGGCCCAGGCCTCGACGGGGTCCTTGCCTGAGTTTTTTTCGGCACGGTACAAGTCCAGCAGGCGGCCGCGGATCATCGGGTGCTTGATGCGGTGCGGCGAATACAGGTACCAGGAGAAAGAGGCTCCCCGCTGGCAGCCTCGCGGCTCGTGGTTGGGCATATCGTCGCGGGTGCGTGGGTAGTCGGTTTGCTGCATTTCAAACGACACCAGACCGTTCTTGACGAAGATCTTCCAAGAGCAGCCGCCGGTGCAGTTGACGCCGTGGGTGGATCGCACCACTTTGTCGTGACGCCAGCGGTTGCGATAGGCGTCTTCCCACTGGCGGTCTTCAATGGTTTTGACACCATGACCATCGGAGAATGTCTCTTTTGGGTGGGTAAAGTAGGTTAGTCGGTCGAGAAAGTGACTCATTGTTTATGCTCCTATCAGGGTAGTTGTGTTAGCAGAGACCCAGCGGCATAACCCGCTACGAGCATCCCTGCCAGCAGATTCAAAGGCCGGGTTTTTTCCGAGAATTGCGGGATGAACAGGGCGTCGATACGCAGCGCTTCGGTCAGCGGGCTACGCAGGAAGGCGGCGGCGATTAACAGCACGCCATAGGCGCAGCCCAGAAGGTTGATCAACAGGTTGGCCTGACTCATGGCTCCGATGCTCCGTTCATCCCATGCGTGGCTTAAGCGCGGCCCAGGTCAACCTGGCGCATGCGCTCTTTCTCGCCATCCGGCAGCTGGTCCCACCAGGTACCGCCGCTGTTGCCGTAATCGAAGCGCTCGGCCCCCTTGCGGGTGTAGTACCAGTAGTTCAGCAACCAGGAGTAGGCGTAGTAGATAGCGATGCCGATGAAGAACAGCTCGGCATTGCCCGTTTTCTCAATGGACATGCCAATCAGCGAGGTCCAGACGAACGGACCGAAGGCGGCCCAGGCGCCGGTCCAGCCCAGCATCTGCGCGCCCTTGGCCGGGGAGTAGGCAAAGACGATGGGGTACTGGCGGAAGGTGGCGGCGTTATTAATGCCAGACATGAAGAAGATCCACAGCATGCCGTAGAGGAAGAGGGGGAACTGCTCCACGCCACTTGGCGTCAGAGCGCCGCTCATGACCAGATACACGGCACCGCCAATCTGGCCCAGGGTGGTCCATGACATGCCCTTGCTGCCACCGATCTTGTCGAAAATGCCACCGGTGAGGGCCCGTACTGCACCACCAATGAGCGGGCCCATGAAGGCATAAGCCAGCGGATCGGGTGCGCCCTCAAAGCCGCCGTACAGGGTTTTAATCATGATCGGGAAGGCGGCGGCGAAGCCGGAGAAAGAACCGAAGGAACAGATGTAGGTGACGGTGCAGTTCCAGGTGTGCGTGCGCGCCCGGTTCTTGCCGGAAAGAATCTCGAACTGGCCCTTGAAGCCACGGGAGGGCAGGGAGATGCTCTTCAGGAATAGCGCGCTGAGAATGAAAGCGACGACTAGGAAAGGCACCCAGATGAAGGCGGCGTTCTGCAGCCACATAGCCTTCTTGGCGACATTTTTAAAGGTCACATCGGTGATTTCTCCGGCGTTGTTGCGCACCACCTCCAGCTTCACACCCTTGGTGGGCGTGACTTCGGTGATGACACCGCTGGCGTCCTTTGTTACCTCCTGCTGGATGGCCTTGAAGGCTTCGTTCTCGTGGAACACGACATTCTTCAGCTTGCCGGTCTCGTCTTTAACTACCTCGATGACGGCTTGCAGTTCGGGTTTCTTGACGATGACATCGGTGACCAGTTTGGTTTCCTTGTTCTTGACCACCTCGATGGCCCCCTTGATCGGCTCGCCCTTGGTGAAAACCTGGGGACCGCCGGCGAGGCTACCGATGGCGACGAAGCCGATGATCCACGGCGCCACAAACTGCACGATGGACACGCCGAAGTTGCCCAAACCTGCCTGGACGCCCAAAGCCAGTCCTTGCAAGCGTTTCGGGAAGAAGATGCTGGTGGAAGGCATGAAAGACGAGAAATCGCCGCCGCCCATACCACACAGGAAGCCAATGATCATGAAGGTTTCCCAGGATGTATTCAGATCTTGGACGGCAAAGCCTAACCAGATCATGGGAATGACTTTGATGATGGTGGAGATGCTGACCACCGGCCGGGTCCCTAGCACGGGAATGAAGTTGGAATGGATCAGGCGCAGAATGCCGGAGGCCAGACCCGGAATCGCCGCCAGCCAGAACAGTTCCATGGTGGTGAACTTGAAGCCGATGGCAGGCATGCGCACCACCACCGCACTCATCACGAACCAGGTGGCGAAGGAAAAGATCAGTGAGAAGGTGGTGATCCAGCAGGTGCGCCAGGCGATTTTGCTGCCGGTCTCCTGCCAGAACTGGGGATTCTCGGGTTCCCAACGGGTAAGTCGTGACACTTCAGTTTCTCCTTGGTAACGGGTGTGGGCGGTGGGTTATTCGAGTTCATCGGCGGCGGGCGACAGTTTTCTGCGCCGGCCGGCCATGTCGAGTTTGCGAATCTCAGTGGTGTACATCCAGATCAGGGAGACCCAGACCACGCCGTACATGAGCATGAAGGCGGAGGAACGGATGCCGGTGAGATCAACCAGAGCGCCAAACATGATGGGCAGCAGGAAGCCGCCCATACCGCCAACCAGGCCGACGATGCCGGAGATGACGCCGATGTTGTGCGGGTAGTCGTCGGAGATGTACTTGAAGACGGAGGCCTTTCCGAACGCCCAAGCCACCCCAACAGTGAACATCAGGGCGGTGAAAAGCTCTGGCGATAAGTAGAGATGGAAGGTTTGTGGGCCGTTGACTGTCTTGACCGTGAATTCGCTGTTTGGGTATGACATGATGAAGAGACAGACCCACGATACCCAGAGCACCCACCAAGTGACTCGGTGCGCACCGTACTTGTCGGACAAAACGCCGCCCACCGCCCGTAACATACCGCCCGGCAACGAGAAACAGGCTGCCAGGAAGGCTGCAGTCTTGAGGTCAAAGCCGTATTCGGAGACATAGTATTTAGTCATCCACAGCGACAGGGCGACATAGCCGCCAAAGACGATGGAGTAGTACTGGCAGTACTTCCATACGGTCGGGTCTTTGAGCGCCTTTAACTGTTCACGGACGGTGACATGCGAGGGCACCCGGTGGCTGGGGTCGTCATAGGTGAAAAACCAGAACAGGATGGCGGTGACCAGCATGGCGGCGGCATAGACCTGCGGCACCATGGTCCAGCCATAGGCGATGACAATAGCCGGGGCAATCAGCTTGGTCACGGCAGCGCCAGAGTTACCGGCACCGAAGACACCCATGGCCATGCCCTGTCGCTTTTTGTCGTACCAGCGTGCGCAATAGGCGATGCCTACCGAGAACGAACCGCCGGCCAGGCCAACAAAGAGGCCAATGGTCAGGAAGTGCCAGAATTCGGTGGCTTGTTCGATCAGCCAGATCGGGCCGACCGTGGCCAACATGAGCGTGAAGAACACGATGCGGCCACCGAACTTGTCGGTCCACATACCCAGCGGCAGGCGGATCAGCGAGCCGGTCAACACGGGAGTGGCAATGAGGATGCCAAACTGGGTTTCGTTGAGGCCGAGCTGGGCCTTAATGGGGATGCCGATTACGGCGAACATCATCCACACGGCAAAGCACACCGTGAAGGCTAGGGTGCTCATGATGAGCACAGAGATCTGTTGTTGCGATTTTGGGGTCATGCGCTGTTTTCCTTTCGCTCCACGGGGACAAAGCGAGTCTGGAAATCGAATTGCGCGCAGTTTCAGCATTTGGGATGCGGAGATCCAGTGGGTAAAAAAGCAGCTGAAAGGGCTAAATTACCCATTTATTGGTATAGGGTTATTCGAGTAAGTTGTTGTAATGTAAGCCACCTTATGAAGGTGCTTAGTCACAATCAAGACCCTCTACAAAAAGTGGGTACTCCACGGATTCAGACGGCCATCAGATTGGGGGTATGGCCGCCCTTAGCCCATTTTTTATGAACCAACCGATTGAACTTGATATATTTATGCGTCAAATCGAGGCCATTGCATGGTGATGGCGTCCATTCGCACCTGGTGGCGTGAGCAGGAAGGATCCCTGATCCTGCGTCTGGGCGGGGCAATCGCTGCAATCACCTTGTTGGCGGTGCTCGGCATGGCGGTATCCGCTATGGTGGCCATCTCTGTGCAGGGGAGTGGCGAGGCGATCAATCAGGCCGGTAGCTTGCGCATGAAATCCTGGCAGCTTTCAAGCCTGAACATGGCCTACGAATCCCATAATCCCCACCTGCAGGCACGGCTTCGTGGGGGTATCCGGGACTTTGAGCAGACCCTGAAAAGTGCAGCCATCCTGAATATGATCGGCGACGATCAGGATAGTCCACTGGCTCGCAGTTATCAGGCTGTTCAGCAGGAATGGACGGGGGTCATGCGCCCGCGTTTCGAAGAATGGTTGCCCGAATCACGAACTCCGCCGTCGCATCGGACTGGGCAGGTTGGGTTGCTAGATGAGGTGGGACATTTTGTGTCCCTCGTCAACGACTTGGTCAAAAACATGGAGGAAACCACCGAGGCCAAGATATGGGTGATGCGCATTGTGCTGGCGGTGGCTCTGGTGTTGACCCTAGTGGTGGTGGTGTTGACGATTTACCTCATCCATACCCGCTTTGTGATGCCGCTGCGCGATCTCTTACGGCAGGCCTCGGATGCCGGGCGCGGTAATCTGGCGACGCGTACGCCCTATACCGGGCCTGATGAATTGGGAAAACTGGGGGCGGCATTTAATCTCATGGCCGAAGATCTATCCAAGCTGTATGGGGATCTGGAAGCCCGGGTGGAACAAAAGACCGAAGAGCTCACACGCAGCAATAGCGCCCTGGATCTGCTCTACACCTCCATCACCCGGTTGCATGGCGCACAGCCGGGCGAGGCGGTGTACCGTGCAGTCTTACAGGAGATTGAACAAAAATTGGGCATCGGCCCCGGGGTTTTGTGCCTGGGCGAATATGGCGCAAACAAGGGCCGGGTGATTGCCCATAGCCCGCATGCTGAGCCATGTTTACCCTGCATCAAAGCTAGCTGCACCTGGTGCCATGGCACGGACAAGACGCGCTTTAGTCAATCGCCAGATTTTCGGCAGCACCTCACCTTGCCGCTGGCGGATGCCGGGCAGCAATATGGCGTGCTGATTTTTGAGATTCCACCCAAACGGCATATGGAGGCCTGGCAGGTGCAGCTACTGGAGGCGCTGTCACGCCATATTGGTGTTGCCATCGGGGCTGAGCGACAGATGGAAAACCGCCGTCGTCTGGCCTTACTGGAGGAGCGTGCCGTGATTGCGCGCGAGCTGCACGATTCCTTAGCGCAATCCCTGGCGTACATGAAGATCCAGGTCAATCGGATGGGTAAATTGCTGCAAGGCCAGGCGGAACCCGGAACAGGGATCTCTGCGGTCAGAAATGTCCTCGAGGAGATGCGCGAGGGCCTGGATAGCGCCTACCGGCAATTGCGCGAGTTGCTTTCCTCTTTCCGCATAAAGATGGAAGACGGGACGCTGGAGCAGGCGTTGCTGCGTACGGTCAATGAATTTTCTGACCGCGGCGACCTTCAGGTGGATCTGGAAATGAACCTGAATGTCAGTCGCCTCAGCCCGAACGAGGAAATCCATGTCCTGCATATCGTTCGTGAGGCGCTCTCCAATGTATTGCATCACGCCCAGGCCAAAACCGTGCGCGTCAACCTGACTGAGGGTAATGAGGGTCAAGTGGTTCTGACGGTTGAGGACGATGGTGTGGGGATTGTGCGGGGCGCGGCCACGCATCACTATGGCATGACCATCATGGAGGAGCGGGCCCGCACGCTTCACGGTGCCATGAACTTCACAAGCCGGGCGGGCGGGGGCACCACCGTGAGGCTGGCCTTTAGCCCGGGCATGAACTTGTATCCAACTGAATTGGAAGCTGTATGAATACGCTGTACACCCTGCTCATGATCGACGACCACCCCTTGTTTCGCCGCGGGGTCCTGCAATTGTTGTCGGAGCGAACCGATTTCAAGACGGTGGGGGAGGCGTCTTCCGGCGCGGAGGGTCTGAAACTGGCGGCGGAGCTGAACCCGGATATTATTTTGCTGGATCTCAATATGCGGGACATGAACGGAATTGAGGTCTTGAAACAGATCAAGGCGAGCGAATCAGAGGCGAAAGTCGTCATGTTGACGGTGTCCGATGATGCGGTTGATCTGGTGGCGGCTCTGCGTGCGGGAGCCGATGGTTACTTGCTAAAAGAGATGGACCCCGATGACTTATGCAGCAAACTTAAGCGTGTGGCCTCTGGGGATGTCATCCTTAGTGGACGGCTGACCCAACTCCTGGCCCATGCAATGCGCGAACAAAATAGCCCGCGTCCGCCTGACGAGGCTGGGTTGACCGAGCAAGAGCGCCGTATTCTCGAGCATATTGCCCAAGGCAAGAGCAACAAACTGATTGCCCGTGAACTCGATATAAGTGACGGTACCGTGAAGGTGCATGTCAAACATCTGCTACGCAAGCTGAACCTGCATAGCCGCCTAGAGGCAGCGGTGTGGGTGGCTGCCAGTCAGAAACGGGCCAACTGACAGGGTCTCTATCCCGCTTGGGGTAGGTGGCCTACCACCAATGCGCATTGACGACCGTCAATCGTGATGCGGGCAGGCCGGGTAAAATAAACGATCTTTTTGTCGCGTGTAAGAGGTTCCCCGTTGAGTGGTTCTCTGTTGTCTGAGGCCAAACCCTTGCTGGAGTTGATCTGTCCGGCGGGCAGTCTGCCGGCCTTGAAGGCGGCGGTCGATCAGGGTGCCGATGGCGTTTATCTCGGCCTTAAGGACAACACCAACGCGCGCAACTTTGCCGGCCTTAATTTTGATGCCAAGGCGCTGGCGGAGGGTATTCGCTATGCCCAGACGCGGGGCCGCAAGGTCTTGATGGCGCTTAATACTTATCCGCAGCCGCAAACGCTGCAGCGCTGGCATGCGGCTGTGGACACTGCGGCCGAGTTAGGGGTGAATGCCATTATTCTGGCGGATCCTGGTCTGATGGCCTACGCCCGCAAGGTTCACCCCGAACTGCGTCTGCATTTGTCGGTACAGGGTTCAGCGACCAGCTACGAGGCCATCGCTTTTTACCGCGAACGCTTTGCCATTCAACGCGCCGTGTTGCCGCGTGTGCTGTCGCTGGCGCAGGTCGAAAATGTGATTCGCAACACGCCGGTCGAGATTGAACTGTTTGGCTTTGGGGGACTGTGCGTGATGGTGGAGGGGCGCTGTCTGTTGTCGTCTTACGCCTGCGGTGATTCGCCCAATACCTTTGGCGCTTGCTCGCCGGGCCATGCCGTGCGTTGGCAGCAAACACCTGAAGGTATGGAAACCCGGCTCAACGGCATTCTGATCGACCGTTATGCCGACCACGAAAAGGCTGGCTATCCGACCCTGTGCAAGGGCCGCTTTGCCGTGCAGGGCGAGACTTATTACGCGCTGGAGGAGCCGACCAGCCTGAACAGCATGGCGATGTTGCCGGAGATGCTGAAGATGGGAATTGCCGCGATTAAGATCGAAGGCCGCCAGCGCAGCCCGGCTTATGTCGCGCAGGTGACGCAGGTGTGGCGGGCGGCCATCGATGCGGTCAAACGCAATGCTGAGGCGTTTCAGATTCAGCCCAACTGGACGGCGCAACTGACCAAGGTCTCTGAAGGCAGCATGCACACTTTGGGAGCTTATAACCGGCCATGGAAATGAAGCTAACCCTGGGCCCTCTGTTGTATTACTGGTCGCGCGAGGACACCTTGGCGTTCTACGCCGAGGCGGTGGATTGGCCGGTGGATGTGGTGTATCTGGGTGAGACCGTGTGTTCACGCCGCCATTTACTGCGTTTGCCTGATTGGCTGGAGGTCGCGGCTCGTCTGCGCGATGCAGGTAAGACGGTGGTGTTGTCCACGCAGACCCTGATCGAGTCCGAATCCGACCTCAAGGCCTTGCGCAAAATAGTGTCCACCACCGAGTTTGCGGTCGAGGCCAACGAGTTCGGTGCCGTGCGGCTTTGCGCCGAGGCGGGCGTACCGTTTGTCGCCGGCCCGGCGCTCAATGTCTATAGCCCCGACACCCTGGCGTTGTTGGGCGAGGCGGGGGCAATGCGCTGGCTTCCACCGGTGGAAATGCCGCACGCCATGTTGCAGGCCATGACCGTGCCGCAGGGCATGGCGACCGAGTTGTTTGCTTATGGGCGCCTGCCGCTGGCTTTCTCGGCCCGCTGTTTTACCGCCCGTCATTACAACTTGCAAAAGGATGACTGCCAGTTCCGTTGCATTGAACATCCCGACGGGCTGGACCTCAAGACCCGCGAGGGTGAGGCCTTCTTGACCCTGAACGGCATTCAGACGCAATCGGCCCGCATCTACACCCTGGCGCACCGCATGGCTGAGGCGCATGACTTGGGCGTCACCCATCTGCGCCTGTCGCCGCAAGCCCGGCACATGGGTCGGGTGGTGGCGGTGTTTGACGCCTTGCGCCAGGAGACCCTGGCGCCAATGGCCGCCGCCACTCAGTTGCAGAAGTGGATCCCCGGCGAGCCGTGCGATGGTTACTGGTTGGGTCGCCCTGGCTTAGACTATGCCCCCGGTGAATCCCTAATCTGAAGGAATCCTCATGTTGCTGCCCACCCTTCCCGCCGCTCTGCCGCGACTGATTGCCCGTCTGCCCATGGCGCCGGTGTCCTTTGCCTTGAGCTTGGGGCTGAATCGGGTCGCTTGGCGTAGCCTGCAAGACCTGGACTGGACGCCGCTGTATGGTCGCAGTTTTGCGATTCGGATTCTGGACTTGGGGTTTTCTGCCGGATTTCGCGTGGGTCCTGCGGGTTTTGCGGCCGCCAGGGTCGCAGACGCCGCTGTCACCTTTAGTGCGAGCGCCGAGGATTTTGTGCGCCTAGCCCTGCGTCTGGAAGACCCAGACACGCTGTTTTTCAACCGCCGTTTGCGCATTGAGGGCGATACCGATCTAGGCCTGACTGCCAAGAACCTGCTCGATGGCGTGGAACTGGAGACCCTCACCGCGCAACTGCCGGCGCCGGTGAGAATGGCGCTAAACCAGCTACGGCAACGCCTGGCCGGACAGGTCTCCCCGATCTAGCCTGTTTGATTCGACCGGCCAGCACGGCCTGTACATGCCTATTTTGTTCGGTCCCTATTTACAGTTGTGATGCAGCTTCCACATCTCGCCGTGGCCCATGTCAACGGCCCAGTCGGGTGGAATGCAGTCGGGGTTACTGCTTTGGGTGGATAAAGGCGGGGTAGGTTGGGGCGGCGCATCCTCCGTGGCGGGGAAAAATTGTGCCGCGATGACGGCCAGGGAACCCAGAAAGACCAGCACTATCGCGGCCTGAGCAAGGCTGATGGGCTGAGGCTGGCGAACGACACAAACCCCGCCGGGGCAGTGTTGGGCCGTATGGGGGGTGAAGGCGTTGTACACCTTGCAGGCCAGACAAATACCGAAAGCGCTCTCGAAAAACATCAGCGTCAAACACGCGGCGCAGACAAACAGGTTGACCGGGCCGATGACATTGTTGAGCACGATCAGGTAGAACATGACCACGGCCAACCCAAAACCGACGGACCAGGCAAAGCGTTTTTGCGGTGCGCCGGCCCACTCTGGCGCCTGATGGCGCACGGCGAAGCGGCCCAGGATCATGCTGGGTGAAAAGCGGGGGTTGACGAAGATGCGAATGGCAAAATCGATGAGGAAGGCTACGACAAAGATTTGGGTCAGGCGGAAGTTGCCCAACAACCAGGCATTCATGAACGACAGCAAAGCGAAAAAGAACAGGATGCCGGCCGCTGCGCGCACCTCCCGTTCGTTCAAGACGGGGACGGCGTAGTCTTCAATCGTTTCGCCAAAGCTAAACAAGGGGTTCATTGTGTGATGCTCCAGAATGCTTGGCCCGTCTCACCAGCCGCCATGGCCAGATTGCGATGCCAATAACAGCGAATAACACTGGGTTTAACGGCTTTCCATCTCCAGATACACCCGGCTGGCGTTGCCGCCTTTGAGTAATTCAAAGTTAGCCAGATGCGCCCAGGAAGATTGATTCAGGTTGTTGATGGCCGCTTGCAAATCGACCATCTCGTCCACGGCGCGGCGCATGTGGCTGGCCACCTGTTTCAGATAGTCGCGCGATTCGCGCTGGGCCTTGGGCAGATCGGTGACGGCCCCGTGGCCCGGAATGATGCGTTTGGGTTGCAGGGCTTCCATCTCGGCGAAGGAGGCAATCCAGTTGCCGGTGTGGCTGAACGGCAGCACGCCGAGCAAACGATCGACATAGATCAGATCGCCAGAAAACAGCACGGATTCCTTGGGTAACCAGACCACGCTATCACCCGGCGTGTGGCCGCCATGAAAAAAAAGCAGGTGTATCTCGCGGTTGCCCAGGTGCAACACCTCCTTTTTGGTGAAGGTGCGGGTTGGCAGGACGATTTCGGTGCCGGTGATCCGGTCCTTCAACTCGCGCGTTAGCCCCTGCAGCTGCAGCGCCCCGCGCGCCTTCATGTCGTCGATGGCCGCGCTGGCGGCCAGAATCTCGGCCCCTTGCGCCTTGAAATAGCCGTTGCCTAGCCAGCGGTGATCTTGCCCGCCGGTGTTGATGACATATTTCACCGGTTGTGAGGTGACCTTGCGAATGGCCGCATGGATTTTTTCGGCGACCTTCCAGGTCGAGCCGCTATCGACCACCACGACGCCCGCATCGGTGATGATGAAGCCGCTATTGGCGTTCATGCCTTCGTTTTCAAAGCTGCGCATGCCAGTGTCGCCGATGTAGGCATACACGCCGGGGGCGACAGGCTGGAAGTTTATTTCCAAAGAAACGGCGATGCCGGGCAGGCAAAGCAGAGAGAAAAAGGCCAGGAATTGGCTAAGTCGTTGCATCTTGGAGGGCATGGGTGTGGAGGCGTTTAATCGTAAACCCCGAGGGCGGATTTAAGAAATGGTACTTATAGGGGATGTCTCAGCAAGCCGCAGGATTATATAGTCGCGCCTCCGTTGCAAAAGGTGTCCATGACGATAAACCTCCTTATTGGCCGCGTTGGTGGGCCTGAAAGTCTCTGTGCTAAATAACCGGCCGATCGGGCTGCCGCTGACGCTTGCCTTGTCGCTGGCGCTTCACGCCAGCCTGTTTGGGGTTGACTGGCCAGAACGCGCGCCACCGCTCGAGCTTCCTTTGCCGAAGCTGACGGTTGTGGTGCCTGTCAAACCCAAACCCGAGCCGCCGCCCAAAGCTCGCCGGACCGGGGGGCAACCCGCTTTCATGGCGGCACCCGCCGCGCCCTCCGCCGAGGAGTGGGCTCTGGCCTCGAAATACACGCTCAGAAACGGCAAGCGGTATCGGCATGCCTGGGGTCAACAAGTGCGCAGCATGATGGGAACGGCGGTGGCGGGGCCTGATCAAGGCCAGGTTCGCTTTCGCATTGAGATTGGGCCGAATGGCAAGATTGTCAGGATTGAGCAGCTCTGGGCCACCTCCGAGGTGGCGGCCAAGCGCGCTTGGAAGGCCATTCGCAACTTACCGGCCTTGCCACCCACGCCAGACGGCAAGTCGCTGATCTTTGAGCAGACCATTTCCTTTCTTCCCTATGAGACCGGCTGGCCGCCTGACTATAAGCTGGACTGCCTGCCCGAGCCGGAGCCTTTCAAGAATCCTTTCGCCTGGGATGGGGCGTCACCCCCTCCCCAAGCGGCGGCGCGGGAGCATCGCCCACCACCGCCGGCCGATTGCATTCCGGATGGCACCGCCGAGACGATCGAGGAGGAGGAGCGTTCCCAGAAGCGACAGATGGATCAATGGCGCTGGGGGCGCTGAGCGGCTGTTAATCCATGGCCTGCGCGGGCCGCTCGCGCCACATTCTTGACCGCCTCAGCGCCGGAACACATTAACGCCGGAACACCTCAACGCATAATCGGCTTGTAGCGAATGCGTTTGGGCTGGGCCCCTTCCTCACCCAGCCGGGCCTTCTTGTCGGCCTCATATTCCTGATAGTTGCCGGCGAAGAAAGACCATTGCGAATCCCCTTCGCAGGCGAGGATGTGGGTGCAGATGCGGTCAAGAAACCAGCGATCGTGGGAAATAACCAGCGCACAACCGGCAAATTCGAGCAGGGCGTCTTCCAGGGCGCGCAGGGTTTCGACATCCAGGTCGTTGGATGGTTCATCCAGAAGCAGGACATTGCCGCCGCGCATCAGGGTCTTGGCTAGATGCAGGCGCCCGCGCTCGCCACCGGAGAGATTGCCGACCAGCTTGCCTTGATCGCCGCCCTTAAAATTAAACCGGCCAATATAGGCGCGGCTGGGCATCTCGAAGCGGCCAATGTGCAAAATGTCACGGCCTTCGGCCAACTCGTCAAAGACCGTTTTACTGGCGTCAAGGCAGTCGCGGGACTGATCGACATAGGCCATTTGCACCGTACTGCCAATATCAATGTGGCCAGAATCGGCTTGTTGCTGACCGGTGATCATCTTGAACAGGGTTGATTTACCGGCCCCGTTGGGACCAATGATGCCGACAATGGCACCCGCCGGAATCTGCATGCTCAAATTATCGATCAGCAGGCGGTCGCCGAACGATTTGGAAACGCCGTTGAATTCAATCACCTTGTCGCCAAGGCGCTCGGCCACGGGGATGAATATCTCATGGGTCTCGTTGCGTTTCTGGTACTCAACCGAACTGAGCTCGTCAAAACGGGCCAGGCGCGCCTTGGACTTGGCCTGACGCGCTTTGGGGTTGCTGCGCACCCACTCCAGTTCTTGCTTCATCGCCTTCATGTGGGCGTCGATTTGTTTGCTTTCCTGCTCGAGGCGCGCCTCTTTCTGCTCCAGCCAACTCGAATAGTTGCCCTTCCAGGGAATGCCCTGGCCGCGGTCAAGTTCGAGAATCCACTCGGCGGCGT
>SXGU01547666.1_pt1 | contig 13381 bp, 13 predicted proteins | sample 3174531 | NCBI WGS metagenome assembly SXGU01 (sample SAMN11356863, study PRJNA531348) | freshwater metagenome | isolation source: freshwater sample F1-140 | place: China: Fuxian Lake, Yuxi | collected 2017-12-25 | reverse complement strand
TCGTAGACGAGATCCCTTCCACGCACCAGGTTCACCGCCGTCTCCGTGCGGTTGACCACCAGGACGGTCTTCACGAAGTCGATCCCCTTGATGGCGTCGTCGGTGATGGCCTTCAGCGGAATCTTCTTTCCACCGCGCAGGCCCTCGTTAGCGGTGATGACGAAGCGGCACTCGGCATCCAGGATCCTCCCCTTCAGAGCTTCGGCGCTGAAGCCTCCGAAGACCACCGAGTGGACGGCCCCGAGACGGGCGCAGGCGAGGACCGAGTACACGAGCTCCGGGATCATGGGAAGGTAGATGCAGACCCGGTCGCCTCTCTTCACCCCGTGGGCCTGCATGAGGTTGGTGAGGCGGCAGACCTGGGCATGGAGTTCTTTGTAGGTGATGGTCTGGTACTGGCCTGGTTCATCCTTGGCCCAGATGATGGCGGCCTTGTTGCCTTTTTTCTCCAGGTGCCGATCGATGCAGTTGTAAGACGCGTTCAGCTTGCCCCCCATGAACCAGCTGTGATCCACGTGCTTGAAGTCTCCGTGCGTCGCATGTTTTGGGAAATCAAACCAGGACAATTCCTTTGCCGCCTCAAGCCAAAACCCCTCAGGATTTTTGATGGATTCGTGATACATTTCCTGGTAGGCGCCCAGCCCTTTGAGGTAGGAATTCGCGCTGATCTTCGACTTCACAGGATAGCTCTTTATCGGAGTGGTCATGGGTGTTCCTTTGAAAGATTCAATCATGGCAGATGGCACTCTTTTTTTCTAGACCATAGTGTGCTAAAACATTCCGAATGCAATATTTCAACATCCAGGTCGCATCCCAACTTTCAGGCGTCGCTTCTGCCACCATCCGAGCCTGGGAGAAGCGCTACAACGCCGTCGTCCCCGAGCGCGCGGATAACAAGCACCGCCTCTACTCGGAGAAGGACATCGAGAAGCTCGCCCTCCTGTGCAAGCTCACCGAGTTCGGCCAGAGCATCGGGAAGATCGCCCACCTGGGCCTGGAGGAGCTGAAGCAGGTCTACACCACCCTCCTCCACAAGCCCTACGACGAGAAAGACGTGGTCACCCCACACCACGAACGGGTGGACTACGAGAAGGTCCTGAACAGCTTCCTCATGGCCCTCGCGGCCTATAAGATCGACATCATCACCCACGAGCTCTCCAAGGCCCTGCAGACCATGAGCCCCCGGGACTTCTGCCTGAACCTCATCGTCCCGCTCTTCCACGAGATCGGGAAGAAGATCGACCGCGGGGAACTGAGCATCGCCCAGGAACACACCCTGAGCGCGCTCGTCTCCTTCCACATGGGGCAGATGATCGGCCTCCACTACCAGAAGCAGCCCCTGCGGAGCGAGCTCATCCTCATCACCACGCCCGAGGGGGAGCAGCACCAGATCGGAATCCTCGCCGCGGCTCTCCTGTGCGTGCAGTATGGGTTCCGGATCATCTTCATGGGCGTGAGCCTTCCGCACCACTCCCTCGCGGAAGCGGCCAATGGGCTAAAGTGCCACGCGGTCCTCCTCGGCGTGACCCATTCCTTCGAGAAGCCCGGGGTCCCGCCGGTGGAGTCCTACGTCAGCGAGCTCGCCGCTTCCCTCACCCAGAACTCCCTCATCTGGGTCGGTGGGAACGTCAAGCCGTCGCTCCGGACCGAACTGGAGAAGCGGCGGATCCCCTACTTCGACAACCTCCTGAGCTTCGACGAATTCCTCGCCGACTACTGAAGCTGGTGCAGCGGGAGGTCCACCACGAAGGTGGCTCCGTGGCCGGGGTTGCTGCGCACGTAGATGTGTCCGTTGTGGGCCTTCACGATCTGCTGGCTGATGTAGAGGCCCAGGCCTAGGCCTCCGACGTTGTCCGTCTCCCGGACTCGCTCGAACCGGTCGAAGATGCGCTTCTGGTTCTCCGGCGCGACCCCCGGGCCCTGGTCGCGGACGCAGATCCGCACCATCGGATCCCGGTTCTCGAGGGAAACCTTGATCGGCTTGCCCGGCGCGTACTTGGCGGCGTTGGTGAGGAGGTTGATGAGCACCTGCTCGAGCCGGACCTTGTCGAACTCTCCGACGACGTTCTTGTCCGCGGTCACCTCCACGACCTTCAGCGCGTCCCGGAGCTGGTGACTGTACTGGGAGAGGACTTCCCGCAGGAGGTCTTCCATGTCGATGCGCTCGAGGTTCAGCGTGAGGCGGCCCGAGGTGATCCGGGAGACGTCCAGGAGGTCTTCGACGAGGCGGGAGAGGCGGGAGAGCTGCCGGTCCGAGCTCTCGACGATGCTCGCGAGCTTCTCGGGCCTGTAGGTGAGCTCGCCCTTCTTGATCTGCCGGCCGAGCATCTGGAGCTGGAGCTTCAGTGGCGTCAGCGGGGTCTTCAGTTCGTGGGACGCGATGGAGAGGAACTCGTCCCGGGACTCGATGGCGATCTTCGCGTCGTCGTAGAGCTGGGACCGGTGCAGGGCCTGGGCGGACTGCCGGGCGATGGCGATGAGGAAATCTCTTTCGTCCTGGGTGAACCGGCGCTCGGTGGTGAAGGAGAAGCTAACCCCGCCGAGGCAGGAGTTTCCGACGATGAGGGGCAGGGAGACCGAAGACCTGATCCCTTCCTGCTCCACCGTGCTCAGGACCGCCGGATAGGAGTCGAAGCCCTTCCGGTCCTCGACGAAGACGGCTTCGTGCCGGCCCACGGCTTCGGTCATTGGGATCCTCGTGTCGAGGGGAATGGACTGCCACAGCTGCGTGACCGTTGCGCTCAGGCCTTCGGACTTCCGGAGCTCCAGCTCCGTGCCCTCCCCGGAGATGATCCCCACCGCGCCGGCCCGGGCGCCGATGGCCTTCATTCCGATGCCCACGGTGACGTCGCAGACCTGTTCGACGGTCAGGGCCTCGGAGAAGGCGGCCGTGATCTCCTGGAGCCGCTTGATCCGGTCGATGGAGTGATCCAGTTCGATCCGGCCCCGGTTCAGGCGCTCGACCATGAGGTTGAAGGCATTGGTGAGGTTCCCGAGTTCGTCGTGCTCGAGGATCTTCGCCTCGTAGGTCAGGTTCCCCCGGGAGACGTAGTCCGTTGCGCGGAGGAGGTTCCCGATGGACAGGCCCAGCTTCTTGGCGAGGGAGAAGCCGTAGGTGACGACGAAGGTGAAGAAGAAGATCGACAGGACGATGGTCACGATGAGCGGGATGAAGCGGCGCTGGTAGATCGCGGCGAAGAGCGAGTTCGAACTCTGCCGGAGCGAGATCTGGGCGTCCTTCAGGGCCTCCCGGGCCTCGAGGGAGAATTGCCGGGCGACGAGGAGCTCTCCCTCGAGGTCGTCGGCGGCGAGGTACAGGTGGTTGTCGAAGATGCCCTCGGCGCTCTGCTCGAAGTTGTTGATGGCCTGGGAAGCGCCGTTGAGGTAGCGCAAGACGCGGTTGTTCTTCCCCGAGTGGAGCAGGGCCTGGCCCATGGCCTTCTTCACCAAAAGCTGGCTCTGGTCGAAGGCGAACTGGATGTCCCGCAGTTGCTTCGCGCTCCGGACCTTTTCCACGCTGAGGATGGAGGAGTCCAGGCCCTCGAGGGCCTGCGAGAGGTGGTTCTGGATGGCGTTGGAGTTGTTGATCTCCTGCAGGCCCTTGAGCGAGCCCTGGCTCGCGAAGTAGTTCCCGAAGAACCCGATGACGAAGAAGACCGCGATGGCGAACATGACGGTCTTGAGCCGCCGGATGATCGAATAGGTTTGGACGAACTTGCTTGCTGCCATCTTCAGTCACCTGTTATTTTTAGGACCTTCACGCCCTTCGATGGTACGAACGACTCGGAGACGTAGCTCATGCCCCCCGGGAACCGGGAAACTAGGGACTCGACCAACCGGTCAGGGCCTACCGGCGTCGGAGCACTGGCTCCGGAGACGAGCTTCTGGCTGATCCAGTACTGGTCGAGCTGCCGGGCGGTCTTCTTCATGACCGATTTCAAAAAGTCCGATCGCTCCGGCGAGTCCTCGCCCCGGTCGAAGAACCGGAGCGCAGTTCCGTCGGGCCACTGCCGGACCTTCCGGTAGTAGAAATCCTGGACCTGCTCCTTGGTGATGGAGCTGGCCGGGTTACTCACGTTGACGATGACGGCGAGCTTCTGCGCCAGCGCGCCGGTCGCGAGGCAGAGCCCGGTGAGGAGAACCACTGTCTTGGTCAGGGTCTTCATCAAAACGCCACCCCCGCGGAGAGATCGAAGCTAAAGTAGTCTCGGTCCAGGCCCTCCTGCACGGCCGTCTTCCCGAGGTAGTCGTGGTAGGTGAAACCGAAGCGGAACCTGGTGAACGACGTCGGGAGCCAGTTCAGGCCCGCGCCGTACTCCAGCTGGCGGTACGGATCGAGCTCGGTGAGAGTGACGGCGGAGGCCGCGCGGTTCATGGAGCTGTTGGCGTAGTCGCCGAAGACGTAGAGGAGGAGTTCTTCCTGGTAGATGAAGACACTCGGTTCGAGGTACGCCGACCACGGGTCCTCGTCGTCCTCGAGGTGCCGGATGTACTCGGCCTTGATGCTGAAGGGATGGAAGTCCAGCCGCAGGTCCGTTCCGACGGCTTCGTAGGAACCGAGCTCCGTCTTCCCCAGCTGGGAGGAGAGCCCGAGGGTGACCTCCTCGTCCGCGGAAGACCACCAGAGCCGGCCACCGACGCCCGGCTGCTTGGGGTAGAAGACGGGGGTGAAGGTGTAGAAGTTGTAGCCCCAGTCGTTCTTGCCCTGGTCGAAGGACCCGTGGACGTGGATCCCCGACCACAGCGGCGAGACCAGGTTGTTCGTCCGAAGGAGCTGGGGCCCTGCCTGTCTCACGAACTGGACCAGCTCCCGTTGCTGTAAGGCGTAGCCGAAGGGAACGTAGCCGGTCCCGGCCTGGACCACGAAGGCGCGGCCCAGGGAGTACTCGAGGTACCCCTGGGTGAGGAGGGCGCCGAAGTTGAAGCGCTCGAAGCCGCGCTCGGTGGTCGCGGTCGGGTCGTTGTGCTCGTTCTGAAGCGGATGACTGAAGCCCACCCAGATCTGGCTCACGAACCGGATGTTACTGCTGAACTCCGCTGCGATGTTGAGGCCGAGGGTGTTCGAGTTGTTCGCCGCCTGGAGCTTCGTATCGTCCCCGTCGATGACGAGGAAGCCGGTTTCGTAGAACCCGCCGAGGGTGAGGTTGTCGTTGAGGAACGCGTGGACCTGCGACTTCGGCTCGGAGGCTTCCGAGAGGTGCAGCTCCTGCTGCTTCTCCAGCTCCTCGATCCGGCGGCCCAGGCTCTCGAGCGTGGGCTCCGCCCGGGCGGGGGCCCAGAGGGATCCTAGGAGGAACGAGGAGACGAGAAAAAAGGCCGGGAGCCTACTCGCATCTATACGCAGTGGCATGCACGCTCATCTTGTTCCCGTTGGGGACTTCCTGGTTGACCACAATTCCTGTCGCTCCCATGTCCGCGGCCTGGTTCAGGGCGTGGTTGAGGGCGAGCTCTTTACTTCCCTGCTTGTTGATCCCTTCGATCTTCCCGACGACGTTGCAATCTGTAGGAACGTTCTCGAACACCTCGACATTCTTCGAAGCCTGGTGGAGCTGGCTCGCTTTGTTGGACGAGCAGGCAGAAACGACGAGAAGTAAAAAAAGCAATTTCAAGTTAACCTCCTGAAGGAATATGCCATATAATCATAGGAATAAGGGATGGATCAGTCTATGAAAGCCTTCATGCTCACTCTATTGCTCTGCTTTTCCTGCACGAAGTACGCAAAGGTCACAAAAGATGACATGGACATCCGTGTTGAACCCATCCACATGGACATTGAGCACCTAAATGAAATTGAGTGGCGAGTCGGCAAGAATAAAGAGCACAAGATCACCCAGAGCTTTACCTTTCTCGTTGACCTACCTAGGGTAAAGCAAGAAGACCTTAAGTTTCTAACACAGCACAGAAACATCGATTCCTGGATCATAAGACTGATCGCCGTCAAAGGTTCGAAAAGCCAGGACCTGGGATCGGTTTATACTCTCTTCGAACCGAAGAAGTTTACACGAGGCGCGCCGACGACTGGAGCTTCGTCGAGCGTTTCCATTCGGATCATGTACGCCGCGGCCTACGCTTCGGAAAGATTCCGGAACGATCGCTGCCCGAAGTTCAATCACAACAAGAAGCTCACCTCTCTCGAGGTGATGGGAGAAGACAGTGAGTTCTCCCTCAAGATCGATGAGGTCAGTCCCTACCCGGAGAAGAGTAACCTGGTGGAGCTGGCCGCCAGTTCGTTCAACGGCGGCCTAACCCTCGAAGGAGACTACTACCTGGAGATCGCCCCCTACGATTCCAAGCGCCGGAAGATCCACTCCAACTTCAAGCGGATCCCGCGGTACGTCTCCGTCGGCAAGGAAGAGGCCATCGCCAACGAGAGCTGCATCCGCTTCGACTCCATGCCCGGGTATCAGTAGTTGAACTGGGCCTGGAGCCGGACGAGGCTTCCCGTCTCGTCGGTCTTGTTCGCAACGTCCGACTGGATCTCCCGGTCGGAGATGTTGTAGGCGACGGTGAGTTCGAAGGCCGGGTCCGGCTGCCACTCGGTCCCGAACTCCCACTCGCGGATGTCGTACGACGGCGATCCGACGTCGAGCTTCCGGCCACCCTGGTACTCCTGGTAGCGGACGAAGGGGAAGAACCGGTGGTTCTCGTAGGTCAGGTTGTAGTTGAGCTGCGCGTACCCGCCGCGGAGGTCCTGGGTCCGGATGGTGTTGAGGTCGGGGTCGTACTCCGGGCCCTGGCCCACGTTGTACTCGAGCTGGAAGCCGAAGGGCTGCGGGTAGTAGATCAGGCTCGCGGCCGAGCGCTGGTCGTAGTGGTTGACGTCGACCTCGGTGGCTTCGTAGGTGTTGTACTTCCCTTCGTAGGCCTGGAGGGACGCTTCGATGTACTGGCCGCTCTGGAGCTGGAACGGGTAGGAGAACCGGACCACCCGGTGGAGGTCGTTGTTCTTCTCCGGCTTGTTGAGCGTCTGTCCGTTGTACACGCCGATGGCGAACATCCCGTAGTCCCCGGAGCCCTTGAGGTTGTAGCCGGAGAGCTCCTTGTAGCGCTTCCGGAGTTCGGTCGGAGTGAACATGAGGAAGATCCCCGTGTCTCGTTCGTTGGAGACCGCGGAGTTCAGGGCCTCGTTCCGGTCCAGCGCCGCTCGGATCGAACTGGACTGGAGGTTCTCGAAGCCGAAGGGGACCTTCGAGATCCCGGTCCGGACTCTCCACTCCCGGCCGGAGCTCAGGGAGTAGTCGAAGTAGGCGTCCCGGATCTGGAAGTAGTTCTGGTTGGAGTTGGCGTCGCTGGCGTAGTCCGGCTGGATGTAGACGAACACCCGGTCCGTGACGTCGCCGAAGAACGTGAGCCGCGCCCGGCGGAGGAAGAGGTTCTGCTTGTCACCCACCGACTTGTCACAGGAGGAACACTTGAGGTCCCGGTTGGTCTCGCCCAGGCGGTTGTACCGCACCTGCGCGTAGCCTTTGATCTGAAGCTTCTCGAACCACTTCGAGGCGTCCGGAGCCTTCGCCGGAGCAGTCTGCGCGGCCGCGATTCCAGAGAATAAAAAGAGTAGTGGTAAAAATTTTTTCATTCAGGGTCTCCTTAAATTTTCCAAAATGTTTTACCAAAGGGGTAAGAATTTGTTTGTTAGAGTTGGGTTAAAAGAATCCATAATCTCCATTAGATTCCAGTAACTTAGAGTCCCTGTCGCGGGCTGTATTAATTACTTTCCCCCTACTTCTCATGTTTTTGTGTCTGTATAGTCCGCCGGTCATAACCTCTTGTTCAAAAGCCGAGAATGATGAAGTCTTTCTACCCTGCCCTCTTCGTGATCGCCCTCGCTTCCTGTGGGAAGAAGCCAGTCGTGGAGAGGAGCAGCTCGCCGGTCACCGTGCCGGCGTCGCTCTCGGAGACCCCGCTCTTCTACGAGAAGCAGACCCCCGTCTGTCGGAGCGAAGCCGAGCTCCGGCTCAACAACCTCATCAACTTCAACCTCTACCTCTCGGGGAAGATGGACGAGCTCCAGGGGTCTCTCCTGGGTCTGCTGAAGGACCAGAAGCTCCGCGATCCGGAGGGGAAGATCATCTCGTCGTCCACCTACGGAGAGAGCATCGAGCTCCGGGTCTCCCGGAGTGGCTATGGCCGGAAGGTGCTCAGCAAGCCGGCCGAGCTCACCGTCTGCGCGGAGGACGACGCGTTCCCGGAGAACACCATCGAGAGCGTGGGCCTGAACTCCTCCCGCTACATCACCCGGGCGCACAAGAAGTTCGAGAGCCTCCGGAGCGGGTACGTGCTCGCCCCGGTCAGACTGAGTATCATGCCGTCGATCAAGCAGAGCCGGACCCTCCTCGGGCCCGCGGGCTACGAACACCGGGAAGCCTACTGGGTCGACAACGCGATCTACAACCCGGGCGACGCCACCATCACCTTCCTTCCGCACAGCCTGGAGTGGTCGAACGCGGGCAACGTGAAGTTCTGGAACATCCCCATGGTGGCCACCCACGAATACGGCCACCACATCTTCACCGCGGTCTTCAAAGCTCCGCTCCGGAGTCCGCTGACCCACTCGTGCTTCGGGATCCTCCGGGACCGGGATCCCCGGAGTGGATCACGGGAGGTGACCTCCTACTCGATCCTCATGGCCTACAACGAAGGCTTCGCGGACCTCGTGAGCTACTACACGCTGGAGGAGCACGAGCTGGACTTCTCCGGAGTGAACTGCCTCGAGGTCACGAGGAACGTGGAGTCGGAGGTGTTCTACGACGGAGCCCCGAAGGTCTTCTCCCGGGCCGTGCAGGACCTCTACTTCTCAAAGACCCCGCAGCCGTGGAACAACTGCCGGCTGACCAACTACCAGGAAGTGCACTTCTTCGGTGCCATCTTCGCCCACTCGGCGAACAAGTTCCTAGGCCAGCTGACGGCGTCCGATGACGAGAAGTACAAGGTGCTGATCAAGTGGGTGCGCTACCTGCGGGACAACCAGTCCCTCCACGCGAACATGGAGGGCCGCCGCTACCTCCGCTCGACCTTCGCCGAGCTCCTCCGCATCGGCGTGAAGCACCTGAACCGCAGGTTCGATGAGGCGACCTGCCAGGAAGCCGAGAAGGTCTTCGAAGGCATCAGCTCCGAACTCCGGGAGTGCGCCAACTAGGCCCGTTGGTTGGCCAGGTGCTTCTCCAGGTCATCGGCGCCGCCGATCCGTTCTCCGTTGATGAAGATCTGCGGCAGCTTGGTGGTGTTCGAGAGCGCCTTGACGGTCTTGATGGTGAAGTCCTGCGACAGCACGAGTTCCTCGAAGGGCATCCGGAGCTCGCGCAGCTTCTCCTTGGCGCGAGCGCAGTACACGCACCCGGGCTTGGTGAACACCGTGATGGAGTCCGGAAGCTGCGCCCGGGGGTTGAGGTACTTCAGCATGTTCTCCGCACTGGAGGCGCCGTAGGGATCGCCCTCCTCCTCCGGCTCGAGGAACATCTTCTCGATGACCCCGTCCTTCACCACCATGGAGTAGCGCCAGCTCCGCTGGCCGAAGCAGAGGTCCTTCTTGTCAACCAAGAGCCCCATCTTCTGGGAGAACTCCCCGTTCCCGTCCGGGAGCATGACGATCCGGTCGGCCCGCTCGGCCTTCTTCCATTCGTTGAGGACGAAGCTGTCGTTGACGGAGAGGCAGTAGACCTCGTCGATGCCGTTCGCGCGGAAGGCATCGTAGAGCTCGTTGTAGCGGGGAAGGTGCACCGACGAGCACGTCGGCGTGAACGCTCCGGGGAGCGCGAAGAGGACCACGCGCTTTCCCTTGAAGAGGTCGTCGGAGGACCGGGTCACCCACTTGTAGTCCTCTCTAATCTTAAAGGTCACCTGCGGCACCGGCTGACCCGTTCTGTCTTCGAATCCCATGGGACACCTCACTTTGCAGCTACTATAAAACGGGCTCCCCTGATGGGCAGCTATATTTAATCCAAACTTTTTGGCCGAGCATCCGGGTTCACTATTCTCGCCCCCGGAGAGCGTTGACGCTTTTCCAATTTGTGAGAAACTCTAGGAGACCATCCTCACCAAGGGCCCGAATGAAATTCCTCCTCCTGCTCCTCCTCTGCTTCTCGCTGGATTCGCGGGCGAGCTTCGTCTTCAATTATGGCCTCAACTACTCGAACCAGAGCGACAGCTCCGACGCGGGCGAGTTCGAAGCCACGCGGACCTTCCACAAGGTCTTCCTCGGCGCGTCCGTGGACGGGAAGAAGACGGTCTTCTTCGGTTGGAACACCAACTCCTGGACCTCGACCGTCTCGCACGGGACCGACGAGAGCACCTACAAGATGCTCGAGATGGGGCCCCGGGTGATCTGGTTCTTCAACGACACCTACCACTTCTACTTCACGGCCGAGTGGAACCCGTACGCCAAGGGCCCCCGGGAGAAGGCGGCGACGTCCCGGGACATCTCGGGGTCGAGCTACGGCGCGGGCCTCGGGTACCGCTTCCGGCTCTCCCGGTTAGTGGGCCTCGGGGCCAGTCTGAACTACCACACGCTCTCCATCGGAGAGGAGAAGATCGGTTCCACGGAAAATAGCTCCTCGGACGGCGTGAAGAACATCATGCCGATGCTCGAGCTCTCCATAAAAACACGCTAGGGGTGCCGCATGGCTTTCGAATACCAGATCCTGACCTACGCCACTCTCTTCTACATGTTCGCTTGGTTACCGTCGAGCGTGGGGAAGTTCCGCTCCTTCGGCGGCCGGTGGCTCGCCTCGAACCGGGAGCACCCGGGGAAGGAACTCCTCCCGTGGGCGGCCCGCTGTGAACGCGCCTACGCCAATCTCAAGGACTACTTCCCGGCCTTCGTCGTGGCCATCCTCCTGCTTGGAGTCCTCGGGAAGTTCGACGGGACGACCAGCGTAACCGCGGCCCTCTTCCTCCTGGGCCGGGTCCTCCACTTCCTCGCCTACGCCATCGGCTCCGTTCCCGGGAGGTTCGTCTCCTACCTCGTCGCCATGGGTGCGAACCTGTTCCTCTTGGTGAAGGTGCTGCTCTAGGGCGAGGGGGCTCCTAGTCCCGGAGGTCCTTCTCCATGAAGTGGAGCGGGTGCTTGAGGTGGTCTTTCACCTGCGGGTCGATCCGAGGGCCCGCGTCCCTCCAGCCATTCTTCTTGTAGAACTCCACCGCCCGGGTGTTCGTCGGCGAGACGGAGAGCTTGGCCTTCGCGTAGCCGAGGTTCCGGAGGAAGGTCACGGCGAACACTTCGATCGCATCGGAGTAGCCTTCGCCCCGGTACTCGGGGATGAGGTAGTAGAGGTGGACGTAGCCGAACTCTTCCTCCGGGGACCGCTCGCCGAGCTCGAGCTGGCCTATGATCTTGTCCCCCAGCCAGACGTGGAAGGCCCCGTAGCGGGCCGGCGTTCGGGTCCGCAGCCATTCGATGTAGCGCTCAGGGCCCTTGCCGTCGTCGTCGATGAAAGGCTGGTCCGTTCCGAAGCTACTCACGAAGGCGTCACACCGAAACTTCACGCACAGGTCCGCGTGGGCGTCGACGTCGATGGGAATGAAGCGTAGTGGTTCCATCAAGGAACATGCTAGAGGATGCGATCAGATAAATAAAGTTAAAAACCGAGGGACGACTACAGAAGCGCCTTGCACTCTTTTGACACCTGGGCTTTCTTCTCCCGCAGGCAGCGGACCACGGCCCCGTCCTTGATCGGAGCGCTGGCACAAAGCTTTACCCGGTCCGGCTCGCAGACCTTGGCCATGTTCTTGAGCTTCTCCGACTCGGTGACTCGGAACTGCTTGCAGCTGTTGCTGATTTCCTTCTCGTTGAGGTCCAGGCACCGGTCCTGCTCCCCCGGGCCGAGGTTGGGCTTACAGTGGCGGATGAGATCGCGGTAGCACGGGTTCGCCTTCGACCGGTCCACCACGGACTGGACGAGCTGCTTACAGGTCGGAGTCAGGACCCCGAGTTTCTTCTCGAGGCATTCCTGGATGTCGATGAACTTGACCTGGACCGGACAGTACTTTTCCGTTTCGTCGAAGCAGGCGTTCTTCTTCCGCATCTCCACGACGCGGCTATCGATTTCCTTGCCGCAGAATCCGGAGAGCTTCTTCCGGTTGCGGATGAGGCACTTGGTGATGCTCCCCTCCGGCCCCGTGACTTCGGAGTAGCAGTTGGAGACGACGTCCTGGGCGCAGACGTTGCCCACGAGGATCTTTCCCTTCTTGCTTCGGAAGTCCGCAGCACAGCTCGGGCTCAGGCGGGCTTCGTTCTTCAGGAGGCAGTACTCGATCTTCTTCGGCTCCGGATCGACGTCGACGCAGAAATCCGCCAGGTCCTTGTGGCACGGGTTGAGCTTCGAGGTGTTCGCGTCGAAGGCCTTGAGCTCCTTGGCGCAGCCCGGGGTGAGCTTCGCGGAGTAGTCCGAGAGGCACTTGGCGAGCTGGCCCTTGCCGGGGTCGACCCCTTGGCAGAATTTCTGGGCGTCCCCCTGGCAGTCGCTCCCGAGGACGGTGAAGCTGACGAGCAAGAGAAGTGGCAAAAGATTTTTCATAGCTTCCTATTATAGACGACCGGGCCCAAAAAAAAAGGGCCCTCCCGGGCCCTTTCGAACTTTCGCTTAGAAAAAGACCTGGTTCATGATCTTCGTGACGTTCTCCGGAGTGGTGCCGTTGGCGCTCGCGGCTTCCTTGATCAGGGAGTTCAGCGGCGCGAGGTCGCCCTTGAGGGAATCCTTGAACGCCTTCTCGACGTCCTTGAGGTTCACCCCGATGAGGGCCTTGGTGTACGCCTCGGCGTCGGCGTCGCTCACGGCCCGCGAGGTCGCGAACTTCCGCCAGAGGTTCGAGACCTTCGCGATCTGGAGCGACCGCTCCTTGCTCAGAGAGAAGCGGGTGGAGATCTGCTTGGCCATCTGGCCCACGAGGTACTTCTCCGCGGACGCGGCCCGCTTCTCGAGGTCCTTCGACGTCATGGAGCTCTCTTCGAAGATGAGCTTGCCGTTCACCTCGAGGCCCCGGGCCGTGATCTTCGGCGCCTTGATCTTCGAGTAGTTCACGAGGTCGTTGTGGACCTTCGAGAGGAGGTTCGCCTTCCCGCTCTGGACCTTCGCGCTCACCGGTCCGACCGCGAGGCCAAGGGCGTCGTCCCAGCCGTCGTCGTAGCCGACGTCGTAGCCGTCGTCGAAGCCGTCGTCGTAGCCGTTGTCGAAGTAGGCGTCGTAGCCCTCGTCGTACCCGTCGTCGTAGCCGTCGTTGTACCCGATGGCGTCTCCGGCGGCGTAGCCGTTATTGTAGGCGGCGGTGATGGCGGTCCGGATGGACTGCTGGCCATCGTAGAGGCCGTCGTCGTAGCCGTCATCCAGACCGTCTTCACGGCCGTCGGCGTATCCGTCGGCGTAGCCGTCGGTGCGGCCCCGGGTCC
>SXGU01351698.1_pt1 | contig 13381 bp, 22 predicted proteins | sample 3174531 | NCBI WGS metagenome assembly SXGU01 (sample SAMN11356863, study PRJNA531348) | freshwater metagenome | isolation source: freshwater sample F1-140 | place: China: Fuxian Lake, Yuxi | collected 2017-12-25 | reverse complement strand
GGCATCGTCTGGGGCACGCAGACAGAGGAGACCGCGCTCGACGAGCGCCTAATCAACCGCTTCGACTACGATGGCGATTACGGCACCGTCCTCAATCGCTTCCTCGTCCAAGCGGCGCTCGGTTACCCGCTCTCAGTGCATGGCAGCGGTTGCCAGACCCGCGCCTTCATTCACATCCGAGACACGGTCCGGTGCATTGCGCTTGCCATCGGCGATGCACCCCGCTCTGGCGAACGCGTGCGTATCCTCAATCAAGTCACCGAGACCCACCGGGTCATCGATCTCGCTCGGATGATCGCGCGGCTCAGCGGCACGCCGTTCGAGCACGTCGCCAACCCGCGCCTGGAGCCAGAGGAGAACGAGCTCGACGTGAGCAACGCGGGCCTGCTTGGGCTCGGCCTCGTACCCACGCGTCTGGAAGATGCGCTACCCTTCGAAGTGTCCGGAATCGCTCGCAAGTATGCACATCGCTGCAACCGACGGACGATCCCCAGTCAATCCCGTTGGCGCACTGTTTCAGCGGAGGGGATTGCGCCTGGGCCGATGCTCGCCCAAGCGGACGTACAGCAGTTGAAGACTGGCCTTCCAGAGAAAGCTTGGCACGATCCGGATATAGCGGCGCCCGAGGCGGCGCGGCTCTGAGGCGAGGCGCCAGAGCCATTGCAGAGGTGTGCGCCTGATCCAGGCCGGTGGAAGCGGCTTCGTCCCCGATAGGAAGTCGAAGGCGGCACCGACGCCGATCATCACAGGGGCATCAAGGCGTCCCAGGTGTGCGTCCATCCAAAATTCCTGTTTGGGCGTGCTGAGACCGACCCAGACGATGTCCGGCCGGCTCGCGTTGATCATTTGGACCGCCGCCGCGTCCTCATGCGGCGTCATAGGACGGAATGGCGGCGTTAGAGTACCGGCAACCTGCAGGCCGGGGAGGGTCCGGGTCAGTTGCTCGCGCAGGGCCTCGGCGACACCAGGCGCGCCGCCATAGTAGAACTGCCGGTAACCGCGCTCCGCGGAGAGTTCGCTGAGGCGCTGCATCAGCGCCGGCCCGTAGACCTGGGCGGTTCGCGTGTACCCAAGCGAGCGCGCCATGAGCACGATGGGCATTCCGTCCGGTACGACGAGAGCGGCTCGCTCATGGGCCGCACGCAATTGCGGATCGCCCTGGCATTCGATGATCCCGTGCGCGCTGGTGACGCAGATAAACCCACTTCGGCGCTCCGAAATCCAACGCGCGATCTGCGCCAGGACGTCGTCCATCGTCACGGCGTCGACGCCGACGCCCAGAATGTTTGCGCGCATCTCGGACATGACGTCTCCTTCAAGACTTCCGGAAGCCTAACGCAGAGCAGATCACGGCCGCAGGAGAATTTTGAGGTAGATAGAAATCTCGCGCCGCCATGACGGCTCAAAGCCTTGCCGCGAAGATGCGCTCCTGACCGGCACGCCGGCATTCCGTACGGCGACTTTACGCAGCTTTGTCGGAGAACGCCGGCGACGACGAGCGCTGGCGCTTGCGCAAGGGCGGCGAGCGCGCCTTCGCGCTGGGCGAGATGATGGTCCTGCCCGCCGAGGCCGGGACGGGCGCGGATTTCGTGAAGGTACTGCGCGACTGCACGAGGCCGTGGCTGGCCAAGGAGCGGCTGCGGCAGCAACACCGAGCGAACTTACCCGGGCTGACGAGCGACTCGCCGGCTCGGTCCTCCTGAGCGCGATCAGGTCCGGCGCGCGATCCGGGAAAAGGGGCGGCGCGCAGGAGCGGAGTTCGAAATACCTATACCTGCATCACTGCCGACGCCAAGGGATTGTGGAGCCTGCCACCCTCAGCCTCAGCGTGCTTGGGTGAGGCCGTTGCAGATCCGCGTGACGAGACCGGCTGACAGCTCTCGAGCTGCACCACAACGCGAATCACTCCGACCGCCCGAAAGGTTTCTCGCGTCTGGGTCGGCCGTCGTCGACGGAACCTTCGAAGACCTGGACGTCACCGTTCGCGAACAGATAGGGTACGCCGAGCGTGCGGAGGCGGTCCGCGATCGGTCACGTCGCTCCTAGCCTGCGGAGGTTCAGGTCGAGCACAACCGCATCGATATCGCCGACCTCGATCAGATCGAGCGCCCGCTCGATGCTCGGCACCGGTCTGACCACCTCGGCGCCGGCGCACTGCGGTCGGCGCTTCACTTCCGTTCCGATGAGGTCCTCGTCCTCGACGATGGGGACCCGTCTGCGATCGAGCGGCGTAACAGCATGAGTCATCGGGAAGGTGGACCGGGCGCGATCGGCCCGCCGGTGGCCACGATCCACGCCTTCAACCCGCGCCGCAGTGGTGGAGGGGAGGAGAGCACGAAGTTCGACATGCGGACTCCGCGCGACACGACCCAGGTACCTGTTCTGCCGACCGCGGTGGCTTGGATCGGCCGCAGAGCCACCGGCCGCGTCAGCAGGATCGCAGTGCGCGCCAGGGATCGTTTGAACTTCTCCGGACAGCCCGGATCGCGAGCGTCAGAGCTGAAAGCTCGTGCACCTCGACTACCGCGGCGAGGTTGATCAGGTCGCCGCCGCCGATCACGTGTGAGCCAGTCTTGGGCTCCGCAAGCAACACATCGACCGCGGCATTGATCTCATCATCCGTAATCTCGGCGGCCTCGCGCAGCTCGCGCACGGTCGAGGCCGTCATACGGTCGCTTCCGCTCAAGCTTTTGGCAAGATCGCCTCTACGGCATTTCCTATGCGTGCGAGCCACGCTTCCGCATGCTCGGCCCGCTCCTCCGCGGTTCTCGCTCGGTGCTCGGCTGCGGAAATGAGCGCTTGGGTCCGCACTTCGCTGGCGCGTGCCTGATCTCGAAGTTGGTTGATCTCTGCGCGAAGTTCACTCACCTGCCGGTCGTGCGCCGAAGCTTGGGCTGCTAGCCGCTTCTCACGATCTTGGGCCTGCGTGCCGGCTTCATTGATCGCGTCGAGGACACGCGTCCAGTCCGTCAGCAGCGCCTTCGATCGCTCTTCGGCGCTCGTGGCACCGATGGCGGGGGTGGTGCTCTGGCGCACCGGCGCGACCACGCTGGGCGCAGGAGGAGCGGAAGGCGTCCTACCGGCCCTTATTTGATCGTCTAGGCTCGCCCATGACACGACAGTTCCCGACGCCATTTCTCCCCCCAAAATGTGCGTTGACGCGTCAGGCTCGGCCACTCTGTGTATCAGAGAACTCGGCGGTCACGGTCTCATGCAGGCGTCTAAGCCACTCCTCCGCCACCCGGGCGCGCTCCTCGGCGATTTCGGCACGCCGCTCCGCTTCCCGGACGCGCTCTTCTGCTCGAACGGAGATGCTGGTGGCGCGCGCTTCGGCAGCTCGTACGCGTTCACCCGCTGCGTGGATGTCTTCGCGAACCCGCTCGAGGAGCTCCTGAACCCGCAGATCCTGCTCTTGCGCTTGCTTCTCGACCTCACGTGCGTGAACTGCTGCGCCACGAACGCGCTCGATCAGGGCAGACCAGTCCTGCGAAGAGGCGGGGGGCGGGCCAGCAAGCGACTGATCATCGAGGGACGAGCCGAGGCTTCGCAATACGCCCGTCAGAGGATCCTTGGCCCCTCTCGGGGAAGACGCAGCATTCACTCTGCTATCGATCTCAGAGATCAGATCCAGGTGCGACTTTTTGACCGGATCCATGATCGAGACCTGCAGAATTTTGCGTTTGGCCCAGGGCGGGTGCAGCCCAGGCAAAGAGTTAACTCGCCTTAAATTTATGCTTGTGCAAGCGGTGCTAGCCACCCTCCCGTGCTTTTAGCCTCAATCTGTGCCCCCGTCACACAAACACCACACAGGGTTCGCGCGAGGCGATCGCTTAGGCTTCGACTGCGCAGACCGGAAGGCATGTCGGCGTAGCCTCTACCGTGAGACCTGCGCCCGCCTGCACGCGCATCGGGAAGCGCTGGAGCGCATCGTTGCGCGGCTACTCGCCGAGCGCCGACTCGACGGGGCGGAACTTCCCGGGCCGCGGGACGGCGCGGCCCTTTCGGAGCAGCCGGTATAACCGCCTGCTTCCCCGGGCTCGTGCCGCAGCATTGACGCACCCGCCTGATCGAACGCCACGCGCGGCTCTTCCCCGACGCCCGCATCGTGCTGACCACGGAGAGCCCGACGCTCTGGTGGGCGCGCGCGAAGAGCAGGACGGCGTTCGCCCCCGGCGTCCCGAAATCGCGCTCTGAACCTTTGCGAGGGGCCAGTGGCCGGAACGCTCCCAATACGCGGGACTGACAGCCGGCACGCGTTGATGGGCACGGCTCGTTTTGTCCCGAACGTTCAACAAGCGTCGAGATGGCTCCGGATGAAGCTCCCCGCATTCGCGATGGAGCGGCGCCCGTCGGCCACTTCTTGGTAGAAGAGATGCCACGCGTGGATCATGCGCGGCCAGATCTCCAAGTGCACGGCGACATCGGCGGCACCTGCGACTGCCGCGAGCCGCACGGCGTCATCGAGAAGCGTTTCGGCAGACCCAACCTGGATGAGCATCGGTGGCAGACCCGCCAGATCGGCGTTGATCGGCGAGACAAGTGGCCCCCGCGCATCGGCGCCATTCAGGTAGAGGCTTGCCAACTCAGTCAGGTAGGCCCTGCTGAGCAGGGGATCGACCGCGGCCTTGGATTTAAGGCTTGCGCCAGTGAGCGCGAGATCGACCCAGGGCGAACTCAGCCAGAGGCAGCCCGGCAACGGCAAGCCCGCCTCGCGCAACGACAGGGCCGTCGCGAGCGCGAGGCCGCCACCCGCGCTCTCGCCCGCAAGCGCGGTCCGCGCCGGCACGATGCCCGAGGTCAGGAGGTAGCGGTATCCGGTGAGCGCGTCGTCGAGCGCGGCCGGAAACGGGTGCTCCGGCGCGAGGCGGTAATCGAGCGCCAGGGTGCGTGAACGTGCTTCGCGGCCAGCTTGCGCGACCACATGGCGGTGGCTCATCAGGGACCCGGAAACGTAGCCGCCCCCGTGCAGGAACAGAACGACACGTTCGCAATCGGCCGCGGGCGTGATTGTCCACTCCGCCCGCACGCCATGAGCGTCGACAGGCTCGACCGAGACATCCGAAGGCAGAGCGTAGCCGGCACCGAGGCTTTCGATCCGAGCGCGCCGCTCTGTCAAGTCGGCAGGCCGGGGATGGGCCGCGAGGCGGGCCCGGATCACGTCGATGTCGCACGGCGCCACGTGTCGCTCCCAACCTGATAACGGGATGTCGTTTGAAAGCCGGATGGGCCACGATGACGCTTGCACCGCGACGTCAGTAGACAGACTCCGGGGCGCGGTGCACCCCCGCTGGAGGATGGCGCCGGGGCTCATAAGTTCTAACGCGGAAGCTGCCCATTGCTCGACCGGCCGACGGTCGAGCCTATCTCGCCTCAGTCGGATACGATACAACCTGATCGCATGAAGTCGGGCTTCTCGGCATCGACGTTGGTGGCGATCGGCGGTGTCACGATGGGCGGAGAGCCGCCGTTGCGGAGCGCGGATATGAGACCGGCGGCGGGCGGCGCGGCGACCCGCGCCATCGCGAGCGCCTCTGCGCTCACGCCTTCTGTTCGCGAGGACCAGCCCTTGCCGAAGGTCAGTCAGGTCGAGAGCTTGCGGAGGAAGGTGAGGCGATCGGCGCAGATGCGCTCGATGGTCTGTGCTGCGGACTTGCCCGCTTCGGCCGCGAGAGTGATCCGGCCAACGATGCCGTCATCGGCGACGTCAACCGCGCGCTGAAGGGACATGGCGCCCCGCTTCGGACCGGCGTTTAGCGCGAAGTCGAAGCCGTAGTAGTCCACGCCGGCCGGCGGCTCGTCCGCCCGGATCACGTCCAAGTAGTTCTTCCGGTAGACCGGAGCAACAGTGGCGCGGATGAGCGCGCAGACCTCGGATTTGGTCGCGGGCCGACCGAGCCAGTCCGTGAGCGTGCCGGTGGCGATGCCGAGGTTGGACGCGCCGCCCGGGTCCTTCGGGTGGTCGACGTAGCTCCCTTCATGAGCGAGCACAGGCGCGAGCGCCCGCTCGAAGTTGGCGGCTGCCATGGTCGACTCCTCTTATGTGATGGAGCTCACTGTCGGACCGACGTATCCAGCCCATGCCTTCATTCAGCCCGCGACCGACTTACTGCCGGCCGGGGCCAGGAGGACATCATGGACGGAGATCTACTGTTCTTCGGCCTATCCGCGGTTGGCGGTACAGGCCTGGTCATTGCGTTTGGTCTCGCGATGCGGCCGAGGCGAATGAGCGACTAGGCGGCGTACGCGGGGTGCCTCCTGGATTTGGGCAGCGGGCATCATCCGAAAGGATTACCCACCAACGCGGTGTGGTGAGTGCCGCAAGCTTCGCTATTCAGTAGGTCAGAAGACGAAGCGGGGGTTCCGATGCGGAAGATCGACAAGATTACGACGGCGGCCGAGGTGTGGGGCGCATGGCGCGACCCTATCGAGGTATCGGTGCTGCTATTCGGGGGATGGCTGGCTGCTGGCCTGTTCGCTGGGTGGGCCGGCGCGATCGTGTGAGGTTGCCAGGGTCGGCGCGCGCGGCTCAGTCGCCGGCCCTACGGGAATCCGTGCCGGGCTTGTCGTTGGGCTGCTTCAGCTCGAGCTTCGTCGTGGCGCCGCCGCCCTTGCCAGAGCGCAGAGTGTGCGTCGCGCTGGCGATCCGGTAGGTGCCGTCCATGCCCGGGCCAGTCCCGGAGCGAAATCTTTAACTCGATCGCAGACGCCAAGGATGCAGCAACTGCCCACATTGCCGGAATGAGCTGCGACCCCACAACCGTCGTCTACACCGTGCAAGACACCAACGGCGTCACAATCGTCGTGAACGGCGAGCCCGCGGCGGACAAATTCTGGGCCGTCCAGCGAAGTGATCCGGACTTGGAATGTCGAGCGGAACGCTGCCGTCTACCTTCGGTTGGTCCACTACCAAACCGAGGAGACGACCATGAAGGCCATCCTGGCACCTTCGCTGCTCACGTTTGGCCTGCTTGCCACCGTGCCGGCCTCCGCCCAGCGCCTCGAGATCGGCCCCGATGGCCCATCCCTCGATACCCGCTCACGCGGCCAGCGGGAGCGGGACATCGAGCAGCGCGAGATGCGCGGCGACATGCGGCGGGACGAGATGCCGCGCGATCGGCGGGACAGGCCTGTCAACCCCGACGACGATGATGAGGACTAGCGCCGAGCTTGTGTGGTGAGGCCACCTGTCAGGAGCGTGACGGTATCCCTCAGCCACGGTTCAGCGGCCTGACCGCAAACTGCTCTCAATCGGTCCGTTCTGACGGGTCCGACGAGCTTCAGAGGATCCTACGATGATGCGTGCGAAAGTGTTCGGGTTCGCCGTCGCAGTTGCCGGCGGCCTTGGCATCGCGACGGCTGCTGCTGCTCCTATCGCTGTCGGTCCGGTCGGCAGTGGTGAGATGATCGAGACTGTGGCCGGTGGCTGTGGTCCGGGCTGGCACCCGAACCGATTCGGTGAGTGCCGGCCGCACCACCGCGGTCCCGGCTACGGCTACGGTGGGCCGCGCGGCTACTATGGCGATCGGCCGGTCTATCGAGGCGACGGCTATGGCTACGGCCGTGGTGGCTACGATCGGCCGCGCCGGTTCTACGACGGGTACTGAGGCTTCGGTCACCAGTTGAGCGGCTGAGTATGGGGCGGCCCGGAGGTATTCCGGGTCGCCCCACAGCGTTGTGGATCCCCTCAGAGCCCCGGCATCCCCAGCAGGTGGACGAGGACGACGCGGCAGCGGTCGCGCGCTGTAACTAGGCCTGCGACGCCGATGCCGAGGCCAGCAAAGCGCAGGCGAAGGTGCTGCCTACTACGCCGGCCGCGCTGGTTGCCCTGGTGGCCTACCTCACCGAGGACGGAGAGAGGACCGACACGGCCTGGCTCTACCTCAACCGCATCTTGGCCGTGCTGAAGCCCACTGGTTTCGGACGGCTGTTTGCGGGCTCGGACCCGCAGATTACACCGCCGGTACAGGCACTTGACCGAGTGATTCCGCCGGCTGGTTTCGGGGGTTCGAGGACGGTGCCCAATCCCGCAGACATTGAGGCGGCTTCGACCCGGGCGACAGCGAGACAGCGTGATGCGTCCGCGAAACCCTATCTCAGCTTCAGATTTCGTGCGCTTCGCGCAGCACGGCGCGAACACGTCCGGCCGCTGACGCGATCGCGGTCTGTTGCGGGGCCCCATCCGGGAGACCCCGCCCCAGACGGCCGAGTCTGAACACGATGCGATTTTCTACGCCTTGAAGCAACTCGCGCGCTGGCCCTTCCTCGATCCGAAGCAGCGTCTGGGCGAGATCAAGGTAGGCGCCTCGCATGAGGCTGAAGGCCAAGCGTGCCGCGGCTTCATCCGCGATCGGGGTCATATCGGTCATTGCGTGTTCCTAGATAAACACGCTCCCCAGACCGCAGTGTCTATATACGATCAACCGCCGGTTGCAAAATTAGGACGGCGCCGCTGCTTCAACTCCCGCATGGCGCCGGGAATTTTCGTCTGAATAGATAGATTGACTGAGCCGTCCGGATCGGCCTTGAGGTCGTCGCGTGGGCTGACCGAGTACCGGTTGAACGGGTTCTCGACGAGAAAGTAGTCCGCGTCGTACATCGTCAGCGGCCGGAACGCGTCGACCGGCGGCAGTTCGCCTGCGGGCAAGCGCATGACGTACTTGGAGGCGCCGTTGAGCTTCCGGCCCGCCGCATCGATCGTAGTCAGGTAATAGACTGCGTTCTGCGGCAGGTTGCAGCCGAGTCCTACTGTTGTGACGAGGAAGCGCTGCAGGTAATCCTTTCCATAATCGCCACCGTCAGTCGTGAAAATCCAGCCGTCGACGCGGCTACCCGTCGCCTTCAAATGCCTCATAACGCGGGCAATGGCTTCCTGGACAGCGGACGGCTGGCTTGCTGGATCGAAGGGCCGACCGGGCACGATGCCGAGCGAGACGATCTTGGCGACCGGCGCCACCACGGGGTCTATTGCCTGATTCTGGAGGAGCGGACCAAAGCTGAGGCGTATTCCCGGGCCAACAACCTCTGGGTTCGACAGCACGAAATCCTGGCTGCCGTCGGCCTGCCCGACGCCATCGCGGGGCGCGCCTACCCGGTCCGGCTGGTGAGCTTCTTCATGAACGGCACTCTGACGACGCCGATCCAGATCGACGACGTTACCAGTCCCTATCCGCAGGTCCTCTACAGCGGGCGGGACGTCATCGAGACGACCGTGATCGAAACCTGCGAAGGGCGCGGCGGCCGGATGCAGCGTGGCCGCAAGGTCGTCACTGTCGCCCAGGACGGTACTAGCGTGGCCGTAACGGTCGGGCGCGGAGATGATGGGCCCGAGGAGGGTCTGCGCTGCCGCTACCTCGTCGCCGACGGCGCCAAACACACGGTATGCGACCAACTGGGCCTGGGCTTCGGGCCCGAGCGGTTCGAGGGCCGGATGAACCGTCAGGTCGACGCCAAGCTGTCCTGGCGGCGCTCGCTGGAGCCCGATCAGCTCTGGTTCTTCTTCGACTACGAGCGTGGCTTCTGCGGCGTGATACCGGTCTGGGGCGGCTATCACCGGCTGTTCTTCCGGCCGACGACGCGGGCGTGCCGGATCTGGACCCGACGCTCGACGAGATCGAGGCGGTGGCTCGCGAGGCCACGGGTGACAAGACCCTGACGCTGAGCGATCCGCAATGGCTCACGCACAGCCGCTTCCAATCCGGACAGCCTCACGACGGGCTGGGCCTTGCTGGGTTTCGATGGACGCTCACCGGAAGCCGGCGCTTCGCTGCGCGCCGCAATTGAGGCCATCGCCCCGTGGGGCTAGGTGCGCCCCCGTCTGGTCCTGGGGGGTCCTGCTTTCGGGTCGGGAGGGACTCCGGTGCTGTCGGATCTCGACGGCAAGGCGCACGGCGCCTACGACTTGGAAGGCCAATCCACCCTCATCCTCGTGCGTCCGAATGGGCATGTCGCAGATCGCGGCGCGATCGACCGACCCGAACGCCTGACCGAATATTGTCGGCGGCCCTTCACCACGTGAGCCAAATGGCGCCCTTTACGGCTCTCGCATGGAACCGTTCGTGGCGTGAACGGGGATGTCGATTTCCGGGGCATAGTCGGCTTTGAGCCCCTCTGCTACTATGATCAAAGGCTAACGAACGGCCGCTTTGGAGCGGTATACGTAGCGCTCCTGGCGACCGGGTTGGGTCGAAATTGGAACGTCCGCTTCCAAGCAGCGGGTTAGGGTCCGTTCCCACTCCGAGCGGACCTCGCCTGTCGGATGAACCTGGGCGTTCCATGCCTGGGCGCTACGTCCCTGACATGGCCGATCAGAAGACCACGGCCGACCTCCGCGAGGTCGCCGAGATCACGGACGAGGAGATAAACGCCACCGTGGATGCGGCGCTCGCGAAGCCAGCCACCGGCGCATTCAAGCTCGGCGCCTACATGCTCGACCTTGCCGCAGCCATCCAGAGGCACGGACGGCCTTGATGAACGACAAGGCCACACCGGCTTCCGCCGCACCATGGCGCGGACCGCAATCCTGTTGGCGCGGCCGGAGAAGGTTTGAGGACTTAATGGCGAAGACCGAAAAGGATGCCGAAGCCGACAAGCTGAGAAGCTTCAGGGATACGGCAGGCAACGGTTCATCACCTTGGTCGTGTAGCCCTCAGGGGTGAGCAGATTGCCCTGAGGGTCGACGACCTGCACGTCATCGTATCCGGCTTCGCGCCATGATCGCGCAAGCACCACGGCGCTGGCAGCCATCGTTCGAGTTTGCTGCAGAACGCCTCGCTGCGCCTTGGCAGTGATGACGTAATGCGATGATTGCGACTTATCATGTGCCATAGCGCCTGCGTGCCAAAGGGCCAGCAAGGGGCGCAATGTCGCAAGTTAAAAGGTGCGGCTTCCGCATCTCTTCAAGGACTTCGGTGCGGTATCGGACGGAGGTCCGTCCCTTTGCCGAGCCTGAGCTTGGCACGAAAGGTGGGCGCGTCGTATGTGGGAACGGTCTCGTCGCTTTCGCCGAAGCTCTTGCCGATCTTGAGGTCAAGCCCGGCTCCCGGCGCACGATGGCACTGACCGCGATCCTGATGGCGCGGCTTGACGAGGCGCGGGCGGCGATGCGCAACGCTGTGGTGGCTGCTGTCGCCCTAATCCGTGCCGCTGCCCCGTGTTCGGCCCTGGCCGGCGACGACGCGGACCCGGCTCCCTGCCGAGCCAAGCGGATGTTTTACGGACACTGGAGACGGATCACCGCGTCCGAGGCTCCTTCCTTCTGAGGTCCTCCGGTGCTTCCTGCACAGAGGAGCGGTCGGTGGGGTGTTCACCGAAAGTACCGGCGACCGCGGCGATTTCTGCGAACGTTGGCGAGTCGAGCGGCAACGTGTGAGGATCTGGGATGACTATGGCAACGTCGAACGGTGCCTCTATCGCCGCTCAGAAGACAGGCAGACCCTCATTCTGACGACCGTCGCTGCCGTGGCGTTGTGCGTGCCATAGGCCAACCGCAGCAGCGCCTCGATCCTGATACCAGGCGTTCCGGCCAGCTTCTCACCCGACACGGCATCACGCTTCGTCAGCTCGCCCTGCTCGGCCCGCTCCATCGTCGAGAGAGGAACACTTGCCAAATTGGCTACGGGTGACTGATCCAGGGTGAGGCGCTGGCGGGCGCGAAACAGGCAGCTGCCAAAGGTGGTGTGAGGCATTTAGTCTGTCATGCCGCCGGTATGGACAACCGGGGCGAGAAGTTTCAGGTCGCAGGTCGGAGCGGCTTGGTCTGGCGGCTCGCGGCCAAGGCCGAGGTGCGGGAGGATGCAACGAGCGACCACCCAGGCTGCAGTCACGAAAAAGCCCGTTGCTGCGGTAATCAGCCCGGATGCCACCTGCGCGCACAATCTGTGATTGCTCGAGGCGGGGCGCGCCTTTCAGACCGAAGGCGCCGTCGGCGCCCGCGTACTACCAGGTGCTGCTCTAGGTTCCATGCACGGAGGATCGTTATGACACGGAAGGCGCCCCCGGATACGATCGTGTCCGAGGCTGCACTGCAGGCGGCCATCGATGCCTCCGGCGGCATGGGAGCCTGGGAATGGAATGTCGCGGAGGATCGTGCCTGCGCCGATCCCGTCGTCGCGCTGCTGTTCAACCTCAGCCCGGCGCAATCCCGCGGCGGCGTGCCGTTCGCGGTCATCGCACGGGCCATCCACCCTGAGGATCGTGAGCAGATCAGCAGCATCATCTGGGGCTGCGTTCAAGGAGGCGGCTCTTACCTGGCCGAGTACAGGGTCATCTCGCCCGGTGGCCGTGTCCGCTGGATCCTCTCGCGCGGCCGTTTCTTCCTCGACGAACAGGGACGCCCGGCCGAGGGGCGTGGTGTCGTCATCGATATCACCGACGCGGACTTGAGCACTCGAGCCTTCGCTGCGCGGGCGCAGGACGAACTCACCGATGCGATGAACGAGGCTGCGGATCTGGGCATCCGGCTACACGGCCTTGCCAAGGAGCTGAGCTCGCCGCGGCTGCGAACGCTCACGCAACAGCTTCTGCTGGAGCTCGGACGGCAATTGGCGCAGCGCGAGTCGGCAGAGAAGCGGATGGGCATGCACTGAAGGCTCATCCGAGATAGCGTCGATCACTGTTCATTTCGGGATTGTACGGCTAAAGCGCCATCCGAACGAGCTGATACACTTGTCGGCGAAGGAGAGTGCCGATGTCCTCAGCCCTGTCCGTCGATCTGCGTCGACGGGGGGCCGTGCTGTCAAGACCGGCGCGTCCCGGCACCAAGCAGCCAAACGCTTCGAGGTGAACTCGGCGAGCGCTGCCGGATAAGCGTGCCCTAGGGCCACCGGACAACTACCACCGTCATGGCAGCCCTGCGCACGAGCGGCATCACCGCATCCTGGCTGCTTGATAGCGCGATGAACGGGCAGGCCTTCCGCACCTACGTGCCGACTCCTAAGCTCCAGTCAAGCGACACGCTCTTCATCGACAACTTGCCTGCGCACAAGATCGACAGTATTCGCGAGACCCTCGATGCCGCGGGAGCACAGTTCCCCTATCTCCCGGCTGACTTCCCCGACTTCAACCCCATCGAGCCTGCCTTCGCGACGCTGAAGGGCCTTATGCGTACCGCGGCGGCGCGTACCATACCGGACCTCTGGGAAGCCAGCGGGCGCCGTCGGAACCGCTTCGCACCAGATGAGTGTCGAGCCTACCTCACCGCTGCAGGCTATGACGCAACCTGATCGGATGACGTTCTAGATGTTCGCTCCCCGGCATGTGGTGTGACGGATCGAGCCTGAAGCGTTCTGGCTCTTTCGTACAGGTCTGGCAGATGAACTCGTAGAGGGGTGAGGCCGCGCAGGGTCTTGAGCCGGCGGCCGTAGTTGTAGGCATCCACGAACCG